>JAABUN010000354.1_pt1 | contig 120013 bp, 112 predicted proteins | sample 5559311 | NCBI WGS metagenome assembly JAABUN01 (sample SAMN10711877, study PRJNA513370) | rock metagenome | isolation source: Antarctica rocks | place: Antarctica: Victoria Land, Siegfried Peak sud | reverse complement strand
TGGTCGGCTTCCACCACGCCTTCCAGGCCGAGCTCGGCCGCCCACCCGCCGTGCCACACCCCGGGCGCCTCACCCGCGCCCATGTAGTAGTCCTCCATCCCGTCGGCCACCGAGGTGATCAGGTACTCCGCCGACACCAGCTTCGTCAGCGTCAACACGACCGCACCACCGGGACCAGGGACGCCTCCCCGCAGGGGTGGCAAGTGTCTGCCGTTGACAGGACGGCCTGGAGAGGGAATCGGTGCGGGGGCATCACGGTCAGGACATCTGGTCGTCGAAGAGGCCGAGCTGGCCCGGGGGCGTCGGCGCACAGGGGGTGCGGCGCGGCGCTGGTGCGCGTGTCGCAGGGTCCGCGGGAATGTCGATGGCGTCAATCCGTGCCGTCGTCGGCTCCTCTGCGCTGCGCTCGATCAAACGGCGACCACGTCGCCAACCGTCGAGGCCCGACTGCCACGCCGGTCCGAAGCCGCCGAGCGCGAAGAGCCGTTCGAGCGCTGCCACCGGCACCCGCATGGAACCGCCGATCCTGACGACGGGGAGTCCCTTCGTGCCACCGGACTCCAGCCAGGCGTGGGCGAGCTCGTACGCCGTCGCTCGACCGATCCGTAGCGCACGCGCGGCTTCTGGGACGGTCAGCAGGGTCGGGAGCTCGGCTGTCGCCATCGCACCTCCTCCGCTCCGAGGTCAGGGCAACTCCAGACCATCAGCGGTTTGACAGACTATGCCGCCCGCCGGACCTTAGTCAAACCTGGTGCCGACCATCAGGACTAACGTTGACACGTACGTGACAAACTCGACTGCGAGGACTGACCGATGCCGAGGCGGAAACGAGCCGAGCCAGAACGTGAGGTGCCGCTCTACTTCGGGCTCTCCCCCAACCAGGTCGTCGCCTACAACCTCGCTCAGGCGAGGCTCCTACGGGGCTGGACCCAGGACCAGGCCTCCGAGGCGCTCGAGCCGCACGTCGGCAAGCGCTGGTCGAAGGCGACGTTCTCAGCCGCCGAGCGGTCGGTCGACGGTGATCGGGTGCGCCAGTTCGACGCCGACGAGATCGTCGCCTTCGCCCGCGCCTTCGACCTCCCCGTGAGCTGGTTCTTCTTGCCGCCACCTCCCTGGGCGGGTGCCGGCGTACCCGTCAAGCTCGAGACGCCCGCCGCCGGACCGTTCGGCGAGCCGCTCGCCCTGCTTGCCGACCTCGTGTTCGGAGACGACGAGCAGCGGGCCCACATGGCCCTTCGACTCCGCGCCTTCCTCGATGAGCTGGGACCCAACCCGCTCAGCGACGCCCAGCAGCGAGTCGTCGACCTGGTCGCCACCAAGAAGGCAGAGCTGGTTCGGGCGGCTGTAGGCGATCTCGAGCAGTGGCAGACCTCGTTGCGAGCGCTCGCCAACCACCTGGAGGATCTCTCCGCGCGAGCCGTTCGCGACGCGACCCGAGAGCTCCGACCCGGCGAAGGGGGTGCTGATGGCTGAGCCAAAGAAGCGACACCGTCGCGGCGAGCCGCTCCCGGAGGAGGCGGCGATTGTCGTTCGGGGTGATCTGCTCGATCCCGCCGCCCTTCGGACGTCAGCTCAAGAGAACCATGAGATCTACGGGTTCTTCGGGCTCTCGGTGTTCGCCGAGGTCGGCGGTGTGACATGGGAGGACATCTCGGCGACGAGGCTGGCGCGAGCCGAGTGGGTCGTCCTCTTCACAGTTGGATCACTGCTCGCGGATGGGCTCCAGCTCTGGGACACGGGACAGGCACCCCACTACGACGTGGTCCACGAGAACCTCGACCAGCTCGTCCGTCGTATCCTGGGTGCTGAGCACCGGATGGTCCGAAACCCGTCCCACGACAAGGAGTAGAGCCCGTGACGCCGACGATCGACCTCCGCTCAGACCTCAACGCCGAGGATGACAACGGGCAGAACTGGGCCCTCCTGCGAAATGCCCTCGACCCGTCGAGAGTGCGGCCGGGGGCGATCCTGGTGGCAGGAGCCCCCCGCTACTGGTCCGTGGTGCGAGTGACCGCCGTCGACCCAGACGGTCAGGTCCACTTCGTCCAGCTGCCGGCCGAGCACCCGGACGCACAGCGCCTGCTGGCGACCGTCGCTTGACGAGCTGACGAAGCGGCCTCCGGTTCCCTTCGGTGGGACCTGTCCTGCCCTGGGTAGGCGCCCGGACGCACCGGACGACACAGGATCCATCCCACCGTTCATCCCACCGATTCGCGAGAACGGGGCGATACGAGGGAGCACGGGACGGACGGAGCGGATGAGAGAAGTGCCTTGACCTGCGATTTTGTGGACCGGTCGAACGCTGAGAACTCGTCCGAAGTCGACTCTTAATCCGCAGGTTCTGGGTTCGAATCCCAGGGGGCGCACCACAAGGTCCAGGTGAGAGGCACCTCTCCCGGGGCCCTCGACCTCACGTGCGTGAGCATCCCACCAAAGTCTCACGGGTCCGCGACCACCGCACAGGTGCGAGGCGGCGTGCGCGAGCTGCGGCCTGGTCGATGGAAGCTCCGGGTACCGCTTTCGCCCGACCCCGTGACGGGAGCGCAGCGGCAGCGAAGCGTCACGTTTCGGGGCAGCAGGCGCACGGCAGCGCGTGGGCTCACCCGGCTGCTCGCCAACAGCGGACAGCGGACAGCGGACACGGTGCCGTATCGAGAGCCACCCTGGCTGAGCTGCTCGATCGAGGGGTCGGAAACGCTCATGTCGCGTTGCGAACCGCTGCTCCATCGACATCTCGAGCCGGTGTTCGAGATGGAGCGACGTCGGCACCGGCGGGCTCTGGCTCGTCTCCGGAAGGGGTCGACGTTGGGGGCGCCTCTCGACCGCACGGTCCCGCCCAGGTCTGCGTCGGCCTCGACCCGCCTGTTGGCCTACTGGCCCGTCTTCTTCCAGACGGACACGTGTGAGGTGCTCTCACCGTCGAAGGGTGATCGGTCCCACCCGGCCCACCGATCCTCGAGCGTCATGCCGGCCAGCTGCGCCATCAGGTCGAGCTCGGACGGCCACACGTACCGGAACGGGGTCTCGAGCTCGCGCACCCCTGACTCGCTGGCGACGAAGTGGTGCGAGGTGGCTTGCTGTTCGACGAGGTCGGTGTAGCGGTCGTAGCCCACGTAACCGGGGGCGTGGGAGAACACGCGGGCGTCCTCGCCGGGTGGCAAGCGTCGCAGATCGGGGACCACGTTCTCGATCACGAAGTGGCCGCCGGACTCGAGGTGGGCGGCGGCGTTGGCGAAGCAGGTCCGCTGCTGGTCCTGGGTGGTGAGGTTGCCGATCGTGTTGAACACGAGATAGACGAGCCTGAAGCTGCGTTCGACCCGAGTCGTCGCCATGTCGCCGACGGTCACCTCGATGTCGTGGGCGCCGACCTTGGCTCGGAGTCTCTCTGCCATGGCCGTGGACAGCTCGATGCCGGAGACGGGCACGCCGCGAGCGGCGAGGGGGAGGGCCACCCGACCCGTGCCGATGGCGAGCTCCAGCGCAACGCCGCCACCGGCCAGCTCGGCGAGCAGGTCGACGGTCGGACCGAGGACGTCGGGCGCGAACATCGAGGCTGAGCTGTCGTCGTAGCGAGCCGCGACCTCCTCGCCGAAGTGGTCCTGAGGCACGCCCGACGCTTGCATCGTCGCTTCGTAGGGGGCCAACGAGTTCCGTCCCCGCGTTGCGCCCGCCTGCTCGATGATGTGTCGGGCCGCCCCTGCATCACGTGTTCCGAGACGCCTTGCGACGCGCCGATCGGCGCTCGGCGCTCGGCGCTCGGCGCTCGGCGCTCGGCCCGAGGATTTGCGCCTCAAGCCCTCGGGGCCCCCGACCCGTGTCTCGCAGAGACCAAACGGTCGGCGTCGTCGTCGAGCCAGGTGCCGGCGACGAGCGACAGGAGCTCCGGCTGGCGGCGGAACCCGAGCGACTCGGAGAAGGTCCGAGCATCGCCGGTCTGCAGACCCGATGCGGTGGCCGGGAACAGCAGCGATGAGCTTCCGCACCATTCGCGAAGCGATGCCACGACGGCGGGAGCCCGAGTCGGTCCAGATCGAGAAGGTAGGCGTTGCAGACACCGTCGGCGAGGAGGCGCGCCATCCCGACGAGTCCGTCGTCGACTCAGGCGAGAGCGACGTGCTGGGACTGCTCGACGGAACGTCGAAGTGCGTCGGGGCTGCGCCCGTTGTCGAAGTCGTCCCTCTCCAGGCGTTGCTTCGCCTCGGCCCGGTCGGCCCAGGCGAGCGCGTCGTCGATTCGCCGTCACGTCGATCATCGTGCCGGCGTCCGCCCAGCCGTGAAACGGAGATGCGCCGTGCTGCGCCAGGGCGGAGCGAGATGGTGATGTGTCTTGCGGGCGGGACGGGGGTCGTCTCGGCTGGGGTGGGGTCGACCCGCTGCGTCCGGCGCCTTCCCTGGCCAGGAGAGGACGTCGCCAAGATGGTGCCCCGCTCGAGCTCTCGGGGGCGTCGCGGCAGCCCTCGCCCCGTTAGGGTCGGCCGATGGGGCGCGAGGTGGTGACGGGTTACTGCTGGCCGCAGTCGGTCGGCGCAGGCGAACAGGTCGGTCTGCACCTGTCCTCGTCTGCTGGGCGGCGGGTGCGCGTCGAGGTGGCACGAGTCGGCGCGCGGCGGGAGGTCGTGTTCAGCTCCGACGCAGTCGCAGCCGACGAGCACGAGACGCCGATGGACGCTTCATCGAAGGGCTGCGGCTGGCCTGTCGCCCTCACCTTGGACGTCGACCCGACGTGGCGGTCCGGTTACTACGAGGTCGTGATGGAGATCGACGTCGGTGGGAAGATCCGGCGCGATCACGCGTTCTTCGTCGTCCGCCCGTTCTCGGCCGCGCCCATCGTGGTTGCGCTGGCGACCAACACGTGGCACGCCTACAACGACTTCGGCGGGCCGAACCTGTACACCGGCGGCACCCACGTCGCCATGCAGCGGCCGATGGCGGCGGGCTACCTGCACAAGCCGCCGGGCAAGGGACGTCGGGTGACGGGGACGGGCGCCCCCGACCCGCAGAACGCGTCGCACGTCGGCTACCTCCAGCTCAACCACCTGTCTCCCTATGCCGGCTCTGCAGGTTGGCCCGACTGGGAGCTGCCGTTCATCGAGTGGGCCGAGCGCGAGGGGTTCGAGATCGGCGTGTGCACGAACGCCGATCTCGAAGAGCACCCCGAGGTGTTGGACGGCGCCAGCTTGTACCTGTCGGTCGGCCACGACGAGTACTGGTCTCGCGGCATGCGCGACACGGTCGAAGCGTTCATCGCAGGCGGCGGCAACGCGGCGTTCTTCTCAGGCAACACGTCGTTGTGGCAGGTGCGCATCGAGGGTGACGACCACGACGTGATGGTCGGGTACAAGGGCTTCTTCAAGGACGACCCGCTGATGGAGACCGACCGCGAGCCAGAGGTGACGACGTTCTGGTCCGACGTGGTCGTCGGTCGTCCCGAGAACCACATGACCGGCGTCACCTTCACCCGCGGCGGGTACCACCGCATCGGTCGCAACGTGACCGCCGGCCTCGGCGGCTACACCGTGCACCGAGCCGGTCACTGGGTCTTCGACGGCACCGGGGTCGGTTACGGCGACGTGCTCGGTGCCGGCGCGACCGTCGTCGGCTACGAGTGCGACGGGTGCGTGTTCACCTACCGCAACGGGCTGCCGTACCCGACTGGTGAGGACGGCACGCCGTCGACCTTCGAGATCCTGGGCACGTGCCCGACGCAGCACTTCACGCGAGAGACTGCGCCGCGGCCGCCCAAGCCGGGCGCGCCGAGCGAGCTCGAGTACATCGCGTCACGTGTGTTCGGAACGCGAGAGCCCGAAGCGATGGAACGCATCCGTCACGGCCACGCCGTGCTGGGCGCGTACACGAACGAGGCGGGCGCGACCGTGATCACGTCGGGGTCGACCGACTGGGCTCACGGGCTGGCCGGGCGAGACCCGCAGATCGAACAGATCACCCGGAACGTCCTGACGCAGCTGGGGTAGCACCGACCTGGCCAGGAGCAGGGAGATCCCGGATCCGAGGGCCGCACTGAACCTCAGGATGCGTGGCGACCCTGAGCGGGACGGCTGCGCTCCTGCAGCGGCGGGCCTTCGATCCTGCAGTGGGGTCGTGCGCCAGCTCAGCCTCGCCGGACCCACCGCCGAGCCCGTCGTTGCTGATGGTGATCCACCCAGCACCCCACCGAGGACGGAGAGCGCAGCAGCCAGAACGCGCCTCTGTCGAACCCGTCGGCGAGGGCCTCGGGTTCGCGGTCGTCCCCTCAGGTGACGCCGGCCGCCGACGGGAGGATGGAGATCGCGAGCAGGCCCCGGGCCACCGCCTTGTTGACGCCAGACATCCTCCCCGTCGGGCCGGTCCGGGGCTTCGAGGCGATGCCGGCGTGTCGGTCGTCGGCAGCGGCCAGCACGGTGGTCGTGAGCGGTGCTCGGCCTGGCCACCCCGGCCCGGACACCACCAATGGTAGGGATGCCGCTCGACTCAGGGCTCGATCAGCTCGCCCCCCGCTGCGCCTCGGTCGTCATGGGCGCACCACGACGACCGGACACGTCGCATGGTGCACGCACTGCTGGCTGACGGACCCGAGGAGCAGGCCGGTGAAGCCGCCCCGACCCCGGGAGCCGAGCACGAGCAGGTCGGCGCCCCGCGCCACCTCGAGCAGGGCTCGGGCAGCGCCACCCTCCTTGACGATCTGGTTGACGGGCACCGACGGGCGCTCCGGAGCCGCGTCGGCCACCACCTGGTCGAGCAGCTGCTTGCCGAGGCCGATCTCCTCCGCACGGTCGGGCATCAACCCGACCGCCGGACTGGCCATCAACGGCATCATCCGCAGCGACAGCACCGCATCGACGCTGGCACTGCGCAGCTCGGCCTCCTCGAGTGCCCACCGCAGGGCAGCCTGGCCGCCCTCCGAGCCATCAGCGCCGACCACGATGCGATGGGCCCGCTGGTCGCTCATGGTCCGCCCTGCCGAGAGCGCCCTGCGGGAGCTCGATCCTCGATCACCGTCATCTCGTCCTCCTCGACACGTCGAGCTGCTGTCTGCACGATGCACCCCCGGGCATCGGTGCGGAAGGGTCCTTGGTCCCAAACCGGCGGACGTCGAGGCGCTTTGGCGGGCCGGCCGTTGCGGGTCCGCAGCCTCGACCCGGCCGACCGCGAAGAGGCGAGTGCACAGGAGGCGAGCACGAGGGAGAAACGATGGCCTTCATCGGGGTGGTGGCCCTCTTCATCGTCATCGCCACCGACGGCTCGTGGGTGTCGACCAGCGTGCTCGAGGAGGAGGCACCGCCCCTCCCGTCCCGCCTCAGCCCCCGCCCGGACCCGGCGGGTCCCACGCCGTCCCCGTAGGGTCGGGACATGCGAGCGCTGCGCACGCCCGACGACCGCTTCGCGAACCTCCCGGACCACGGGTGGCCGCCGCAGTACGTGGAGGTCGACGCCGGCGACGGCAGCGACGAGAGGCTGCGGGTGCACTACGTCGACGACGGGCCGGCCGATGCCGGCGAGACCGTCCTGCTCCTGCACGGAGAACCGTCGTGGAGCTTCCTGTACCGCAAGGTCATCCCTCCGCTCGTGGCCGCCGGCCACCGCTGCGTGGCGCCCGACCTCGTGGGCTTCGGCCGCTCGGACAAGCCTTCGGCACGGACCGATTACACCTACCAGCGACACGTGGACTGGTTGACCGAGACCGTCTTCGATCGTCTCGACCTCCGCGACGTGACGCTGGTGTGCCAGGACTGGGGGGGGTTGCTGGGGCTCCGCCTCGTCGCCGAGCACCCGGACCGCTTCCGTCGGGTGGTGGCGGCCAACACGTTCCTCCCGACCGGCGATCGAGATCCCGGCGAGGCGTTCCGGGCGTGGCGCACGTTCAGCCAGGAGGTGGACGTGCTGCCCGTCGGCGGCATCCTCCGGGGGGCAACGGTCTCAGAGCTGGCCGAGGAGGTCGTCGCCGCCTACGACGCCCCGTTCCCCGACGAGCGGTACAAGGAGGGCGCCCGCCAGTTCCCTCTGCTCGTCCCAGCCACGCCCGACGACCCGGCAGCTGAGGCGAACCGTCGGGCCTGGGCCTCGCTCGAGCGCTTCTCGAAGCCCTTCCTGTGCGCGTTCAGCGACCAAGACCCCGTCACCGCCGGGGCCGACCGCCACCTGCGCGAGCGGATCCCCGGAGCGAAGGGCCAGCCGCACACGACGCTGGTGGGCGGCGGGCACTTCCTCCAGGAGGACGTGGGTCCCGAGCTCGCCCGAGTCGTGGTCGACCTCATCGCCGCGACCTGAGGGGGAGCACCTCGGGCTGCCCGGGGTCTGACCGTCAGCGGGGCAACCTCACGAGCCTCTGGCAGAACCGCCGTCGAGCTGGTCCGAGGGGGACAGGCGGGCGGCGAGGGGTTCCCCGTCCGCCGGCAGGAGATCCCTGCCTGCACCCGTTGCGCCCCCTTCGGAGGTCAGCTAGGGAGAGGGCCACGCTCGAGGACGTGCTGGGTGTGGGCGGCCACGGCGCGCAGCTGCTCCTCATCCCCCGTCCAGGCGTGCCACCCGAGGTGGTTCGCTCCGATCTGCAGCTCGTAGCAGTGGTGGCGGGCGCCGGCCGCCACGAGCGCGCCGGGATCGTCCTGGTCCGGCGGCTCGGCCAGGGACCGCCCCCACACGTCGATCGCGGCGATGCCCGGGTGCCACGCCCCCCAGAACGTGCACCACGCCACGTCGTACAGGAAGTCGCCTCGGACGGAGCACTTCCACGAGAAGACCGCGGTCACACCTGCGAGGCGTCCTCGGCCACCAGGACGTTGCCGTGCAGCAGATCGCCGTGGACCACGTCCCGTCGCTCGGGACACGACGCCGCCAGGGCGCCCACCTGCTCCTGGCACGTGCGGAAGAGCCGGTCGAGCGCGGGGTCGTCCCCTACCGGTCGGGGTTCGACGGACCCGTCGCAGACGTGGCCGGTGCGGTCACGGTGTCCCCGAAGGCCCATGCCGCCTGCTCGTCACCCCTGCCCCGCACAGCGGCTCGCAGCCGCTCGATGGCGACCTTCGGCGTCCGGTCGGCGCGGAGCAGCCCGTTGGACTCCTGGTAGGTGTCGGTCAGCTGTGTCCAGCAGAACCCTGCGAGCTCCGAGCTCGATCGCACGGCGGCCAGCAGGGCCTCGAACCAGCGCGCGAAGGCGTCAGCCGACTCCACGGTGCCGTATCCCCATCCACCGTCGCCGATGGTCATCCCACCGAGCTCGGAGAGCAGGACCGGCCGATCGTCCCGGGCACCGTCCACCAGGAGCCGGTGGCGCAACGGCCCGTACCCGGCCAGCTGCTCCTCGACGGCCCCGGGGGAGCCCCAGCGGGACCGGAGGCGCTCGGGGTCGAGGTCGTAGTCGTGGAAGGCGAGCACGTCGCCGCCCACGTCCTCCCAGCCGTCGTTCGCGATCACCGGTCGGCTCGGGTCGATGGCCCGCGTGACCTCGACGAGCGAGCGGACGTACGCCTGCTGGTCCTGCCGGTCAGGCAGCTCGGGCACGCCCCACGACTCGTTGACCGGGATCCAACCGACGACGCAGGGGTGGCTCCGATCGCGGACGACGACCTCGGGCCACAGCCGCAGGGCGCGCCGGACGGCGACGTCGTCGAAGCGGTAGGCGCTCGGCAGCTCCGACCAGACCAGGAGACCGATCCTGTCGGCCCAGCCGAGGTACCTGGGGTCTTCGACCTTCTGGTGCTTGCGCACGCCGTTGAACCCGAGCTGCTTGGTGAGCTCGACGTCGACCCGGAGCGCGTCGTCGGAGGGGGGGGTCATGCCTGTCTCCGGCCAGTAGCCCTGGTCGAGCACGAGCCGGTGGCGGTAGGGCCGCCCGTTGAGGAGCAGGTGCCCGCCGTCGACGGCCACCGAGCGCATCCCGGCGTAGCTCTCCACCTCGTCGAGGACCTCGCCGTCGGGACCGACCACCTGGAGCACGGCGTCGATCAGCGTCGGCCTCCGGGGTGACCACAGGACGTCGTCGGCGTCGAGGTCTCCGGCCCTCCGGTCGACCACAATCCAGCGCTCGACGACCGGACGGCCGTGGAGCCCCCACTCGTCGTCGGCCACCGAGCTGTCCCCGATGGTGAGGCGCACCCGGAGCCGACAGCTGTCGACGGACCCGGCGAAGCGGACCTGCAGGCGCAGCGCCGAACGGGAGAGGTCGGGCTCCCACCACAACGACTCGATCGACACCGACCCCACCCGCTCGCCCCACACCGGTTGCCAGATGCCGGACGTGCGGGGGTACCACACGGCCCGGGGCCGCAGCTCCCAGGACTGCTTGCCGCGTGGCTTGGACAGGTCGAACGGGTCGTCAACCGCCCGGACGACGACCTCGTGCTCCCCGGGCGAGGCGAGCGCCCCACGCAGGCGAGCTCGCACCGGGGTGTAGCCACCCTCGGAGCTCGCCACATGGTGGCCGTCGACCCACACGTCCGCTGCGTGGTCGATGGCGCCGAAGTGCAGGATCTGCTCCTCGGGCCCTTGGTCGAAGTGCGCCGAGCGGCGGTACCACCACGCCAGACCCTGGTCGCCCTCGGGCACGCCGCTCGCCGGTGTGCCGGGAGCGAAGGGGACGCGGATCGTCGTCGACCACGCCACCTCCCCGGGTCGGTCCCAGCGGCCGTCCGGGTCGGCGGCGAAATCCCAGTCCCCGTCGAGTGATCGGGCGGCCGTCCGCCACAGCTGGGGGCGGGGCCGACCGTCCACGGTGCTCACCACGGTGACGGTAGCGAGCGTGCCCTCCACGGCAGACCGGTCCACGGCCGAGGCGATCCAGATCCCCTCCAGGCACGCTGCGAACCCGAGGCGGCCATGACCCGGTAGGGAACGTCGTGGCGCCGCCTGCCCCGCCCTCGGACAACGCCCGCCCCGGTGGTGTCGCGTTCCGCCGGGCTGCGTCGTCGGGAGGGCATGGAGAGAGATGCAGACGTGGTGGTCGTCGGTGGTGGCCTCGCCGGCCTGGCTGCAGCGACGGTGGCGGCGCGTGCCGGGTGCGAGGTCGTGCTGCTCGAGGCACGGTCGGTGCCCGGTGGTCGAGCCCGCACGGTCGAGAAGGGCGGCTACCTCCTCAACGAGGGCGCCCACGCCCTCTACCGGGGCGGGGAGGCGTTGCCCATCCTGCGTCGGCTCGGGGTCGAACCCGACGGTGGGGTCCCACCGACGAAGGGCACGATGGGCATCCGTGGGGGCCGGCTCGGCCTGCTCCCCGTCGGTGCGGCCAGCCTGGCGGTCACCGACCTGCTCGGCGTGCGAGGCAAGCTCCGCCTGGCCAGGGCGCTCGCCGCCCTCCCCCGCATCGACACGGGGCAGCTCGGGTCCCAGAGCATCGGGTCGTGGGCGGAGCGGGAGCTGCCGGACCCCGACGCCAGGTCTGTGCTCCTCGCCGTGGTGCGACTCGCGACCTACAGCAACGACCCCGATCACCTCAGCGCCGATGCCGCGCTGCTGCAGGTGCAGCGAGCCACCGCCGCCGGCGTCGTCTACCTCCACGGTGGTTGGCAAACCCTGGTCGACGGGTTGCGTGCTGCCGCCGTGGCTGCCGGCGTGCAGCTCCGCACCGGTTGCAAGGTCGATCGCCTCGTTCCCGACACCGACGGGGTGAGGACCGTCGTCGACGGCCGACCCCTCATGGCCGGTGCGGTCGTCGTCGCCGCCGGCGGCCCCGGTGGCCTGCTCGCCCTGCTCGACGATCCCAGCGAGGAGGTCCGGACGTCGGCCCGAGCGGCTCGCCCGTCGCGAGCGGCCTGCCTCGACGTGGGGCTCGGCCAGGCATGGGGTGAAGGACCCGGGTTCGCCATCGGGATCGACACGCCGCTGTACGTCTCGGACGTGACCCGAGCCGCCCGTCTGACCGCCGACGGATCGGCACTGGCCTCGGTCATGCGGTACCTCGACCCCGACGGCGTCACCGAGCCGGAGGCCGACCGACGTGCGCTGGAAGAGGGCCTCGACCTGCTCCGGCCGGGGTGGCGGGACTTCGCCGAGGAGGTCGTCTTCCGTCCCCGGTTGGTCGCCTCCACGGATGTACCCAAGGCCGAGACCGGCGGGCTCCGGGGCAGGCCGGGTCCCGAGGTGCCGGGTGCGGCGAGGGTCTTCGTCGCCGGGGACTGGGTCGGTGACGCCGGTCTGCTCGTCGACGCCGCGCTCGCCAGCGCCGAGGTGGCGGGTGAGTGTGCCGCCCTCGAGCGGCGGGGGGCGATGATGGCCACGTGAGGGAGCCCCCGCAGGCGGACCGAGCCTTCGCAGAGCACCGCAGCCACCTCTTCGGCGTCGCCTACCGGATGCTCGGGAGCGTGACGGAGGCGGAGGACGTCGTGCAGGAGGTCTACCTGCGCTGGTCAGCGGCAGACCGCCAGGAGGTCCGGTCGCCCGTCGCCTACCTGACCACGGTCACCACCCGCATGAGCCTGGATCGCCTCCGCTCGGCCCAGGCGAGGAGGGAGACCTACGTCGGTCCCTGGCTCCCGGAGCCCCTGCTCACCGAGCAGGGTGCTTGGGACGACCCGACGCTCGCCGCCGAGCTCTCCGACTCGCTCAGCACGGCGTTCCTCGTGCTCCTCGAGCGCCTGAACCCCTTCCAGCGGGCCGTGTTCCTGCTGCACGACGTGTTCCGCTACGGCTACGAGGAGATCGCCACGATCGTCGATCGCCCGGCCTCGAGCTGTCGACAGGAGGCGAGCCGGGCACGGGCTCGGGTCGCCCCCGACCTGCAACCCCGCGTCCCCGCCGGCTCCGCCGAGGAGCAGCGGCTCGTGTTGGCCTTTGCCCAGGCCGCCACCGCGGGGGACCTCGACGGCCTGATCGAGGTGCTGTCGCACGACGTCACCCTGTGGTCCGACGGCGGAGCCGACCGCCACGCCGCCCGCCGACCGGTGGTCGGGCGGGAACGGGTTGCCCGCTTCGTGGCGAACCTCTCCCGCCGCACCCCTGCCGGCGCCACGTTCGAGATCGTGCGCATCGGCGGCGACCCGGCGATCCTCGTGGCCACCGAGGACGGCACGCAGCTCACGCTCTCGTTCGCCATCGGCCGTCTCGGGATCCGACAGCTGCACGCGGTGGTCAACCCCGACAAGCTGCGGCACCTCCGGCCCTCCACGAAACCGACGGCGGCACTCGACTGAGGCCAGGCCGCTGCGGGCCGGTCGCCACCTCCCGCACGGCAACCGTCGGCGGCGCCCCCCGGTGGCCGGGACCCCGAGTGAAGCCGCGTCGCTCCGGGGCCGGCGGCGCCCCTCCTTCGTCAGGCGCCTGGCGGGTGGGGAGCGAGGGGGTCCCCGACGCCCGAGGCAGCAGGTCCGGGCGCCGACAGCAGCCCGAGCTCCTCGCGCACGCTCCGGTAGAGGTTCATCATCCGGCCGGCGGCGGCACCGGCGACGAGCTGGTGCACCGCGACACCGGTGGTCGCCGCCCCGGCCCGGAGCACGAGTCGCCGGAAGTCGTCCCTCCGACGCAGGCCGTCCAGCTGCTGCTGCTGCCCTGCCAGGAGGAAGAAGCCGGCCGTGCCGTCCACCGCGCCGCCCTCGTAGAAGTACGGGGCGAACGACTCGATCACGCCGTCGGCCAGCACCTCTCCGAGGAACCGGGACACCTCGGTGAAGGTCTCGACGGCGAGGCGCTCACGACCCGGGTGCACGGCGCCGAAGGACAGCATCACCGCTCCGGTCCTGTGGGACGGGTCCTGGTCGCTGCCGACACGACCCTCCTCCACGGCCCTCACGGTCTGCGGGTCGAGCGTCGTCGCCTCGCCCCCCTCACCGCGGCGGATCGGACCGCCGGTCACGTCATCGCCTTCGAGCACGGCTCGATCCTCGCGCGCCGGTGGCGGCGGGAGCCAGGTGCTCGGACACGCACGGGTCGGGTGGTGCTCGTCGGTGCGACGCGACCTCACGCTGACCGAGGACGAGGTCGCCCTGCTGGAGGAGCCCTACTGCCCTCGCAGCGTCGTCGGCTTCGCCTAGCCGGCGACGGGATCGCCGCCCGTCGGGCACACGGCGCTGGGGTGAGCGCGTCGGCTCAGCCGACGACCACCCAGCCGACCCATGCGAGCGCCATGGCGGTCCCGGCGATGAGCTGGACGAGCGACGCCAGCCCGAAGGCCTTCAGGGTGGCCACGGTGGTGTGCCAGGCAACGGTTCCGTCCCTGGTGCGCAGGCGCTCACCCACGTAGATGCCGACGGCTCCGCCGAGCGGCAGGCCGACGACGGGGACCACGAAGAAGCCGATCACAGCGCCCGCCGCCCCCACCGCCAGCGAGGTGCGCGGCGCCCCGGTCCGACCGGCGGCTCGCCCCGGCAGCACGACGCCCGCCGCCGTGCCCGCCACCGCGAGGGTGACGATGACCGTCATCGCCACGACGCCGACGGTGCCGAACCCGTCGGCCAGCCCGTAGCCGACCGCTGCAGCTGCGACGAGTCCGAGACCGGGGACGAGGGGCACCACCGTGCCGGCCACGCCGATCGCCATCACGAGCGACACCAGCACGACAAGGGGAAGCGGTCCGTCCATGTTCCCCTCCCTTGCCGACTGGCCCATGCCGAGCCGGGCGGGCCCCAGCGGCACCCGAACGAGCGCCACCGACGGAGCTCGCAGGTTCAGTGGGCGTGGCGCCGAGCCATGCCCAGCCGGTCGATGGTGTTGCGTTCGAAGTCGATCTCGATGAGCACCGCCGGCCCGACGGAGCCGACCCAGGCGTCGTGGCCGGGCTCGATGGCGACCACCTGGGGAGCGGCGTAGTCGAACTCGCACCCGTCGTCGTACCGGCCAGCCAGCCGCCCCCGGGCCAGGAAGCCGACGTGGGCGTGCTCGCACACGTCGCCGCCCACGACCGGCCGGACGTCGACCGACCACCGGAAGCCCGGGGGGTACACGATGCGCCGCACACGAGCGTCCCCAGCGTTGCCGGCATCGACGGTCATGCCGGCGAGCTCGATCCGGTCGGTGCCCGCCATGGCAGCCAGGAGCGCATCGGGTTCGGCCATGTCGGCATGCTACGACCGGCGACCACCGCGCGATCGTCGAGGCACGACAGCCGGCGAACGGACGGACGGACCGAGTCAGGTGGTGCCCTTCTTGGCCCGGCTCGGCGCCACCCGGGGCGGTTCGTCGGGTTGCTTCGGGTACACGGGCGGCCACGGCGCATCGTGGAGGCCGGCCTCCCGATCACGCTCCCAGAGGGCGAGGAGGGGCTCGAGCGACTGGGGGTGCTCGTCGGCCGCCGCCCACGGATCACCTCGCCGCTCGACCAGCGCAGGCACGGTGGCCACCGTCAGGTCGTCGGGGTGCACGTCCTGCACCTCGTCCCAGGTCAGCGGGGTCGACACCTGAGCCCCGGGCCGGGCCCGGACCGACCACGCCCCGAAGATCGTCTTGTGCGGTGCGTTCTGGTTGAAGTCGACGAAGATCCGCTCGCCCCGCTCCTCCTTCCACCAGGCGGCCGTGACCCGGTCGCCGTGACGGCGCTCGAGCTCACGGGCCAGGGCCACGGCGGCCCGGCGCACGTCGAGGCTCCCCCACCGCGGCTGGAGGCGGACGTAGACGTGCAGGCCACGGTTCCCCGTCGTCTTCGGCGAGCCGACGACGCCGAGCTCGTCGAGCAGGGCCCGCACGTCGAGGGCGGCGGCCTGGATGTCGGGCCAGGACGTGCCTGGCTGGGGGTCGAGGTCGATGCGCAGCTCGTCGGCATGGTCGGGGTCCGCCGCCCGGGAGGGCCAGACGTGGAAGCCCAGGCAGGCCAGGTTGACGGCCCACAGGACGTGGGCCAGGTCGGCGAGGACCAGGACGCGGGACGGGGTGCCGTTGGGGGTGCTCACCACGGTCGTCTCGAGCCAGTCGGGGGCACCGTCGCCGACCCGCTTCTGGAAGAACGAGGGCCCCTCGGCCCCCTGGGGGAAGCGTTGCAGCATGGTTGGCCGTCCGCCCACCGCCCGGAGCAGGGGCTCCTCCACCGCCAGGTAGTGGTGGGCGAGGTCGAGCTTCGTCTCCCCCCGCTCCGAGAACAGCACCTTGTCGGGGCTGGTGATCGTCACGGAACGACCGCCGGCCTCCAGCTCCACGCCCTTGGCAGCTCCCACGTCTCCCTGCCTACACGACGCCGCCGGTGGGGTGCTCCCGGCTCACCGGCGGCGGAGGCGCCCGAGGTGGGCGAGCGCAGCCGCGTCACCCGGCCCTCCCCGCTCGGCGAGCCGCCCGGCGATGGCGTCACGGTGGGCGTCGTCGACGTTGGCCCCGTACTTCATCTTCACCCGGACCTCCTCGATGTCGAGGCGCAGGCCACGGATGGCACGCAGCTTGGCCCCGTGGACCGCCGGATCGACGAGGTCGGCGTCCGGCTCGAGCGCTGCGAGCTGGCGCCGGAGCACCGCCGCCACCTCGGCCGGGTCGTCGAGCACGGCCACCGTCCCGGTGAGCTGGACGGCGGCGTAGTAGGTGGTGGGGATGCCGAACCTCGGGTCCTCGTCGCCGATCGCCTTCCAGGCGGCCGGGACGTAGGCCCAGTCGCCTGCGACGCTCATGACGGCCCGTGAGTCCTCGGCCAGGGCCACGAGCAATGGGTTGGGGGCGGCGAGGTGGAGCCAGACGTGGTCGCCCTCCAACAGGAGCTGCGTGGGCACCACCACCGGCACGGGTCTTCCCACCCCGCCCGCCACCAGGTGCCCGAACCCCTGCGCCGTCACGAAGGCCCGCCACTCCACCTCGTCGTGCCCGGCGTCGTGGGGGTGGATGAGCACGGGGATGAGTCTGACCTCCCCCGGTGGGACGGTTCAGGTCGGTTCCGGAGGGTTCGCCGGGTCGACTCCCCGCAGCTCCGCCGGCTCGATGATCAGCCGGGGCCCACGGTCGTACGTCAGGTAGTTCCACGCCCAGCTGATGAACACGCTGAGCCGGTTCCGGAAGCCGGCGAGGAGCAGGAGGTGGAGGAACAGCCATGCCATCCACGCAGGCATGCCCGTGAGGTTGATCCCGAGGGGCAGATCGGCGACCGCCGCCCCGCGACCGATGGTCGCCATCGTCCCCCTGTCCCGGTAGCGGAACCGGCCCTGCCCTCCGAGTCCTTGCGCCTCCCGGGCGATCTCGGCCCCGACGAACCGACCGGACTGCTTCGCCACCGGCGCCAGCTGGGGGAGGAGGCGGTCGCCGGCGCCGGAGACGGCCGCCATGTCACCCACGACGAACACCTGCGGGTGGCCCGGCACCCGGAGGTCACGGCCGACCACGATGCGGCCGCCGGCCGCCTGCGCCAACCCCGTTGCGTCGGCCAGCGGGTTGGCACGCACCCCCGCAGCCCAGACGAGGGTGCACGTGCGGATCACCTCGCCGCCGGCGAGGGACACCTGGAGCGGCTGGACGCAGGTGACCCGCTCACCGAGGCGCAGCTCGACCCCGCGCGCCGCGAGCTGCTCGTGGCCGTGACGCCGGGCCCGCTCGCTGAACGGGGCGAGGACCGCATCCCCCATCTCGAGCAGCACGACCCGGGCCCGGCCGACGTCGAGGCGGGGGAAGTCCTTCGTCAGCACCATGGCGAACAGCTCGGTGAGCGCACCTGCGGTCTCGACCCCGGTGGGACCTCCGCCCACGACGACGAAGGTCAACGCTCCCCGCTCGACGAGCGTCGGGTCGGCGTCGGCCGCCTCGAACTGCGAGAGGACGTGGTTCCGGAGCCGGATGGCGTCGGCCAGGTCGTAGAGGGGGAAGCCGTGCTCCTCCGCCCCGGGCACGCCGAACCAGCGGGCGGTGGCGCCCGCCGCAAGGACCAGGTGGTCGAACGGGAGTGGTGGACCGTCGGCCAGACCCACGAGCCGACGATCGAGGTCGACACCGGTCACCGGCGCCAGCCGCACGGCGATGTTCGGTGCCCCCTGGAAGATGCCACGCACCGGGTAGGCGACGTCGGACGCACTGAGACCGGCCGTGGCCACCTGGTAGAGCAACGGCTGGAACGTGTGGAAGCTCCTGCGGTCGACGAGCGTCACGTCGACCGGCTCGCCCACGAGGCGCTTGGCGCAGTCGAGGCCAGCGAAGCCAGCACCAACGATCACGACCTTCGGGCGCACCATTCTTGTGATCCTATTCACGAGCATCCGGGGCGTCGAGGCCCTCACCCACCCCGAACCGCGTCCGCCATGAGCAGCACGCCGAAGACGATGAACGAGGTTGCGGCGAACCGGCTCACCGCCCGCTCGGGCAGGCGGGTACCGAGCGCGCGCCCGAGGACAATGGCGAGGGCGTCCGCCGCGACCATCCCGACGGTGGAGCCGAGCCAGGTCCCGACGGGCTCCTCCCCCGCCGCCAGGGTGATGGTGGCGATCATCGTCTTGTCCCCGAGCTCGGCCAGGCCGAAGGCGGTGCCGACGGTGACGATCGCCGAACGGGCCGGGCGACGAGCCCGCTCCCGCTCCTCTTCGGTCAGGCGGTCGCCTCGGATCGTCCAGGCGGCGAAGCCGAGGAAGGCGATCCCGCCGGCCACGCCGATGGCCCTCGTCGGCAGGGCAGCTGCGAACGCGGCGCCGGCCACCACCGACCCTGCGTGGACGATCGCCGTGGCGAGCGTGATCCCGAGCAGCACCTGGGAGGGCCGGTACCGGGTTGCGAACGCAAGGGCCATGAGCTGGCTCTTGTCTCCGAGCTCGGCGACGAAGATGACACCGAAGCTGAGCAGGAACGCACCCACGCCGACCTCCCGGACGACGAGACGCTACCGAGGAGATCGGTCCCCGCCGTGAGGAGGGATCGGATCAGGCGTCGGAGGGCACGACCCCGTAGACGAGGGGCGCGTGGTCGGAGACGACCACGCCCGGCCCGGTCTCCTCGGTGATGGCGAGGCCGAGCACCCCCCGGTCGACGGCGAAGGAGGCGACCTCAGGCCGGTTGCCGAGCACCCCGAGGGAGATGCGGGCGTCGCCCATGTCGGCCCAGAGCTGGTAGGTCATGCCCTCGGGCAGCTGGGGCAGCCCGGCGGCGTGCACGTACCCCGCGCCACCTGCCATCACCGCTCGCACCTCGTGCTCACCGTCAGGCGACCGAAGGTCGACGAGCTGCGCCGCAGGCGAACCGAGTGCCGCCTGGAAGGCGCGCGACAGCCCGTCCTCGTCGGCCAGCGCCTCGATCTGGTCGCCCTGGTCGGCCAGCCTCGACCCCTGCTCGACGAGCTGGAACCCGAGGACGCCGATCACGACAGCGGCGACGGCCCCCACCGGTACGACGGAGCGCCGCTGCCACGACCGCTGCCGGCCACGACCCGCACCCGGCTTGGAGAACAGCGCTTGCGGCGCCAGCACCCTGTCCTGCTCCGACGGCCCGGAACCTTCGATCGAGGCAGCGATGCGGTCCCAGATGGCCGGGGGTGCGTCGGCGCCGCCGTGGGCGAGCAGGGCGGCCACCTCGCGGTGGACAGCGACCTCGGCCCGGCAACGAGCGCACTCGACGAGGTGGTCGGCGACGATGCGCTCCTCGTCACCGTCGACGGCGTCGAGGGCGTAGGCCCCGAGCAGCTCCTCGATCTCCTGATGTGACTGTGCTTCCATCTCAAAGTGCTCCAACGCCAGCGTCGGCCAGGCTCCTGCGCATGCGTCTCATGCCGGCACGGATCCGACTCTTCACCGTGCCTTCGGGCTGGTTCAAGATGAGGGCGACCTCACGGTACGTGTGACCCTGGAAGTACGCGAGCTCGATGGCCCTGCGCTCGTCCTCGGGGACGTCGACGAGTGCCTCCCTGACGTGCTCGGCCACCGCCAGGTCCCAGACCTCGTGCTCCACGTCGTAGCCGGCCTCCGCCCGCTGCCGGTGCTCCTTGACCTCACGCTGGCGCCTCGACTGCTCGCTGCGGATGAGGTCGACGGAGCGGCCGTGGCACTGGGCGAGGAGGTAGGAGCGCAGCGAGCCGCGGGCGGCGTCGAACTTCTCGGGGGCGTCCCAGAGGCGGAAGAACACCTCCTGGACCACCTCCTCTGCAAGGTTGTGCTCGTTCAGCAGGCGGCGTGCGAGCGCGAAGACCGCTCCCGCGTGGCGTCGGTATGCCTCCGCCAGCGCCTCTTGCCGGTAGCGGCCGATGGCGACGACGAGGGTCGCGTCGCTCGAGAGCGTGAGGTCACGGGCCGCGTCCATGTCCGCCTTCTTCGTTTCCGTAGGGCCCATCGGATGCCTCACGGTCGAAGCACGTCACGGCCTCGATGTGGGGGGTGTGGGGGAAGAGGTCGACCAGGCGGGTGGACGTCCAGCGGTAGCCGGCCCCGCCCAGCAGGGCTGCGTCTCGTGCGAGGGAGGCGGGGTCGCAGCTCACCAGGACGAGACGACGGGCGCCGGTCTGCGCGAGCACCCGGGCCGCGGCCTTGCCGAGCCCGCTGCGGGCCGGGTCGGCCACCACCACGTCCATCGGCGCCGGCCGCCAGCGCTCGACGTCGAGGCGGAGCGCCCTGAAGTCGAGATCGGCGAGGTTCACGCGCGCATCGGCCACCGACGACGCCGAGCGCTCGACGAGGGTGGTCCGGCGGCCGGCGCCGAGGGAGCCGGAGAAGAGCCCGACGCCGCCGTAGGCGTCGAGCAACCGCTCGCCGTCGGCTCGCGGCGGGCCGAGGGCGTCGCCCACCGCCTCGACGAGCGCCTCCGCCCCGTCGGGTCGTGCCTGGAAGAACGAGCGGGCCGAGATCCGCCACCGGCGACCGGCGAGCGACTCGTGGATCCAGGCGCGACGGCCGGCCCGGAGCTCGTCGGTGCCGACCACGAGCACGTCGTCGTGACCCTCGGGCAGGACGCTCCCGTCGGTCGAGGGGTCCACCATGGCGAGGCGCTCCCCGGTGCGGGCGCCACAGCGCAGGGTCACCTCGGCTGCACCGTCGAAGGTTGCGCCTGCGATCATCGGCCGGAGGAGCGGGTGGGCGATGGCGCAGTGGTCCACGTCGACCACCTCGTGGCTGCGCGCCCGGCGGAACCCTCCGCCGCCGGCGGCACCGACCGCCACGCGCAGGGTGGTGCGGAACCCGGTCACCGGGAGCGCGGGCCCGGGCTCGACCACGGCGTCGGCGACACGACCCTGGCGACGGAGCGCGTCGGCGACGATCGATGCCTTGAGGGACCGCTGGGCCCCTGGGTCGACGTGCTGCCAACCGCAGCCGCCGCACCCGTTCGCCACCTCGGGGCACGGCGGGGTGATGCGGCCGTCGGCCGCGTCGAGCACCTCGACCACCCGCCCCTTCGCGTACGAGGTGCGCTCCTCGGTCAGGACGGCGGCGACCCGCTCACCGGGAAGCGCACCGGCGACGAACACGACCCGGCCCGACGCGTCTCGTGCAACCGCCTCGCCGCCGGCCGCCACGCCGGTGGTCACGAGCTCGACGAGGGTCACCGGACGAGGGTACGGCCGGGGGCCGGTGCTGCGGCCGTAACCTCCCGCCCATGGCTCGTGCGATCGAGATCGTCCCCTCGGTGCTCCCTGCGGACTTCGCCCGCCTCGGCGAGGAGGTCGCTGCACTCGAGGCGGCCGGCGTGGACCGGATCCAGTGGGACGTGATGGACGGCGTTTTCGTGCCCAACCTCACGATCGGTCCCGACGTGATCAGGTCGTGCCGGCCCCACGCCACCGTGCCCTTCGAGGCCCACCTCATGGTGGTCGAGCCCGAGCGGCTCATGCACCTCTACGTCGAGGCCGGCTGCGAGGTGCTGATCATCCACGCCGAGTCGACCCGCCACCTCCACCGGACCCTCGCGCAGGTGGCCGACCTCGGCGCCCGCGCCGCCGTGGCGCTGAACCCGTCCACCCCGGTGGCTGCGGTTCGCCACGTGCTCGACCTGGTGGAGATGGTGCTCGTCATGACGGTGAACCCGGGTTTCGGTGGCCAGGCCTACCTGGCCGCCATGGAGCCGAAGGTCGAGGAGCTCCGGACGATCATCTCCTCCGACGGCCTCGACGTCGACATCGAGGTCGACGGCGGCATCGCCCCTCCCACCATCTCCGGAGCCGCTCGAGCCGGTGCGAACGTGCTGGTCGCCGGTTCGGCGCTGTACCGGGATCCCGAGGGCCTCGGCCACGCCGTCGCCGACCTTCGGGCCCGGGCCGAAGCCGCCGCAGCCTGACCGGGCAGCGCGATCGGGGCTGACGCACCGGAGAGGGGACGACCACCCTCCCCGGCCTCGTCGACCTCACACCCGAGCGGGGGGACGACGACCCTTCCCGGCCTCGTCGACCTCACACCGGAGCGGGGGGACGACGACCCTCCCGGCCTCGTCGACCTCACACCAGAGCGGGGACGACGACCTCACCGGCCCGCCCCGCCTCATCGACCTGCTCGACGAACCCGCAGAGCGCGTTCACCTGGCGGAGCTGGCGTGGCGTCCGCACCGGCGCCTGCAGGAGGGCCGGGCTGCCGACGAGCACGCACAGCGCCTGCGCCCGTGAGACCGCCACGTTGAGGCGATGGGTGCTGAGCAGGAACTCGATGCCGCGCGACACGTCAGCCGCGGATGAGGCGGCGAGGGAGTAGATGACGACCGGCGCCTCCTGGCCCTGGAAGCGGTCGACCGTGCCCACCCGCACGCCTTTGGGAAGGACCGAGGCCAACGTGGCGACCTGCGCGTTGTACGGCGCGATCACGAGGATGTCGGCGACCGTGAGCGCGACCGTGTGACCACCCCGGTCGGTGACGGTCCGACCCACCAGCGCGCCGACGAGGCCGGCGACGGCGTCGGCCTCCTCGACCGAGCGCGTGCGGTCGCCGGCGTGCTCGACGGGCCACCAGCGCAGACCTGCCCCGCCGACGACGGGGCCGTCCTCGACCCTGCGGTGCTCGCAGCCCGCTGCCGGCAGGAGCCGATCGTCGTAGGCGAGGGTCGAGACGAAGCGGCAGATGTCGGGGTGCATCCTGTGGCTCCGGTCGAGGAACAGGCCGATCTCAGGTGCGATGGTCGCCGCGCCTGCGAGCACGTGATCGAGCGACGACACGTCGGCCCCGTCGGGGTGGGCGCCCTTGGAAGGCTGCGCCAGCTGCTGCGGATCGCCGAGGAGGACGAGGCCGCGAGCCGAACCGCTCACGGCCAACGTGCTCGCCAGCGACAGCTGCCCCGCCTCGTCCACGAAGAGGACGTCGAGCGCATCCCGCAGCTCGGGGCGGGCGAAGAGCCACGCCGTGCCCACGACGACGTCGACCTCGCCGAGGGCCAGCGCCTCCCGCACCTCGGGGTTGCCCGTCGCCCGGCGGACGCCGGGGGCGCTGAGCTCTCGGCCCCGCTCGCAGCGCTGCAGCGCCCGCACCGAGACGCCGGTCCGCTCGGCCTCGAGGCAGACCGCGTCGAGGAGGTTGCCGGCGGCGGCGTGGCTGTGGGCGGTGATCCCGACCCTGCGACCGGCGGCAACCAGAGCGACGACCGCGGCGGCGCCGTGGTGCGTCTTGCCCGAGCCCGGCGGCCCCTGGACGGCGAGCCAGCCGTCCCCGAGCGACCCAGCAAGGCGCACGAGGGCGTCGCCGACGGCCTCTCCCGGGCGCTGCTGCGGGCCTCCGGGGCCGACGTCGGCGAGAGGCGGGCGGCGCCGGAGGAGGTCGAGCCCCGCCCCCCACGGCCCACCGCCGCCGAGGCCCCTGGTGGTGACGTGGCCGGCCAGGTCCAAGAGCGCCTCCGACAGCACCTTGGTGCCGACGGGCGGCGGGGGCACGAGGGCCGTCGGGTGGGAGGCGGTGGTGCCAGGCGACCGCTGCAGCTCGAGGGTGCCGCCGGCGACGTCGAGGGCGACGAGCCGCCCCGCAGACCTCCCGGTGCGCGGGTCGTGCACGTCCTTGCCCAGCGGGAGCTTGTGGTCCTGCGCAGGGTCGAAGGCGTAGTGGTGCACATCGGGACGGTCCTGACCATCGAGCTGCCCCAGGTGGACGAGCCCCCCGACGGCCTCCCGGTCGGCCACGAGCCCAGCGCCGTCCTTGGCCCGCCGGTCGAACCACTCCCACCATCCCGGCCGCTCCTCGCGGCGGTGCCAGCCGAGCAGGTCGGCCAGCAGCTGACGGGCGCAGTCGTCGGGTGTCCGGGCGTCGCCATCGTCGGGCACCTCGGCCAGCAGCGCAGCCGCCGCAGCCTCCTGGCGGTCGTCGGCCGCGACGACCGCCGCCGAGCCCCGGCTCTCGACGAGCTCGGGGCGTGGCACCGGCGCACCGGTGCGCAGCGCCAGGTCGACGCGCCGCGCCTCGAGCCAGTCGCGCAGCCCGAGCGTGGAACGGCAGTCGACCTCGTTGTAGGCCCTGATCTCCTCCAGGCGCGCCGGGTCGCGCGACTCCAGCCACTCCTCGTAGACGGCGATGCTCGATCCACCGTCGGTCACGGCCTCGCCCGAGCGGGCGTCCGCCGGGAGGTAGAGGGGCTCGAGCTTCTTCAGCCCGTAGCCCTCCTGGGAGACGAGGACGGCGTGGCGAACGACCTGATAGAGGTCGACGAGGACCTTGCCCCGCAAGATCCGGTCGACCTCGGCCTGGCGGGTGTCGTACCTCCCGGCGAGACGCTGCAGCACGCTGCGCTCGTATGCGGCGTAGTGGAACACGTGCATCCCCGGGTCGGCCTCGAGGCGCTCCATCACGAGGTCGACGAGCTGCTCGAAGGCGCGCCGCTCCCCCGCCGGGTCGTGGCCCCAGAAGGCGGAGTAGCGGGGCACCGACAGGGCGCCGGTGGGCGCGTCGACGACACCGAACAGGTACTCGATCCCGTGCCCGCCCACCCAGGGGTCGCCCTCGATGTCGAAGAACAGGTCGCCGGGCGACGGGGCGGGCAGGGCCGCCAGGCCCCGCGCTGGCGGTGGTGGCGTCTCCGGGGTCGCGCCACCGGGCGGGTCTGAGGGCCCGGCCGTCGCCTCAAGAGCGAGCAGCTCGTGGCGCACCACGCCGTCACCCCGCTGCGCCAGCTGCAGCCGGGCCTGGCGTCGCAACCGGTCTGCCACCTCGAGTTGCATCCCCTCGACCGGCTGGCCGTCGATGCTCGCCGCAAGCAACGCCCCGTTGGTGATGCCGGCGGCCGAGAGGGTGGCCGCAGTGCCACCGCCGACGCCGGCGATGAGGCGGAGGTCGTCCCCGATCCGCCACCCCTCCTCGCACCGCGGGGCCCAGGGACACACGCCGCAGTGCTCGACCGGCACCGCGTCGGTGGGCTCGAGCTCGCCGTCCACGACCGCCTCGAACCGCCCCTTGACCAACCGGTGGTAGGCGGCGACGTCGGCGGTCCGGTGCCGGTGGTGCACGCCGTCGCCGGTGATCACGACGAGCTCTGCCGGCACCACCCCCTGCAGGCGGGCGACCTGCTCGGCGTAGGAGCACAGCTGCACCAGCGCCGACGGCTTGACCCGTCGGGCCAGCTTGGAGTCGGCGACCTCGTAGGACCACGGGCCGAGGTCGGATGACAGCTCGGTCCTGAGCAGGAAGTCGGCGTGCCCGCGCCAGCGACCGTCGAAGAAGGTGGCCTGGAACACCACGTCGACCCCGGCCTGCATGGCCGCCAGCGTGTCGGCTTCGGCCGCGAGCAGGTCGGCGACGCCGGACCCGGCGCAGCGGATCTCGACGACGGAGAGGCCGGCGATCCTGTACTGCGCCAGCTGGTCACGCTCGTGCTCGTCGCCCCGGCGCCGCAGCACCTCGAGGTCGGGGTCGTGCCCACCCGGGCGGGCCAGCTCGCCTGCCAGGACCCGACGGTCGAGCTCGGTGGCGTGGCCGCAGGCGAGGTGGGTGACGAGGTCGCTCGGACTCAGGATGGTGCTGGTGGCGGACCGGTGCATGGTCAGACCAGTGTGCCGAGGGGGTGTGACGCGCCCCGGGAGCCTCCGGTCGCCGGGGGCCGGTCAGGAGCCTGCCTGGCCCCGCTTCGAGATCACGTGGTCGATCAGGCCGTACTCCTTGGCGTGCTCGGGGGTGAACCACCGGTCGCGATCGGAGTCTGCGTCGATGGTGTCGACGTCCTGGCCGCTGTGGAACGCGATCCGCTCGGCCATGACCCGCTTGATGTAGACGATCTGCTCCGCCTGGATGGCGATGTCGGCGGCCTGGCCCCGCACCCCGCCCGAGGGCTGGTGCATCATGATCCGGGCGTGCGGGAGGCTGAAGCGCTTGCCCGGTGCGCCTGCGCACAGCAGGAACTGCCCCATCGAGGCGGCGAGGCCCATGCAGATCGTCGCTACGTCGGGCTTGATGAACTGCATCGTGTCGTAGATGGCCATGCCCGAGGTGATGACGCCACCGGGGCTGTTGATGTAGAGCCAGATGTCCTTGGCGTCGTCCTGGCCCTCCAGGTACAGCAGCTGGGCGATGATCATGTTCGCCACGTTGTCCTCGACCTCTGACCCGAGGACCACGATGCGGTCCTGCAGCAACCGGTTGAACACCTCGAGCTGGGGCGACGAGCCCATGTCCTTCGAGTGGGGGGCCCTCGACTCGAGGGCCGTCGACTGCAGGGGACCGGACGGGTCGGGGAGGGCGAGCGACATGCGGCGAAGGGTACCGGCCGACGCTGCGCCCGCGAGCGGGTCCGAGCCGCCCGCTCCCGGCCCCTGCCGGCGGTCCGGAGGTAGCCTTGGTCGCTCTCGCGGGCGTGGCGGAGCTGGCAGACGCGCCGGGTTTAGGTCCCGGTGGCCGAGAGGCCGGGGAGGTTCGAGTCCTCTCGCCCGCACCGGTCGCCCGCGCGAGCCCGCGGCCGTCGGTAGCGTCCGGCGGTGGACCTCGACTCGCTCCCCACGCCCGCCCTCGTCGTCGACGGCCTGGCCCTCGACCGGAACCTGGCGGCCATGGCGGCCGCGCTCCCCGGCAAGCGCCTGCGGCCCCACGTCAAGGCGCACAAGACCACGTCCCTGGCTCGACGCCAGGCCGCGGCCGGCCACCTCGGCTTCACGTGCGCCACCATCCGCGAGGTGGAGGGCATGGCCGCCGCCGGCCTGGGCCACGACCTGCTGCTCGCCAACGAGGTGGTCGACGCCCGCCGACTCGGCGCTGTCGTCGACGCCGGCGCCCGCGTCACCCTGGCGGTCGACTCCGAGCCCACGGTCGCAGCCGCAGCCGACGGCGGGGTCACGGAGGTGCTGATCGACGTGAACGTCGGGCTCCCCCGCTGTGGCTGTCGTCCTGAGGACGCAGGCCGGGTCGCCGATCTGGCCAGGGCCCGCGGGCTCGAGGTCCGGGGCGTGATGGGCTACGAGGGACAGGTGACCGTCCTGACCGACCGGGAGGAGCGGGCGGCGGCGGTCGAGCAGGCCATGGAGCTCCTGCTGCAGGCGGCCGACCTCGTCGGAGGCGACGTCATCTCCGCCGGAGCCACGGTGTCCTACGACCTGAACACCTGGGCGACGGAGATCCAGGCCGGGTCCTATGCCCTCATGGACACCGCCTTCGCCCCGATGGCACCGTTCGAGCAGGCGCTGTCGGTCGCAGCGACGGTGATCTCGGTGGCGCCGAAGTTCGCGGTGGCCGACTGCGGCCTCAAGGCGCTCGGCATGGACCACGGCCTCCCCGGCATCGAGGGGGCCACCGTGTGGCTGTGCTCCGACGAGCACGTCACGTTCGCCCCGGCGGCGGACCGCCCCGTGGCCGTCGGCGACCGCATCGCCGTCCGCCCCGCCCACGTCGATCCCACGGTGGCGTACCACGAGCGCATGCACGTCGTGGAGGGCGACCAGGTGGTCGACACCTGGCCCGTCGACCTCCGGGGCTGGTAGCCGGCCGCCCGACCCGCTCCGGGTGAGCAAGCCGGTCCACCCAGACCACCTCAGCCCGGATCGAGCTGGGCGGCCAGGTCTCGGAAGGCGTGGCCGCGGTGGCTGATGGCGTTCTTCTCGGCTCTGGTCATCTCCGAGAAAGCGCGCCCGTCGCCGTCTGCCGGCACGAAGACGGGGTCGTAACCGAACCCACCCTCCCCTCGGGGCACCTCGGTGATGGTCCCCTCGCACACGCCCTCGGCCGCGACCTCGGTGCCGTCGGGGCGCAGCACGAGGGCGACCGTGCGCCAGCGGGCACCGCGCGCCTCAACCCCCTCGAGCTCAGCCAACAGCCGGGGGATGCCGCCGTAGCGCGCCGTGGTGACGCCTGGTCGGCCGCCGAGGGCATCGACCTCGAGGCCGGTGTCGTCGGCGACGGCGGCCTCACCGGTGGCGGCGCCGATCGCGCGGGCCTTGATGCGGGCGTTGTCGAGCAGGGTGGCGCCGTCCTCCACCGGCTCGGCCAGGCCGGGGGGCCGCGGCAGCACCTCGAAGGACTCGAGCAGGTCGACGAGCTCTGCCACCTTCCCGGGGTTGGCGGTGGCGAGGACGAGGCGCACGGACGGGCTCAGCGAGCGGCGGGCGGGGTGGCCACGACGGCGGCCTGCATGGCGAGGAGCTCGCCGATGCCCTTGCGGGCGAGGTCGAGCATCCCGTCGAGCTCCTCCTGGGAGAACGCAAGGCCCTCGGCCGTCCCCTGGACCTCGACGAAGCGCCCGTCGCCGGTCATGACCACGTTCATGTCGACATCGGCCCTCGAGTCCTCGACGTAGGGCAGGTCGAGCCGCGGCGCGCCGTCGACGATCCCCACGGAGATCGCCGCGCACGCGGTGGTGAGCGGGTGCGCCTGCAACCGGCCGGAGGCGACCATGCGGGTGAGGGCGTCGTGGAGCGCCACCCATGCGCCGCAGATGCTGGCGGTGCGGGTGCCGCCGTCCGCCTGGAGGGTGTCGCAGTCGACGACGATCTGAACCTCGGGCATCTTCGTCAGGTCGGTCACCGTGCGCAGCGAGCGGCCGATGAGGCGCTGGATCTCCTGGGTCCGACCGGACTGCTTGCCCTTGGCCGCCTCACGCCCGACCCGCTCGGGGCTCGACCCGGGCAGCAGCGAGTACTCGGCCGTCACCCACCCCTTGCGCGTCCCCCGCAGCCAGCGGGGGACGTCGTCGTCCACCGAGGCGGTGCACAGGACCCTCGTCCTCCCGAAGCTGACGAGGACCGAGCCCGCAGGGGCGTCGGTGTAGTCCCGCTCGAAGGTGACCGGGCGCAGCTCGTCGTCGGCCCGGCCGTCGGCACGGGCGGGGTGGGTGTGGGTGTCGGTCACGGGTGCACCTCGTGGTGGTCGTCGATGGCGGCGACGTCGACCGGGGCGCCGAACGCCTCGCTGGCGTCGGCCCGGCTGCGCTCGTCGTCGAGCCCGGGCTGGAGGTGGGTGAGGACGAGGTGTCGGGCACCGGCGGCGCGCGCGTCGGCACCGGCCTCGGCGGCGGTGAGGTGGGGCACCCCGACGGCGCCATCACGCCCGGCCAGCGTCGCCTCGCACAGCACCAGGCCGAGGCCGGGACCGAGTGCCGCCAGCGACCAACCGGCGCCCGTGTCGGCGCTGTAGCCGAGCGACGCCCCGTCTCCGTCGACCCGCACCGCCAGCGTCTCGCCCGGGTGGTCGGTGCGGGAGAACCGGAACGTCAGTGCGCCGATCCGCTCCACCGACCCGTCCTCGACGACCCGCCAGTCGAAGGCGGGGGCGGGCTCGCCGCCGAGACCCACCACCAGCGCCCGCACGTCCGCCGGCGACAGGACCGGGATGCCGGTGCGGGGCCGGTAGTACCTGACGAGGACGCCGAACCCGAGCACGTCGACCCAGTGGTCCGGGTGGGCGTGGCTGAGGACGACGCCGTCGAGCTCGTCCGGGTCGATGTGTCGCTGGAGGTTGGCAAAGGTGCCGGAGCCGGCGTCGAGCCAGACGGCGGTGTCACCGGCCCGCACCAGGTACCCGCTGCAGGCGCTCCCCTGGCCCGGATACGAGCCCGAGCAGCCGAGGACAGTGACGGACAGGGTCATGACGTCTGGCCAGGGCGCAGCCGGCCGGACTGCGCCGCTGCGCTCACGCCGGCCAGGTGATGTGCTCGACCGATGTCACCTCGGGACCGAGCAGGGCCTGGCCGAGGTCGCGGAAGGCAGTGACGGGACCAGACGACAGGAACCGGTGGACGGCAGGACGCCCGCCTGCGGGCCGCTTGGCGTCCGAGGAACCGAGCAGCTCGGCCACCTCGAAGGCGGTCTCCTCGGCGGACGACACGAGCACGACGTCTCGGCCCACCACGTCGCTGATCGTACGTGCGAGGAAGGGGTAGTGGGTGCACCCGAGCAGCAGCGTGTCGACCTTGGCGTCCACCACCGGCGCCAGCAGCCGCTCGGCCAGCACCGTGACCTGGTCGCTGCGCACCTCGCCCCGCTCGACGAACTCGACGAACCCCGGGCATGCGGCGCAGCTGAGCTCCACGGGGCCGCCGGCCACGGCCACGGCGTCGGCGAAGGCGTGCTGGTAGGCACCGGAGGCGACGGTGCCCACGGTGGCGATGACGCCGACCCGGCCGCCTTCGCTCACCTCGATCGACGCCCGCACACCTGGTTCGATCACCCCGACGACCGGCACGGGCACCGTTGCCCGCAGCTCGTCGAGGGCGGCAGCCGTCGCCGTGTTGCACGCCACCACGACCACCTTCGCGTCGTGCTCCTCCACGAGGAGGCGGCTGATCTGGCGGGCGAAGCCGGCGACCTCGGCGAGGGGCCTGGCACCATAGGGGTACCTGCCCGTGTCGGCCACGTAGACGAGGTCTTCGTCGGGCAGGAGGTCGATGACGGCACGGGCGACGGTCAGCCCCCCGAGCCCGCTGTCGAACATGCCGACCGGCCTCGGGTCGCCCATCAGACCTCGTCCCCGAACGCCTCGCAGTCGGGGTTCTCGCACACGAAGGCGGTCTCGAAGACGTTCGCGCCCTCGCGTGGCAGAGCCGTCACACCGCACGCCGGGCAGATGGGCGCACGATCCTCCTCGTCCTCCCAGCCCGCCATCGAGACGATGATGACACCCAGCGCCCGCGCCACCTGGGAGGTGTCAGCGGCTCCGGCGGGAGGCACGTGCCCGCTAGAAGTAGATGACCTTCTTGGCCCGCTCCGTCACGACGTCGATGTCGTCGGTCCAGGCGCCGGTCGACAGGTACTTCCAGCCTCCGTCGCACACGATCGTGACGATCACGCCCTCGTCGATCCGGGACGCGCACCGCACCGCGGCCGCCATGATCGCCCCCGACGAGATGCCGGCGAACACGCCGACCTCGGTGAGGCGACGCGTCCACTCGATGGACTCCCGGGGCCACACGATCATCCGGGTGTCGAGCAGCTCGTAGCCGTCCCCGTCGACGAAGACCGGTGGCACGAAGCCCTCGTCGATGTTCTTCAACCCGTCGACCATCTCCCCGGCCGGCGGCTCGATCGCCCACAGCTGGACGTCGGGGTTGCGCTCCTTCAGGAAGCGGCCCACGCCCATGAGCGTGCCGGCAGTGCCGAGGCCGGCGATGAAGTGGGTGACCTCCGGGCAGTCGCGCCAGATCTCCGGACCGGTGCCCTCGTAGTGGGCCTTCGGGTTCGCCGGGTTGCCGTACTGGTACGGGAAGAACCAGTCGGGGTGCTCCTCAGCCAGCGCCTGCGCCCGGCGCATGGCCCCGTTGGACCCCTCGCTGCCGGGCGACGGGATGATCTCGGCCCCCCACACCTGGAGGGCCTGGCGACGCTCCACCGACACGTTCTCCGGCAGCACGACCTTGAACGGGTAGCCCCGCATCTTGCAGATCATGGCGAGGGCGATGCCGGTGTTGCCCGAGCTCGACTCGAGCACGGTCACGCCGGGGCCGAGCCGCCCCTCCTTCTCTGCCTCCTCCACCATCGCCCGGGCGGCACGGTCCTTCACCGAGCCGCCCGGGTTCTGTCCCTCGAGCTTGGCGAGGATCCGCACGTTCGGGTTCGGGCTGAGCGCAGAGATGTCGACGAGAGGCGTGTTGCCGATGAGGTCGAGGACGGAGTCGTAGGCGGCCACGGGGTCCTAGGAGGCGCCGCCGGCCACGGCCGGGAGGATCGTGACGGTGTCGCCGACCTTGACCGGCGTCTCGAGCTTGCCGGTGTAGCGCACGTCCTCGTCGTTCACGTAGACGTTGACGAAGCGGTGCACCCCCCCGTCGGGCGCCTTGAGGTGGGTCGAGGTGCCCGGGAACTGGCGGACCAGGTCGTCGACGACCTCGCCGACCGTCGAGCCCTCGGCCGAGACATCGGACATGCCCCCGGCCGCGCTGCGCATGATGGTGGGAAGGCGGACGTTGACCGACACCGGTGATCCTCCGTTGATCGACCTCGGACGACGGCCCGGCAGAGTGCCAGACGAAAAGCCGACCGAATCGCTCGTGATTCTACCTGCCGACCAGGACGACTGGCTCCTCGATGATCTTCCCGTCGGTGACGAGGTAGCTGCGCAGCACCGGGGCGGGGGGCCGGAGCGACACGAGCGCCCAGTGCCAGCCGGCCAGCAGGGGGTTGCCGGCCTGGGCGACGTCGGTGGGCGACGGGTACGCCTCGGTGTGGGTGTGGGAGTGCACGACGCCGATCACCGAGCGGCCCGTTCCCTCATCGACTGCGTCGTCAGCCGCCCGCCAACCGTCGGGGCCGATGGAGAACGTGCGGCTCGACCGGTCGGCGTTCCGGCACGGGACGAACACCTCGACCCGACCACCGGAGCCGATCAGCAGGCCGCACGCCTCGTCGGGCGCGCCATCCCAGGCGTGGGCGACGATCTCCAGCCAGTGCCGGTGCCGGAGCTCGAGGCGGTTGGACGGCCGATCTCCCACGGGCGCCGACGGTACCGGCGGTACCCTCCGGCTCGTGGCGACGGCGAAGCGGGACAAGGTGAACGAGGGCAAGGTGATCGTCGCCACCAACCGCCGCGCCTTCCACGACTACGACGTGCTCGAGTCCCTCGAGTGCGGCATCGCGCTGCGGGGCGGCGAGGTGAAGTCGCTCCGGACGGCCAAGGCGCAGCTGGCCGACACCTACGCCTTCTTCCGTGGCAGCGAGCTGTACCTGAAGGGCATGCACATCTCCCCCTACGCCTTCAGCCACGGCTACGACCGCCACGAGCCCGAGCGGGAGCGCAAGCTGCTCCTGCACCGCCACCAGCTCGACGCCTGGCGCAACCGAACCCAGCGCGAGCAGCTCACGCTGGTGCCCCTCTCGCTCTACTTCAAGGACGGCAAGGCGAAGCTCGAGCTCGCCCTCGTCCGCGGCCGCCGAGACCACGACAAGCGCCAGGCGGTGGCCAAGCGCGACGCCGAGCGCGAGATCGACCGCACCCTGGCAGCCGCCCGCCGCGGGGACTGAGCCGGTAGCCTTGCTCAAGCACGGCAGAACGACAAGCACGGCAGAACGACAAGCACGGCAGAACGACAAGCACGGCAGAACGACAAGCACGGCAGAACGACAAGGCAATGCAGATTGACAAGGCAATGCAGAACGACAAGGCAATGCAGATTGACAAGGCAAGGCAGATCGACAAGCAGGGCACATTGACAAGGGGCTGACCGGTTTCGACGTGGAGACCGTGAGGCGATGCGTGCGACCCGAGCTGCTCAGGCTCGTTAAACGGGGCACAACCATCAGATGCCAACGCAACTGATGACCTCGCAATGGCCGCCTAGCTCCGGCTAGGAGACCACCAGAGGTCAAACCGCGACCAGTGATGGCACGCGGGGCCTGACCACCGCAGCCCGGCAACAGAAGCGGTGGTGGACGACCGGGAGAGACCGGTTGACGGTCGGAAAGACGACTGCACCACGGGGAAGACGTGGCGACGTGGGCACCCGGGCCCGAGGTAGCGACAGGCCTCGAACGCGGGAACGGTCGTAGCACGTGCTCCTCGCACTCGACGGACGAGGGTTCGAATCCCTCCAGCTCCACCAGCCGGTCGTCGCCATCGCATGCCTGCTGCGGTGGCGGCCACCGCGATGGAACGGCAGACGAGTCGGAGGAGAGGCCCCGGCCTCTCCTCCTTCTGCGTCGCGACCCACCCCCGCCGTCAGCTGCAGCGCTCGTACAGCTCGAAGTAGGTGATGTCGGGGGTGCCGTAGTCGTCGATGAAGCAGAAGTCCCGGTCGACGACCTCGTTGGGGGCGTTCGAACCGAGCTCGCGGACGTCGTTCGGCTCGTCGAAGTTGTCCCACACGTGGCTCAGGATGAGCCAGTCCGCGCTGGCGACATCCTCGGCGAGACCGGAGCCCTCTGCGTTGGCGATGCCGGGGTCCATCTCGATGTACCGCGTGGCCGGGGTCAGCTCAGGGAACAGGTGGTACAGGTAGGCGTCGCTGTAGGGGGTCTTGCGAAGGTCCGCCGGTCCGACGAAGAGCCGCTCCCCCGATCGGGCGCGCCGACCCAGCTCGTCGACCGCCGCCTGGGCCGCAGGTGTGATCGGCTCGCTGCCGAGGTAGAAGTTGCGACCGTCTCGGCGCACGTCGAGGCCCCGGTAGTCCTGCTCGAACGTCTGGCGGGTGAGCTCGGTCCACGACCGCACCGTGAAGTACGGGATGGCTGCAAAGAGCAGGACCACAGCGCTCCCGGCCGCGACTGCCACCCGCGCCCTGGGCCGGGCCACGCGGCGCCGGCCGCCGACGAGCTCGGCCAGGTACATCGGCAACAACGACAGCGGGACGGCGCTCACCCACGCCAGGTGCGTGGTGTCGGGACGCTGCAGCGCCTGGGGCATCATCCCGAGGCCGAGCAGGCCGGCGGCGACCATGACCCGCGCCTTCCAGCTCGACCGGTCGGCGCGGAGGCGCGTGAAGCCGAGCAGCACCTCGAACACCGCGGCGAGGGGCAGGACGTAGAACCAGAGCACCACCTGCTTCGGACCGGCCAGCGCAGGGAACGGCCAGCCCGGCTCGACGAGCTGGGCGACGGCGGCGAGGGCACCGTCGAAGTGGTCCCACGACGGCGGTGCCGGCAGCCGGCGCCCGCCCCGCAGCTCGAACACCGGGTCGATGAGCATCCCTCGGATGGCGTTGGCCGGCCCGGCCATGACCAGCTGCGCGCCGTATCCGACAGCGAGGATGGCCAGCATCGGCGCGAGGAGCCGCACGAGGTGGGGCCGCTCGAGGCGCCACGCCATCGCCCCGTACGCGAGCGCCACCGCCACCACGAGGTCGGGCCGGTACAGCAGGGCGGCGGCGCCGAGCACCCCGGCCGCGACGAAGAGCGTCCCGGCCCCTCTGTCGCCGGTCCGGGCGCCTGCCGTCCCTCCGCCGGCTCGATCGGCGAGACGCCGGCCGTGCAGGCCGGCGATGAGCCCGCAGAGCGCGAGCGCCGCACCGCCGCTCCACGCCAGGGCGGTCAGACCGATCGGCGTGACCGTGATGAACACTGCGAGGACCGAGCAGACCGTGGCGACCCGACGCCCGAAGGGCCAGGCGAGGACGAGGACGCCGAGGATGACGGCGAGGTGCTGGAGCAACCCGACCGTCCGCTCGGCGGCGAGAGTGACGCCGAAGACCTCGTACACCGCCGCCAGGACCCACAGGGCGCCAGGCCCGTACAGGTGCAGGAAGTCGCGGTTGGGGACGTCGCCGGCCAGCACCCGCTCGGGGAAGGTGAGCATGAAGCCCTCCTCCATCGGCGAGCCGTTCTGCAGGAACAGCGCCCGGAGGGGGAGGGCGACGAAGACGGCGACGACGGCCACGGCGACGACCGGGCGCCAGTCCCTCCGGCGTCGGGGAGCGGTCCGTCCCGGATCGACTGCCGCCGGCCGGGTCGCGACGTCGGTCGGAGGAGGAGGGGCGCCCATGCGGAACCGGGATCCTAGATGACGCTCAGCTCCCGGACGCCCCTGCCAGGGTCGCCGTCGGTGCTGCCGCGGTTCGTTGGCCCCGTGCCGGTGGCCCGTTGGGGGTACGTGCCGGTGGCACGATCCGGGCGGACCGGCCGGGGGCCGGTGGCCGGTGGCCCATTGCGGGTACGTGCCGGTGGCACGATCCGGGCGGACCGGCCGGGGGGGCGCCGGCCGGCACGGGTCGAGCGGGGGCGGGGCGGGCCGAGGGCCGGCACGGGTCGAGCGGGGGCGGGGCGGGCCGAGGGCGCCGCGACAGTGCCGAGGGCGACCAGGGCCGGTGGGGGCCCACTTGTATGCTCCGGCCCATGCCTCCGGCGTCTTCGCGCAGCCGCGCCCCCGACCAGGTCGACGACGCCGAGCCCCTCCCGACGTCCGAGGCGCTCCCGGGCCGTCCCGACGGGTTCAGCCCCTCCTCCCCGCCTCACTGCTCGCCGGTCGCCGATCACGCACCTCGCTCCTCCCGGTCGTGGCTCGGCCTGTTGTCGTTGACCCTCCTGCTGGCCGCACCGCTCCTCGTGGCGCTCGTGGCCCTCGGCAGGCCCCGCTGGTTCCCCATCCTCGACCTGGCCATGACCGAGCTGCGCATCCGCGACGTCGGCACGCGCAACACACCTCTGATCGGGCTGCCCGGTCGCATCGGCGTCCTGGGGGAGGAGCAGGGGAGCCACCCGGGACCCCTCAGCTTCTGGTTGCTGGCGCCGGCCTACCGGCTCTTCGGGTCGACGGCCTGGGCGTCGGAGGTAGCCACGGTGGTGCTGCACACCGTGGCCATGGGGACGGCGCTGTGGCTGGCTCGTCGGCGTGGCGGGTGGCTGCTCGTGCTGGGTGTCGCCGCCGTCCTCGCCACGCTGGCCCGGACGTACGGGCCCGACCTGCTCACCCAGCCCTGGAACCCTTACATGCCACTGCTGTGGTGGTTCGTCGTGCTGCTCGCGGTGTGGTCGGTCGTCTCCCACGACATCGTGGCCCTGCCCGTGGCGGTGGTGGCAGGCTCCATCTGCGCCCAGACCCACGCCCCCTACCTCGGCCTGGTCGCCGGCATGGGCGGCCTCGCCCTGCTCGGCGCGGGAGATGCGTTCCGCAGGGCTGGCAAGGGAAGCGGCGACCGTCGGCGGGTCGTGCGCTGGACGGTGGCCTCCGTCGCGCTCGGCGGCCTGCTCTGGTTGGCGCCGGTGATCGACCAGCTCACCGTGGAGCCCGGCAACATCTCCCTCCTGGTCGACCACTTCGGCAGCCCACCCGAGGAGGCGGTCGGGCTCCGTCGGGGCGTCGACATGGTGCTGCTGCACCTGGACCCCTGGCGCTTGCTGACCGAGCAGGGCGCCAACACCGGATCGCTGTCGGAGGCGGCCCAGGCCCCGAAGGGCTCACCGGTGCCCGGCATCGCCGTCCTGCTGGTCTGGTCGGTGGCCGTCGCTGCCGCCTGGAAGCTGCGCCACGACGCCTTGCTCCGGCTCCACCTCGTCTGTGCGGCCGGCCTGGCTCTGGCCGTCATCTCCATCAGCCGGGTGTTCGGACCGCTGTGGTTCTACCTCATGACCTGGGCGTGGGGCATCACCTCATTGATGATCCTGGCCGCAGGGTGGACCCTCGCCGCCGCCGTGGCCCGCCGGTCGGACCCACCGAACCCGTCCCTCCGTCGGGCTGGGGCGGCCACGCTCGTGGCCGCAACGGTGGCGTCCACCGTGGTGTTCGCCGTCGACGCCACGGGAGTCGAGCAGCCCGCCGAGGAGCTGTCGCAGACCATGGAGGTGATGGTCCCCGACATCCTCCGGGCGCTCGGGGACGAGGGCACGGGGGGCCGGGGGCGCGACGAGCGCTACCTCGTGCTCTGGTCGGACGCCATCCACATCGGCGCCCAGGGCATCTCCCTGGTGAACGAGCTCGAGCGGGCCGGCTACGACGTCGGGGTGACGGAGTCATGGAGCGTCCCGGTGGCGCGGCACCGCAGCCGGGAGGTGGCCGAGGCCACCTCGTTCGTCCGCTTGGCCACCGGAGTCCACGTCGAACGGTGGCGAGCCAACCCCGATGCCACGGAGATCGCATCCGTCGACCTCAGGACCCCCGAGCAGCGCGCAGAGTTCGAGCGGACCCGCACCGACGTCATCGACGAGCTCAAGCAGGCTGGGCTCTCCGACCTCGTGGTGCAGGTCGACTACAACCTCTTTGCGGCAGCAATCGACCCACGGGTCCCCCAGGCCGCCCAGGACGGCATGACCCGGCTGTTGCAGCTCGGCCAACCCACGGCGGTGTTCGTCGGGCCCGAGACCCTCGCCCTCGACTGACCTGGTGGCCGACTGACATGGCGGAGGTCCACGAGCACGTCGCTCACCGGCGACGGGAACAGGCAACGGTCGCCGTGCACGTGCAACCTCTCGACTGCTGGGGGTGAGCCGCTGGAGGACGGAGCACCCGCTCCGCAGCAGCATCCTGGCAGAGGCACTCGTCGTCGTGGCGGTGGCAAGCCTGCTCGCGGTCATCACGACCTGGCCGCTCGTGCTGCTGCTCGACGATCACGCCCACGACCCCTTCGACCCCTTCTTCCAGGCGTGGACGCTCGACTGGGTGCAACACGCCCTCGGGTCGGACGCACCGCTGTGGGACGCCAACACCTTCCTCGGCCACCCCCGGACGCTCGCCTACAGCGATGCCCTGCTCGGCGCAGCAGTGGTCCTGCTGCCCGCCCGGTGGGCGGGGTTGTCACCGATCGGGGTCCAGAACGTCGGCCTCCTGCTGGGCTACGCGTCGTCGGGGGCAGCCGGCTACCTCTTCGGCCGGGTGGTGTCGAAGCGGGTGGTGGTGGCTGCCTGCACGGGCGTGGTGTACGGCTTCGGACCTACAACACGTTCCTCGGCCAGCACATGAACATCATGATCCACCCCGGTCCTGCGCTTGCGGCCGCCGCGGTGTGGACGCTGGCCGACCGCTGCGCCGACGGACGAAGGATCGTACCCATCCTCGCCGCCCTGACCGCGTTCGTGGCCCTGCAGGGAACCGTCTCGTTCTACACCGCGGCCCTCTCCGTCGTCGCGGCCGGGGCGGTGCTCCTGGCCCGGGTGCGAGCGCTGCGCACCAGGGGCGTGGTCGGCGTCGTGGTGGCCCTGGGGGCAGCCGTCGTCCTGCTGGTGCCCATCGCCTGGCCCTACCTCCGCAACTCCTCCGAGATGAGCGCTGACTTCAAGTGGCCCCTGCGTGACCTGGCGTCGTCAGGCGCCGACTTCCTCGCCGTCGATCCGTCGCTGACGGTCTGGGGGGATGCGCTGGCCGCCCCGACGGGCATCTTCGGCCAGCCGACGTTCCCCGGCGTCGCCATCATCGTGCTGGCACTGATCGGTGTGCTCACCTGGCGCGGGCGGGACCGTCGCGTCCTCATCCTCGCCGCGACCCTCACCGTCGTCGGCCTCGTCCTCGCCATCGGGACCTCTGACCGGGGTTGGCGGCGCTACACGCCGTACCGGTTGATCTACGAGCTCGTGCCCGGCGGTGACGCCCTCCGGGCGACGGGGCGGTTCTGGCTCGTCGGGCTCCTCGGCGTCGGTCTGCTGGTCGGCCTCGGCGTCGACAGGCTCGTGCGGTTCGTGAGCGGTGGCGGCGCCACCCGACGGTGGGCGGGCGCCGGAGCCGTCGCGCTCTGCCTCGGTGCCATCCTCCTGGAGGGACACCGTTCCTGGTCCGACGCTCCGGCGGTCGACGTCTCGCCTGTCGACCGAGCACTCGCTGCTGAGGCCGGGCCCGGCGGCGTGGCCTACCTCCCGCTCCCGATCCCACCCGACGAGCCGTTCCCGCTCCTCGGCCAGGCGCTGATCGTCTACCGGTCCACGGCGCACCACCGCCCGATGTTGAACGGGTACGCAGGCTTCTACCCGGAGGACTTCTTCTCGGTCGGTGCCCGCATCGTCGGCCTTCCTGATCGCCCGTCGCTCGACCACCTCCGTCGAGTCGGCGTCCGGTACGTCGTCGTGCCCGAGCAGGCGGGCGCCTGGCAGGCGCTTCGGGACCCCGCCCGGGCCGTGCCGCTGCGGCTCCTCGGCGACTTCGAGGGCGACCTCCTCTACGAGGTGCCCGCTGCACCCGCCCCTGAGGAAGGTCCACCGGGGGGGCCGGACGGTGCTGAGGTCGACCGGCTCGAGTGACGGACGACACCCGGGGGTGGCGAGGGTCCCCTGAGGGTGCGCGGCGCGCTCACCTCGAGACGAGGCGCCACGATGCGATTCGCTCCCGACCGGGAAGGAGAGCGCGAGCCGTCGTGCGCAGCCGCTCGGCGGCCTGCTCAGGTCTGCAGGGCCGGGTCGAGCCGAGCCCGACCACCGCCCGGACCGACTCGGCGAGGACGGCGCCCCCGCCGGGTCACGATCGGCGACCACCCCGGCCGGCGGCGACGTCGACAGCCGCGCAGTAGCGACGGTGGCGGTCGAGGACGCCCGCCATCGGCTCGAAGACCTCGGTCCCTGCCACCGCCTCCACCCCCTCTTGCAAGCGCGCCCGGGCGCGACGAGCCCGCCGCCGAGCCCCCATCGAAGCGAAGGTGCGGGCGAGGAGCGCGAGGAGGAGGCCCCCGGCGATCCCGCCGAGCAGCATGGCGGTGGGGACCGGCACCGGCCCCACCTCGGGCGTCGCGAGATCGGAGAGCTGCAGGTAGGCGAGGCCGGCGAGGGCGGCCAGCCAGACGGCCCCGGCCACAGCGACCACTGCGAGGACCACCTGCAGCGCCCCGACCGCACGCCACCACCCCGGCCGGCGGGAGATCCCGAGGTCGGTCGAGGCGACCGCAGCGTCGAGGCGGGCGGGCAGGGCTGCGAGGCGGCCGGCCGCCTCGTCCCGAACGGCGTCGGCCCACGCCAGCGGGAGCCGGTCGGACATCTCGGAGGCGACCTCGAGGACCGTCGTCTCGACCCGGGCCACCGATGCGGCGCTCGGGGCGGGCAACGACGTGCGACCGGCGGCACCGGCCGTACCGGCGGGTCGACCGAGGTGCAACCGGCGGAGGGGGTCGGGACGCAGGCGGCGCAGCCAGCGGGTTGCCGGCCAGCCCGTGGCCGCCACCGCCTGCGACCGGTGTGACGCCGCCACCGCGGCGGCCACCGCATCCACCCCGGCGGCGTCGGCCAGTGCGATCGTGACCGTACGACGGTCGTGGGGCTGCAGCGGTGGCGGCGGGCCACCGCCGCACCCCTCGCCGAGCACCTCGGCCAGCGCGGCCAGGTCGGCCTCGAGCCTCCCGATGGCCGAGCGGTGTGCCTGCACGAGCGCCTCGAGCTCCGCCCGCAGTGGCTGGGTGCCACCCTCGGCGCGAGCAGAGGTCGTCAGCAGCATGACGTCCTCGAGTCCGTCGGCGGCCAGCAGGCGGCCGAGGTCGGCGCGGCAGGCGGCGAGCTGCTCAGGTCCGAGCCGGTCTGCCTGGTGGAGGGCGACCAGCAACACGCCGGCGTGGTGGGCGAGGGGTCGAAGGTAACCCTCGTGCACGACGCGATCGGCGTACTTCTGCGGGTCGAGCACCCACACGACCACGTCGGCGACGCCCACCAACCGGTCCACCTCCCGCCGGTGCGCCACCGCGATCGAGTCGTGGTCGGGGAGGTCGAGGAGCACCAGCCCCTCCAGGGGGGGCTCAGGCGCGGCGCGGTGCCGCCTCGAGACCTGCAGCCAGTCGAGCAGCGCCGACGCATCGGCCCCCCACCAGCAGGCGTGGGTGGTCGACGTCGTGGGTCGGGTGACCCCCACCCGGGACAGGTCCTCTCCCGCCAAAGCGTTGAAGAGAGACGACTTGCCGCTGCCGGTGGCGCCCGCCAGGGCGACCACGGTGTGCTCGAGGCCGTGCCCGAGCCGCTCACCGGCGCGAGTCACGAGCGCCGATGCGGCGACGGCGACGTGTTCTGGCACGACCCCCGCACCGGCTTCGACCGCCACCTGCACGGCCACAAGCCGCTGCTCGAGGTTCGATCCGGCGTCCCGACGCCGCAAGCTCACCGAGCCCGACCAACGCGCGAGCGCACGTCCCGCCAGTCGGCGACGGCCTTGCGGAGCGAGTGCCCGCCGTCGCTCGGCGCGGCTGCGTCGACGAGCATGTGGAACCTGGCGGCGTCCGTCGCCAGGAGCCGCTCCACCCGCTCGAGCAGGTCCTCCCTGGCCTGACGGGCGAGGGCTCTGACCGCCTGGTCACCGAAGACCGCCTCGATCAGCTTCTGGCTGGCGGCCGAGGTCCCGCCGGCCACTGCGACCTCCGCTCCCGACAGCCCGCCCGTGTGGGCGAAGACGGCGAGCATCACGGCCAGGCCCGCCCCGTTCAGCGTGTACGAGGCGACGCGGGCGCTCGTGCGCTTCCCTGCGCCCTGCTCCCGCACGAGGTCGAGGACCTGGCCCTGCCACGCCCGCACCTCCGCAGGGAGCGCAGCCAGGAGCGCCGGCGACGCCCGACCCAGCTCTCGTTCCTGTCCCCGCACGAGGTCCCGGCCCGCAGCCCCGTCACGCCACGAGGCGACCGTGCGGCCCGCAGCACGGTCGGCGGCAGCGTGGACGATCGCCTCGACCCCGCTCTCCACCGCCTCCTGCACGCCGGCCACCACCGTCGGTCGCCCCGTGAGCGCAGCCCAGGCTCGATCCCTGACCAGGCCGACCTTGGCCTGGACCGACCGCATGAGCTCGCCGGTGCCGACGAACTCCTGCCACCGGTCGAGCACCTCCCCCCGCAGGAGCGTCCCGTCCCGCATCGACTCGACGATGTCCCCGAGGGCGTCGTCGTAGGCGTCGCTGGGGAGGGCCCGCAGGGCCTCCGCCACCCGCTCCTGCTCCCTGGCGGCGTCGGCGAGCTCCGCCACCTTCCGCTCCATGCTCGACAGGGCGCCGTCGAGCGTGGCCCGCACCACCTCGCCCCGAGCCCCGGCGTCCCCCGCCAGTGCGGTCAACCAGTCCCGCAACGACGCCACCTGGTCATCCGGCAGCCGACCAGCCTCCAGCACCGACTCCTCGATCGAGCGCACGATGGCGCCGCCGAGGCCGTGGTCGGCGAGCATGCGCCGGAGGTCGGCCGAGACCTCCTCCACCGCCTCGGGCGGGGTGCGGTCGAGCACCACGGCCACCTCGGCGCTCCGCTCCGACGCCGTGGCCAGCAGCTCCCACGGCACGGCGTCGGCGTAGCGAGCGGCGGTGGTGACGAAGATCCAGAGGTCGGCGGCGGCAAGCAGCTGAGCAGCGAGCTCCCGGTTGGCCGCCACCACTGAGTCGATGTCGGGGGCGTCGACGAGCGCAAGGCCGGCTTCGAGACCATCGCTCTCGACGAGGTGCACGCTGCCGTGACCACCCTCGGCGCCCGAGGTCCTGGCCAGGCCGGGCAGCACCCGGTCGTCCTCGAACCACCGCCGGTCGGCCGGGTTGCACACCAGGACCGGGGAGCGGGTGGTGGGGCGCAGCACGCCCGCCACCGACACGTCGGCACCGACCAAGCTGTTCACCAGCGTCGACTTGCCGGCCCCCGTGGACCCGCCCACCACGGCCAGGAGGGGTGCGTCCAGGGACCGGAGGCGAGGCAGCAGGTAGTCGTCGATCTGCTTGACGAGTGCGTCCCGGGCGCCCGCAGCCTCGACCGTCCCGGTCCCGACGAGCGCGAAGCGCGTCCCGGCGATCGCCTCCCGCAACCCCTCGAGAGGGCGGGCGAGGTCGGCGTCGAGGGGCATCGCCCGCCACCCTTTCCGCTCCGGGAAGGCGGGAACCGGCCACAGCGTGCGCGACCCGGGGGTCGAACCCACCCCGACGCCCCGGCGCTGGGGCGGTGCATGTGCGTCAGGTGCCGGGAACCGGCATGCTGGTGTCGACGAGAGTGTCAACCAGACCCGCTCGCAGTGAAGAGAAGAGACAACGCAATGGCTACCGGAACAGTGAAGTTCTTCAACGCAGAGAAGGGCTTCGGCTTCATCTCCCGCGAGCAGGGGGACGACGTCTTCGTGCACTACTCCAACATCCAGAGCAGCGGCTACAAGTCGCTGGACGAGGGTCAGACCGTCGAGTTCGACGTCGCTCCCGGGCGCAAGGGCGAAGAGGCCCAGAACGTCCGCGTCATCTGAGCGCAGCACCCTGTGAGAGCCGCCGGCACCTCGTGCCGGCGGCTCTTGCGTTCACGGTGCGCTGACCGGTTCTCGGTCAGCTGTAGGCACGTCGGGGGCCTCGCCCCCAGGAGGAGGCGCACATGGCGCAGCGAACGAGCTTCGACAAGCTGCAGCGGGACCGGGCCAAGAAGGCGAAGCAGGCGCTCAAGCGCGACCGGCGCCAGGGCGTGGAGGAGCCGAGGACCAGCCTGATGGACGAGGGGCCGGCCTTCGTCGACGAGGGCGGCGAGCTGTCGGCCGATGCGCTCCTGAAGCTCATCGAGACCATCCACAACGACCTCGACGCCGAGCGGATCACGTTCGAGGAGTTCGAGGAGAAGAAGGCGGACCTGCTGTCCCGCCTCCCCATTGAGTGAGGCCCGGCACGGCGGACGTTCCTGGTTGGTGATGGCAGGATCGCGGTAGCCCTCCACACATGACGATCTCCCGCCACGTGGCCCGGCCCCTGCTCGCCTCGATCTTCCTCGTCGGGGGCCTCGATGCCCTCCGCAACCTCAAGAGCAAGGTGCCGGCGGCGGACGACGTGGCGCCGCCCGTGGCGGCCAAGCTGCCCGGCCTCGGCGGCATGGACACCGAGCAGCTCGTGCGGGTCAACGCCGGGGTCCAGGTGGGTGCAGGCGCGCTGCTCGCCCTCGGTCGAGTGCCCCGGCTGTCGGCGGTCGCCCTCGCCGCCAGCCTCGTCCCCACCACCGCAGCCGGCCATCGCTTCTGGGAGCACGAAGGCTCCCAGCGCGCCAACCACCAAGCGCACTTCTTCAAGAACGTGAGCCTCCTCGGCGGACTCCTCCTCGCCGCCCTCGACACCGAGGGCCGCCCCGGCGTGATGTGGCGCACCCGCCACGCCACCGAGCACGCCGGTGCAGCGGTCCGCCGCACGAGGCGCGAGGCCAAGCTGGCTGCGAAGACGTCGCGCCCTGCTCGACTCCTGTCCTCCTGAGGATCCCGAGCGCGCAGGAGCCGTACGATCGGCGGCCATGTCGACGCTGCTCACCATGGAACGTCTCGTCGTGAGCCAGAAGGCGAAGCTCGTCGAGCTGACGAACGAGTACCTCATCAGCGACACGGACGGCGTGCGTGTCGGCTACGTGCGCCAGGAGGGCCAGTCGGCTGCGAAGAAGGTGGTGCGGGCCCTCACCCGGTTCGACCAGCTCCTCAGCCACACCCTGGCCCTCTACGACGTCGACGGCCAGCAGCTCCTCCAGCTCCACCGCCCGGCGACGATCGCACGCAGCACGGTCGAGGTGCAGTGGGGCCCGGGCGCGGTTGCCGGGTACCTGCGCCAGGAGAACCTCCTGTCGAAGCCCCGCTTCGGCATGGAGGCGGCGGACGGCACCAAGCTCGGTGAGCTCCGCTCGGAGAACTGGCGGGCGTGGGACTTCAGGATCACCGACCCTGGCGGCACCCTGGTCGCCCAGATCACGAAGAAGTGGTCGGGCCTGGGGCGCGAGCTGTTCACCACCGCCGACAACTACGTCGTCGAGATCGCCCCGTTCGTGCAGGGGCCCATGCGCTACCTCTGCCTCGCCGCCGGCATCGGCGTCGACCTCGTGCTCAAGCAGAGCGACCGCTGAGGGGCCTTCCGGGCGCTACTCCAGAACCGGGGAGCTGACCGGTGCCCGGCCCGAGCGCACCACGAGCACGACGCCGAGCGCGATCAGCGCGGCAGCGGGCACGGCGGCCGGCGGTGGGGTCTCTCCGAACCACAGCTGGGCGAGGAGGGCGGCACCCACGATCTCGAACAGGATCGACACCGAGACCACCGTCGGGCTCGTCGTGGCCAGGACCCGGTTGAACACCGAGTGGCCGAGGAGCTGCGCCCCGACCGTGAGGCCGACGAGTGCCCACCAGGTCTCCGGCGAGTACCCCCACAGGGTCTGGCGGCCGACCAGGCACACAACCAGCAGGGCTCCCGCCGCCGTGGCGTAGCAGACGGTCGTGTAGGTGGTGGTCGAGACGGTCGCCCGCACCTCGGACCCGACCGTGACGTAGGCGGCTGCGAGCGCACCGCCGGTGACGGCGAGGAGGTCGCCGAGCAGCGCGCGGGAGGACAGCTGCACGTCGATGCCGGTGAGCATCACGGCGCCCGTCACGGCCACGCCGATGCCGAACCAGGTCGACCTCGCCACCTGCTCGCCCCGCCGACGGGCGATGAGCGCAGCCCACACCGGCTGGGTGGCCACGAGGGCGACCGAGGATGCCACCGAGGTGTAGGAGAGGCTCGGGATCCAGGTGGCGAAGTGGGCGGCCAGGAGAAACCCGGCAAGGACCCCGAGCCGCCGGGTCCGTCGATCGAGGCCGACCAGCTCGCCCCGGCGCGTGGCCAGGGCGTAGGGCACGAGCACCCCGCTCGCCAGCAGGTTGCGCCAGAAGGCGATGGCGAGGGCGGGGGCGGCCGCTTGGCGGATGAGCGGCGCCGAGGTCGAGACCGCGGCCACCGCCACGGCGAGGAGGGCGAGGTCCCCGGCCGGGGGCCGGTGGACGACCGCTCGCGCCGGTGCCGCCCGCTCGCCCCCGGCCACCTCCTCCCTACAGGCGAGGCGGGTCGGGCAGGCCGAGCTCGGCCTCGATGGCGGCGAGGGCCCGCAGGACGACCTGGTCGGCGTGCTGCGGGCCCACGACCTGGAGCCCGATCGGCGTGCCCTGGCTGCTGACCGCCACCGGCACCGTCCCGGCAGGCGAGCGGGTGCAGTTGAACGGGTACGTGTACTGCACCCAGTTGGCGGTCTCCTTGCCGTCGATGGTGCCGGGCATCCCGCTGCGGGGCGCGAGGCCGGCGGTGACCGGGGTGATCAGCAGCCTGGTGTCGGCGAAGAGCTCCACGAGGCGGAGGTTGAGGCGGTGGCAGTCGTCCTCGGCCTTCGCCAGGTCCATGGCGCTGAGGGCGCCGGCCCAGTCGAGCTGCGGCCGCAGGGTGTCGTCGAGGTCGGCGCTGTCGAGCTCGCCGATCGCCTCGAGCGAGCGGCGCAGGTAGGTCCCGGTCAGGGCGAGCCACGTGAAGATCGGGTCCACGTCGAACACGTCGTCGACCTCGACCACCTGGGCGCCGAGCCCCTCGAGGCGTTCGACCGCCGCCTGGCAGGCGGCCAGGACCTCTCGGTCGGGCGTGGCGTAGCCGAGCGTCGGCGACCAGGCGACGCGCAGCGGGATGCTCGGGTCGCTCACCGCGCTCGCCCACGGCACGTCGGGCATGGGGAGCGAGCGCAGGTCGGTCTGCTCGGGACCGACCACGGCGTCGAGGGCGTGTGCCACGTCGACGATCGAGCGGGCCATCGGGCCCTTCGTCGACAGGTGCTGCCAGTCGGGGGGCTCGGCCCCACCCGACGGGACCCTTCCGAGGGAGGGCTTCATCCCCGACAGGCCGCACAGCGCGGCGGGGATGCGGATCGAGCCACCACCGTCGGACCCGGTGGCGAGCGGCACCATGCCCGCCGCGATGGCCGCCGCCGAGCCGCCCGACGACCCGCCGGCAGTGCGCTCCAGGTTCCAGGGGTTGCGGGTGGCACCGAAGACGAGGTTGGTGGTGTCGGCCTTGTGGCCGAGCGCCGGGGTGTTGGTCTTCCCGACGACGATGCACCCCGACGACCTCAGGCGGGAGACGAGGGCGGAGTCGGTGCTGGCCGTCGGCAGCCCGGTGCACGCCGCCAGGCCACGGGTGGTGGGGAGGCCGATCGCGTCCTCGAGGTCCTTCACGCCGATGGGGATGCCCGCCAGCGGGCCGGGGTCGCCACCGCCGGCGACCACCTCGTCGACGGCCCGTGCCGCCTCCATGGCCCCGTCCTGGTCGAGCGCCACGAAGGCACCGACCGAGTCGTCAACAGCGTCGATGCGGGAGAATGCGTGGGCCACGAGCTCGCGCGCCGAGATCTCACCCGCCCGGACCCGCTCGGCCAGCCCGACCACCGTCTCTGCCAGAAAGTCCACCCGGGGAGCGTAGGCCCGCCCCGGCAGCCCCGGGTCACGGCGCCATCAGGCCGCTGCGCGAGGCGAGTGCGTCAGGCGGGTCGGCTCAGGCGAGCGCAGCGGCGAGGCGGGTGAGGGCGTCGTCCTCCGACACACCCCACGCCACGCTCAGCTCGGAGGCGAGGATGACCCGCGCCTTCTCGAGCATCGACTTCTCACCGGCCGACAGGCCCTTCGCCGCCTCACGGAGGGCGAGGTTCCGGACGACCTCGGCCACCTGGTAGACGTCCCCAGACTTCAGCTTCTCCTGGTGGTTCTTGAACCGGCGGCTCCAGTTCGACGGCTCGCGCACGTCCTTCTTGCCGAGGAGCTGGAGCAGGTCTTCCACGTCTTCGTTGCTGATCGGAGGGCGCATGCCCACCTCGTCGGCCTTGTCGGTCGGCACGGACAGCGTCAGGTCGCCGTGCATCATGTTCAAGACGAAGTACTCGAGCTTCTCGCCGCCGACCTCTCGGGTCTCCTTCTTCTTGATCACGGCGGCCCCGTGATGCGGGTAGACGACGCGATCACCGACGTTGAACGACATGGGGCTCCTGGCAGGGCAAAGGGGGAGGACAGCAGCGAGGAGGATCACGGCCGGCTGCTGCGTCGGCCCCCAAGTGTGCCATCCCCTTGCCGCCCCCCCACCCGAGCGGTTCAGCGACACGCGTCTGACTCCCGAACGGTGCGCTAGACGTCGAGGAAGCGGGTCACGGCGACGCCGGCACTGGTCGCGCCCACGGCTGCGCCCACAGCGAGCATCAAGGCCCCGGTGCCGAGCACCTGGGCGGTGACGAGCACGAAGGCACTGAGCAGCTCGAAGCGTCCCACCCAGTCGACGAAGAAGGCGCTGCCGAAGTACACGGCGGCAAAGGCGAGCCCCGCCCCGAGCAGGCCCTGCAGCAGACCCTCGATCATGAACGGCACCCGGATGAACCAGTTGGTGGCACCTACCAGCTTCATCACCTCGATCTCGCGCCGTCGCGAGAAGATCGCCATCCGGATGCTGTTGAAGATGAGCAGAGAGGCGGCGAAGAGCACGAAGACGGCGAGGCCGAGCAGGCCGAGCTGGGCGTAGCGGGAGACGTTCAAGACGTCGCGGACCGAGTCCTCCGCGAAGAGGACCTCACGCACGCCGGCCTCGACCTCGAAGCGGTCACCGATGGCGCGGATCAGGTCGGCGTCGGCCACCCGCGGCTCGACCCGGTACGAGGTCGGGAGGTTGTCGGCAGTGACGTTGTCGATGTACTCCGGCCGGTTGGCGAAGAGGTTCTTGAACAGCTCGTACTGCTCCTGCTTGGAGAAGAACTCGACGCGGGACACATCCGGGTCACGGCTCAGCTCCCGCTCCACCCTGGCCTGCTCGTCAGGGGTGGCGTCGACGTCCATGAAGACCTCGAACTCCACGCCCTCCTCCCACGACTTGGTGGCGTTGTCGACCCCGGAGCGGAACAGCAGCGCGCCGCCCACGAAGCTCAACGAGACGGCGACGGTGAGCATCGAGGCGGTGGTGAGCAGCAGGTTCCTGCGCAGGTTCTGCAGGGTCTCCCTGACCGCGTACCGCCACTTCTGCATCAGGCGTAGACCCCGCGAACCTGGTCGCGCACGATCACGCCCCGGTCGAGCTCGATGACGCGACGCCGCATCGTGTCGACGATGCCCTGGTCGTGGGTGGCCATCACCACCGTCGTGCCCGTGCGGTTGATGCGGTCGAGGAGGCGCATGATCCCCTCGGACGTGGTGGGATCGAGGTTGCCGGTGGGCTCGTCGGCCAGGAGGATCAGCGGCCGGTTGACGAAGGCACGCGCGATCGAGACGCGCTGCTGCTCCCCGCCGGACAGCTCGTGGGGGAGGTTCTTCATCTTCTTGGCGAGGCCCACGAGCTCGAGGATGGCAGGCACCTGGGAGGAGACCACCTGTGGGGGCCGGCCGATCACCTGGAGGGCGAAGGCGACGTTCTCGTACACGTTCTTGGTGGGCAGCAGCTTGAAGTCCTGGAAGATGCAACCGATGTTGCGGCGCAGGTAGGGGACCTTCCAGCGGCTGAGGGCGGCGATGTCCTTGCCTGCCACCCAGATGCGCCCGCCCTCGGGCTCGTCCTCCTTGTTGAGGAGGCGGATGAACGTCGACTTGCCTGATCCGGAGGGGCCGACGAGGAAGACGAACTCGCCCTTCTGGATGTCGGCGGTGGCATCGTTGAGGGCCACCACATCGCCCTTGTACTTCTTGGTGACGTTCTCGAGCTTGATCACGGGTCGTCCTCTGTCGGGGGAGGGCGGTCACGGACCACCGGCCTCGGTACCTGGTGGCCGAGCTGGCATCGACGAGCGTGCCAAGGCTACCAGCGGTGTTCAAAGGGGGGCAGCGGGCGCACGCGACGTGAGATCGGAGCGATCAGCGATCAGCGATCGACTGTCAGCGGTCAGCGGTCAGCGGTCAGCGGTCAGCGATCGACGGTCAGCGGTCAGCGCCCCGCCGCCGCCGCCCGCTCGTCTCGCAGGTAGGCCTCCATGAAACCGTCGAGCTCGCCGCCCTCCACGACCGCCTCGACGTTGCCGGTCTCATGCGCGGTGCGCAGGTCCTTCACGAGCTGGTACGGCGCCAGGACGTACGAGCGGATCTGGTTGCCCATCGCCGCCGACGACGACGTCCCGCTGATGGCGGTGAGCTCGGCCATGCGGTCGGCGCGCTGCTTGTCGGCCAGCTTCGACACGAGCACCTGCATGGCGCGCGCCTTGTTCTGCAGCTGGCTCCGCTCGTTCTGGCAGCTGGAGACGATGCCGGTCGGCAGGTGGGTGATGCGCACGGCCGAGTCGGTGACGTTGACGTGCTGACCTCCCGCCCCAGAGCTGCGGTAGGTGTCGACGCGGAGGTCCTTCTCCTCGAGCACGACATCGCTCGAGGTGTCCTCGTAGAGCGGCGTGACGTCGAGGCTGGCGAAGCTCGTCTGACGCCGGGCTGCGGCGTCGAAGGGGGACATGCGGACGAGCCGGTGCACGCCCTGCTCGGAGCGGAGCCAACCGTAGGCGTAGCGGCCCTTCACGATGAAGGTGGCCGACATCAACCCTGCCTCCTTGCCGGCCGACGCCTCGTCGATCTCGGTGGCGAAGCCGTGGCGGTCCGCCCACTTCAGGTACATCCGCACGAGCATCTCGGCCCAGTCCTGGGCGTCGGTCCCACCCTCGCCCGCATGGACCTCGCAGATGGCGTCGCGCTCGTCGTGCTCCCCTGCGAACAGCGCCCTGAGCTCGAGCTCCGACAGCCGGCGGTCGAGGTCGGCCATCCCCTCGACGATCTCCGGTTCGAGCGACTCCTCCTCCTCCTCGCGCGCCATCTCGGCCAGCGTGGCGAGGTCCGACAGCGCCCCGGTCAGCTCGTCGAAGGTAGTGACGTCGCCCTGGAGGGTCGACAGCTCGCCGGTGACCTTCCTGGCCTCGTCCTGGTCGTCCCAGAGGTCGGGCCGGCTGGCCTCGACCTCGAGCTCGACGATGCGCTCGCGCGCCGGGGTGACCCGGAGGTACGTCTCGGCCTCGCCCACCCGGTGCCGGAGCGCGCCGAGGTCGTCGCTGAAGTCACGCACGCGATGACCTCAGCGTCCGTGGCAGAGCTTGTACTTCTTGCCGGAGCCGCACGGGCACGGCTCGTTCCGCCCCACCCGCTCCTCGACCCCCTTGACCACCGGGACGTTGGCCACAGGAGCCTCCAACGCCTCAGGGGGCGGTTCCACGCCCTGGTCGGCGGCCTCGGCCAGCGCCGCCCTCTTGAGGCCGTCGCTGCCCTCGACGGGCGCCTCTGGCCCGCTCGTCTGCACGTTGCTGACGTCGTCGATCGGGGTCTCCGGTGTCTCCCGGACGACCTGCAGGTGCATGACGTACGTGACGAAGTCGCCGGCGACGGCATCGACCATGTCGGTGAACATGGCGTAGCCCTCCCGCTGCCACTCGACGAGCGGGTCCTTCTGGCCCATGGCCCGGAGGTGGATCCCGTCCTGGAGGTAGTCCATCTCGTAGAGGTGCTCACGCCAGCGCGTGTCGATCACCCGCAGCATCACCTGGCGCTCGACCTGGCGCATCTCCTCGAAGCCGAACTCCGCCTCGCGCGCCTCGTAGTGACGGTTGGCCTCCTCGCCGATCGCCTCCTTGAGCTCGTTGACCTCGTCGAGCTGTTCGAGGTCCTCGACCGTGAGCTCCGTCGGGTACAGCTCGTTGACGGCAGCGACGAGGCTCTCGAGGTCCCACTCGTCGGGGATGTCGGAGACGCACGTGGCGTCGACCACGCTGCCGACGGCGGCGTCGAGGTTGTCGATCGCCTCGTCCCGCAGGTCCTTGCCCTCGAGGATCTCGTTGCGGCGCCGGTAGATCACCTTGCGCTGCGAGTTCATGACCTCGTCGTACTTGAGGACGTTCTTGCGGATCTCGGCGTTGCGGGCCTCGACCGTGCTCTGCGCCTTCTCGATGGCCCGGGTGACCATCTTCGCCTCGATGGGCACGTCGTCGGGGAGGGCCTTGCCCATCACCCAGCTCATGGCGCCGGTGGCGAACAGGCGCATGAGATCGTCCTCGAGCGAGAGGTAGAAGCGGCTCTCGCCCGGGTCCCCCTGGCGCCCTGAGCGCCCACGGAGCTGGTTGTCGATGCGCCTGCTCTCGTGGCGCTCGGTGCCGAGCACGTAGAGGCCGCCGAGCTCACGGACCTTGTCGCCCTCCGCCCGCCCCTCGACCTCGTGGCCGGCGAGGAGCTGCTGGTAGCGGGCGCGGCCCTCGGCGTCGTCGTCGGGATCGTGGCCCTCGGCCAGCACCTCCCTGCGGGCACGGGCCTCGGGGTTGCCTCCGAGGATGATGTCGACGCCACGGCCGGCCATGTTGGTGGCAACGGTGATGGCGCCGAGCTTGCCCGCCTGGGCGACGATCTCGGCCTCCCGGCCGAGCATGCCGACCTTGGCGTTGAGGACCTCGTGGGGGATCCCCCGCTTCTGCAACAGGTTCGAGAGCCGCTCGGACTTCTCGACCGAGACCGTGCCGACGAGGACGGGTTGGCCCACCTCGTACCGCTCAGCGAGGTCATCGACGACGGCGTCGAACTTGGCCCCCTCCGTCTTGTAGATGAGGTCGCCCTGGTCGGCCCGCAGGACGGGCTTGTTGGTGGGGATGGGCACGACGGCGAGCTCGTAGGTGGAGGCGAACTCGGCGGCTTCGGTAACGGCGGTGCCCGTCATCCCCGCCAGCTTGCCGTAGAGGCGGAAGTAGTTCTGGAGGGTGATCGTGGCGAGGGTCTGGTTCTCCTCCTTGATCTTCACCCCCTCCTTGGCCTCGACCGCCTGGTGCAGGCCCTCGGACCACCGCCTGCCATCGAGGATGCGACCCGTGAACTCGTCGACGATCTTCACCTCGCCGCTGGTGACGATGTAGTCCCGGTCGCGCTTGTAGAGCTCCTTCGCCTTGAGGGCCACCTGGAGCTGGTGCACGAGGTTCGAGCTCAGCTCGTCGTAGAGGTTCTCGACGCCGAGGGCGGCCTCGACCTTCTCGATCCCCTCCTCGTGGGGGGCCACATGGCGCTTCTCCTCGTCGACGTCGTAGTCGACGTCCCGGGTCAGCCCACGGACGATGCTGGCGAAGGAGTAGTAGAGCTTGGCGGCGTCGGCCAGGCGACCGCTGATGATGAGCGGGGTCCTGGCCTCGTCGATGAGGATCGAGTCGATCTCGTCGACGATGGCGTAGGGGTGCCCGCGCTGGACCTTGGCCCCGGTCGACATGGCCATGTTGTCGCGCAGGTAATCGAAGCCGAACTCGTTGTTGATCCCGTAGGTGATGTCACGGGCGTAGTTGGCGCGCTTGTCGGTCGAACCCTTGATCTCGGGGATCGTGAGGCCGACGGTGAGGCCGAGCCACGAGTGGATGCGGCCCATCCACTCGGCGTGGAACCTGGCCAGGTAGTCGTTGACGGTGATGACGTGCACGCCCGTGCCCGGCAGCGCGTTGAGGTAGGCGGGGAGGGTGGACACGAGGGTCTTACCCTCACCGGTCTTCATCTCGGCGATCCAGCCGAAGTGCAGCACCGCACCGCCCATCATCTGGACGTCGAAGTGGCGCTGGCCGATCACCCGCCTGGAGGCCTCACGGACGGTGGCGAAGGCTTCGAGGAGCAGGTCGTCGACCGGCTCACCGCGGTCCAGGCGCTGGCGGAAGTCGGCGGTCTTGCCCCGGAGGGCATCGTCGGAGAGGGCCTCCATCTCGGGCTCGAGGACGTTGATGTCGGGGATCAGCCCCTGCACCGCCTTGAGCTTTCGCCCTTCGCCAACCTTCAGGATCCGGTCGAACATGCCCACGGCCGGCGAGTGTACCGGTGGGCCCCTCCGGCACCCGGGGCGCGTGGCCGTGACGGGGACGGCCCGGGTGCTCCGTCGGTCGCGCCGCAGGGGCTCGTGGCGGGGCGTGAGGCCTTGGCTCAGGCCAGGCCGTGGGACCCGTCGGCGCCGGTGTCGCGGACGTCGAGGATCTTCTCCTTCACGGCGTAGAGGACGGCTTCCATGCGGGAGTGGAGGTGGAGCTTCTCGAGGATGTTGCGCACGTGGTTCTTGACGGTGTTCTCGCTGATGAAGAGGCGCACCCCGATGTCCCGGTTCGTGAGACCCTGCGCCACCAGCCGCAACACGTCGAGCTCGCGCTTCGTGAGGTGCGGGGCCGGCAACCGGTGCAGCTCGAGGTCGGCGCGCCTCGCCATCGACGCGAACTCGACGATGAGCTTGCTCGCCATCGTCGGAGAGATGAGCGTCTGGCCCTGCACCACCGCCCGGACCGCATCGGCGACCTCGTCGATCGAGATCTCCTTCAGCAGGTAGCCGGCGGCGCCCGCTTTCACAGCCTCGAAGAGGTCCTCCGCCTCGTCGGAGACCGTCAGCATCAGGATGCGGGCCGCCGGCAGGTCGGTGGCGAGTCGGCGGGCGGCCTCGATCCCTCCGATGCCGGGCATGCGCACGTCCATGAGGACGACGTCGGGCGCGACCTCCTCGGCGGCGGCGAGCGCCGTGGCGCCGTCCTCACCCTCACCGACGACCTCGATGCCGTCCTCGCCGAGGAGCACCTGGCAGATGCCACGGCGGAACAGCTCGTGGTCGTCGACCACGAGCACTCGGATCGGTCCGGGCGCCACCCGGCCGACCGTCATCGCAGGAGGAGAGGTGGAGCGGTCCTTCGTCTGGCCACGACGTGAACGGTAGGCCATCCGCCTCCGGGCGTCGCAGTGACGCCGGGGCGCACCGGGTGCTCACCCGAGGTCGAGGAGCTGCTCCTTCACGGCGTAGAGGACGGCCTCCATGCGGGAGTGGAGGTGGAGCTTCTCGAGGATGTTGCGCACGTGGTTCTTCACCGTGTTCTCGCTGATCAGCAGCTGGTCGCCGACCTCGCGGTTGGTCAGGCCCTTCGCCACCAACCGGAGCACCTCGAGCTCCCGACCGGTCAGCCGGGGCAGGGGCACCCGTGGCGCGGTGTCATCGACCCGGTTCGCCAGCGAGGTGAACTCGAGGAGGAGCTTGCCCGCCATCGAGGGGGAGATGAGCGTCTGGCCCCGCATGACCGAGCGCACGGCCTCGGCCACCCCCTCGATGGAGATCTCCTTCAACAGGTAGCCGGCGGCGCCCACCTTGATGGCCTCGAACAGGTCCTCCTCGTCGTCCGAGACGGTCAGCATCACGACGCGGGCCGACGGGACCTCCTCGGCCATCCGGCGAGCGGCTTCGATGCCGCCCATGATCGGCATGCGCACGTCCATGAGCACGATGTCGGGGGCGAGCTCCGCAGCGCAGGCCAGGCCGGAGACGCCGTCCACCGCCTCGCCGACGAGCTCGATGCCGTCCTCGGAGTCGAGGACGAGCGCGATCCCGCACCGGAACAGCGCGTGGTCGTCGACCACGAGGACCCGCACGGGCTCGGCCGGCACCCCGGCGACCAGCACGTCAGGAGCCCCCGTGGAGCGCGGGGCCGGCTCCCCGGGACCGGCCCCCCACCCACCTGGTCTGCGTCGTGCACGGCTGACCTGGTCTTTGCCCCCACACCCGCCTGCTGAGGGGATCGCACGCTCCGGTGGCGGCAGCCATCGCTGGCCCAGCACCCCCGGGAACTGCGTGCTTCGCCCCTTCTCGTGACCGGACCGAGGATCGGTTCCGTCCCACGGCAGGACTGACCTCTAAGCCGCACCATGCTCGGCGACCACAGGTCGCCTTATGTGGGTCGTTTCGCCTGCGACTGGCCTCGACTTGCAACCACAGACCCGTGCACGACCGGGCGAGCATACCGAGCGGCCCCGGTCCGACGGCCGTGCTCACCGGGCCGGCGCCCGTCGGAGCACGTCGACGAGCATGTCGGCGAGGGCCTCGGCCGAGGGGGGACCGGTCGCAACGAGGCGCTCTCGAGCCGCCTCGACCATCGTCCAGCGGATGTCGGGCAGGAGCGAGAGGTGCCGGCACACCGCCCTGAGCAGCTCCTCGCCGGTGCGGCCACCCACGCCCTCCGCCGGTACGACGTGCACCCGGCACGACGTCCTGGTCTGCTTCGGGGTGAGCGGCACGTCCTCTCTTACGTCACCCTCCGCGGCAGCCTTGAGGTCCACGACGGGCTGCGGCGAGCACCCACACCTCACCGGCGCCGGCGGCCCGGAGGGCGCCCGCTGCGGCCGACGCAGTGGCGCCGGTGGTGACGACGTCGTCGACGGCGAGCACGAGGCCGCCCACCCGGCGGGCGGGGCGCATTCGAGGCCCCGACAGGCGCTCCTGTCGGCCACGGCCGGTCTGCGGAGGCCCGCCCTCGCGCACGAGGAGCCGGTGCAGCGGCAGGCCGAGGGCCCGGGCCACGTGGCGGGCCAGCAGCTGGGCGTGATCGAAGCCCCGGTCCCGCCGGCGGGCGGTCGTCGTGGGGATCCAGGTGACGGCGCTGGCACCCCCGCCGCCCACCGCGCCGGCCAAGGCCGCCAGCGCCCGCCCGATCCCCGGCAGGGGTGCCCGCTCGTTGCGGTACTTGATGCCGGCCACGAGGTCAGCGGCGAGTCCCTCGAACGAGAGCAGCGCCAGGCAGCGGTCGACGTCGGGCGGTGGAGGCAGCGGCGGCGCAGCACGGAGCATCGAGGTGCACCGGGCACACGGCGCCCCGCCGGGGCCTCCACAGATCGGGCAGGTCGCGCTGAGGAGCACGACCCGATCCTCGTCCCGGGGTGCGACACCACGACCGGGCGGGCTGCGGTGCGGGCGCCGGGTGCCGGCGGGGACGAGGAGGTTCGCCCGCTGGCCGGGGCCTGCCTACGCTGGTGCCATGTCCGAGAGCGCCAGCCTGCACACCCCCGCCCGACCGGCCACCGCCTCGGCGTGCCTCGTGGTGATCGTGCTCGCGGCGCTGGCGGCGACGGTGATCATCGGCCTCTCGTTCTCGGCGAGCAACACCCCGTCCAGCATCAACGGGACCACCGCCACGAGCTCACAGCCCCTTGAAGGCTCCTAGCCGGAGCCGCGCCGGAGGCGCCTTCCTCCCCCTTCCCTCCCCCACCGAGCTTCGTCGACGCGCCCCCCGGTTGCTCACCGGGCTCGTCGCCATGGGGACCGGCATCGCCACGATGGTCCTCGCCGGGCTCGGCCTCGGGCCGTGGGACGTCCTCCACCAGGGGTTGGCGGATCGCACCGGGGTCCCGATCGGCACCGTCGGGATCGTCGTCGGCGTCGCCCTCCTCGTGCTGTGGGTCCCGCTGCGCCAGCGCCTGGGGGTGGGCACGGTGGTCAACACGATCCTGATCGGGCTCACCATCGACGCCGTCCTGGCCGTCGCCCCCGACCTCGAGCCCCTCTGGCTGCGCTGGGTCGGCATGCTGGCGGGCGTCGGTCTCTACGCAGGCGGCTCCGCCCTCTACATCGGGGCCGGCCTCGGCCCCGGACCGCGTGACGGGCTCATGACCGGGCTGGCCGAACGGGGCTCGTCGATCCGCCTTGTGCGGACCGGCATCGAGCTCACCGTGCTCGTGCTCGGCTGGGCCCTCGGCGGCACCGTCGGCATCGGCACGGTGGTCCTGGCGCTGTCGGTCGGCCCGTTGCTGCAGCTGTTCCTCGGCTGGTTCACGCTGCCGCCGCTGGTCCCGGCCACCACGGTGCCAGAGGACCCGCACCCGCCGGTCTGAGGAAGGGTCAGTCGGGTGAGGCGCTCGGTCCTGGCACCCGACCGTCGATGACGTCGCCGAGGCGCTGCCCCACCATGGCGACGGTCTGCTCGGGATGGGTGAGCACGTAGAAGCGGTCGTCCTCCACGGCGACGACCACCGCTGCAGCCACCTCCTCGGGGGGCATGCTCGTGGGGATCCGCTCGGCCAGCGCCTCCCCGATCATGCGCCCGACGTCGGTCTGGCCGGACCTGGTGGCGGGATCGTCGACGATGGGCGTCGAGACGAGGCCGGGGCACAGGACCGAGACGCCCACGCCGGTGTGGCCGGAGATGATGAGGTCCCGGTGGAGGGTCTCGCTGAGGGCCACCACGGCGTGCTTCGACGCGTTGTAGGCGGCCAGGCCGGGCGATGACGTGAGGCCGGCGAGCGAGGCGGTGTTCACCACGTGGCCCTCCCCCTGGGCGATGAGGTGGGGGACGAAGGTGCGCACCCCGTTGACGACACCCCAGACGTTCACCGCAAAGGTGGCGTCCCACTCCTCGAGCGTCGTCTCCCAGGCTGCCCCCGAGCGGAGGATGCCGGCGTTGTTGCAGACGAGGTGCACGGTGCCGAAGCGCTCCATCGCAAGGTGGAGCAGGCCGTCGACCTGCATCGGGTCGCCCACGTCACAGCCCACGGCGAGCGCTGCACCCCCCGCCGACTCGACTTCGTGCGCCACGGCCTGGGCCGACGCCTCGTCGAGGTCGGCGACCACCACGCCGGCGCAGCCCCTGGCCGCCAGGGCCAGGCACAACGCCCGCCCGATCCCCGATCCCCCACCGGTGACCACCGCCACCCGACCGGCCAGCTCCATGGGCCGAGCCTAGGGCGGGCTCGCCACCGGTCGACCCCACCGTCTGTCGATGACCCGCCGCACCCGTGCAGGCGGGACACCGACAGGACCAGTCGCTGGGTGTCGGTGGGAGTCGGTGGGTGGTCGACCCACGAACTGCCGGTGATCCGCCAGGCAACCAGGCGGGACGCCGACAGTACGGTCTCGGGGGGGCCGAGTCAGTAGCGGTACTGCTCCGCCTTGTACGGACCACCGAGAGGCACGCCGAGGTACTCGGCCTGGTCGTCGGTGAGGGAGGTGAGCTTCACGCCGAGGTGGTCCAGGTGGTACCTGGCGACCTGCTCGTCGAGTGCCTTGGGCAGGACGTACACCCGGTTCTCGTACTGCTCGGCGTTGGCGTAGAGCTCCATCTGCGCCAGCACCTGATTGGTGAAGCTGAAGCTCATGACGAAGCTCGGGTGGCCGGTCGCGCAGCCGAGGTTCAACAACCTGCCCTCGGCGAGGACGATCACCGAGTGGCCGTCGGCGAAGGAGAACTCGTCGACCTGGGGCTTGATGGTCGTGCGGGTCACGCCCTCCAGGCGGGCCAGGCCGGCCATGTCGATCTCGTTGTCGAAGTGGCCGATGTTGCCGACGATCGCCTGGTGCTTCATCCGGCTCATGGCATCGGCCGTGATGATGTCCTTGTTGCCGGTGGCGGCGATGAAGATGTCGGCCGTCTCGACCACGTCTTCGAGCGTGGTGACCTGGTAGCCCTCCATCGCCGCCTGCAGGGCGTTGATGGGGTCGATCTCGGTGACGATCACGCGCGCACCCTGGCCGGCGAGGCTCTGGGCGCAGCCCTTGCCCACGTCGCCGAAGCCGCAGATCACCGCGACCTTGCCGCCGACCATCACGTCGGTGGCGCGGAAGATGCCGTCGATCAGGCTGTGGCGACAGCCGTAGAGGTTGTCGAACTTCGACTTCGTCACCGAGTCGTTGACGTTGAACGCAGGGAAGGCGAGCGTCCCCGCCTCCTGGCGCTGGTAGAGCCGGTGGACGCCGGTGGTCGTCTCCTCGGAGACGCCGCGCACCCCCTTGGAGATGCGGGTCCACCGGTCGGACTCCTCGTTCAGGCTGCGCTGGAGGAGGCGCAGGATCACGGCCTCCTCCTCGTTGCCGGCCGACGTCGGGTCCTCGGCGACCCCTGCTGCCTCCATGTCGGCGCCCATGTGGATCACGAGGGTGGCGTCGCCGCCGTCGTCGAGCAGCATGTTCGGCCCGGTGCCGCCCGGCCAGGTCAGCATCTGCTCGGTGCACCACCAGTACTCCTCCAGCGACTCCCCCTTCCAGGCGAAGACGGGGACGCCCTGGGGATCCTCGGGCGTGCCCTCGGGCCCGACGACGACGGCGGCTGCGGCGTGGTCCTGGGTGGAGAAGATGTTGCAGCTGGCCCAGCGGACGTCGGCGCCGAGGGCGACGAGGGTCTCGATCAGGACCGCGGTCTGGATGGTCATGTGCAGCGAGCCGCTGATGCGGGCGCCGGCGAGTGGCTTGCTCGCCTCGTGCTCGCGCCGGAGGGACATGAGACCGGGCATCTCGTGCTCGGCCAGCTGCACCTCCTTGCGTCCGAAGGCGTTCAGGTCGAGGTCGGCGACTCGGTGGTCGCCAGGGATGAGCGTCATGCGCGTGTGCTCCACGGGTTCGTGGTTCGTCGGCGCGCGAACAGCGCGCTCGGGTCGGGTCGTGCAGGGCACGACACCACCATCATGCCCGCCGGGGCGGGCCGACCCGCTTCCTCAGCCTGCGGAGACGGTGGCCTTGACGTGGTCGAGGGCCGGGATGGGGCCCGGGTCGAGGCCCTCGTTGGCCGCCAGGTGCAGGGAGGTGAAGTCGCCGAGCATGATCAGGTCGAGCAGCTGGGCCAGCTGGCCCTCGCCCTCGGCCCGCACCGTCTCGATGCCCCCGACCACCTCGCCGAGCAGGGCGTCGACCACGTCGAAGCGGCGGGACACCTGTGGGTGCTCGTACTCGTGGCGCAGGTTCACGATGGTGAACACCTGCCTGGTCAGGTCACCGTGCTGGCCCCAGCCCGCGACCTCGTTGTGGCACAGCTCGGGGTGGGTGTTCCAGAAGGCGGGGACCTTGGCGTTCTCGTTGATCTGGTTCTTCCACCGGGAGGCGGCCACCGCCCCCATGGCCCCGCCGCCGAAGAGCACGGGGAGGGTGCGCCCGATGCGCTTGGCCAGCTGCTCGGCCACGTTGCCGTCCGAACCCAGCTCGTCGCGCCGCTCCTGGAGCTGCTCGATGGCGAAGTCGATCCACTGCTGCGCTCCCGGGAAGAGCCCGATCTGCTCGAGGACGGCGAGGGGCGGGATGGCCAGCGCACCGATGCCTGCGCGCGGCTGGGGGATGGACGCGGGGACGTCGATGACCGGGGCGCCCCAGCTGCGGGCCAGCCGGCCGAGCTCGCCGCCCTGGGTGACGGCGACGATCGAGGCGCCCTCCACCGCAGCCGCCGATGCCGCCTCTACCGTCTCCTCGGTGTTGCCGGAGAACGAGATGGCGAACACCAGCGAGCCCTCGCCGACGAACGCCGGCAGCTCGTAGCCCTTCGACACGACGACCGGGACGGGGAGGAAGGGCCCAGCGGTGGCGGCGAGCACGTCGCCCGCCACCCCGCTGCCGCCCATGCCGAGCACGACCACGTGCTCGACCTGCTGGTGCGACGGCAGGCCGTCGATGCCCCGCGACCTGGCGGCAGCGTCGAAGACCTGCTCTGGCAGCCCGGCGGCCGCCTCGAACATGCCCTGGGTGTCGAGCCGCTCGCTCATGCTTCCCGCTCCTGACCTGCGGCCGGGCCGCTCCGGCCACGCTCGCTGCGCATGCTCATGCTTCCCGCTCCTGACCTGCGGCCGGGCCGCTCCGGCCACGCTCGCTGCGCGTGCTCATGCTTCCCGCTCCTGACCTGCGGCCGGGCCGCTCCGGCCACGCTCGCTCATGCGTCATCCTGCGAGGTGAAGGTCGGTGCGAGGCCCTCGGCGGCGACCTTGGCCATGATCCTGTCGTGCTCGGCCTCGCCGACGCCGGTGGCCTCGTCGATGAGCATCACTGGGATGTCGTCGCGGACGTCGTAGCGCCGCTTGAGGCGCGGGTTGTAGAGCGCGTCCTCGTCCCGGAGGTACAGCAGTGGCCCCTTGTCCTCGGGGCAGGCGAGGATCTCGAGCAGGCGTGGGTCGAGGGCCATGGCGTCAGGTCTCCGTGCTGTCGGTCTGGCGGATCAGGGCGAGCACCTCGGCGGTGCGGGCGTCGCAGGCGGCCCGGTCGGCGGCCTCGAGGTTCAACCGCAGCAACGGCTCGGTGTTGGAGGGCCGGAGGTTGAACCACCAAGCGCCGAGGTCGAAGGTCAAGCCGTCGGTCTCGTCCACGTCGGCGCCGAGGCCCTCGAAGTGGTCGCGCACCCTGGCCAGGGCGGCGCCGGCGTCCTCGACGGTGGAGTTCACCTCGCCTGACGCGGCATAGCGGTCGAGTGGGGCGATGAGCTCGGACAGCTTCGTCCCCGAGACCGACAGCTGCTCGAGCACGATCATGGCGGCGATCAGCCCCGAGTCCGCCCGGTAGTTGTCCCGGAAGTAGTAGTGGGCGGAGTGCTCGCCGCCGAAGACCGCACCGGTCTCGGCCATGACCGCCTTGATGAAGCTGTGGCCGACCTTCGTGCGCACGGGTGTGCCCCCCGCCTCACGGATGACCTCGGGAACCGACTTCGAGCAGATGAGGTTGTGCAACACCGTCTCGCCAGGCTGCTTGGCCAGGATCCCCTTGGCCAGCAGCGCTGTGGTGAGCGAGCCCGACACGCCGATGCCCCGCTCGTCGACGAGGAACACCCGGTCGGCGTCGCCGTCGAACGCCAGCCCGACGTCGGCGCCGAGCTCGAGGACCTTGGCCCGGAGGTCGACGATGTTGGCCGGGTTGAGCGGGTCGGCCGGGTGGTTCGGGAAGGTGCCGTCGAGCTCCTGGTACATCCAGGTCACCTCGAAGGGCAGGCCCTCGAACACCGCTGGGGCGACGTGCCCGCCCATCCCGTTGGCCGAGTCGACCACGATGCGCAGCGGCGCCAGCGTGGAGGTGTCGACGAACGAGCGGACGTGACCGGCGTAGTCACGGAGCAGGTCGCGCTTCGTCACCGAGCCGGGCTCGCCCGTGGCCGGGAGGCCCCGTGCCGTCATCGACTTGATCTCGACGAGGCCTGACTCCTCTCCCACGGGGGCGGCGCCGGCTAGGCAGAGCTTGATGCCGTTGTACCCGGCGGGGTTGTGCGACGCGGTGAAGACGGCACCCGGTGCGTCGAGCGAACCGGCCGCGTAGTACAGGAGGTCGGTGGAGGCGAGGCCGAGGTCGACCACGTCGACGCCCTGGCCGGTCGCCCCCTCGGCGAAGGCCGCTGACAGCTCCTCGCCCGAGGGCCGCATGTCGCGCGCCACCAGGATCGAGGGCGCTCCGGCGAAGGAGGCGAAGGCGGCCCCGACACGCCTGGCCACGTCGGCGTCGAGCTGGTCCGGGTACGTGCCCCGGATGTCGTAGGCCTTGAAGATCGCGTCGAGGGCAGCCATGGGCGCCCGACCCTACTTCGGAGGTGTGGCCCGCTCGGGAGGCCCACCCGCTCCCGCCGGGCGACGTGCCTCCGAGGGTCCCCACGCTCCCGCCGGGTGAGGCGCCGGGGACGGCCCGACCCCCGACCACTCCTCGACCCTGGGGGCCGGGAGGTCGTAGCGGCCTTGGCCGGCCCAGCGCCTGACCTGGAACAGGTCGCGCACCATCCGAGCGGCGTCGACCGCCACCCGCACGGTGGAACCGGACGTCCCGACGAGGGTCACGGGCACCTCTGCGAGCGAGAGCCGGTCCCGCTCGACGAGGTGGAGGACCTCGACGTCGAAGGCGAAGCCGTCAAGGCCGGTCCGGGTGAAGATCTGCCGGGCGGCGTCGGCTCGGAACGCCTTGAGACCGCACTGGGTGTCGCGGTACTGCCCCAACAGGACGGCGGCGGCCAGCGCGTTGAACAGCCGACCGCTCACCGTGCGGAGCAGTGAGGTCCCCCCCTCGGACCGCGACGCGGGGTGCTGGCGGTTGCCGACGGCGACGTCGCTGCCGCTCTCCACGGCGGCGAGCAGGTCCAGCAGCAGCGCCGGCGGGTAGGCGAGGTCGGCGTCGGTGAAGGCGACGCAGCGGCCGCGGCTGGCCAGCACGCCCGCCCGCACTGCGGCCCCCTTGCCCCGGTTCGTCGGCAGCCGGACCACGGTGGCGCCGGCCCCCGCAGCCTCCCGGGAGGTGGCGTCGGTCGAACCGTCGTCGACCACCACGACCTCGAGGCCGCCCTCTCCCTCGACGGTGGCGAGCGCCTTGCGGATGTCGCCCACCGCTGCCCCGATCCGCCCTGCCTCCTCGTAGGCGGGGACGACCACGCTCAGGCGCACGTCTCCCGGGGGCGGACCGGTGCTGGCGCGCACCGAGAGCGAGCGCCTGACGTCGGGCAGCAGCGCCGTCCGGTAGGCGACGAGCCGCAGCGTCGCAGCGGCTGCGAGCCCTGCGGACTTGGCCATGAGGAGGCGTGGGATCGCGGGTCGGGCGCCGGCCAGGAGGCTGGTGATCCCGACGTCGACCGCGCCCGCTGCGAGGGCCGTGACGGTGAAGACGCCGGGCCGGTGCGCCCAGCGGACGTAGGGGTCGTCCCCGAAGGTGACCCGTCGGTGCAGGGTGAACGACGAGGCGGAGGCGACGGCGACGGCGACGGCATCGGCCGGCACGATGTCGAGCCCCCGCCGACCGCCGACTGCGAGCAGGGTGCCTACGTCGAGGGCCGTGACGGATGCGCTCACCCGTGCGAGGCGGCGGAGGTGGCGCCGCCCGGGCCCGGGGTCGCGCTCCCCGACGACCCGAGGGGCCAGGCGATCCGCCCTCACCGGTCCGGGGATGCCTCCGACTCATCCCCCTCGTCGTCGTCCATGTCGTCGCTCGCCCGCCGCCGGGTCCTCGTGCGAGCGGGGAGGAGGGCCACCGGTTTGCGGCGGGCGAGGATCACGACGCCGGCCACCCCCGCCAGGGTGACCGCCCAGCCGAGCCACTCGACATCGGTCGTGCCGTAGCGCAGGTCGACCTCGGTGGCGGTGGGGACGACGACCATCAGGTTGGGGGTGATCCGGTAGGGGCCGTCCGCCCCCTCGACCTCCCAGTTCGGGAAGTACGAGGCCTTGACCACGACCGGCGTGCCGACCTCGTCGACGGTGAACGAGATCCAGTCATCGCCGCTGTCGATGTCCGAGACCTCGGTTGTGGTGGTGCGGCGGACCTCGGGCTCCTCGCCGGCCGACACCCGCGGCCACGAAGGAGGGCCGTCGGCGGCCAGCGGGACGCCCCACCGGGCCGGGTCGACGTACCACTCGACCGACTGCTCCAGCCAGGCCTCGCCCCCGGCGGCGACGCCGCGGGCGACGGCCGGCATGGCCCCGAGGGGGGCGACGAGGTCGCTGTCTGCGACCTCGTACACCTGCCACGGACCCGAGCCGGCCAGGTAGGTCAGGTCGGGCTCGGCATCGGCCTGCGAGGCTGCCTCGGGCGTGTACGTCAGGTAGTAGCGGACCCCGAGCATCTGCAGGTGGTCGACCCCGAGCCCGACGTCGAGGGGGCCGTAGGGCATGTCCCGCTGCGCCCGGGACGGCGTGGTGGACAGCTCGGACTGGTTGATGAAGTGGTAGGGCGTGGTGGCGGAAGCCTCGAAGTAGAGGCCCTCCATGGAGTCGATGCAGCCGTCGGTCCAGTAGGGCAGCAGCATCAGCGCCATCGGGGTCCCGTAGGCGTCGAGGTCCGGGTGGTACTCCCACATGGCCCGCCCGCAGCCCTCGCTCCGGCCCACCGCCGCCATCGTGTCGATCACCCCCCGGTACTCGGGGTACTCCTCCTTCCGCTCGTAGCCGGAGTAGTTCCAGCGAGCCCAGTCGGGCACGAAGCTGCGATCTGCGGTGGTCAGCCCCGCCCACCCGTAGGTGCCGTCCGCCTGCTCCTCACCGAAGGGCAGGGCACGCAGGGGCAGGGCGACGGCCGCGAGGGCCAGCGACCCGCCGGCCACACCGACGAGCGCGCGCGGCAGCAGGGGCTGGTGCTTCGCATCGCGGGCGACGATGGTGGCGACGGCGACGGCGAGCTCGGCCACTGCGATCGCCGCCAGCAGGTACAGGCTGAGGTACCAGAACGGCAGCAGGCGGGCGTTCCACAGCCGACCCTGCGGCGCCAGGACGTAGCCGACGGCAGCCATCGCGGCCATCACCGTGAGGAAGGTCCCGAGCCGGCGCCGGTAGGCGATCGACACGCCCGCACCCACCACGGCCAGGACGGCGACGATGGTCAGGTCCCCCGGCACGGCCCCGGTGGCGGCGCCTCCGGCGGCCCTGGTCAGCGCCACCCCCATGCGACCGGGGAACAGGCCCTCCAGCAGCTCCTGCTTCTTCTCCCACCCCATGTCGTTGAGGTAGGGGCGCCGCAGGACGAACGGCAGCGTCCAGAACCCGGTCAGGGCGGCACCCACCACGCCGGTGGGGAGCGCCCACCTGAAGCGGCTCCGATCCGCCCGGAGCACGAGGGCGACGACCGTCGCGACCACTGCGAAGATCGCCGGGATGACGTGGCACAGCGCGCACAGCGCCAGCAGGACGGCCGCAAGAGCCCGGTGCCGACCAGTCTCGAGACCCCGCAGGACCACCCCGACGTAGATCACGGCCAGCGACAGCGAGATGGAGAAGGCGAACTCCCCGGCCAGCGTGGAGGCGATGTTGCCTCCGTAGATGCTGAACGAGCGGTCGAAGAGGAACCCGACGGCGGCCACCGCCAGCAGCGGTGGTCCCGGGAAGGCCAAGCCCGAGAGACGCCCGAGGGCCCATGCGGCGACCGGCAGCGTGGCGATGCCGAGGACGGTGACGAGCTTGAACGCGACCTCGTAGGGGAGCACCACGTCGAGCGCCACGACCAGCAGGCTCGGGACCACCATGTAGAACTGGTAGGCGGGGAACCCGGCGTACCAGTCGGGCGCCCACCCGGCCAGCTTCCCCTGCGGGAGCAGCGTGTCGCGAAGGTAGGCAGGGCCCCACACGTGGGCCCCCATGTCACCGCCCGCAGGCGTCGTCGCCGTGACGAGCAGCCCGGGTTCGAGCTGGCTGATCGTGAAGACGACCGCGAGGGCCACCAGCGCGAAGCTGGTGACCGACTGGACGCCGGACCAGGAAGCGACGTCGTCCCTCGGCTCGGGGTGCCCGCCGTCCTCGTCCGGACCCTCGGCCGGCGCGGGCGCGTCGGCCTCGATGGTCGGGACGGCCATGGTCGTCACATCTTGCACCACGTCGAGAGGTGACCGATGTCGGGCCCGGACCTCCCGCCGGGCCACGCCGTCGGCGGGGTGGTGCCGTGCCGACGGACCCCCCGATCGCCGACGCCGACCCCCGCGAGGATCGAGACCCGCCGGGCCACGGGCGCAGTGCCGCCGGCGATGTCAGCAGCGTGCCGCGACGACCTTCTTGGCGCTGCCCACGGTGTCGAGGATCGATCCGATGGCGACATCCTCGCCGTCGCGCTGCCACCAGCGGCTGTCGCAGGTCGAGCACGAGCGCATGACCAGCGCGCGACCGGCCTGGTCGAGGTGGATCTCGACCAGCGTCGAGGAGCAACGGGGACAGGGGGACGTCGAGCCGACCGGGGAAGCCATGCTCATCCATCGGCTCGGTGCACGGTCCGACTTGAGGAATTTTCAGGTGGCACCGACCGGGGCGGGCCGCCCGCACCCGCCTCCCTCAGCCGTACAGGAGGCTCAGCAGCGCCGTCAGGTTGAACGCGACGTGGGCCCAGATGGCGATGCCCAGGCGACCGACGCGCAGCGTCACCACCCCGAGCACGATCCCGAACAGGACGAGCGCGAGGAGGTCGAACACCTGGAAGTGCACGAGGCCGAAGACGAACCCCGGCACCACCACGGCCACACCGTCCCCGAACCGGCGCTGCACCGACCTGAGGAGCAGACCCCGGTAGAACAGCTCCTCGAACAGCGGGGCGGCGACGGCGGCGATCAGGATGACGAGCGCCACCCCGACCACGTTCGTGGCGTCGGCGGTGAGCTCCTTGGCCGAGTCGCCGACCCGGTCGAGGTCGAGGCCCAGCAGCGGGTAGAGGACCTGGAGGACGATCCCGAGGCCGATCTGCAGGGCGAGCCCGAGAGCGAGCCCGACGGGGACGTCGGTCCAGCGCATGGCGAGGCCGAAGTCGACCCTCAGGCTGTGCCTCCCCTTGAGGTTCGTGGCGAGGAGCGGCACACCGAGCAGGGCCAACCAGAGCGGCACCTGCAGCAGCGCCGTCCCCCAGAGCGGCAGGTCCTTTACGCCGTCCGCCCCGATGACGGCGAAGACCACGCTCGACACCAGGAGGGACAGCGCCAGGCTGAGGAAGACGCCGCCGACGGCGTCGCCCATCCCCCAGCGCACGTGCTCGTCCGGCTCCACGAAGGCGTCGACGGGCTCGACGCCCGGGCTCGTGGTCCCTGATGCGCTCACCTGTCGACCCTACCGATGGCTCCGCCTCAGCCGGCCCGCCGCGCCAACAGCGGTCGGGTGGCGGTCCGGCGATCGGTCCGCCGCCAACCCTCCGGCACGCGGAGCCCGTCTGCGTGCTCCGCGCAGAGGTCGTAGCCGGCCGGGAAGTGATCGGGGTCGAGGTCGTCGAGCCACGCCGTGCGGACCCCGTAGCCATAGGACATGGTGGTGGTGGCGGAGCGGGAGCAGCCGGTCCGCGAGCACGTACGGGCCATCTCCAGAAGGTACTGGGCCCCGGCGGGGCGCAGGTCCGGTTGTCGGGGGGCCACCGTACGATGGGCTCATGACGAGTCCGCAGTCGCCGCCGCCGCCCGCACCGCGCGACAAGAGCCCGAACGGGCGCAGCTTCGGCAAGCCCGAGCAGGGCTGGCCGCGCTGGGTCGTCTGGGCCGGCCTCGGCCTGCTGCTGGCGATGCTCGTGCTCCCCGGTCTGCTCAGGGGGGAGGAGGGTGAGCAGCTCACCTACTCCCAGCTGCTCCAGCGGGTGCGGGCGGGCCAGGTCGACGAGGTCCAGATCAACACCCAGAGCTACACGATCACGGGTGAGACCGAGACGGGTGCGTTCACGACCGACGGACCCCCCGAGCTCCCCGAGGCGGACCTGCAGGTGCTGCGGGAGAACGACGTCGCCATCGAGTACCGCACCCCCCAGCCCAACTTCTTCTGGTCCTTGATCCCCTTCCTGCTGCCCGTGTTGCTGCTCGTCGGCTTCTTCGTGTGGATGCAGCGCCGTGCCCAGGGGCAGATGGGCAGCGTCATGCAGATCGGCCGGTCCAAGGCCAAGACCTACTCGTCGGAGAAGCCGGGCACGACCTTCGCCGACATCGCCGGCTACGAGGGCGTGAAGCAGGAGGTCACCGAGGTGATCGACTTCCTGAAGAACCCGGGCCGCTTCGCCGCCATCGGCGCCCGCATCCCCAAGGGCGTGCTGCTCGTCGGCCCCCCCGGGACGGGCAAGACCCTCATCGCTCGCGCCGTGGCCGGCGAGGCCGGGGTCCCCTTCCTGTCCGTCACGGGTTCGGACTTCATGGAGATGTTCGTCGGCGTGGGTGCCAGCCGAGTGCGCGACCTGTTCCAGTCCGCCCGCAAGATGGGCCGAGCCATCATCTTCGTGGACGAGATCGACTCGATCGGTCGCAAGCGCGGCGCAGGCCTCGGCGGCGGGCACGACGAGCGGGAGCAGACGCTCAACCAGATGCTCTCCGAGATGGACGGCTTCGAGGCCACCGAGGGCATCGTGATGATGGCGGCCACCAACCGACCCGACATCCTCGACCCGGCCCTGCTGCGGCCCGGCCGCTTCGACCGCCAGGTCGTTGTGCCCCTGCCGGAGTCCGAGGAGCGCCTGGCCATCCTCGGAGTGCACACCAAGGACAAGCGCATCGACGCCGACGTCGAGCTGCTCACCGTGGCCAAGGGGACGCCCGGCATGAGCGGGGCCGACCTGGCCAACCTCGTCAACGAGGCGGCGCTCTTCGCCGTCCGGCGCGGGGCCGACTCGGTGCACATGATCGACTTCGAGTCCGCCCGCGACCGGGTGATCATGGGGCAGCGACGGGAGTCGATGGCGTTGTCGGACGAGGAGAAGGAGGCGGTGGCGTACCACGAGGGCGGTCACGCAGTCTGTGCCGCCGTCCTGGCCAACGCCGACCCGCTCCACAAGGTCACGATCCTCCCGACCGGGATGGCCCTCGGCGTCACCCAGCAGCTCCCCGAGGAGCGCCACCTCTACCGGCAGGACTACATCGAGGACTCCCTCGTGGTCCGCCTGGGCGGCAGGATCGCCGAGGAGCTCGTCTACGGGATGGTGTCGACGGGAGCGAACAACGACCTGATGGGCGCCACGGAGCTCACCCGCAAGATGGTCAGGGAGTGGGGCATGAGCGAGCGCATCGGCCCCATGGCGTGGGGTAGCGGCGGCCAGGTGTTCCTCGGCGAGGACCTGATGACCCGCAGCGAGTACTCCGACGAGACGGCACGGGTCATCGACGAGGAGGTCGAGCGCATCCTCCGCGAGCAGGAGGAGCGCTGCCGCCAGACGCTGCGCACGTACCGAGCCGGCCTCGACGCCGTGGCCGAGGGGCTGCTCGAGCGGGAGACCCTCGACGGCGCCGAGGTCCGCCGCCTGATCGACGAGGCCCAGGCCCGCACGGCAGCACCTGCGCCTCAGCGGGTCGCCGCCGTCGGGGAGTAGGTCGGGGGCGTCAGATTCGGCGAGTGCCGGGAAGCGAGGTCGGGCACCCTCGGCCGGGGCGGGGCATCGGGCCCCTCGCTCAGCCTCGAGCGGTCTCCTCGGCACCCGGATCGCGCAGCTCGGCGACCGCCGCCCACAGGTCGGTGGCGGTGGGAGGACCCACGAAGCTCGCCCGCACCACGCCCTCGGCGTCGGCCACCACGACCGTGGGGACGGCATCGATGGCGTAGCGGCGGTGGACCTGGGGTCGCACCCCGACCGCCACCTCGTCGACAGCGACGTCGTCGGAGGCCAGGACCGAGGCCTTGGCGGCAGTGCCGGCACAGGCGTCGCACGTCTCGGAGGTGAAGACCGCCACCAGCCACGGCTGTCCGGCCCCGGCGAAGTCGGCCCGATCGAGCTGGGTCGGCACCGCCCACCGGGGCGCGGTCGGCGCGTCGGGGGTGCGGCGATCGATCACGAGGGCGATCAGGACGGCCACGACGATCACCACGCCGGCGATCAGCAGCCGCTCCACGACGCCATGATGCCCGGCCGCCGCTCTGGCACCAGCGCCCACCAAGTGCTTGCAAGAGTTAGCGCTCCGCTGTATGATGCACGCACAGCGCACGACCGGCAGCCACCTCGTGGCAGCCACCACGTGCATCCCACTCCGTCCACCCCACCACGAAGGAGCGACACATGGCAGAGCTCGGCCAGATCCTCAAGGACGCCGCCTACGTGGGCGTCGGATTCGGCGTCCTTACGTTCCAGCGGGCGCAGGTCCAGCGCCAAGAGATCAAGAAGCTGGTAGACGCCCAGCTCGGAGAGGCCAAGGGCGGCTTGTCGCAGCTCTCCGGCACGGTCGAGGACCGCGTGAACCAGCTCGAGGAGCGCCTCGAGGGCGTGCAGGAGCAGCTCGAGGCGGCGCTCGGTGAGATGGAGGCCAACGTGGACAAGGCGCTGGACGAGCTGTCCGCCCGCCTCCCCGAGCAGGCCCGTGACGCCCTCGGCACCGCCCGCACCGCAGCCCGCGAGGCCACCACCCAGCTGCGATCACTCGTCGCCTGACGAGGACCTCCGCAGCACCCGCCACCTGAGCGGGAGGGCCCATCCCCCCTGGGTCCTCCCGCAGCACCCGCCACCTGAGCGGGAGGGCCCATCCTCCCCCTGGGGTCCTCCCGCAGCACCCGCCACCTGAGCAGGAGGGCCCATCCTCCCCCTGGGGTCGTCCTGCAGCCCGCCACCTGAGCGGGAGGGCCCATCCCCCCCTGGGGTCCTCCCGACCTCGCGCGCCCGGGGCCGAGGCCCAGCTCTCCTCCCGTGCGTGCCCGGCCGGCGGCCGCTCAGCCGCCCGCGTCGCCGAAGCCGATCGAACCTCCGTCGGCCTCGAGCAGCCGGTACCCGGCCCCGGTCCGGGTGGCGGCCATGCCGACCACCGGTGCACCGAGGGCCCGGGCGCCAGCCGACCCGAGGAACGGCGCGTCCCCGAAGCTGAAGACCCCCCCGTCGGCAGCCACGAACCAGTAGCCGCCGCTCGTCGATGTGGGCGCCATCCCCACGATCGGCTGGTTGAGCCGGATGGCACCGGTCGAGCCCTGGAAGCCGGCGTCGCCGAAGGCGAAGACGCCGCCGTCCCTTGCCACCAGCCAGTAGCCGGCGCCGGTGCGGGTCGGCGCCATCCCCACGATCGGCTGGTTGAGCCGGATGGCACCGGTCGAGCCCTGGAAGCCGGCGTCGCCGAACGCAAAGATCCCGCCGTCGGCGGCCACCAGCCAGTAGCCCCGACCGGTGGGCGTCGCCGCCATCCCCACGATCGGCTGGTTGAGCCGGATGGCACCGGTCGAGCCCTGGAAGCCGGCGTCGCCGAACGCAAAGATCCCGCCGTCGGCGGCCACCAGCCAGTAGCCCCGGCCGGTGGGCGTCTCCGCCATACCCACGATCGGCTGGTTGAGCGACCTGCCCACCAGCGACCCGTAGGAGCCTGCGCCGCCGAAGCCGAAGACCTCGCCGGCGCGGGTGGCGATCCAGTGGCCGCCCCCGCCCGGCAGCGACGCGATCGAGACGGCGGGGGCGCTGAGCACCGGGTCGGTGATGCTGAACCAGCTGCTCTTCAACCCGAACGCAGTGCGGAGCTGGTCGCCGGTGAGGGTGACGGACCCGCGCGACCCCCGGATGACGACCTCGAGCACGCGGCCGCCGTCGCCGTGGGGACCGGACAAGCCGTTCCGCCTCGTCACGTCGATCGAGAACAGCTCGCCCACCGCCGGGTACCTGGCCTCCACCGCGGCAACGGGCACCTGGGCCTGCCAGGTGTGGTTGGGGTTGTTGCCGACGGCGTCACCGTCGTCGGAGACGGCCGGGAAGGTGCCGCCTGCGCTGTGGCCACCGGTCGAGGAGGAGAACTCGGTGAGGGCCACGGCGCCGCCGATGAGCCGCACCTCCCCCGCCGTCTCCGCGATTGCCCGGTCCGTCCTTGCGTCCTCGCTCCTGACGTTGTTGAGACCGGCTCCCCCGTAGACCTGGCACGACGTGGTGTCGCAGGTCTTGGCGAACCCTCTCGACTCGGCGAACGCGTAGGAGCGCGCCGCCACGGCCTGCGACCTGAGCTGGTTCATGCCGGCTCCCCCGCCGAGGTCACCCCAGCTGGCGGGGGACTCACGGGGCACGACACCTCGGAGGTAGTCCTCCATGGCGACCCGGTTGAGGACCTTCGACTCGCCCCCCGAGTCGACGGCCCGCACCGTGCCGCGATAGTGGCGACGCAGCCCCGGGACGCAGACCTGCAGCATCCTGGCGATGTCGTTGCCGACGGCGGCGTCGTCGAGGACGGCAGTCGGCTGTTGCGTGAGGCTGATCGCCCCCTGCGCCGTGGTCCACGGACCGTCGCAACCGGGCCCTCGCTCGATGAGCCAGCCCCCTGCGGTGCGGGTGATGCGCGCCGCCTCCGATGCCGAGAAGGCGTTGCTGCCGACGCCGAAGCCCTGCCCGGAGTCGACGACGAGGGGGCGGCCGTCCAGGCTGCCGCGCCCGCCACCCACGTCGCTGATGCGCAGGTGCACGTCGATCTGGTCGTTGGCTCGGCTGCCGACGGTCGTGCCGCCGAAGTAGTGGGCGAGGATCCTGCGGTGGTCCCAGCCCGCCAGGGCGTACCCGAGCGACCCGTACTGGCCCAGCCCCCGGCCGTGGCCGAAGCCGTGGCCCTCCAGGTTGACCGTGTCCCCGGGGAACGCCTGCGCCGGAGCGATCCCGGGGCCGACGGGGAAGAGGCCGGTGATGCCGCCGAGCACGAGGGATGCCAGCAAAGCGCGAGCGCTCCGCCGGGGCCGAGTGCTCCTCCTGCGGTCGGTGGGGTGCGTCATGGAGACCTCCGGTTCGGCCGCCAACCGGGCGGCGCCGTGCCACGTATGAACCTCGACCGGGCCGAGGGCGTCACACCGACAGGTGCGACAGCACCGGAGGTAGCGTCGCCGCCGTGGTGAGGTCGGGAGGTGCGCGAGCGGTCGGAGCGGCGCGGCGGCTCGTCCGGGCTGCGGCCGGGCGTCCTGCCCTCCGCCGGGCGCGCGCCCTCACCCGAGGGCTCGACCGGACCGCGGGTGACGACGTCTACGGCGCGGGGTACTACGGCGATGGACGCGACCCGGGCGACCGCGGCGGCCTCTCCGGCTACGAGCGCTACGACCGCGACACGAGCAACGCAGACGTCGCCGCCTACCTCCTGTGGCGGCACTTCGAGATCAGCCACACGCTCGACGTGGGCTGCGCCACCGGCTTCGTGGTGGAGGCGCTGCGCGAGCTGGCGGTGGACGCCGAAGGTGTCGACGTCAGCCGGTGGGCGGTGGAGCACCCGGCGCTCGGCGCCACCGGCCACATCCGCTACGGCAACCTCCTCGAGCGGCTCCCCTTCGACGACTCCTCGTTCGACCTCGTGAGCGCCTTCGAGACCCTGGAGCACCTGCCGCCCGACGCCGTCCCCCAAGCCCTCCTCGAGCTCAGGCGGGTGACGAGGGGCTACGTGGTCGCCACCATCCCGTCGTTCGGGCGCAACGAGCACGGGCCCGGTGGCTGGTACCAGCAGAAGGTCCGGGAGGCGCTGCTGCCCCGCTACTGGGCCCTCGGTGACGACTACGACGGCCCCGTCCCGCTCGACGACATCGAACGCGACGCCACCGGTCAGCCGCTCGAGGGCCATCTGACGCTCGCCTCGTTCCGGTGGTGGACGGACCGCTTCGCCGAGGCCGGCTTCATCCGCCTCGGCACCGTCGAGCGGGCCGTCCACCCACACCTCGCCCGCTTCGGCCTCACGAAGTACTGGAACCTCTACGCGTTCGCCCTCCCCGGCGCGCCCGTCCTCGACGTGCCCGTCCGGGGGGCGGCCGAGCTCGCCGAGCGTGAGCGCCTGTGGCGCCTCGACAGCCGGACACCCGACCCCGAGGACGAGGAGCGGGTGCGCGAGGCGCTGACCACCCCCGGTGGCGGGCCGCTCATCGGCATCGGCGAGATCCCCGCCACCTGACCCGTCCCGCACGGGGTCGTGCACCGCCAGGTCGTGCGCCGCCAGGTCGTGCGCCGCCAGGTCGTGCGCCGCCAGGTCGTGCGCCGCCAGGTCGTGCGCCGCCAGGTCGTGCACCGCCAGGTCGTGCACCGCCAGGTCGTGCGCCGCCAGGTCGTGCGCCGCCAGGTCGTGCGCCGCCAGGTCGTGCGCCGCCAGGTCGTGCGCCGCCAGGTCGTGCGCCGCCAGGCCGTTCATCGCGGGGTCATGGCGACGATGGGCCGGTTGAGCCGGGTTGCCCCCGTCGAGCCGAGGAACTCGGCGTCGCCGAAGGCGAAGATGCCGCCGTCCGCCGCCACCAGCCAGTAGCCGCGGCCGGTCGCCGTGGCCGCCATGCCGACGATCGGCTGGTTCAGCCGCATGGACCCCGTCGAGCCGAAGAAGGCGGCGTCCCCGAACGAGAAGATGCCGCCGTCGTGGGCGAGGAGCCAGTACCCGCCACCGCTCGGCGTGGCCGCCATGCCGACGATCGGCTGGTTGAGCCTGGTCGCCCCGGTCGACCCGTAGAAGGAGGCGGCGCCGAAGGAGAAGATGCCACCGTCGCCCGCCACCAACCAGTAGCCGTCCCCGCGAAGGCTGGCGGCGAGGCCCACGACGGGCCGGCGCAGGGCGGCGGCGCCCGTCGAGCCGAGGTGCGGCGCCTTGCCGGAGGCAACCACCGTGCCGTCGCTCGTCGCCAACCAGTATCCGTCGCCGCCGTTCGTGGCGGTGATGCCGACCACCGGTCTGGCCGTCGGCTGCACGGCGACGGCGGGCAGCGGAGGCGCCGAGCCGAAGGCGTCGACCCTCCCGTCCGCCCGTGCCAGCCAGTAACCCCGACCGCTGACGTGGCCGGCGGCACCGACGAGCGGGGCGGCGCCCCTGCCGACAGCCGAGCCGGAGAAGGGGGCCGCACCGAAGCTGAAGATCCCGCCGTCGGCCGCGGCGAGGCGGTAGCCGACGGGGAGGGGGCGCACGGCTGCGGCGGCGTCGAGCCTGCCCCACAGGAACTGCTCGCCCGTACCCGGCACGGGGGCCGCCGTCTGGGCCAGGCGGGACACCACCTGCTCGGCCGACAGCGACGGGTCCTGGGCCATCACCAGCGCAGCGGTCGCTGCCACCAGCGGCGAGGCGAACGACGTGCCGGACGCCCGGGTGGTCCCGTCGTAGGGCGTCGTGCTCCCGCCGGACCGGCGCAGCCCGATCACGTCGGTGCCGGGGGCGGCGATGTCGACCCACGTCCCCCGGTTGGAGAAGGGTGCGATGCGGTCCTCACCGGGTGAGCCCGGCACGCCCGTGGCGGCGACCGCGACCACACCGGGGTCGGCGGCCGGGAACACCTCGGCCGTCCCGCCCTGGTTGCCGGCGGCCGCCACCACGAGCAGGCCCTTCGACCGGGCGTAGGCGACGGCGCTCGACAGCGCCGGGTCCCGGCCAGTGCCCGTCAGGCTGAGGTTGAGGATGTCGGCGCCGGCATCGGCCGCCCAGCGCACGCCGGCGGCAACCCCGGATGTGGTGCCCGAGCCGCAGTCGTCGAGGACCGCGACGGGCAGGACCCGTGTGTCCCAGCCGAGGCCGGCCACGTCGGTGCCGTTGCCGGGTTGGGCGGCGATGAGGCCGGCGGCGATCGTGCCGTGGTCACGGGCCGTCGCCGGGCCCTGGCACCCTCCGTCCACGAACGACGCCCCGGGGAGCAGCTTGCCCGCCAGGTCCCGATGCGGCGGTGCCGTCTCGATCCTGGTGTCGAGCACGGCGACAACGATGTCGGCGCTGCCGCGAGAGCGATCCCAGGCCTGGGGCGCACCCACGTTGCGCATCTCGATCTGGCCGCCCACCGCCGGGCTGGCATCCTCGTCGAGGCAGGCGCTGCTCCGCCAGCAGGTGTCCCCCGGCTCGGTGTCGGCGGAATGGTAGAGGAGCTCGGGCTGGAGCGAGGCGACGCCCTCGACGTCGCTGAGCGCCCCGAGGTCGGCGTCCTCAGGGAGGTGCACGACGAAGGTGTCAGGCGCCACCACCTGGCCGGGAACCCCCCCTGCCACCTCGGCGATGGCGGTGCGAGCCGCCGCACCTGCTGCGCCCTCCGTGCGCACGACAACCGAGCCTGGCACCACGTCACCCGGCTCGGACCCGGGCACGCCGGGAGGGGTTGCTGCGACGTGCGGCGATGTCAGGCCCTGACCAGCCGGAGGGGGCGAGGCAGCGGCCGGCAGCGCGGTTGCTCCCAGCGCGATGACGACAGCGACGAGGACGACGAGCCGTCGTCCCCCCGCAGACGGGCCTGGGCCCAGGACGACGGCGCGTCCCGCCGGCGGCCGTGGGCGACGGAGCTGCCCAACCCGGTGGAGGGTCACAACCTGACGACGGGCACGAGGTCGAGAGCGCTGCGGGCCGCCCCCACACCGCCCCCGAAGGACGGGGCGTCACCGAAGCTCGTGACCGTGCCGGCACCGTCGAGCACCCAGTAGCCGCGGCCGGACGGGGAGGGGCGCATGCTGCGCACGCCGCCGACCGGGCGGACCCCGGCCTGCGGGAGGCTGCCGAGGAAGCCGGCGTCGCCGAAGGCGAAGATGCCCCCGTCGGCGGCCACGAGCCAGTAGCCGGAGCCGGACGGCGTCGGCGCCATCGAGACGATGGGCGACGCGAGTGACGCGCCGCCGGTCGAGCCGTGGAACCGGGCGTCACCGAAGGCGAAGATGCCACCGTCACCGGCGACGAGCCAGTAGCCGAGCCCGGTCGGCGTCGTCGCCATCCCCATGATCGGCTGATTGAGGCGGACTGCCCCGGTCGAGCCGTAGAACCCGGCCGAGCCGAAGGTGAAGATCCCGCCGTCGCGGGCCGCGGTCCAGTACCCCGACCCGTCGGGCGTCGCCGCCATGCCCACCATCGGCTCGTTGAGCCTGACCGTCCCCATCGACCCGAGGAAGCGGGCGTCACCGAAGGTGAAGATCCCACCGTCGCGGCCGACGATCCAGGCGCCGTCGCCGGTGGGCGTGCCCACAGCCCCCCGCACCGCAGCACCACGGATGCCGGTGCTCGGGAGGTCACCGATGGGCTCGGTGTCGCCGAAGCAGAGGAGCGCCCCATCGGTGCCGAGGATGCGGTAGCCGACGAGACCGGTGCGGAGGCGCCGGCGCACGCGCTCGCGGACTGCGCCCAGCATGGCGTAGAGGTCCTTGCCAGGGCAGGCCGTGCTCTTGTAGTCACGGTGTCCGGCGATGGTCCCCACGGTGCGGGTCTCGGTGGCGCCGTACTTCCCGGCGGTGACGGTCGCCACGGGGTCGATGGCGTGGGTGCTCGCCTTCCACGCGAGGAGGCCGACGAGGGAGTCGAGCGCACCGGCCGTGGGCCTGCCGCCGTACTCGTAGGTGCCGAGCAGGGCCACGCCGACCGCACCCGTGTTGTAGCCCTCGGTGTGGGCGCCGATCACCCCGCGGCCCTCGCCGTCCTCCCCGTCGTGGACCTCGCCCTCGGCGTAGGCCCGCCCGTGGCGGCCCTCGTAGATCCGCCCGGCGGCGTCGATCACGAAGCTGTAGCCGATGTCGGACCAACCGTTGTCGACCACGTGCTGGCGGTAGATCCCGCGGACCGTGGCCGCCGGGTCAGCGTCTGCGTTGGTGGTCACCGTGTGGTGGACGACGAGCCGGGAGATCGGGGCGAAGCCCGGGGTCCCCCTCCGCAGGCCCTCGTCGGCACCCCAACCGACGCGGCTGATGATGGCGGGCGGGACCACGGTGGCCGACGCCGTGCGGCGAAGGGGGCCGAGGTCGCGCACCTCGGGCTCGTCGTGCAGGTCGGCGCCGCCGAGCAGGCGGGGCGCCACGGCCACGGCAGCTGCGGTGGCCACCCCACTGCGGAGGAAGCGACGTCGATCCAGACCCTGTGGGTCGCGGGCGTGGTCGTGCGGCGCCATGGCGTGCCTCCGTCGGCCGGCGCAGCGCCCTCCGGGGGTGCCGGCCAGCCGTCTGTTGCGGCGGTCGCGCATCGCACGCGCGTGATCACTGCACCGTCGGCAGGTCGGGCGACACCTTGAGGATCGACCTCGCTCGGAGCACTCGTCGTGCCACCGAAGGTGGGAATCAGCGGCGGACATCCTCGAGGAACGTCGTGTACCGGCCGATCACCGCTGGCCACGAGAAGCGCTCCGACACGTAGGAACGTCCGGCCTCGGCGAGGGCGTGGCGGAGCCCGGCGTCGGCCAGGAGCCGCTCGAGCACCACCTCGAAGCGGGCGTAGCCGTCGAAGGCGAACCCGCCGGCCGAACGCTCGACGTGCTCCCTGGTGGCGGCGCAGCGCTCGTTGACCACGACCGGCACCCCTGCTGCCCACGCCTCGATCAGCACGAGGGAGAAGGCCTCGTAGCCGGACGGGTTGAGCAGCGCCAGCGCGCCGCGCAGCGCTCCCCACTTGACGTCCTCGGGGACGGGTCCCGTCACCACGATGTCGGGATGGGCGTCGGGGCGGTCGACCACGGGCCCGAGAAGTGCGAGCGCCAACGGCCCCGGGTGGCGCTCCTTGTAAGCCGCGAAGAAGCGGCTGAGGGTGCGCACGCCCTTGCCGTCGTCCACCCGACCGACGCACACCAGGTACGGCCGGCCGCCGAGCCCGAGGGCGGCCGCAGCCCCGGCATCGCCCTCCGCTGGCTCCACGCCGAGCCCGAGCACGATCCGGCGACGGTGGCCGATCGCGAAGAGCCCCTCGACCAGCTCGCGCTCACCGTCGGTCTGGAACACGAAGCCGTCGACGCCGGCGAACACGTCCCGGAACAGCGGGAGGCGGATCGGCGCCTCGTCGTGGGCGGCGGGGTGCATCACGGCGCGACCAGCAGCGAGGGGCACACCCGCCACCGTCGGGTGGTACAGGTACGGGTAGAAGGCGACGAGGTCGGCGTCGCTGGTCCTGATGGCGTCGAGCAGGCCATCGCTCACCGGGCCCTGGCGGTCGATCCACGCCCGCTCCGCAGCCCCAGCGGCGCCCTCGGGGTCGTGCAGCACCTGCGGTGACAACCGGTCGAAGTGGGGGTGGCGGGTGCTGCGCACGCTGAAGCGGTGCACCTCGACGCCGGCCTCCACGGAGCTGCCGTCCGGCAGCTCGTCGGCCCAGGTCCCGGCGTCGAGGGCGCACGTCGTCAGCACCTCGACCTCCCACCCCGCCATCGAGACGAGGCGCTCGGCCAGCATCCGGGCGCCGTACTCGGCCCCGCCGATCACCTGGGCCCCGTAGCGCGGCACGACGTAGGCGACCTTCATCGCGAAGTCCGCCGGGGGCTCACGCCGCCTCCAGGGACGAGATCGCCTGGCGCAGGGCAGCCCTGCTGCGCACGAGCGAGAGGTCGCCGAGGCGGACCCGCCCGGCGGCGACGAGCGCAGACCTGAGCCGGTCGTCGCCGAGGACCCGGTCGACGGCGGCGGCCACGGTCAGCGGGGCCTTCTCGTCGAGGGCGATGCCGCCGTGGCCGAGGGTCTCGGTCACCGCCGTGGCGCCGAAGGCCACGATCGGCACCTCGTGGTGCATGGCTTCGAGGAGCGGCAGGCAGAACCCCTCGTGGTCCGACAGGCAGACGAACACGTCCGCCGACCGGTACTGGGCCGCCAGCACCCCGGCGGGGACGGGACCGGTGAGCTCCACCGCCCCGCCGAGCCCGAGGGCGTCGACGTAGCGCCCGACGGCGTCGGCGTAGGCAGGGACCGAGGTCCCACCCACGAGGTGCAGCCTGGCCAGCGGGTCGAACACCCGCCGGTAGGCGGCGAACGCCTTGACCACGTCGTGCTGCGCCTTGTTCGGCACCACGCGCCCGACGAAGAGCCAATCGGCGCCACCCGCCGCCTTGGCCACCCGCAGCCGATCGAGCGCCACCTGGTCGACCTCGCGCTCGAAGGTGGAGGAGTCGAACAGGATCGGCACCACGGCCGTGCGCCGGTAGCCCGCCTCGACGAGCTCCGACCGGTTGAAGCCCGAGTCGGCCAGCCCCAGCTCGGTGCGCCCGGCGAGCGCCTGCAGCTGCTCGCGCCCCCAGGACTGGCCGTAGACCACGGGGGGGTCCCAGTCGGCGAAGAACGCACCAGGCGTGAGGTTGTGGTGGTCGACGAGAAGCCCCTCCGGGCGCTGCAGCACGAAGTCGGCCACCACCGACCCGATGGCCAGGTGGTACAGCAACCGGACGTCATCACCGCCCGACCCCCGGTAGCGCTGGTAGGGCTCCGCCCGGTCGGCGAACGACGGGTGGGTGGTGTGGCTGTACACCTCCGACTCGAGGCCCATCGCCCGGAGCTCCACCTGGATCGCCAGCGTGTGCCCGCTCACCGCGTCGCCCGGGCTGAGGTCGGGGAGGAACTGGTGGATCGCCCTCACCTGGCGAGCAGCTCCGTCACCACGTCGGCCAGCTGCTTGCTCGTACGCCCGAGGGCGAAGTCGGCCACCCGAGCCGTACCCGCCGCGACGAGCGACGCCCGGAGCGGTGCGTCCACCAGCACCCGCTGCACGGCGGCGGCGACCGTGGCCGGCGACTTCTCGTCGAGGATGAGCCCGGCCCCGCCGAGCGTCTCGGGGACGGCCGCCGCCCGGTAGGCGACGACGGGCACCTCGTGGTGCATGGCCTCCACCAGGGGCACGCAGAACCCCTCGTGCTCGGACACGCACACGAACACGTCGGCCACCTGGTAGCGCGCCGCCAGCTCACCGGGCGTGATCGAACCGGCCAGATCCACGGCGTCGGTCAGGTCGAGGGCTGCGATGAATCGCTCGAGCGCGGTCCAGTAGGCGTGGGACGACGACCCGCCGACGATGTGCAGCCGGGCGAGCGGGTCGTCGGTCACCCGGTGGGTGGCGAAGGCCTTGATGAGGTCGTGCTGCGCCTTGTGGGGGGCGACCCGGCCGACGAACAACCAGTCGGAACCGCCGCCCGACCGGGCCGCCCGGAGCCGGTCGAGTGCGTCCCGGTCGACCTCGTGGTCGAAGGTGGCGGTGTCGAGCAGGATCGGCACCACGGTGGTCGCCCCGTAGCCGACCGCCCGCAGCTCCGCCTCGTTGTAGGCCGAGTCGGCGATGCCGAGCTCGGTCGCCGCTGCCAGCGAGTCGAGCTGCCGGCGAGCCTCGAGCAGCTCCGCCCCCACGTGGGGCTCCCACGGCTCGAAGAAGCTCGCCGGCGTGATGTTGTGGTAGTTCGAGAGCTTCCGCTCGGGACGGGAGAGGAGCCAGTCAGCCACGGGGCTCCCCGTCGAGCACTGGTACAGCAGCCAGGTCGGCTCCCCCGGGCGCGGCGCCGGCAGCTCCCGGTAGGGCTGCACCGAGCGGCGGACCTCCCGGTGGGCATCACCGACGTAGATCCTGGAGTCGACACCGAGCCCGTGCAGCACCCGCTGCACCTGGAGGGCGTGGGCGCCGATGGCGTCACGGGGCGCGAACGACGGCAGGAGCTGGTGGATCGCAGCCACTGGTCAGCCGGCCACGGGTCAGGAGGCGCGTCGGGCGACGAGGACGTAGGACGCCGGTCCGAGGAGCGCTTCTCGCAGCAGGGCGTTGTTGGCGTTCACGATGTCGGCCCCCGGCGAACCGTCGGGGAGGTCCTGCAGCTCCCCGGCGGGCGGGCCCTCGCGCACGCCCTCGACCACCAGGCCGAGCCCGGTCAGGGCGTGGACCCAGGTGTCAGGTGCGAGCGGACGTCCCGGGCTGAGGTCGGCGGCCACCGGGTCGAGCCGGCGGGCCCACGCCGTAGGGCTGGTGGAGCGGACCACGAGCACCGCCCCCGGCGCCAGCGCTCGCGACGCCGCCTCGGCCAGGGCCAACGTGCCGGCGATCGGCAACCGGTCGACCACGCCGCTCAGCACGACACCCCCGAGCACACCGGGGGCGACGCCGGCGAGGTGGGTGGCAACCTCCCCCACCCGCACGTCGAGGCCGTCGGCCAGCGCCCGGTTGGCGGCGGTGCGGCGGGGGTCGAGGCCGTAGGCGTCGAGCCCCGCACCGGTGAGGGCGCGGACGGCGGCGCCGTCACCGGCGTCGGCCACGAGCACCCGGCCGCTGGCACCCCGACAGGCGGCCACGGCCACCGCCACCAGGTCCTCGGGCGTCGGCGCCGGCTCGAGCGCAGCGACGGCAGCCCGCAGGGGCGGGCTGGCGGCGGAGGAGATCTGCTCGAGGGCGGCCAGCCGCTCGTCGATGCTGCGCAGCGCCCGCACCGCTGCCGCGTTGAAGGCCGACGTCTGCTGGGCCAGGTAGCGGAGGTACCACGCCATCCCCTTGCGCAGCGCCTTCTTGAGGACCGGCCCGCCCGGGAGGGTCGACGCGGTGGGGACGTCGACGTCGACGAACGCACTGCGCTCGGCGGCGGCGAGCACCGAGGCCGCGTCGCCCCCCGTGCTGGCGGCGGGGGCGAAGCGGGCGAAGGTGGCGTCGAGCTCCTGCTCGAGCCCGGGCGGCAGCTCACCCGAGGCTCGGCGCCTGGCCACCTCCTCGTCGATCTCCACCAGCACCTGGCGGAGGTCGAGCGGGCCGAGGGCGACCGCGCCACGCTCGAGATCGGTCATCCCGCCACCTGCCGGTCCGCTGCGTGGTCGATGGTCACGCTGGCGTCCAGGGCCACCATCCCGGCGGCGACACCGGGGTTGGTCACCTGGAACGTGTGGCCAGCGCTGTGGTGGTCGTAGATGATCGACACGTCGTGGCTGTGGATGCCGATCGACACGGTGTAGATCCCGTCGAGCAGCGGGATCCGGTCGAAGGCGAACTCGAGCGTGCCGTCCCCCTCGACGTACTCGAGGCCGCCGAGGAGGTGGTCGGTGTTGATCCCGTAGACCAGCAGGCCGTCGCCGTTGACGATGTTCAGCGAGAACACGACGTCGTCGATCCGCCGCACCGCGTGGTAGCCGACCTGGATGCGCAACGGGTCCCCTGGCACGAGGAAGTCGCGCTCGTCGGCCAGCGGGTAGTCCATGCGCACGCGGGTGATGCGCACCTCGAAGCTGGCGAGGTCGATCGCCGGCGGTGGCGCCGCATCCGGGTCGATCGCCGGCACCTCGGTGGCGAGCAGCTGGTCGGCCTGGTCGTCGACCATGCCTTCGCCGTGCAGCTGGCGGGCCCTGGTGCCCCGCATGAGGCTCTCACGGAACGTCCGGATCGATTCCCCTGGCGGGCCGATGCCGATCATCTCGCCGTGGTCGAGCACCACGGCGCGGTCGCAGATCTGGCGGACCAGCTCTGGCGAGTGGCTGACGAACATCATCGTCCTGCCCTCGCGCTGGAAGCGCCGGATGCGCTCGAGGCACTTGCGCTGGAAGGCCTCGTCACCCACCGCCAGCACCTCGTCGATGAGCAGCACGTCGGGGTCGACGTTGGTGGCGACGGCGAAGCCGAGGCGCACGTACATGCCCGAGGAGTAGTGCTTCACCTGCTGGTCGATGAACTGCTCGAGCTCGGCGAACGCCACGATCTCGTCGAAGCGCCGCTCGATGTCACGGTTCTTCAGCCCGAGGATCTGGCCGTTCATGAAGACGTTCTCCCTGCCGGTCAGCTCGGGGTGGAAGCCGGCGCCGAGCTCGAGCAGCGACGCCGTGCGGCCGACCGTCTTGATGAAGCCGGTGCTCGGCTGCATGATCCCCGCCACGCACTTGAGCAGCGTCGACTTGCCCGAGCCGTTGTGGCCGAGGAGACCGACGGTCTCGCCGTCCGCCACCTCGAAGCTCAGCTCCTGCAGGGCCCAGAAGTCCTCACGGGGGACCCGCCTGCCAAGGTTCAACACCCTGCCCTTCAGGTCGGAGTGGCGCTGGTGGTTGATCCGGAACCGCTTGGAGACCTGGTGGAGCTCGATGGCAGCCGCCACTCAGAGCTCCTCGGCGAAGTTCGCCTCGAGCCGGTCGAACAGCCGCACCGCGAGGACGAGGAGCACGACGCTGACCGCGCCCACCACCACGAGGTTGCGGAAGAACCACAGCGGGCTCTCCTCGGGGAGGATGGCGGCACCACCCTTGTCATCCGGGAGGAAGAGGATCCCGTAGAACGCCCGCTGGAACGCCAGCACGATCGAGGTCATCGGGTTGATGAGCGCGACCGTGCCGGAGAGGCCCTGGTTGGCGAGGCTGCCGGCGACCAACCCGAACGGGTAGACGATCGGCGTCATCCAGAACCACGCCAGCAGAGCGAGCTCGAGCAGGTGCTGGGTGTCCCGGGCGTACACGTTGGCGCACGCCAGGAAGATGGCGACCGCCGACGTGAGCAGCAGCAGCACGACCAGCGCGGGCACCGCCAGCCAGAGGTAGCGAAGCTGCACGTCGAACCGGAACACCGCCATGCCGAGGACGAGCACGATCCCCTGCAGGAAGAAGTGCACGAGGTTGGCGCCCACCGCGGCCAACGGCAAGATCTCGCGTGGGAAGTACACCTTGTTGACGAGCGATGCGTTGCCCACGATCGAGCCGGTGGCGGCGCCGAGCGTGACCGAGAACAGGTTCCAGGCGAGGAGCCCGGAGAGCAGGAAGATCGGGAAGTACGGGATGCCGTTCGCCAGCACGATCTGGAAGACCACGTAGAACACGACGAGGTACATCGCCGGGTTCAACATCGACCAGAAGAAGCCGAGCGCACTGTTCTTGTACTTGACCTTCAGCTCCTTGCGCACCATCCCCACCAGCAGCTCGCGGTAGGAGATGACGAGCCTGAGGTGCTCGAGGACGCTGCGGCGGGGCTTGTTCACCGTGGCCGCCGGGCTGCCGGCCGGCCGAGGTACGGGCGAAGCCCCGGTCCCAGCACGTGCGTTGGTGGTGGTCGCCATGACGAGCGGTCCTCGGATCCAGGGGAGCGCCGGGGACGCCGAGCGCGGTCGCCAGCGTACCCAGCGCCCCCCGCCGGGGGCGCGGACGCTACGTTCCCGCCATGCGGGTCGCGATCGACGTGACGCCGCTGCTCGGGGCGCCGACGGGGGTGTCGCAGTCGCTCCGGGGGCTGCTCGGGGGGCTGGAAGGGGCCACGTCGGGCGTCGAGGTCCTCCCCTACGTGCTGAGCGGCCGCGCCGCCCGGCACGGGCCCGTGACGGTGCATGGGCTGGCGGCCATCGCCCTCCCGCTCCCCGCCGGGCTGACCATCCGGGCATGGGGGCGGCTCGACCGCCCCCGAGCCGACCGCTGGCTCGCGGGCGCCGACGTCGTCCACGGCAGCAACTTCGTGGTGCCGCCGATGCGGAGACCGCCGACGACGGCCACGATCCACGACTGCTGGTGCGCCCGCCACCCGGAGCGGTGCACAGGTGACGTGAGCGCGTTCACCTCGGCAGTGCGCCGTGCCGTGGCCCGGGGCGCCTGGCTGCACGTCACAACCGCGCATGGGGCGGCGGAGGTTGCCGAGGTGTACGGGGCGGTCGAGCGGGTGGCGGTCATCCCCTTCGGCGTCCCGACCGCTGCCGACCCGCCGGCTCCTCCCGGGCCCATCCCCGCTCCGCTCGCCGGGCGCCGGTACGTGCTCGCCCTCGGTGCGGTCGACCCGCGGAAGGGCCTGCCCGGGCTCGTGCGTGCGTTCTCTGCGGTGGCGGACGGTGACCCCGACGTGTTGCTCGGGCTCGCCGGCCCTGGCGGATCGGGCCGGGAAGAGCTCGACGAGGCGATCGCCCGACTCGCACCAGGGACCAGGGAGCGCGTGCACCACCTCGGCACGGTCGACGACGCCACGAGGCAGGGGCTCCTCGCCGGTGCCGCGGTGCTCGCCTACCCGTCGCTCGACGAAGGCTTCGGCTTCCCCGTGCTCGAGGCCATGGCCGCCGGTGTGCCGGTCGTCGCCTCCGACGCAGGTGCCCTGCGGGAGGTGGCAGGTGCCGCCGCCGTCCTCGTCCCCGTCGCCGACGACGACGCCCTGGCGGCCGCGCTGGCGAAGGTGCTCACCGATGTCGCCTGTCGCGCCGCCCTCGTCACCGCCGGCCGGTCCCGTGCTGCGACGTACACGTGGGAGCGCACCGCTGCCGGCATGGTCGACCTCTGGCGGAGGGCCGTCGAAGCCGGCCCCTGAGGCGCCCCCTCCGAGCGTTCGGCCGTCACCTCTGGACGCGGCGCGACGGCCGAGGTGGTCGAACGTCCACGGTCGAGCCCCGGAACCTTCCCGGAGCTGCGCGACGCCCGGGGATGGTCCGGCGACCAGGGATGGCGGGCTCAGGCGAGGTCGTCGAGGGCGCGACCGACCTTGCGGAGGGCGAGACGGACCGCCTTCACCTCCGCCGGGTCGCGACAGGTGCCGGCCAGGCAGCGGAGGCGGGTGGCCCAGCGCTCGAGCTCGGCCCGGACCTCGGTGCAGAGGTCGAGCCGGTGGTGCCAGGCGAGGTCGCGGTCGAGGAGGGCGAGCTGGAGCTCGACCTCGGTGTGCCTGGTCGCCACGGCCGGGAGGCGCTCGACCTTGGCCGAGGGATAGGCCGTGCCGGCCACGAGCTCGTGCGGCTCGACCTTGAACAACCCGGCCAGGAGGGTGACGGTCCGTTCGCCCGGGACGCTCACACCGCCCTCGAGGTGCGACAGGGCGGTGCGGGAGATGGCGAGGCGGGCGGCGAGCTCGTGCTGGGTCCACCCGAGCTCGGCCCGCAGCTTGGCGATGCGGCGCCCGAGGTGCTCGACCATGGCGACCAGTGTGGTCTCTCGTGCGGTGTGGGCGCTCAGGCGGCGGGGCCGCTCCGGCGATCGGACGTGCCAACTGGGTTGGCAGACAGCCAGCTGTCGCACGGCCATCATCGGTCCATGACGACGCGCGCCCTCATCACCGGCATCACGGGCCAGGACGGCTCCCACCTCGCCGAGCTGCTGCTCGACAAGGGCTACGACGTCGTCGGGATGGTCCGACGCAGCAGCACGGTGAACTACGAGCGCATCGCCCACATCCAGGACCGGATCACCTTCGCCCAGGGCGACCTCCTCGACGAGGTGTCGATGATCAACATGCTCCGGGAGCACCGCCCCGAGGAGGTCTACAACCTCGCGGCCCAGAGCTTCGTCCAGACGAGCTTCGGCCAGCCCGTCCTCACCGGGGAGACCACCGCCCTCGGCGTGACCCGCATGCTCGACGCGATCCGCATCGTCGACCCCGGCATCCGCTTCTACCAGGCCAGCTCGAGCGAGATGTTCGGCAAGGTGCAGGCCGTCCCCCAGTCCGAGACGACGCCGTTCTACCCCCGCTCCCCGTACGGCGTGGCCAAGCTCTACGGCCACTGGATCACCATCAACTACCGGGAGAGCTACGACCTGCACGCGTCGTCCGGCATCCTCTTCAACCACGAGGGACCTCGGCGCGGCCTCGAGTTCGTGACGCGGAAGATCACCCACACCGCCGCCAAGATCAAGCTCGGGATGGCGACCGAGCTGCGGCTCGGCAACCTCGACGCCCAGCGCGACTGGGGCTTCGCCGGTGACTACGTCGAGGCCATGTGGCGCATGCTCCAGCAGGACGCGCCCGACGACTACGTCGTGGCGACCGGCGAGACCCACGAGGTCCGGGAGTTCTGCGAGGTGGCCTTCGAGCATGTCGGCCTCGACCACCGGGACTTCGTCGTGCAGGACGAGCGCTTCATGCGCCCGGCCGAGGTCGACCTCCTCGTGGGCGACCCCAGCAAGGCGCGCACCGAGCTCGGCTGGGAGCTGCGGACGTCGTTTCGCGACCTCGTGACGATGATGGTCGACGCCGACCTGGCCCTCCTGCGGGGGGACCTGCGCAGCATCAGCGGCAGCTGACCCGGCGCCAGCGCTCCGGCCGGGCGACCCAAGCCGCCTGCGGCGCGTGCCGACCGGTCGCCTGCGGAACGTGCCGACCGGTCGCCTGCGGAACGTGCCGATCAGTCGCCGATCAGTCGCCTGCGGCACGTGCCGATCAGTCGCCTGCGGCGACCCGCTCCCGCCACCAGTCGAGCAGGCCGTCCAGGGTCTGCTCGAGGGCGATCTCAGGCTGCCACCCGGTGGCCTCACGCAGCTTGGTCGGGTCGCCCCGCAGCACGGGCAGCTCGACCGGGCGCAGGCGCTCGGGGTCGAGCTCGATGCGCATCGGCCGATCGGCACGACCGATGAGGTGGTCGGCGACCTCGGCGATCGCCCGGTCCCTGCCGCTGCACACGTTGTAGACCTCGCCCGGCTCACCATGCTCGACGAGCAGGCGGTACGCCCGCACGACGTCGCGCACGTCGGTGAAGTCTCGTCGGGGGCTCAGGTCGCCGGCGAGGACGACGTCGTGGCCGAGGTGCTCGTTGCGGGCGACCTGCTCGGCAAGGGCGGAGGCGACGAAGCGGCCCGACTGCGAGGGCCCCAGGTGGTTGAACGGCCGGACGCGAACGGTCCCGAGGCCCCGCCCGAGGAACGCCTGGAGGGCGAGGAACCCGGCGGCCACCTTGCTGACGCCGTAGGGGGTGACCGGCCGCAGCGGTGCGCTCTCGTTCAGGGGGAGGTCGGCCGGGTCGACCTTGCCGTACTCCTCGGCGCTGCCGATGGCGAGCACGCGGCGCACGCCGGCCGCCTCGCACCCGAGCAGCACGTTGAGCGTTCCCTCTGCGTTGACCCGCAGCACCTCGACGGGAGCGGACCACGAGGAACCCACGTTGCTGGCGGCGGCCAGGTGGTAGACGGCTTCGGGGGCGTGAGCCCCGATGGCCCGCCTGATCGACTCACCATCGGTGATGTCGACCTCCTCGTCGAGCCCGACGACCTCGTCGCCCTCGGCCTCGAGGTGGGAGGTCAGGTACCCGCCGACGAAGCCGCCGGCCCCGGTGACGAGCGCCTTCACGCGAGGGGCGGGTTCGAGGGGGCCGGCACGGGCCGCAGTCTACGGTGACCGGCGATGCCCCCCCGGACCGTCGCGCTCCACGCGGGGCAGCTGCTGCAGCCTGTCCCGGGGGGCATCGGCAGGTACGTCCGGTCGCTCCTCGGGGCGCTCCCGGGTGCGGGCGTGGAGCCCGTCGCCTTCGCCGCCGGGCGTCGCCCCGACGACCTCGACGTGACCTGGATCGACCTCGGCCCGCCGCCGGCGCCGGCCCGCTACGAGCTGTGGCACCGCCTCCGGCGCCCGCTCGTGCGAGCGCCCGGTGAGGTGCTGCACGCCACGAGCCTCGCCGTGCCGCCCGCCGGTGGCCGGCCCCTCGTCGTCACCGTCCACGACCTCGTCTTCCTCCGCCAACCCGAGCACCTCACCCCGAGAGGTGTCGCCTTCCACCGGCGCGGGCTCGACCTGGCGAGGCGCGACGCCGCCGTGATCGTCGTGCCGACCGCCTGGGGCCGCGACGACCTGCTGGCCGAGGGGTTTGCAGCGGGGAGGGTCCACGTCGCCCACCACGGGGTCGAGGTCGGCGCCGACCCCGGGCCCGAGGTGACGCAGGCGGTGCTCGGTCGGCTCGGGGTGCGGACGCCCTTCGTGCTCTTCGCCAGCACCATCGAGCCCCGCAAGGGTGCGGCCGATCTGGTCGCCGCCCACGCAGCCGTGCGGGCGGAGCGACCCGACCTCGACCTGCAGCTGGTGATGGCGGGACCAGCCGGTTGGGGGGAGCCGCCCGACCTCGACCGTCCGGGCGTGGTGGTGCTCGGGAAGGTGGGCGACGTCGAGCTCGAGGTGCTCTACCGACAGGCGCTCGCTCTCGCCCACCCGGCCCGCTACGAGGGCTTCGGCATGCAGGTCGCCGAGGCGATGGGTCGGGGGTGCCCGGTGGTGACGACCGACGCCGCCTGCCTGCCCGAGGTGGCGGGCGGTGCCGCCGACCTCGTGCCCGTCGGTGACGTCGAGGCCCTCGGCGCCGCCCTGCTCCGCCTGGTCGAGGACCGGGAGCACCGCGCCGAGCGGGGAGCGGCGGGAGCGGCTCGGGCGGCCGCGCTCACCTGGGCGGCCAGCGCCACCGCCCACGCCGCCGCCTACGCCGCCGCCGCCGAGGCCGGGGCCGGATCACACGCCGCCGGGCGGCGGAGGTGACGGTCGCGGGCGTCGCGTCCCCCGTGGTGCTCGGTCTCTCGGCGATCCCGGCCCGGTCCGCCGTCGCCGTCGGGGCCGGATCACACAGCGTCGGGCGGAGGAGGTGACGATCGCAGGCGTCGCGCCCTCCGTGGTGCTCGACGTCTCGGCCATACCCACCCGGCCCGCCGGCGCCGGGGTGTACGTGGTGGAGCTCGTGCGTGCCATCGCCGCCGCCGGGGTCGTCGACCTCTCGCTCGTGGCCCGCCGCGACGACGCTCCCCGCTGGCAGGCGCTCGCCCCCGGTGCCGAGGTGTCGGCGGTGGCGCCACGCTCGCGTCCCCTCCGGCTGGCGTGGGAGCAGGCGTGGCCCGTGTCGGCCGCCGCTCGCCTCGGCCCGGCCGTGTGGCACGGGCCGCACTACACACTGCCCCTGCTGCTGCGACGACCGAGGGTGGTGACCGTCCACGACCTCACCTTCTTCGACAACCCCGAGTGGCACGAGCGGGCCAAGGTCGCCTACTTCACCCGCATGATCCGCGCCAGCGGCCGTCGAGCCGACGCCATCGTCTGCGTGAGCGACCGCACCGCCGTCCGCCTCGATGAGCTGCTGGCGCCCACCGTTCCCGTGACCACCATCCCCCACGGGGTCGACCACCGTCGCTTCGCACCCGTCGGCCCGGACGGCCCGAGCGGCGACCTCGAGCTGCTCGCCCCCCTCGGGGTCCTCCCGCCGTTCGTGGCCTTCTACGGGACCATCGAGCCCCGCAAGGCCGTCCCCGGCCTCGTGCGCGCCTTCTCGGCCATCGCCGCCGACCACCCCGATCTGACGCTCGTCCTCGCCGGGCGCCCCGGCTGGGGGGCGCAGGCGGTGGACGAGGCGGTGGCGGCCAGCGCCGTCGCCGAGCGCATCGTCCGCCCCGGCTACGTGGAGGACGACGTGGTCCCCGCATTGCTGCGGGCCGCCTCCGCTGCGGTGTACGCCCCCTTCGCCGAGGGCTTCGGCCTCCCCGCCCTCGAGGCGCTGGCCTGCGGCGCCGCGCTCATCACCACCGAGGGCACGCCGATGGCCGACGTGGCCGGTGGCGCGGCGCTGAGTGTGCCCGCCGGTGACGAGGTCGCCCTGGCCGAAGCCCTCGAGGCGACGCTGGCCGACGGCCCCGAGGTCTCCCTCCGCCGGGCCGACGGGCCTGTGCTGGCGGCGCCGTGGACCTGGGCCCGCTGCGCGGCGTCGCACGCCGAGGTGTACCGCAGCGCGCTCGCCCGCTGACCACGCACCAGCCCGCCGTGACCGGCCGCCGGGTGGGCTGGCGTAGCGTCGAAGCGTGGAGCGGCGAGCGTGATCACCGTCCTCGCCGGAGGGGTGGGCGCCGCCAAGTACCTCGCTGGTCTGGTGCAGGTGGTCGATCCGGCCGACATCACCGCCGTGGTCAACACCGGTGACGACACCACGCTGCACGGGCTGCGCATTTGCCCCGACCTCGACACCGTGACCTACACCCTGGCCGGGGCGTCGAACACCGAGCTCGGCTGGGGGCTGCAGGGTGAGACGTGGCAGGCCATGGATGCGCTGGCCCGCTTCGAGGCGCATGCCCCGCCCGGCTCGACGGCGGGCGCCACCTGGTTCCGCCTGGGTGACCGGGACCTGGCCACGCACCTCTATCGGACGCAGCGGCTGGCCGAGGGTGCGCCGCTCAGCACCGTGGCCGCCGAGCTGACGGCGGCGTGGGCCCTCGGGCCCACCCTGCTGCCCATGACGGACGACGTGGTGGCGACCATGGTGACCGTCGCCGGGGAGGGTGAGATCGGCTTCCAGGACTACTTCGTCGGTCGCCGGCACTCGGTGCCCGTGACCGGTGTCCGCTTCGACGGTGTCGAGCGGGCGCAGCCGGCCCCCGGCGTGCTCCTGGCGCTCGACGGGGCCACCACCATCGTCGTGGCGCCGTCGAACCCGGTCGTGTCGATCGGGCCTGTGGTCGCCGTGCCCGGGGTGGCCGAGCGCCTCAGGGGTCGCCGGGACGACGTCGTGGCCGTGTCCCCCATCGTGGCGGGGGCGGCGCTGAAGGGCCCGGCCGACCGGATGCTCACCGAGCTGGGGCACGAGGCCTCGGTCGTGGGGGTCGCGCGCCTGTACGCCCCGCTCGTGGGGACGCTCGTCATCGACGGGGCCGACGCAGCCCTTGCCGGCCGGGTCGAGGACGCCGGCGTCCGCTGCGTCGTGGCGCCCACGGTCATGACCGGCCCGGCCGAGGCCGCGGCCCTGGCCAGGACGACGTTGGGGCTGGCGTGACCGGTGGCATCACCCTCCTCCCGGTGCGCGGCATCGGCGAGATCGTGCCCGGTGACGTCTTGGCCGAGGTGATCCTCGCCGCCGACCCCGGCATCCAGGACGGTGACGTCCTCGTCGTCACCCAGAAGGTGGTCTCCAAGGCCGAGGGACGCCTGGTGGCCGTCGACCCGGACGACCCACTCGACCACAAGCGACTCGTGCTCGACGAGGCGCGGCGCGTGCTCAGGCGTCGGGGCGACCTCCTCATCACCGAGACGGAGCACGGCTTCGTGTGCGCCAACAGCGGCATCGATCTGTCGAACGTCGCCATCGGCCAGGCCGCCCTCCTCCCCCTCGACAGCGACCGGTCGGCCCGGCGCATCCGCGACGGCATCAGGGCCAGGGCAGGGGTCGAGGTCGGGGTGATCATCTCCGACACCTTCGGGCGGGCCTGGCGCAAGGGTCTGACCGACGTGGCGCTGGGCACGGCGGGGATCGCCGCCGTGGTCGACCTGCGGGGCACGATCGATGCCCAGGGTCGGGTGCTCCAGGTCACCGAGGTGTGCGTGGCGGACGAGCTCGCAGGGGCCGCTGAGCTGGTGATGGGCAAGGCAGACGGTGTCCCCGTCGCCATCGTGCGGGGCGTCGATGCCGGGTGGCTCCGGGAGTCGTCGGTCGCTGCTGAGGTGGTGCGGGACCCGGCCGAGGACCTGTTCCGCTGACCACCACGTCCAGGTGACCCGCCGTCAGACCGACGTGTCGCCTTCGACCACCTCGACGCCGAGCAGGGTGACCCCCGGCCCCACCACCCACACGGTGATCCCCGACTCGAGGCGCACTGCCTCGGCCGACCCGGCGGCGAGCAGCACCTCGAGGTCGGGGGGGACGTGGGCGAGCACGAACACGGCGCGCCCACCGGGGGGCACCTCGAGGGTGGTGTCGGGGTCGGTCCGCCAGCGACCGCCGCGGGCGGTGTGCACGTGCGTCGAGTCACGGACGAACGAGGTGGTGAACTGGGGGAGGGTCAAGGTGGCGTGGCGGTAGCGCTCACCCCCGTTGAGCCAGCCCCAGACCAGGACGTCGCTTGCCGGATCGAACGCGTCGGCCAGCGCCAGCTGCTGCTCCGTGCGGCGGTCGCTCTCGGCCACGGCGGCGGCGCTGAACGCGAACGGGGCGCCGTTCGCCGAGCTGGTGAGGAACAGGGGGGTGGCATCGACCAGCGACTCGGGCACGACCGCAGGGGCCAGCAGGAACCGACCGGCGGAGACGGTGCACACCACCAGGCCGGCGGCAGCGACCCCCCGCCGACCCGCACGATCCAGCCCCGCCACCGGAGCCAGCAGGAGCAAGACGCCTGCCGGGAGCGCAGCGAGCAGGTAGCCCGCCTTCCCGAAGTGGATGGCCACGAGGAACACCAGGGCGGGACCGGCGGCGAGGGCGGGGAGGGCGGTGCGAGACACCCACCACGGTCGACCCTCGACCGACGGCGGCGCCCGGAGGTGCCCGGCGCGCACCACGTGGATCACGGCGACGAGGGCGACCAGGGCAGCGGGGAGGAAGGCGACGGTCGCATAGGTGGCGCCCTGGCTCATGTTGCGGGTGACGACCTCGGCGGTGCCGGCGAAGAACGCCGTCTGGCGCACCGAACCCTCGAGCAGCGCATCGCTGGCGTCACGCCAGGCACGAAAGCCGCCGGGCTGCTCGACCAGCATCGGGACCAGCCACGACGCCACCGCGCCGACGCCGACCGCGACGCCACCCAGCCATGTCCGCAGGTCTCGTGAGCTGCGAGCCATGGCCACCACGACGAGCGGCGCGAACAGCAGCAGCGAGGTCTGCCGGAACCCGGTGGCGAGGCCGAGCACACCCGCAGCAACGAGGCCCTGGGCGCCGCCGGGTCTGGCGTGCCACGCCAGCGTGAGCAGGGCGACACAGGCGAGTGCGTCGAGGGTGTAGGTGTCGACGCTGGCCCCGTAGAACAGCAGGAACGGCGACGTGAGGACGAGCCCCGCCCCGAGCACGCCGAGGAGGCGGCCACCGATCGCCCGCCCGAGGGAGGCGCTGAGGGCGACGGCGGCGGCGGCGGCGGCGGACGAGACGAGGGTGAGCGCTGCGGTCCCGTCGAGCCACGTCAGGGCTCGGACCAGTCGACCCGCAGCGATGTAGAGCCAGTAGCCGGGCGGGTGGGGCGTGCCGTCTGACACGTCGAAGCGGTCCAGCGCCATCACGAGCTGGGCACCGTCCCACTCCACCGGGTACCGGCCGCGGACGAGCTGCAGCACCAGGAGCGTCACAAGACCGAGGCCAAGCGGGACCCGGTGGTCCGGGTCGGCCAGCCACGCGCGCGGGCCTCCGCTGTCTCGGGCCACCGGGGAGGGCTCCTTGGAGGGTCGCCCGTCGGGTCCCGCTGCGGGGCCAGGCCCGACCTTCGCCGGCGAGGTGGGGGTCAGCCCCGTGGCGACCGGCGGTCTCCGCACCGCCACACCGCCGTCGCCCCCACCCGGCGCTCCCGTGACCGGACCCGCGCCAGCGGCCGCCCCCAGGTGGCGGACCCGGTTCGACGTCGGTGGATCCCCGCTCCTGCCGTGGGGGCTGCGCTCACGGGGCCGGCTCCGGCACGGAGGCACCGACCAGCGACCTGCCCACCTCGATCACGGTGTCGTCGCCGATCACGCACATCCCGGTGAGCGAGGCGCGGGCACCCACCGAGGCTCCCGGCCCGATGACCGAGCGCTGCACCGTGGCGCCCTCGCCCACGGACGCACCGGGCATGAGCACGGCCTCCTCGACGACGGCGCCGGGCCCGATGCGCACACCCCGCCCGAGCACGGCCCGTGTGACGGTGGCGCCACGGGCGACCGAGGCGCCTGCACCGACCAGGCTGTCCGTGAGCTCGGCGGCGTCGTCGATCCCCCGCTCATCCGAGGGGTCGACCTCCATCGTCGGACGGAGTCCCAGGACGACGTCGACGTTCGCCTGCAGGAGTCGCTCCGGGGTCCCCACGTCGAGCCAGTAGGCGGGGTCGGCGCGCCCTCGGAGCGTCGCCGCCTCGACCATGGCCGGGAAGGTCTCACGCTCGATGTTGACCCTGCGGCCGGCCGGGATCCTGTCGAGCACCGACGCCTCCAGGACGTAGAAGCCGGCGTTCACCAGGTCGGTCGGCGCCTCACCCGGTGACGGCTTCTCGACGAAGGCGAGCACGCGACCGTCTCCGTCGGTGGGCACGACACCGAACTGCGAGGGGTCGTCCACCGTGGTGAGGGCGATCGTCCCCTCGGCGCCCGAGGTGTCGTGGAAGGCCACGAGGGCGCTGAGGTCGATGTCGGTGAGGATGTCACCGTTGACGACGAGGAACCGCTCCGCCACCCCCGCCTCCCGGGCCGCGAAGCCGATTGCACCGGCGGTGTCGAGCGGCTCTGGCTCGACGGCGTAGTGCAGGCGCACCCCCGCGCAGCGGGCGCCGGGGTAGGCGTCGATGAAGGCATCGGGCCGGTAGCCGAGCGACAGCACCACGTCGTCGATGTCGTGGCTCGCCAGGTGGGCCAGCACCCGCTCGACCATGGGGCGCCCCGCCACCGGGAGCATCTGCTTGGGGGTGCTGGACGTGAGCGGCCGCAGCCGCGTGCCGAAGCCGCCGACGAGGACGACGGCCCTCACGGGGCGGAGGTCGTGCTGGGATCCGTGCTCTCGCCGGTCGTGGTGTCGGTCGTCCCGCTCTCGCCCGCCGTGGTGTCGGTGGGCTCCCCCTCGGCCGGCTCCCCGCTCGTCGCCCCCTCGTCGGCGGGCAGCGTGCTCGGAGCGCCCTCGGGGACGGTCTGACCCGGTGCGGGCACCGCGTCAGTCGGCTGCGTCCCGGCCGAGGGGGGCTGGGGGATCTCGGCGCCCTCCGGCGCGAGGGCGACCGTGAGGATGTCCCCGTCCTGCGGGCTGAAGTCGGCGAAGTCGCTCTCGAGGAGGCGGCCCTCAGGGTCGCCCGGCCCGCTCCAGACCTTGACCTGCACCTGCCCTGGCTCGCCTCCGCAGTCGTCGCCATTCGCGAAGGTGTCCCCCGAGGGCATCGTGATGGTGTCGTCGGAGACCTCGAGCGCGGTCGTCTCGCCGAAGGCGCGGATGTTGGCGTCCTCACCGGTGTAGCGGGTGCTGAACGGGTGGATGTGCATCAGGCCGTCGCCGTGGGAGTGGATGCCGCTCTGGTCGGGGATGGCGTCGCTCACCGGTGGCATGAACTCGTCACAGGCGTACACGCCGTACGCCGCGTGCCAGTGGTCGCCGAGGACCGGCGCGACGCTGACCCCGCTCTGGCGGCCCGCGGCCGAGGCGGCGATGAGGCCGATGCCGAGGAGCACGACGAGACCGATGCTCACCGGCCACACGAGGCTCTTCTTGGTACCGGGACGCCCGGCGGCCTTGGCGGCTCGTGCCACCTTCTTGGATGACGATGCTCTGCCCATGACGAGGGAGCACCCTACCGGGGGACGGGAGGGCCCTCGGGTCAGGGAGCGGCGTGCGGGCGGCCCCGCAGCGCCCGTTGCACCCATGCGAGGACCGTGCGGATCGCCAGCGCGAGGGCGATCAGCGGGAGTGCCAGGCGCTGCCGGCCCGTCGACGTCCGGGCTGCGTAGCGCAGCAGCGAGCGGTGGTGGGCGGCGATCATCCGGTACGGGGTCTGGTCCGTCGAGCGGCCGATGCCGTGGATGACCGCCGCACCAGGCTCGTAGCCAACCCGCCAACCGGCCCGGTGCAGCCGCCAGCACAGGTCCACGTCCTCCATGTACATGAAGAACGCCTCGTCGAACCCGCCGACCTCGTCCCAGGCGCGACGCCTGGCGAGGAGGTGCGTCCCGGCGACCCAGTCCACGTCTCGAGCGTCGCCGTGGTCCCAGTCGAGCATGCGGTAGCGCCGGCTGAACGGGTTGGCGGGCCAGACGAAGTGGAGGAATGCGTGACCGGCCGCGTCGGCCAGGTCCGGGAAGGTGCGGGCCGAGGGGTAGAGCGCTCCTTCGGGTGTCAAGATGCGCGGCCCGACGAGGGCGAGGCCGCCATCTCGCCCCAGCGCCTCCAGCAGGACCTTGGTGGAACCGGGCTCCACCTCGACGTCGGGGTTGAGCACCAGCAGGTGTGGCTCGGTGGTGCGGGCCACGCCCCGGTTGACGCCTGCGCCGAAGCCGACGTTCCGGTCGAGGGCGACGACCTCCACGCCGGGATCCCCCTGGCGGATCGCCTCCACGGAGCCGTCGGCTGAGGCGTTGTCGACCACGACGATGCGTGTGATGCCGTCAGCTCGCAGGCTCTCGACGCAGCGGACGAGCAGGTCGGCGACGTTGTAGCTGACGATGACGGCGGCGACGTCGGGATGGCTCACGTCATCCGCTCCTGGCCTGCGGCCGGGCCGCTCGGGCCACGCTCACTGCGTTCGCTCACGTCATCCGCTCCTGGCCTGCGGCCGGGCCGCTCGGGCCACGCTCACTGCGTTCGCTCACGTCATCCGCTCCTGGCCTGCGGCCGGGCCGCTCGGGCCACGCTCACTGCGTTCGCTCACGTCATCCGCTCCTGGCCTGCGGCCGGACCAACGTCGCTCACGCCAGCGCCTCGGCGAAGTGGGCCGCCGTGCGCTCGAGGCCCTCGCGCAGCTGGACCTCCGGCTGCCAGCCGAGCACCGAGCGGGCGAGCGTGATGTCGGGCCGGCGGCGGGCGGGATCGTCGGTCGGCAGCGGCTCGAACATGAGCTCCGAGGTCGAACCGGTGACCTCGAGCACGAGGTCGGCCAGCTCCCTGACCGTGAACTCGTTCGGGTTGCCGATGTTGACCGGGCCGACGTGATCGCTGTCGAGCAGGCGGAGGAACCCCTCCACCTCGTCGTCGACGTAGCAGAAGCTGCGGGTCTGCTCACCCTCGCCGTAGATGGTGAGCGGCTTCCCGGTGAGCGCCTGCACGAGCAGGTTCGACACGACACGGCCGTCGTCCGGCCTCATGCGAGGTCCGTAGGTGTTGAAGATCCTGACGATCCGGACGTCGACCCCGTGGTGGCGGTGGTACGCCATGACCATCGCCTCGCCGAAGCGCTTGGCCTCGTCGTAGACGCCGCGGGGGCCGATGGGGTTGACGTGGCCCCAGTAGCTCTCCGGCTGCGGGTGGACGAGAGGGTCGCCGTACACCTCGCTCGTGGAGGCCTGGAAGAACCTGGCCCCCTTGTCCTTGGCCAGGCCGAGCAGGTTGTGGGTGCCGAGGGCGCCGACCTTGAGGATCGGGATGGGGATCTCGGTGAAGTCCTTGGGCGACGCCGGGCTGGCCAGGTTCATGACGGCGACGATCGGTCCGGGCACGTGGACGTGGTTGCTCACGTCCTGGTGCTGGAACGTGAAGGCGGGGTGGCCGAAGAGCCCCTCGAGGTTCCCGAGGGAGCCGGTGACGAGGTTGTCGAGGGCGACGACCTCGTCGCCGCGCTCGAGGAGGCGCGCGCACAGGTGCGAGCCGAGGAACCCGGCGCCCCCGGCGACCACCACGCGACCAGGCCGCCGGCTCATGCCCGCCCCAGCCCGTCGTAGGTGAAGCCCCGGCGCCGCACCGCAGCCGGCTCCAACAGGTTCCTGGTGTCGACGAGGCGGGCGGAGCGCATGAGCCCGGCCACCTTGGCGAAGTCGAGCCAGCGGAACTCGTCCCACTCCGTGAGCACCACGAGCACGTCGGCACCCTCGCACACGGCATACGGGTCGCGCAGCACCTCGATGCCCTCCAGCACGGGAGCGGCTGCGGTGATGGCCGGGTCGTAGGCCTTGATCACGGCGCCCTTGGCCTGGAGCCGACGGATCACCTCGATGCTGGGCGAGTCCCGCAGGTCGTCGGTCCTGGCCTTGAACGTGAGGCCCCACACGGCGACTGCAGCGCCCTCGACCGGCCGGGTGAGCATGCGCTCCACCTTGGACGTCATCCGCTCGTACTGCTCGTCGTTCACGGTGATGACGCCCCGCAGCAGCCCGAACTCGTACCCGGCGTCCTCGGCGATGCGCACCAACGCCCTCGTATCCTTTGGGAAGCAGTTGTGCACCACGAGGCCGTAGGAGCTCACGACGGTGTGCGAGCCGGGGACCTCCAGGGAGTAGACGGTCCCGGCGAACGGTCGCCGATCCGTCGCCACGACCCGCACCCATGCTGCGTTCTTCGACGACCTGCGGTAGCCGGCGGGCGCGATCCGCTTCGCCTGCCCGGTGATCGAGGAGCCCACCCCCCGCCGCTCGGCGGGCGCCAGGAGCCAGCCGGCATCCTCGACCTGCGCAGCACCTGCGATGACGAGCCGGTACGTGTCGACCGCCGACCGCGCCGTTCGGCCGACCTCGAGCCTTGCCACCACCCCGAGGTCGCCGAGGAGTCGGAGCATCCCGTCGGCGAGCTGGCGGGAGACGGTGCCGTACTCCAGCACCACGCTCGGTCCGCTACCGACCTTCGACCAGGAGCCGTCACCGTCCCACAGGCCATGGAGCAGCCGCTCCTTGTGCGAGGTGGGCGCCGACCAGATCTCGTCGGGCAGGCGCTTGGTGGAGCGATCGCGACCGAGCGCCCGGCTGAACCATCCAGCCAGGATCCGGGACGACACCAGCACCTGCCGGGTCGTGGGGTGGTCGTCGACGGAGACCTTCACACCGAGGTCTCGCCACAGCCCCGCCACCTCCTGCACGAGGTGCTCCTCCTCGCGAGGATGGAACGACCACCCGAGTCGGGTGCGGGACCCGTCCGTGGAGCAGTGGCCATCCGCGAGGTACAGGCCGAGCACCGACCACGTCCACTCGTCCAGCGTGATCGACGCGGGAACGTACGTGCCGTTCGTCGTGGTGCCGTACATCCCCCCGGCACGGGACACGCCCAACCGGTCGAGCTCGTCCAGGCGGAGGGTCCCGTTGCGGCGCATCTCCCACCGCCGGGGCGGGGCGAGGAGCATCCTCGCCTCCTCGGCGGCCGCGAGCTGCTCCGGCGAGAGGCGCACGATGACGTCCGCCGTCGTGAGACCGGCGTGGGCGAGGCCGGCGAGGAGGTCGATCTCGTCCGACCGGTCGTCGAGCAGCAGCGGGAAGCCCTGCGCCACCGGCAGCCAGTGCGTGGTCGAGAGGTCCTCCGCCGACACCACGTCGACTTCGTCCACCCAGGAGCTGTGAGCGGCGGCCGGACCCGTGACGAACGGGTGGTCCGGGGTGACCGTCACCCGCCTGCCCATCTTCGTGTGGACCTCGACGACGTCTCCCACATAGGGACGGGCGGTGAAGCACTGGACGGGGAGGAGCTCCGGCGTCGGTTCGTCGACGCGCCAGGACAACACCTCCCAGCCGATCGGCCCGACCCGCTCGACCTCGGCGAAGAGCTCGGCGAAGGTCCAGAGGCGGAGCTCGTCGGCTCGCCGGGCCAGCACCGATTCCTCACCCACGAAGCAGGACCCCCCCCAACCGGGGCCGGGCTTGAGGAACTCGAAGCCGATGCGCTTGTCGTAGCCCATGCCGAGGACGACCTCTCGCACGTCGGCGCCGACCGCCTCGCACACGTTGGCGAGGGCGTTCACGTAGCTGACCTTGGTTGCGAGGAAGGCGTTCGAGGCGTACTTGATCGTCTCCGCCGACGCCGGGTCGGTGATGACGAGCGGCGCCTTGAGGCTCTCGAACAGCGCAGCGACGCGCATGGCGGCCGCCTGGTCGTCACTCCCGATGACGATGCGGTCGGGGTGCAGGCAGTCGTGGACCGCAGAGCCCTCCCGCAGGAACTCGGGGTTGGACACGACGAACACGTCGTCCCGGCCGATCGCCTGCTCCACGACGCGGGTGGAGCCGACGGGGACGGTCGACTTGTTGATCACGATCGCCTCCGGCCGCAGCCCCTGGCGGATCTCCGCTGCGGCCTCCCGGATGTAGGTCAGGTCGGCCGAGCCGTCCTCACCCTGGGGCGTCTGGACGCACAGGAAGACGAACTCGGCGTCCTCGACGGCGCCCGCCGCACCGACCACGAAGTCGAGCCGCCCGGCCCCGAGCCCCTCGGCCACCAGCTCTTCCAGGCCGGCCTCGAGGATGGGGATGTCGCCCTCGCGCAGGCGGGCCACCTTCTCCTCGAAGATGTCGGCGCATGTGACCCGGTGACCGAGGTGCGCCAGGTACGCCCCGGTGGTGAGGCCGACGTAACCCGTTCCGATGACGGCGATGGTGCTCATGTGGGTGGAGCTCCTGTCTCGATGACGGTCTGGCGAGCGGCGGTTCGGTGGGAGGGGGTCCGGCAGGGCGTCACGCTCGCAGCTCCCGCACGAGCTCGGCCAGCGGCTCGTGGTGGTCACGGAGGAGCGGCAGGCCCGAGAGGCGCAGGGCTGCGCCGTCGAGGATCGAGGAGGCGGGGCGGGGCGCAGCCCGCGGCGGGTCGAGGTCGACCGTGGCCACGGGTCGCACCCGGGCAGGATCGCCACCGGCCAGGGTGACGATGTCTCGCGCGAAGGTGAACCACGTGGTCGGGCCCTGGTTCGTGACGTGGAACGTGCCGGGCCGCTGAGCACCGACGAGGTCGTGGACCGCACCCGCCAGGTCGGCGGCCGACGTCGGGCAGCCGTGCTGGTCGTCGACGAAGCGCATCTCCACGTCCCCCGCTTCGACGAGTCCGAGGACCGTCTTGACCATGTTCGCGCCGTGGCGCCCGAAGACCCACGACGTGCGCACGATCGTCGAGCCCGGGTCGAGCTCGCGCTCCCCCGCCAGCTTGGACTTCCCGTAGGCGTTCCTCGGCCCCGTCTCGTCCCACTCGTGGTACGGACCATGCTTGTCCCCGGCGAAGACCTGGTCGGTGCTGACGTAGGTGACGTGGGCGCCGACCCGGCGGGCGGCGTCGGCGACGTGGCGGGTCCCGAGGGCGTTGACGGCGAGCGCCCGGTCGGGGTCTGCCTCGCAGGCGTCGACAGCGGTCCACGCGCCGCTGTGCACGACTGCGTCGGGGGCCACGGTGGTGATGGCACCGAGCACCGAGTCCCGGTCGGCGAGGTCGAGTCGGGCCCGGTCGCAGGCCACGACGCGCCAGGCGGGGTCGACCTCGAAGCACGACACCACCTCCCGACCGAGCTGGCCCGCCGCCCCGGTCACCAGCACCGTCCGCGTCGGCGTCATCCGGCTCCCTTCAACGGCTCCCACCACCACCGGTTGGCCCGGTACCACTCGACCGTCTCCTCCAGCGCCTCGTCGAGGGTGCGCCGGCGCTGCCACCCGAGGTCGGTGACCTTGGTGGTGTCGACCGAGTACCTGCGGTCGTGGCCCTTGCGGTCATCGACGTAGCGCACCATCTCCTCCCCCACCCCGAGGAGGGCGAGGAGCTTGTCGACGAGGACCCGGTTCGGCGTCTCGTTGCCAGCGCCGATGTTGTAGATCTCCCCCGGAGCACCCTGCTCGAGCACGAGCTGCACGGCCGCGCAGTGGTCGTCCACGAAGAGCCAGTCCCGCTCGTTCATCCCGTCGCCGTAGAGCGGGAGCGGCTCGCCGTCGAGCACGTTGGTGGTGAACAGCGGGATGGCCTTCTCGGGGAACTGGAACGGGCCGAAGTTGTTCGTGCAGCGCGTCACCACCACCGGCAGGCCGTAGGTGTGGAAGTACGAGAGGGCGATGAGGTCCGAGCCCGCCTTGGAGGCGGCGTAGGGGGAGCGGGGGGCCAGCGCATCGGTCTCCAGCGACGACCCCTCCTCGACCGACCCGTACACCTCGTCGGTGCTGACGTGGACCACCCGGGCGATCTCGAGACGGCGGGCAGTGTCCATGAGGATGTTCGTGCCGAAGCAGTTGGTGTTGACGAAGTCGTCCGGGCCTGCGATCGACCGGTCGACGTGGCTCTCGGCCGCGAGGTGCACCACCGCGTCGTGGCCGGCCATCGCATCCTGGAGGGTGCCGGGATCGCAGATGTTCCCCTTCACGAAGCGGTACCGGGGGCTGTCGTCCACGTCACGCAGCGTCGAGAGGTTCCCGGCGTACGTGAGGGCGTCGTAGACCGTGACCTCGTGGTCGGTGGTGGCGAGCAGGTGGCGGACGTAGCCCGACCCGATGAACCCCGCCCCACCCGTCACCAGCACGCGCACTGCGACAAGGCTACGGGACGGTCCCCGACGGCGAGAGCCAGCGAGGGCTCAGCCGCGGTCGGCGAGGCGCCGGAGGGCGTCCCCGTAGCTGCTCCGCCCGTACGCCTCGGCCAGATCCACCAGCTGCGCCCGGTCGATCCAGCCCTGGCGGTAGGCGATCTCCTCGAGGCAGGCGATCTGCTCGCCCTGGCGGTTCTCGAGCACCTGGACGAAGGTCGCGGCTTCGAGGAGGCTGTCGTGGGTCCCCGTGTCGAGCCACGCCATGCCCCGTCCGAGCTCCACGAGGCGAGCGCGCCCCTCGGCCACGTAGCGGTTGTTCACGTCGGTGATCTCGAGCTCACCGCGCCGTGACGGCCGCACCTCGCCAGCGAAGCGGATCACGTCGTTGTCGTACATGTAGAGCCCCGTGACCGCCATGTTCGACCTGGGCCTCTCCGGCTTCTCCTCGATGCCGGTGATGCGGCCCGACCCGTCGGTGGTGACCACCCCGTAGCGCTCCGGGTCCCGCACCGCGTAGCCGAAGAGCGAGCAACCCTCGAGGGCGGCGACCTCGCGCTGGAGCAGGGCTGAGAGGCCGTGTCCGTGGAAGACGTTGTCGCCGAGGACCATGCACACGCTGTCGTCGCCGATGTGGTCGGCCCCGATGGTGAACGCCTGGGCGAGCCCCTGCGGCTCGGGCTGCGCCGCGTAGCTGATCGTGAGCCCGATGTCACCTCCGTCGCCGAGCAACCTCCGGAACAGGGGGAGGTCCTCAGGTGTCGAGATCAGGAGCACGTCCCGCAACCCGGCGAGCATGAGCACCGAGAGCGGGTAGAAGACCATGGGCTTGTCGTAGATCGGCAGCAGCTGCTTGGAGATCGACCGGGTGACCGGGTGCAGCCGGGAGCCTGAGCCGCCGGCCAGGACGATGCCCTTCACCCGCTCACCCTCCCGCCGCCGACACCGGCGTCAGCACTCGGGGAGGGTGGGCGGCGGGGCCTCCCCCTCATCGGGCCCCGGCGGCACCGGGACCGAGGTCGTCGACGTGACCTCGACCGGGGGGTCGCCGGGGCGGGGGGTGGCAAGGAGGCCGGTGAAGGTGGCGCCGGTCGTGATCACCGCGTCGACCCCCTCGAGGGTCGGGTCCTCCACGAGCTGCACCTCCGGCTCGAACGAGCGGCTCAGGAGCGCGGCCTTGGCCGCCTGGCCCGCGCCGTAGCGGATGGTGGTGACGGCGGTGCCGCGGTGGCCGTCGCCCACACCGGCCACCGTGAACCCGGCCGCCGTCAGGGCGTCCCGTGCGTCTCCTGCCTGCCCGGCCACCCCGGTGCCGTTCAGCACCCGGACCGTGACCGCCGACGGCGTCACCGCCTTCGGAGCCCCGGGTGGGACCCCCCGGAACACGTCCAACACCTCTTCGCTCTCCTGGCCCTCTTCGAGGAGGAGCACGGAGGCGCCGCCGATGCGGTCTGAGACCACCGGCAGCGTGAACTGCTGCAGCGACTCGGGGGTGAGCGACCGGAAGCGCTCACCGAGGTTCACGAGGTCACGTGCGTCGAGGCCGCGGTCGACGGCGACGTTGTCGATGCCCACGTCGACCAGCTCGTCGACCTTGGCCGGGTTCAGCAGGTCCTTCGAGACCGCCTCCCGCATGGCGCGGCGGATGAAGTCCTGCTGCCGGGTGATCCGGCCGAGGTCGCCGGTGGGATCGGACTTCCAGACCCCGTCCTCCGTGTACTGGAAGTTCCGGCTGCGGACATAGGAGAGGGCCTGGTCCCCCGACAGGCTGACGCACCCGAAGTCGGTGATGTCGAGCCCGCTCGGGTTGTTCCCCTCCTCGTCCCGGTCGCGCACCGGGCTCGGGAGGTAGATCTCGACGCCGTCGACCGCGTCGACGAGGCCCTTGAACCCGGCGAAGTCCACCTGCACGTAGTGGTGGATCGGGATGTCGAAGCTCTCGGTGATGGTCCGGATGAGCTGCTCGGGGCCGTCCTCGAACGCCGTGTTGATGCGCCCCCTGTCGTCGGAGCCCGCGACCGGGAGGTAGAGGTCCCGGGGGAAGGAGATCATCGCCGCCTTCTCCGCCCGCGGGTCGACGCGGATGAGGATGATCGTGTCGGAGCGCTGCCCTCCGACGGCGCTCTGGTCCCCGAAGGACGCCTCGGCGGTGGCATCGCCCTCGGTGAACGCCCGAGTGTCGCTGCCCACGAGGAGGAAGTTCATCGGGTCACCCGGGTCCTCGTCCCCGAGCACGCCGACGGGGAGGTCGACGCGCGGGAGCTGCGCGAGGCGCTCGTGGAGGTAGCCGAGCGCTCCGGCCCCTGCGAGGCAGGCCACGACCACCAGGCAGTTGAAGGTGATGAGGAGCCGCTGCGGCCACGTGCGACGCAGCCCGGCCATCGTCACGGCAGCGGTCATGGCGGAGCAAACGGTAGCAGCGCGCCCCTGCCGATCTCCTGACGGTCCGGGGCGGTGCCGAGTCCCGTGACCGGGTCGCTGCCGGCCCCTCAGCCGACGGGCAGGCCCAGGCTCCGGCTGATCACGAGGCGCTGGATCTCGCTCGTCCCCTCGCCGATCTCGAGGATCTTGGCGTCGCGGTAGAAGCGGCTCACGGGCGTCTCGTCGACGAAGCCGTACCCCCCGAAGACCTGCGTCGCCACTCGGGTGGCGGTGACGGCCGCCTCGGTGGTGTACAGCTTGGCGAGGGCGGCAGCCTTGGTGATCGGCCGACCGGCGTCACGGAGGGCGGCGGCCTTGTAGGTGAGGTTCCTCGCGTTCTCCGCCATGACGGCGAGGTCGGCGATCGGGAACGCCACTGCCTGGTTCGACCCGACGGGCCGGCCGAAGGCGTGGCGCTCGCTGGCATGGGCCGTGCTCAGCTCGAGGCACGCCTCGATGCAGCCGAGGGCGAGCGCCGAGATGGCGATGCGCCCCTCGTCGAGGATGGTGAGGAAGCTGCGGAAGCCCTGGCCGCGGGTGCCCAGCAGGTTGTCGGCCGGCACCCGGCACCCGGCGAACGAGAGGCCGTGGGTGTCCGACGCGTGCCAGCCCATCTTCCGGTACGGGGCCTGCACCTCCAGCCCGGGGGTCCCGGCGGGGACGAGGAAGGCGCTGATCTCACCCTTGGCCGTGCCCCCGCCCCCGCCCGTGCCCCCGCCACCGGCGGCGTCGCCCTGGGCGTCGCCCGGGGCAGCCGTGCGGGCGGTGACGGTGATGACCGACGTGATGGGAGTGCCCGAGTTCGTGATGAACGCCTTCTCGCCGTCGATCACCCACCCGCCGCCGTCGGCCACCGCCCGGGTGCGGGTGGCCCCGGCGTCACTCCCCCCGTCCGGCTCGGTCAGGCCGAACGCGCCGAGCGCCCGGCCCGTGCAGAGGTCGGGCAGCCAGCGCTGCTTCTGCTCCTCGGTGCCGAAGTGGAAGATCGGGCTGGCGCCGAGACCGACCCCCGCGGAGAGGGTGATCGCCAGCGAGTGGTCGACGCGAGCCAGCTCCTCGATGGCGACGCAGAGGGTCGTGAGATCGGCGCCCGAACCGCCGTACGCCTCGGGGAACGGGAGCCCGAAGAGGCCGAGCTCGCCCATGGCCAGCACCACCTCGACCGGGAAGTGGTGATCGCGGTCCCAGGCCTCGGCGTGCGGGGCGATCTCCGACGCGGCGAAGTCCCGCACGACCATGCGGAACGCCTCCTGCTCCGCTGACAGCTCGAGGTCCATGGCCCCGAGGCTAGGGCGCGCCCTCCACCGGACGACCCCCTCCGTCCCGGGCGGCGGAACCGACCGCCCACAGGACCGGAGCGCCGCCAGTACGGACCGGCCGATCGTCCTGGCGCCGGGACCGACCGTCGAACCGCGCCAGACCTCGGCCAGGACGGCGGGAGCGCGTCGGTAGCGTTCGTCCGTGACGCTGGTGGACCTGCCTGCGGTCGCAGCCGTGGGCGGGAGGCTGGCGACCGGGCTGGTCGACGTCACCTCGGATCTGGCCGCGCTCGACGGCACCGGGTTCTGGGTCGTCACCCTGCCCTTCGACGGTCCACCCGTCTGCGCCCGCTTCGCCAGCGTGCGACCGGTGACGGGCAGGCCGGCCCGCACGTGGGTCGGCCCCCCCGCCGGAGCCTGGACGTCGAGCCTCGACCGCACCGGTTTCACGGCGGGGGTGCGGGCGATCCGGGACGGCATCGCCGCCGGTGACGTGTACCAGGTGAACCTGACGCGCCGGCTGTCGGCCCCCCTCCCCGTCGGCGCCGACGTCGTCGCCCTCGGCACCGCCCTGGCAGGCGGCAACCCCGCCCCCCACGCCGCCGTCGTCCGCCTGCCGGCCCATCGCGTGCACGTCGCCTCGGCCTCGCCCGAGCGATTCCTGCGGCGCGACGGTCGCTCCGTCGAGTCGCAGCCGATCAAGGGGACGGCTGCGTCGGCAGACGCCTTCCTCCCGAAGGACCGGGCCGAGAACGTCATGATCGTCGACCTCGTCCGCAACGACCTCGGTCGGGTGTGCGAGTGGGGGTCGATCGAGGTGCCTGCCCTGTGCGCCGTCGAGCACCACCCCGGCCTCGTCCACCTCGTCAGCACGGTGCGGGGGACGCTGCGCCCCGAGGTGGGCTGGCCGGAGCTGCTGGCGGCGACCTTCCCCCCCGGCTCGGTGACGGGAGCGCCCAAGCTGGCAGCTCTCGAGGTGATCGCCGCGCTCGAGCCGGTGGCGCGGGGGCCCTACTGCGGGGCCGTCGGCTGGGTCGACGCCGACCGGCGCCAGGGCGACCTGAACGTCGCCATCCGCACGTTCTGGTTCGATGGAGGGATGGTGCACCTCGGTACGGGCGGCGGGATCACCTGGGGATCGGACCCAGGCGGCGAGTGGGAGGAGACGGCGCTCAAGGCCAGGCGGCTGCTGGCCGTGGCCTCGGGCACCGGTCAGGCCGGCGTGGGGACGGTGTTCCGGTGAGGCCTGCGGTCGGTGTCCCCGTGAGGGCCGCCGGACCGGCGCCCGCCGCCGCCGTGTGGGTGGACGGCGCCATCGTCGACGTCGCCACCGCCTCGGTGTCGGCCTTCGACCACGGCCTCACGGTCGGCGACGGCGTCTTCGAGACGCTGCGGGTCTACGACGGCACGCCCTTCGCCCTGCGCCGCCACCTCGACCGGCTGGCCACATCGGCCGCCGGGCTCGGCCTGCAGGTGCCCGACCGGGCTGTCGTGACCGGTGCGATGACCGAGGTCGTCGCTGCAGCCGGGCTCGGGGACGCGCGGCTGCGCATCACCCTCACGGGCGGGCCTGCGCCGCTCGGTTCCGGCCGTGGCAGCGCCGGCACCACGCTGGTCGTGGCTGTCGCCCCGCTCGAGCCGTTCCCGCCGGCGGCCGACGTCCTCGTCGTCCCGTGGCCGCGCAACGAGCGCGGCGCGCTGAGCGGGCTGAAGACGACCTCCTACGGCGAGAACGTGGTGGCCCTGGCCCGGGCGGCCGCGGCCGGCGCGGGCGAGGCCATCTTCGGGAACACCGTCGGACAGCTGTGCGAGGGCACGGGCACCAACGTGGTCGTCGGCATCGGCGGCCGGCTCGTGACGCCGCCCCTCACGTCCGGTTGCCTTGCCGGGGTGACCAGGGCGGTGATCCTCGAGCTGGTCGAGGTGGAGGAGGCCGACCTCCCCCTCGACGCCCTGGCCGGTGCGGACGAGGCCTTCCTCACCTCCACCACGCGCGAGGTGCAACCCATCGAGCGGGTCGACGGGAACCGCCTTGGCGCTGCGCCCGGACCCCTCACCGCCGTCGCGGCGGCCGCCTTCGCCGACCTCCTCCGGCGCGACCTCGACCCGTAGGAAACCGGTCCAGGAGGTGCCGGGGCGGCGGCGGAGACGGCTCCAGGCCGTTCGCACCCTGGCGCGGCGGACCCCGCTCGGGAGGTGGCGCAAGGTGTGCGGTCCAGGCGGGCGCGAGCCGGGCCCGCCCGCCTGTCCGGTGACCTGGCCTCTGGTCCGCGTCGCCCGGTGAGCCGTCCCGCTACGTTCGGCGACTTGCCGCCCGACGACGCTCCCGTGAGGACCGGGCGGGCCGACCGGCTCGTGCTCCTGGCCGGCGTCGTCCTGCTGGCCGTGATCACCGGGCTGCAGGTCCTCCCCGCCCCGGCCCGGTGGGGCACCCACGTCAACCCCAACGACGGGGACCCCGTCCTCATCACGTGGATCCTCGAGCACCAGGCGAGGGCGTTGCTCCACAATCCGGGCGCGCTCTACCGGGGCAACATCTTCTTCCCGGAACCGGCGGCGATCGCCTGGTCCGACAACCTGAGCGCGCTCGTCCCCGTCTACCTCCTGGTGTGGCTGACCAGCGGGCGCAGCTCGGTGCTCGCCTACAACACCGTCACCTTCCTCGCCTTCGCCGGCAGCTCCCTGGCGGTCCTCGTGCTCGCCCGTCGGCTCCTCGACTCCTCGGCAGCAGCCGTGGTCGCAGCGGTCGCCTTCACCCTGTCCATGGTCCGCCGGAGCGCCATCGGCCACACCCAGCTCGCCGGGTTCCTGTTCATGCCCCTCGCCCTCGTGCTGCTGATGGACGTCCTCGACCGGCGGCGGGCCCGCTCGGCGGTCCTGGCGGGGGCCTGCCTGGCCGGCCTCTGGTACACGGCCACCTACTTCTTCGTGCTCGCCGTGGTCGCCGTCCCCGCCTTCGTGATCGCCTGGGCGCTGACCAACCGGGAGGAGGTGGACCGCAGGCTCGTCGGCCTCCTGGCCGCCACGGCCCTCACCACGGCGCTCCTGATCGCCCCGAGCCTCCCGCCGTACCTGGAGCTGCAGGGGCGGTCGACCTTCGAGAGGGGGGACGACGAGCTCCTGAGCATCGGGCCGGCGGCGTTCACCCAACCTCCCAGCCTGCTGTACCGGGCCACCGGTGAAGAGGACGGCTCCGCCGAGGGCACGGACGGCTTCGTCGGCTGGACCGTGGCCGTCCTGGCGGTCGTGGCGCTCGTGGCCACCGCAGGGAGCCTCGTGCGGCGGCGACCCGACCGGTCGGCGACCCTGGTCGAGGTCCAGCTGCACCATGACGTCGGGGTTCGCCGCCGTCGCTTTGCGGTGCCGCTCGGGGTGGCCTGCGCGGCGGGGGCGCTCCTCGCCCTCGGCCCCGACGACGGCCTGCTGTCGGTCCCCTACCGCTGGCTGCGGCCTCTCGTCCCCGGCCTGGAGAGCGCCCGGGTGCTGAGCCGCTTCTGGATCATGCCCGTCCTCGGCCTCGCCCTCCTCGCCGGCAGGGGCCTGGAGCGACTGGTGGCCGGGCGCCGCCGCCTGGCGGTCGGCGGGGGGGCGCTGGCGGTCGCCCTCCTCGTCGCCGAGCTGTTCGTCCGGCCCGGCAGCGCCCAGGTCGACGTCGGAGACGGCCTCCTGGCGGTCAACCGGGCGCTGGAGCGCCTCGAACCCGGTGTCGTGACGGAGCTGCCAGTGCCGGGACTCCCCGACTACCCCTACGTGCTGGCCGTGCGCCAGCTGCGGAGCCTGGAGGACGGCCTCCCCCGCGTCGAGGGCTACTCGGGGGACGCACCCGCCGGGCTGGCCGAGTACCTGCAGGCGACGAGCACCTTCCCGGCACCGGCAGCCTTCACAGCCCTGAGGCAGGCGGGCGTCCGACACGTGGTGCTCCACGGCGCTGCAGCACCGTGCGCCAGCAGGTTCGGAGAGGAGGAGCTGGCACAGCTGGTGGCGGCAGCCGGGCGGTCCCCCGAGGTGGCCGCGGTCGAGGAGGTCGGCGACAGCGCCGTCGTCACGCTGGTGCCGGAGCCAGCCGGCGGCCCCCTCTCGTCACTGCCCTCCGTGACGCCGACCGCCCGCTCGGCCCGGGCCTGCCCCCTCAAGTAGCGCGGAGACAGCGGTGCCGCGCCGGCGGCCCGACGACCGCAGGCGCGAGCTCAGCCCGGAGCGCCCCGCAGGCGGGAGCCGACCGAGGAGTAGCGGACGATGCAGACGACGGCCCGCACGCCGTCACGCCACCCGATCTTCTTGCCGTCGGCGTAGGTCCGACCGCTGTAGGAGATGCCCACCTCGTAGATGCGCCAGCCACCTCTCGCCACCTTGGCGGTGATCTCCGGCTCGATCCCGAAGCGGTCCTCCTCGAGCACGATGCTGTGCAGGACCTCGCTGCGGAAGGCCTTGTAGCAGGTCTCCATGTCGGTGAGGTTCAGGTTCGTGAAGGCGTTGGACGTCAGGGTGAGCAGCTTGTTGCCGACGCTGTGCCAGAAGTAGAGGACGCGGTGTGGCCGGGCGCCCTGGAAGCGGGACCCGTACACGACGTCGGCGACGCCCGAGAGGAGCGGCTCGAGCAACAGCGCGAAGTCGGCGGGGTCGTACTCGAGGTCGGCGTCCTGGACGATGACGAAGGGACCGGTCGCCTCAGCGAAGCCCCTCCGCAGCGCTGCGCCCTTGCCGTGGTTGACCTCCTGTCGGAGGACCCGGACCCGGGTGTCGTCGAGCAGGGCGAGCTGCGCCAGTGAGCCGTCGGTCGAGGCGTCGTCGACCACCACCAGCTCCTTGCACCACGCAGAGGAGAGCACCCGACGGCACGTCTCGAGCACCGTCCGCTCCTCGTTGAAGCAGGGCATGACCACCGACAGGACCGGGAGCGCACCTTCGTCGAGGGGGGGGTCGTCCGGCATGGTCGGGCGAGGGTAACCGACCCGTCTGCGGCGCCCCGAGGCCCTCAGCCGCAGGCCGGCACCGCCGCAGGACCCTCACCCTCGAAGGTGAGGTCGAGGGAGGAGGGCATCGGCGTCTCCTGCAGGTGGACCTCCCCGGAGACGGCCCCCGTCGCCACCAGCACGTCACAGGGGTTCCTGAGCTCGAAGCTCGCCGACATCGGTGTCCTGCCGTCGACGACGTCGAGCCTGGCCTCGCGCAGCACGAGGCGGTACGTGCGACCGTCCTCCAGGGAGAGCGCGATCTCCCCCGTGAAGTGGAGGGGCGGAGGGACCGAGCCCTCCGGTGGCGCCTGGGCGGGGTGATCGAAGGCGAGTGTGGCCCGGAGGTCGAGCACGCTGGCGGTGCTGGCGTGAGGACCCCACGTCACCCGACCCGCCAGCTCGGTGCGCTCGGCCCCGACCCTCGTGATCTGGTCACCGACGAGCGCGCTGGCAAAGGCCACCGGCAACGCCTCGGCGGGCTCGGACAGCGCCGTCAGGGGCGTCGTCGGCGCGGCAGGTGGTGTGGGCGGGCGGGCGGACCGCGACGTCGGGGTGCCCGTGGTCCTGCTGGGGGCCGAGGTGGTCGGTGGGGCGGGGGTGGGCGTGGTGGGTGGGGCCGGGGCGGGCGTGGTCGACGGCGCCGGGGCCGAGGCCGAGGTGGTCGGTGGGGCGGGGGTGAGCGTGGTGGGTGGGGCCGGGAGCAGGGTGGTCTGGGTGGCGGGGACCAGGGTGGTCGGCGGCACGACGTCGGAGAGGGCGAGAGCGACGGGGGAGGCGGTGTCGGCGCCGCTCCCCGGCGGCGGGTTGGTCACGGCGCCGGAACGGAGGGCGTCGGAACGGACGGGCCCGGTCGCCGTCGTGGTCAGCTCGACGGCGGCACCGGTCGCCACCTCGCCGGCCACCACCTCGCCTGCGGCCACCTCGCCTGCGGCCACCTCGCTTGCTGCGGGTCCAGCCGTGGCCGCCGGCGGCTGGCTGACCCAGGTGGCGATCTGGTCGCCGACGGCGGGGGCGGCGATGGGTGCAGCCAGCGTGGCCACCAGGCCGAGCACGTGCGGCAGGGTGGCCAGCCGATCGACGAGGTGGGGCGCAGCTTCGGCTGCCGGGAGCAGGAGCGGTGCACCCAGGAGGTCGGGCGCACCGGTGAGGAGGCCGGGTGTCGCCGTCGCCGAGACGGCGCCCGCCGGGTCGAGCCTGCCCACGGCGGTGGGGCCACGACCGACACGGCGCAGCCAGGGGAGCATGCCGAGGACCACGGCGTGTGAGGACGTGAGGACCCGCTTGAGCGCCACCCGCCCCCGCATCACGCGAACCCTGGCATTGCCCTCGGTGACACCGGTGGCCGCCGCCACCTCCTCGTAGGAGAGCTCCTGGACGTAGCGGAGGACGAGCGCCTCCCGATACGAGTCGGACAGCTGGCCGAGCGCCTGGGCCACGACGTCGGGGCGCAGGTCGAGCCGCTCGATGTCGACGTCGGCCGCCTCCCCGCCGACGACCTCCTGGCACGACACGCGATCGACGAGGAGCCCGTCACGCCGACGGCGGGCCCCCTCGTCGTGGCAGACGTTGGTCAGGATGCGGTGCAGCCACGCCCGGAGGTGGAAGTCGCCCTCGAAGCGGGGCATGGCCCGGTAGGCCCTGACGAACGTCTCCTGGACGGCGTCCTCGGCTGCCTGCACGTCGTGGAGGCGACTGAGGGCGTGGGCGAAGAGGCCCTGGTCGTGGGCGCGGACGATCTGGGCGAAGGCGTGGTCGTCGCCCCCGTTGTGGGCCTCGACGAGCAGCTTGGGATCGAGGTCAGAGATCGCCATCGTGCTCCGTCCCCCCGATCCACCGGACGTGGACCCGTGCCCCGCCACCACGCCATCGAGGCGCGGAGGCACGGCCGGTCCCTCCCGCTCCCCCTCTGTCGGAACGGGCGGACCGGAGTTGAGGTCATCCGGCGCGGGCCAGCAGCTCGGGGCCGATGTCGCGCCAGCGCCGCCGCAGGAACGCCCGGCCCCTCGGGCGAAGCGCGTCCCGGACCAGGCCCCTCGACCGGAACCCGGCCGAGCTCGCTGCCGCCAGCTGCTTCAGCACGGTGAACGGGCGCTCGTCCCCACGGACCCGCAGGCGGCCGGAGATGGCGAGCGTGGTGAGGCCCCACCGGTGCCCGAACGCGTACGCAGCCGCCTGGGACGACACCTCCACCACGCACGGGGTGCTCGGCTGCGAAGGCGCGAGCAGGCGCACGCCGGACGCGTCCACCACGATCCGCTCGCCCAGGTCGCCGAGGGAGAAGGTGACCGGCTCGAGCCGTCGGAGGAGGACGTCCCGGTGGGTGGCGCGCAGCCCGGCCAGGCCGGCCTTCGCCGCCGCCACCACGGCTTCGGTCGTACAGCCCCCGTGCTGGCGCAGCCCTCCCGGGGGGAGCGGGGGGGCAGTGCGGTACCGGGTGAGGGCGGCGTCGGTGCCGGTCCACGGCTCGTCGAGGTCCCAGGTGTCACCGGGGTGGAGCACGACGGTGCGATCGACCCCGAAGCGTTCGACGACCGTCTCGACGGGGTTGCCGACCGCGTTGATGTAGGCGTTCTCGGGGGAGACGAAGCGGACGAAGCTGGCGGCCGGCAGGAGCCGGCGTGGCTCCACCACCCGGACGTGGCGGGCGACGCCGTCGAGCACGCCGGCCGCCACCCGCCGGTGGCGCTCGTGGTCCTCCGGGTTGCCGGGCCACCCGGCGATGGAGAACTGGTCGACGAGCACGTCGACCGGCCCGATCTCGGCCCGCATCCTGGCCAGCTTGGCGTCGGACGGCTTGCAGTCGTTGAGGTCGAGGACGGTGCGTCCGCCGCCTCGGATCGTCAGCGCCGCGTCCTCGTGTCCCACCTGGTGGAGCACGACGTCGACACCGGAGCCGAGCGCCAGCGGCGTGGCGTGCCCCAGCTCGACGACGTCGGCGAAACCCAGCGTGCGGAGGAAACCCACGACCTCGCCAGACCAGTGGCGCTGGTAGAGCGCCGTGATCCCGGCACGACGGGACGGGGGGATGCTCCGCAGCGTGGGGATGCTCAGGTGGTCGGGGTGCTCGTGGCTGACCCACAGGTGGGTGACCCGCTCGAGCTGCGCCGGCGCCACGATGGGGGTGGGCCAGGCCGCCCAACCCTCGTTGAAGGCGTCGCCCACCCACCACGGATCGCACAGCAGGGAGACGTCGCCGTGGTCGAGGAGCAGTGAGGCGTGCCCGACGAAGGTGAGCCGCACGACGGTCGACGCTAGCGGCGCGTGCCGGAGCGTCCCCGGGCGACGATGCCTGCGCTGAGCACGGCCAGCACCGGCAGCCCGACCAGGCGGTCCACCGCCGCAGCCAGCACACCGGTGGCCACGGGGAGGCCGACGAGCCCGGCGATGACGCCGGCCAGCGCCTCGCGGAGCCCGAGGCCTCCCGGCACGAACCCGAGCGCCGAGGCGACGACGCTGGCCACGGTGAGCGCGACCGCCTGCTCGAGCGTGACGTCGAGGCCGAGCGCGCCGAGGACGAGCAGGTAGCGCAGCGCAGCGACGGCGACGGCCAGCACCTCGACAGCCAAGAGGGCGGGGGCCAGGGTCCTGGCCGGTCCCCTCGGGGCCAGCCGGCACACGCCGACCACCGAGACCGCCACGCCCAGCAGGCCGCCCCCGAGCACGGCGGCGACGGCCACGTCCTCGACCTCCGCCGGTCGGCGAACGGCGAGGAGGCCGCCCGCCAGCACGAGGCTGGTCGCCAGCCAGGCGCCGCCCACCACCACGGTGACGGCCAGGGCCCGCCGGTAGCTCGAGCCGCTCCGGCGCATGGCCCGCACCCTGACCAGCGCCGCGCCCGGGAGCGGGAGCAGGTTCGCAGCGGACGACAGCACCGAGACCTCGAGCGCCTCCCCCACGGGAACGGGGTTGCCCCCGATCCGTGCCGCAACGGCGTACTCGAGGCCGTTGGCCAGGTTCGCCAGCGGGACGGCGACGAGCGCGAGCACCACGAGCGGCCACGCCGTCAGCTGCAGGGTGTCACCGGGCACGGCTCGGAGACCGAAGGCGAAGGCCACGACGAAGAGCAGGAGGGCGACGACCAGGACCGCACGGTCGGCGCCCGGAGGGCCGGGCTGCCGTCCGGTCAGCCGGCGCAGCGCCCGGTCCGCCGCGCCGCGCGCGCCACCCGGCGGGGTGGGCGTCACCCCTGCTGGGGCGGGGCGGCGTCGGGGGATGCGTCGGCCACTGCCAGCGTGACCGGCACCGCCACGAGCTCGTCCGGCCGCTCCGTGAGGGTGGCCTCGAGCTGCTGGTCGTTGGGTACGACGACCACCAGCTCGGCGTCTCGCCTCGCGAGCGCCTCCACCCGGGCAGCGTCGGCGCCGAGGAGGTGCAGCTCCCGACCGCCGTCGGCCCACGCCGTCGCCAGATCCGCCACGGCGGACGCGTCGACCTGAGGGCCGGCGATGGCCACCGGGACGCCGCAGAAGCTCCTGAGCGCCTGTGCCGTGACGAGCTCGAGCGCCGCACCGGGCAGGACCACCACCGCTCCTGTCGGACCGACCGCCGCGCAGATCCTCTCCACCTGGTCGAGGAGGCCCTCCTGGGTGGTGGCCCCGGCCACGGGCAGCAGCGTCGAGATCGGGAACGCGACCACCGCGCCGGCGACGGCGAGCCCGGTCACGGCTGCGATCGCCGTCCTCCCGCTCTCCTTCCACCGGTCGACCAGCGCCTGGCCCGCCAGTGCCGCCAGCAGCAGCAGGCCCGGGATGGTGACGATGGTGTAGCGGCGCATGGCCCACACCTGGTCAGGGACGATCGACGGTCGCCACAGGTAGAGGCTCGACACCACCCCGAGCACGGCGACGAAGGGGACGACACGCAGGTCACGAGGCTGGTGGGCCACGAGTCGCCGCACGACCACGGCCAGGCCCACGAAGCCGAGAACCAGCGCGACCGGCCCCAGGTACCAGCCGAGCCACTGCACCGAATCCTCGCTGTAGCGCCGGACGCCCTCGGCGGCCCGCCCCTCGTTGCCCTCGAGGACGGCGATCGCTGCGCTCGGCGCCCCGGTGACGGTGCTCAGGGCCGGTCGCAGGAACCACGCCATCGCGACCACGACGAGCACGGCACCGGCTGCGACCCAGCCGAGCACCTGGCGAGGTCGATCGACCGCTGCCGCCGCCGCACCGTCACACCCGCTCTCACCGGGCAGGGGGCCCACCCCCGACCGGCCCCGGCGGGATCGCCGTCCGAGGAGCACCAGACCGCCCGCTCCGACCACGAGCACGACGACGAGGCCGACACCGACCGGCCTCAGGAGGTCGCGGAGGTCACGGAGGTACCACGTGCCGTAGACGAGCAGGTCGGCGGCTGCGAGCGCCGTGGTGACGGCGAGCCCGCCTGCCAGGGCACCGACGAGGCGGACCGTGTCCTCACGCACCCGCGCCCCATGCCGCAGCGCGCCTCCGAGGAGCACGATGCCCGACGCCACCAGCGGCAGCAGCGCGACGAAGCCCTCGACCCGGGCCATCGAGACCCCACCGAGCACCAGCCCGGCCACCCCCGCCCGCCGCCAGCTGCCATCCTCGACGGCGTCCCAGAGGAGGGTGAGCCCACCGAAGAGGAGGACGACGGCGAGCGGCTCGCTGAAGGCGTCCCGCGACACGTGGACCCACGGGAGGCAGGTCGCCAAACCCGCCGTGGCCACGAGACCCCACCAGGGGCGCACGACGCGGCCGGCGAAGGCGGAGAAGGCGAGCAGCCCGGCCCCTGCGATGGCCGCCGGCGCGGCGAGGAGCAACCGGTCCCCCCCGATCAGCTGGGCGGCGGCGAGGACGACGGCGAGCAGGTGCAGGAACTGCGGCTCCAGGCGCCCCGTGTCGTCCAGGTTCCACCCCTGCTCCTCGAAGACGAGGTCGGCCCGGCCGGCGAAGGGACCAACGGCCGGGTCGACGAGCAGCGTGCCCTCCCGGGCGAGCCAGCGGGCAGCGGTGTTGTAGACGCCCGGATCCCGGTCGGTGAGGAGGTGCTGGGACGACTCCGAGGCGTGCCACACGGTGACGACGGCGACCAGCGCCACCACGAGCAGGGACGCCGGGTGCGGACGGCGACGAGGACGCCTCGGCACGGTCGCGACCGCCGGGCGGACCTCGGTCGATGCTGCGGGCACGGTGGACAGACGGTAACCGCAGGCCCGCTGCCAGCGTGGGAGCCCGACCCCATCGACCGGCCACCGTCACCGCAGGTGCGTGACACCCACGCCGCCTGTCGGGCGAGGTGGGTCACGCGACCGTCGGGGGGAGGGCGAGGGTTCGATCCCGGGCACACCTCAGGAGCGGCGGGTGCTCACCTCGGTGACGCAACGTGGGGCGGGTCGACCCGTCAACCCCGAAGCGAGACGGGTGTGCCCGGCGTCGGTCAGCGCGGGTCGGTGTCGCCGTCGGCCACGAAGAGGTCGATCGTGCGGGCGAGGAACGTCGCCATCTGGCCGCGCTGCACGGGTGCGGTCGGGGCGTAGGTGGTCGCAGAGGTGCCGCCGGCCAGACCCGCTGCTGCGATCTTGTCGATGTTGCCGGCGTGCACCGAGGCGTCGTCGTCGGCGAAGCGGTTCGGTCCCGCAGGGAGCGGCGTTGCCGCCAGCACGTCGTGCGCCCGCACGAGGAAGGTGGCCATCTCGGCGCGGGTGACCACCGCCTCGGGAGCGAAGGTGCCGTCCGTTCGCCCCTGCACCACCCTGAGCGCCGCCAGCTGGTCGATCCTCGGCTGGTGGACCGAGTCGTCGTCGTCGGCGAAGGCGTCGGGCGCCCCGGTGGGGAGGGCCAGGCCCGAGGCCTCGAGGGTGCGAGCGACGAAGGAGGCCAGCTGCCCCCGGGTGACGGGACCCGCAGGGTCGAAGGTCGTCGCGGTGCGGCCGCTCGCCACCCCCCACCACGCCACGCAGGTGATCCCGGGGATGTGCACGCTGCCCCCGAGGTCGGCGAACGAGGAGGCCGGCGTGGCGTCAGCCGGGCACGCCAGCTCGATGCCGCGCGGTCCGTCGTTGCCGGCAGCAGGCGGAGCCGGAGCAGGCTGCGTCGGTGCGGGCTGCGTCGGTGCGGGCTGCGTCGGTGCGGGCTGCGTCGGTGCGGGCTGCGTCGGTGCGGGCTGCGTCGGTGCGGGTTGCGTCGGTGCGGGCTGCGTCGGTGCGGGCTGCGTCGGTGCGGGCTGCGTCGGTGCGGGTTGCGTCGGCGCGGGTTGCGTCGGTGCAGGTTCGGCC
>JAABUN010000353.1_pt1 | contig 120048 bp, 121 predicted proteins | sample 5559311 | NCBI WGS metagenome assembly JAABUN01 (sample SAMN10711877, study PRJNA513370) | rock metagenome | isolation source: Antarctica rocks | place: Antarctica: Victoria Land, Siegfried Peak sud | reverse complement strand
CAGCCGACGTGACAGACCGCCTACGAGCTCTTTACGCCCAATAATTCCGGACAACGCTTGCACCCTACGTATTACCGCGGCTGCTGGCACGTAGTTGGCCGGTGCTTCTTCTGCAGGTACCGTCACTCTCGCTTCGTCCCTGCTGAAAGAGGTTTACAACCCGAAGGCCTTCATCCCTCACGCGGCGTCGCTGCGTCAGGCTTTCGCCCATTGCGCAATATTCCCCACTGCTGCCTCCCGTAGGAGTCTGGGCCGTGTCTCAGTCCCAGTGTGGCCGGTCGCCCTCTCAGGCCGGCTACCCGTCGTCGCCTTGGTGGGCCATTACCTCACCAACAAGCTGATAGGCCGCGGGCCCATCCCTAGCCGAAAAACTTTCCATCTTCCGAGATGCCGTGGAAGATCGTATCCGGTATTAGCCCCGGTTTCCCGGAGTTGTCCCAGAGCTAGGGGCAGGTTGCCCACGTGTTACTCACCCGTTCGCCGCTCGAGTACCCCGAAGGGCCTTTCCGCTCGACTTGCATGTGTTAAGCACGCCGCCAGCGTTCGTCCTGAGCCAGGATCAAACTCTCCGTTAATGATGATGGCCCAGACCGTGGCCTGGGCTAGAGAGTCGCTGCCTCCCTGGAGGAGGTCAGCTGTTGATTCTGACGACAGAAGTCAACTAGCTATAAAGCAGTTGTCCTTGTCACCAAAATGAATCCGACCCCGAGTCGTACGGGTCCAGGTGGACCCGTCGTACGCCGAGTGCCGGACATATGGCACTGACTTTCGGCACGCTGTTGAGTTCTCAAGGAACGGGTGCACACCGGTCTGGGCCTCGCGGCCGTTCTCGGGGCAACTCGCCTAGCCTACGGTGCTGTGCGGAGCGGAGTCAAACCTCTCGGCCCGACTCAGTTGGCACAGCTCCCCGCCCGGACACGGCACAGCCGTGTGGTTCCGATGAGGGAGTGTCCGCGGGCCGTGCTGCAGCGCTTCATCTTGAGCGATTCGCTCCGCTGCCGTCCGGTGCCCCGGGGACAGAGATGAAGTTACGAGCAGGAGGACGCAGAGTCAAATCCCGGGGTGGTGCTGAGCGGCACACCGTCTTACGGCGCGTCCCGCGCGGCCGGCGCCCCTCCCCCTGCTAGGTCCGGGCCTCAGGACGGGCGGGGGCGCTCGACTCCGGCGATCGTGCGCTTGCCGCGGCGCAGGACGAGGAAGCGCCCGTGCAGCCACTCGCTCTCACCGGGGCGGGCCGCCTCGTCCGTGACACGGACGTTGTTGAGGTAGGCACCGCCGTCCCGCACTGCCCGCCGGGCCTCGGACCGGGAGACGCCGAGGGACTCGGCGAGCAGGTCCACCACTGTGGGGACTGGCCCTGTGCCCACAGTGGTGGAGGGGGCCTCGGCCAGGGCGGCCGTCAACGTGGCCTCGTCCAGCTCGTCGAGGGCGCCGACCCCGAACAGGGCAGCGCTTGCGGCCTGCACGGCCGACAGCTCTCCTTGTCCGTGGACGAGCGCGGTGAGCTCGTCGGCGAGGGAACGCTGCGCTGCGCGAGCCTGCGGGCGCTCCGCCGTCGCCGTGTCGAGCTCCTCGACCCGCTCGCGCGGGAGGAACGTGAGCAGCCGGAGGTAGGTCCCGGCGTCACGGTCTTCGACGTTGAGCAGGTACTGGTACAGGCTGTACGGCGACGTCAGTGCGGGGTCGAGCCAGACGTTGCCCCCGCCAGTGCTCTTACCGATCTTGGCCCCGGACGCGTCCGTGACCAGCGGCAGGGTGAGGGCATGGACGGGCGTCCGCTCCGCGCCCTCCACCCGGCGGATGAGGTCGAGGCCTGCGGTGATGTTCCCCCACTGGTCGTTGCCGCCGATCTGCAGCGTGCACCCGTATCGGCGGTAGAGCTCGAGGTAGTCGTTGGCCTGCAGCAGCTGGTAGCTGAACTCCGTGTAGGTGAGGCCGCCCGACTCGAGGCGGGCACTGACCGAGTCCTTGGACAACATCGCGCCGATCGAGAAGTGCTTGCCGAGATCCCGCACGAACTCGATGGCCGACAGCTGCTCGGTCCACTCGAGGTTGTCCGCCAGCACCGCACCGGTCGGGGTGCCGTCGAAGTCCAGGAAGCGCTCGAGCTGGCCGCGGATCAGGCGGACCCGGTCGGCGACCACCTCGGCGGTCATCAGCACCCGCTCCGACGAGCGCCCGGAGGGATCACCGATGAAGCCGGTCGCGCCGCCGGCGAGAGCGACCGGCCGGTGGCCTGCGAGCTGGAAGCGACGCAGGGCGAGCAGCGGCACGAGGCTCCCCACGTGCAGGCTGTCGGCGGTCGGGTCAAAACCGCAGTACAAGGTCACTGGCCCGGCGGCGAGGTCGCGACGGAGCGCGGCAAGATCCGTGGTCTGCGCGACGAGCCCGCGCCAGGTGAGGTCGTCGACGACATCCGGTACGGGGGCCACTGTCGGGAGGCGGGACGAGGAGGGGCTGCTCATGAGGGCGATCGTCCCGTACGGCCATGAAGGCGACGCCCCCGGTCAGCCGAGGGAGAGCTCCGGAGCGTCCAGCAGCTGCCCGGCCCGGTCGTCGTAGCGCCCGAGGGCCACGTCGACGACGACCGCGGTCGCCACGCCGGCCGGCGTCCAGGCGTCGTCGGGCACGTTCCGCCACACGGCCATCCCGGCCGTCATGGGGGTGCGGACCAACCCGGGGAGAACGTCGACCACGACGACTCCGGTGCCTGCGAGAGGTGCCGCGAGGGCCTCGGTCAGGACCGACAGTGCGCGCTTCGAGACGGCGTAGCCGGTGTAGGTGCCGGTGCGGGTGGCGGCGCGCGCCCGGCTGGTGACGTTGACGATGTGGCCGCGGCCGCGCTGCACCATCGCGGGCAGCAGGGCGTGGCACAGGAGCATCGGTCCGCGCAGGTTGGTCTCGACGACCGCCCACAGCTCGTCGCGGTCGGCCTCCCAGAAGGGACGCTCGGTCGTCTCGATCCGTCCGGCGTTGTTGACCAGCAGATCGATCGGTCCGAGCTGCTGCTCGGCGTGCGCCACGACCCGGTCGATCGCTGCGGCGTCGGTCACGTCGACCGCCGCGGGAAGCAGCGGCACGTCGTAGGCGCTGAGCTCCTCGGCGAGCGAGCGGACCTCGCTGCTGGTCCGCGACAGCAGCATCAGCCCCATGCCCTCGGCGGCCAGCGCCCTCGCGACCTCGCGCCCCAGTCCGCGTCCCGCGCCGGTGACCACCCCGACCCTGCCCTGGAGCCGACGCGGTGCGGGTGCCGTCACCGGACTGCCGCCCGTCGCCGGGACGATCGGTCGACAGCCGGACGGAACACCGAGACCGTCGGCTCGTCGGCCGTCCAGAACCGCCACGGGGTCGGGGCACCGGCACCGGCGACACCCACCCGCGGCCCGGTCCGGACCTGGTCCGGGACAGGCGCGTCGACCGGCGGCGCGAGGCGCAGCACTGACCCGGCGTCCAGCAGGTCGATGCCCCCCAGCGCGCCCGTGACGGCGAGGGCCCGGCACAACCGCGCGGGACCCCGGCACAGGTCGCGATCGCACGCCCCCGGCCGGCGTGACCTCGCCACCTCGAGACCGGACACGACCTCACCCGCCCGGAGCAGCACCGCACCCGCCTCCCCTGCCGGGCCGGTCACGACGTTGAGGCACCAGTGCATGCCGTAGGTGAAGTAGACGTAGGCCCGTCCGGGCGGGCCGAACATCACGTCGGTGCGGGGGGTGCGCCCGCGGAAGGCGTGGGAACCCGGGTCCGACTCCCCCGCGTAAGCCTCGACCTCGGTGAGCCGGACCGTGACGGGACCGCAGGTGAGCAGCGCTCCGAGCAGGCTCGGCGCCACGGAGTCGGGACCACGGCTGAGGTCCACGCGCCTACCGGCCGGCCCACGAGCGCTGGTCGGCCAGGTCGCCCTGCAGTGCGGTGAGCTGCTCGGCGACCCGGACCGGGGCCGTGCCGCCGTGGCCGTCACGCGCGGCGAGGGCTCCTCGTACGGACAGGACCGAACGGACGTCCGGCGTGAGGTGCGGGGAGATATCGACCAGGTCGTCGTCGGGGACCTCGTGCAGCTCGCACCCGTGAGAGGTGCACCAGACGACCAGCTGTCCGACAGCCTCGTGCGCCTCGCGGAACGGCACCCCGTTCTTGACCAGCAGCTCAGCGACGTCGGTCGCTAGCGCGAAGCCGGTCGGCGCCGAGGCCTCGAGCGCCTCGGCGTGCACGGTCATGGTGGCGATCATGCCCGCCATGGCCGGAAGCACCAGCAGCAGCGTCTCGACGGCGTCGAAGCAGGGCTCCTGCGCCTCCTGCATGTCGCGGTCGTAGGTCAGCGGCAGGCCCTTGAGCATCGCCAGCGACCCGGTGACGTGCCCGATCAGCCGGCCGGCCTTGCCCCTCGCGAGCTCGGCGATGTCCGGGTTCTTCTTCTGCGGCATGATCGACGACCCGGTCGAGAAGGCGTCGTCGAGGGTGACCCAGCCGAACTCGGTGGAGTTCCACAGGACCACCTCCTCGCCGAGCCGGGACAGGTGGACCCCCAGCAGCGCGGCCACGAACAGGAACTCGGCGACGAAGTCGCGGTCGGACACCGCGTCCATCGAGTTGGCCGCCGCGGAGCTGAAGCCGAGCTCGCGAGCGCTGGAGACCGGGTCGACGGCGAGCGAGGAGCCAGCCAGGGCGCCGCTGCCGAGCGGCGACACGGCGGCGCGGAGGTCCCAGTCGCGCAACCGCTGGACGTCGCGCGACAGCGCCTGGACGTGCGCCAGCAGCTGGTGGGCAAACAGGACCGGCTGCGCGTGCTGCAGGTGGGTCATCCCGGGCGCGGGGGTGTCCAGGTGCTGCCCGGCCTGGTCGACCAGAGCCTGCTCCAGCTCGACCAGGCGCTCGGCGACCAGGCGGGCCGAGTCGCGCAGGTAGAGCCGCAGGTCGGTCGCGACCTGGTCGTTGCGCGAACGCCCGGCACGCAGCTTGCCCCCGAGCACGCCGAGCCGCTCCAGGAGCCCGCGCTCCAGCGCGGTGTGCACGTCCTCGTCCTCGACACGCGGCCGGAAGGACCCGTCGGCCACCGCTACCCGCAGGTCCTCGAGGGCGCCGAGCATCCGGTCCAGCTCGTCGTCGGACAGCAGCCCGGCCCGGTGGAGGACGCGGGCGTGCGCGCAGGACGACTGCAGGTCGTACGGCGCGAGCCGCCAGTCGAAGTGGACGCTGACCGAGAGCATGGCGAGCGCCTCGGACGGGCCGCCCTCGAAGCGGCCGCCCCACAGGCTCGTCCGCTCCGGTGCGGGGGGCGCGCCGGAAGGACCGGGGGTGGGTCCGGGGGTGGGTCCGGGGGTGGGTCCGGGGGTGGCAGTGGTGACCATGGGCTAGTGGGTCCCTTCGAGGGTGCGGCCCTCGGCCAGCCGCAGGAGGCGGGCGGCGAGCGCGTCCGCGCCGGGCAGTGCCGGGGTGCGGGTGATGAGCAGGACGGTGTCGTCACCGGCGACGGTGCCGGCCACCTCGGCAAGGCCAGCCCGGTCGAGCGCGGAGCCGAGCAGGTGGGCGCCCCCCGGTGGGGTACGCAGGACGACGAGCGGGCCGGTCGCCTCGGCAGACACGAGCAGCTCCTCGAGCTGACGGCCCAACCGGGCGTCGACCGCTTCGGCCGTGCCCTGCCGCGGTCGGCCCTCCGGAGGGACGGCGTAGGCCATGCCCTGGGGGGTGCGCACCTTCACCGCCCCCAGCTCCTCGAGGTCGCGGGAGACCGTTGCCTGCGTCACGGTCAGGCCGGAGCCGGCGAGCAGACGGCCGAGCTCGGTCTGGCTGGCCACCGGGGCTGCTTCGAGGAGCTCGACGATGCGCGCCTGGCGAGCAGCCTTGGTCAGCGGCGCGCCAGTAGGGGACGGCACCTCAGGCCTGCCGGAGGAGCCAGGTGAGCAGCGCCTTCTGCGCGTGCAGGCGGTTCTCGGCCTCGTCCCACACGGCCGAGTGGGGACCGTCGAGGGCGCCTGCCGAGATCTCCTCACCGCGATGGGCCGGGAGGCAGTGCAGCACGAGGACGTCACGCGACGCGGCTGCGACTGCCTGTTCGTCGAGGGAGTAGGGCGTGAGGTCGCGCACCCGCTGGGCAGCGTCGTCCTGCCCCATCGACACCCAGACGTCGGTGTAGAGCACGTCCGCGCCCGCGGCCAGCTCGGCCGGGTCGTGCGTCACCTGGATGTCGGTGCCGAAGGCCCTCGCGCGCCCGAGGACCGCAGGGTCAGGCTCGTAGCCGGGGGGCGCGCCCACGCGCACGTGCATGCCGGCCATGGCCGCCCCGACCAGCAGCGAGGCCGCCATGTTGTTGGCACCGTCGCCCAGGTAGCCCAGGGTCAGGCCCTGGGTGCGACCCTTGCGCTCGCGGATCGTCTGCAGGTCGGCGAGCACCTGGCACGGGTGGAAGGAGTCGGTGAGCGCGTTCACCACCGGGACGCTGCTCGCGGCTGCGAGTGCTTCGATCCGCTCCTGGCCGAAGGTCCGGATCACGACGGCATCGACGTAGCGGGACAAGACCCGGGCCGTGTCCTCGATGGTCTCGCCCCGCCCGAGCTGGGTGCTGCCCGCGTCGACGATGACCGGGTGCCCACCGAGCTGGACGATGCCGACCTCGAAGGAGAGCCGGGTGCGCGTGCTGGGCTTCTCGAAGACCACGGCGACCGTCTTGCCCGCCAGCGGCGTCGACCCGGTCGGGTCGGCCTTCTGCTGATCGGCCAGGGCCAGCACCTCGGCCTGCTCCTGCGGGGTAAGATCGTCGTCGGCGAGGAAGTGGCGGGTCATCCGACGTCCGGCCCGCCCGTGAGGTCGCCGACCCGGGCGAGCAGCTCGCTCACCGCGAACGGCTTGAGGAACACGTTCTCCTCGCCGACCAGGATGCGGATGTCCGGGACGGCTTCGACCTGACCGGTCACCACAAGCACTGGGACCGCGGACAGGGCGGGGTCCTGCCGCAGGTGCTCGAGAACGCGGACGCCGCCGAGGTCCGGCATCATCAGGTCGAGCAGGATCAGCCCCGGAGGGGCTGACGCGGCCTTGCCGAGACCGGCCAGGCCGTCGGAGGCGGTGGCGACCTCGTAGCCCTCGGCGGAGAGCAGGGTGTTCAGCAGTCCGCGGACGCTGGGATCGTCCTCCATCACGAGCACCCGCAGCGCGCTCACGCGGGACTCGGGACGGCGGGGACCTGCATGGACTGGACCCTAGTGCTGGACAGGACGGCAGGCAGCGCCGCCAGGAAGGCGTCGATCTGAGCCCGGGTCACGACCAGGGGCGGCGCGAGGCGGATCACTGCGGGCGCGGCCGCGTTGACCAGGAACCCTGCGTCGCGGGCGGCGGCCTCCACCGCCACCGAGACCGGCTCGTTGAGGACGATGCCGATCCACAGCCCGAGGCCACGCACCTGCCGCACCAAGGGGTGCTGCAGGGCCTCGATGCCCTCGCGCAGGTGCTGACCGAGGGACTGGGCGGCAGAGAGCAGGTCCCCCTCCTCGACCGTGCGCAGGACGGCGAGCGCGGCCGCGCAGGCGATCGGGCTACCTCCGAAGGTCGTGCCGTGGTCGCCCTTCGCGAAGGCGCTGGCCGCTCTGCCGTTGGCCACGACGGCGCCGATCGGCAAGCCGCCGCCGAGCGCCTTGGCGAGCGTCACGACGTCCGGGACGATGGTCGGAGCGATGGCCCGGCTGGTCAGCCAGGAGCCGACCCGGCCGACTCCACCCTGGACCTCGTCGAGGTGGAGCAGCGCTCCGGCCCGGTCGCACGCCTCCCGGGCGCCTTCGAGGAAGCCGGCTGGTGGCAGCACGACGCCCGCTTCGCCCATGACCGGTTCAAGGACCACGCTCGCGGTGGTCTCGTCGACTGCCGCGGCGAGCGCGTCGACATCGCCGTACGGGACGAAGACGACCGGGCCCGGCAGGGGCTCGAACGCGCGCCGCTTCGCGGGCTGGCCGGTCACGGCGAGAGCGCCCATGGTCCGCCCGTGGAACGCCCCCTCGCACGCGACCCAGCCCCCGCCCGGCCGCAGGCGCCGGGAGAGCTTGAGCGCGGCCTCGTTGGCCTCCGCGCCGGAGTTGGTGAACAGGACCCGGCTCTCCGGGCCGGTGCCGATGAGCTCTTTCAGCCGCTCGGCGAGCTCGATGCCCGGGGCGTGCGCAGCCAGGTTGCTGGTGTGCCCGAGCGTTCGGATCTGCTTGCTCACGGCCTCGACGACGGCTGGGTGGGCGTGACCGAGCAGGTTGACCGCAATACCTCCGAGCAGATCGACGTACTGCTTACCGTCGACGTCGGTCACCGTCGCCCCGCTGCCGCTGGCGAGGACCACGGACGGCGTGCCGTAGTTGTCCATGAGCGCGGCGTCCCACCGGGCGAGCCAGTCGGCGGTCCCGGGACCGGCGGCCGTCACGAGGGCACCACCATCGTGCCGACGCCCTCGTCGGTGAACAGCTCGAGCAGCAGGCTGTGCGGCACCCGGCCGTCGAGCACGTGAGCCCGGCTCACCCCGCCACGCACGGCCGCGAGGCACGCCTCCATCTTCGGGACCATGCCGCTGGACAGGTCCGGGAGCAGCTGCGCGAGCTGGTCCACCGTGAGCTGGCTGACGACGTCGGCGGTCGTCGGCGGGACGGAGGAGTCGGCTCCGGCTGGCGGCCAGCTGGCGTAGAGCCCTTCCACGTCGGTCAGCACGACGAGCTTCTCGGCGGACAGCGCCACGGCGAGTGCCGCCGCCGCCGTGTCGGCGTTGACGTTGTAGAGCTCGCCATCACGCCCGCGCGCCACGGTCGCGACCACGGGCACCTTGCCCTCGTCGAGCAGTGCCTGGACGATCTGGGCCTGCACCTCGACCACCTCTCCGACGAGTCCGATGTCGACCGGCTGCCCGTCGACGAGCGCGTCGCGCCGCTCTGCGGTGAACAGGTGGGCGTCCTCACCGGACAGTCCGACGGCGAACGGGCCGTGGGCGTTGATGCTCCCGACGACCTCCGAGCTGACCTGGCCGACCAGCACCATGCGAACGACCTCCATCGTCTCGGGCGTCGTCACCCGGAAGCCGCCGCGGAACTCGCTCTGGACACCGAGCCTGTCCAGGTGGGCGGTGATCTGGGGGCCGCCGCCATGGACGACGACGACGCGCACGCCTGCGTAGCGCAGGAACACGACGTCCTCGGCGAACGACTGCTGGAGCGCCGGCGTCGTCATGGCGTTGCCGCCGTACTTGATCACGATCGTGCGGCCGGAGAAGGACTTCAGCCACGGCAGGGCCTCGACGAGGGCTGCCGCCTTCGGGAGGGCGACGTGACCCCTCGCGGCTGTGCTCGTGCGGGTCGCGGTCACGTCGAGTAGGCCGAGTTCTCGTGGACGTAGGCCGTGGTGAGGTCGTTGGTCCGGATCGTCGCCGCGTCGCCGCCCGCGTGCAGGTCGACCAGCACGTGCACCGCCCGCCCGATGAAGCGGACCTCAGTCGGGTCCGCGAAGGCAACTCCCCCACGGCACACCTGGACGCCGTTGAAGGTCACGTCGACCGCGTCGATCTCGAAGGCGGCACGGGTCGTGCCGAGCGAGGCGAGCACCCGGCCCCAGTTGGGGTCCTCGCCGAAGACCGCGCACTTGAACAGGTTGCTGCGGGCGATCGACCGGCCGACCTCGACGGCGTCATCCTCGCTGGCGGCGCCGACGACCTCGAGGGCGATGTCATGAGCCGACCCCTCGGCATCGGCGAGCAGCTGGAGGGCCAGCGCCTCGCACACCTGCCAGACCGCGGTGCGGAACGCCTCGTCGTCCGGAGGCACACCGGAGGCTCCCGAAGCCATGAGCAGAACCGTGTCGTTCGTCGACTGGCAGCCGTCGGAGTCGAGGCGGTCGAAGGTCGTGCGCGTCGCTGCCCGCAACGCTGTGTCGCACTGGGCAGCATCGACCTGGGCATCGGTCGTCAGGACCACGAGCATCGTGGCGAGGGCCGGCGCGAGCATGCCGGCTCCCTTGGCCATGCCGCCGACCGTCCAGCCCTCCCCCACGACGACAGCCTGCTTGACGACGGTGTCGGTGGTCATGATCGCCGTGGCAGCGTCGAGCCCTCCCTCGGGCGACAGCAGGTCGTGGGCAGCCGCAACACCGGCGAGCAGGCGCTCTTGGCTGAACAGGGGCCCGATCAACCCGGTCGAGCAGACCACGACGTCTCCGGCGCCGTCGTCGAGCAACGAGGCGACCAGCTCGGCCGTCGCGTGCGTCGTCGCGAACCCCGCTGGTCCGGTGCCGCAGTTGGCGCCTCCGGAGTTCAGGACGACGGCCACGACCTCGCCGTCCCGCACGACCTGCTCACTCCAGAGCACCGGGTTGGCCTTGAAGCGGTTGCTCGTGAACACGGCGCCGGCAGACCGCAGGGGCCCGTCGTTCACCACGACGGCCACGTCGAGCGCGCCGCTGGACTTGAGGCCGGCGGACACGCCGGCCGCCCGGAAGCCCTTGGCCGCAGTGACGCTCATGGCGCTGTCCCACACGCCGTGAGGCCGGCCGCCTCGGGCAGGCCGAGGGCGAGGTTCGCGCACTGGAGGGCCTGACCGGAGGCCCCCTTGCCCAGGTTGTCGATCGCCGCGACGACCACGGCCCGGCCGGCGTCGGCGTCGAGCGCCACCTGGATCTGACACGCGTTGCCCCCGACCGTGGCGGCGGTGTGCGGCCAGCGCCCGGCCGGCAGCACGTGGACGAAAGGCTCCCCGGCGTAGGCCTGCACCAGCGCGTCGCGCAGCTGGTCCTCCGTCGCGGTGGTCCTCGCCGTGCAGGTGGCGAGGATGCCGCGGGGCATGGGCACGAGCGTGGGGGTGTAGGACAGGGTCACCTCGCGCCCGGCGAGCCGACGCAGGCTCTGCCGCACCTCCGGCACGTGCCGGTGGACGGCGACCTTGTAGGCCGAGACGTCACCCATGACCTCGCTGCCGAGCATGGCGGCTGTGAGCCCCCGCCCGGCGCCGCTCGTCCCGCTGGCCGTCGTGGTGACGAGGTCCGTGGGCTCGATCAGGCCGGTGGCCAGCAGCGGGCCGAGGGCGAGGGTCATCGCCGTCGCGTTGCAGCCGGGCCCGGCGATCCGGTGAGCGCCCACGAGCTGGTCGCGGAACAGCTCCGGGAGGCCGTACGGCCACTCCCCCGAGTAGGGCGTGTCGTAGAAGCGGAGCCAGTCCTCGGCGCGCGCGAGTCGATGGTCGGCACCGAGATCGACGACCGGGAGCCCGGCCGGCAAGGCCGCCGCGAGGGCGGCGGACTGGCCGTGCGGGAGCGCGAGGAACACGACGTCGGCCTCGCGCAGGACCTCGGCCGAGGTCTCGGCGAAGACCCGGTGCTCCAGCTGGGGCAGGTGCGGGTGCAGGTCGGGGACGGCCCGTCCGGCCGCTGCACCGGCCGCGACCGGGCCGACGTCCAGGTCGGGGTGACCGAGCAGGAGGCGGAGCAGCTCGCCGCCGGCGTAGCCACTCGCTCCCGCCACAGCTGCCGTCATCCCCATGCGCCTCAACATACAGGACGTTGCATGGATATGCAGTCAGGCCACGCTTGACCCTCCGGTCACGAGCGCAGCTCGGCCCCCGTCCGGCGACCCGCCTCGGCGACGGCGGCATCACGGGCGGTCAGCACATCGACGTCGGTGAGCGTCCGGTCCGGAGCCCGCAGGCGCAACGCGTAGGCCAGGGAGCGGCGCCCCTGACCCACCTGCGGTCCGGTGTAGACGTCGAAGAGCCGGATCGCCTCGAGCGACGGCCCTGCTCCATCGCGCAGTGCGGCCTCGACGTCGGCGGCCGGGACGGACTGCCCGACGACGACGGCGATGTCGACGTTCGCGGGCGGGAAGTGCGACACCACGGGAGCAGGCGGCGGACCCGCGGCCGCGGCCGCCTCGACGAGGACGTCGAGGTTGGCCTCAGCGGCGCAGCTGCGTGCAGGGAGGCCGAGGGCAGCGATCACCCGCGGGTGGAGCTCCCCCGCGATGCCGACCAAGCGGCCGTTGAGCAGCAGCTCGGCGGACCGCCCCGGGTGGAAGGGCCCGTGGTGGGCGGCCCGTGGTTGCAGGAGCAGCCCCAGCGCCCGACCCAGGTCCACCAGCGCACCGACTGCGGCCTCCCACGACGCACGACTCCCGACCAGGACGACGCCGACGTGTCGGGGCTGGCGCGGCAGGGCGGCATCGAGCTCGGCCCGCTGCGCCGGGGTCGGGGGCCCTGACACCCCGGGGGTGGGAGGCCCCGAGGTGTCGGAGCCCCCCGCGCCGATGAAGACGTGGCCCGTCTCGTACAGCGCGAGGTCTGGCAGGCCGCGGCTCACGTTGCGGACCGCGGCGGTGAGCAGCCCCGGCAGCAGCGTGGGACGAAGCAGGGCCTCCTGCGCAGACAACGGGTTGAGCAGCCGTGGCGCCTGCATGTCCCCGCCGAGGACGTCCAGCACCTCGGGGGTGACGAAGGGCGGGAGGACCACCTCGACGAGCCCGCCGGCGGCCAGCGACCTGGATGCGGTGCGCCGCAACCGCTGCTGCGGCGTGAGCCCGCGTCCGGCGGGAGCCGTCGGCAGCACCACGGGGATGGAGTCGTAGCCCTCGAGGCGGAGCACCTCCTCGATCAGCTCGGCCTTGCCCGTGAGGTCGGGGCGCCAGGTCGGCGGGACGACCTCGAGCGGGTCATCGCCGGTCACCGTGCACCCGACGTCCTCGAGTCGGCGGCGCACGACGTCGGGGGCGTAGTCCCGGCCGGCCAGTCGACCGGCGGCGTCGAGCGGCAGGGCGAGGGCCGACGGCGGGACGGGCGTACCGACGTCGGTGACCGCCCCGGCCGTCGCGCCGCCGACCTCCACGAGCATGCGCACGGCAGCTTCCGCCGCCGCGGGGCCGAGGGCCGGGTCGACACCCCGTTCGTAGCGCCTGCTGGCCTCGGAAGGCAGCCGGTGCCGGCGCGCGGTGCGCGCGATCGAGATCGGGGTGAAGTGCGCCGCCTCGAGCAGGATCTCGGTGGTAGTGGCGGTGATCTCGGTGGGACCGCCGCCCATGACGCCGGCGAGTCCGATCGGACCGCTGTCGTCGGTGATCAGCAGCTCTCCCCCGTCGAGCGTGCGCTCCTGCCCGTCCAGGGTTCGCAGTCGCTCGCCGGGCTTCGCCTCTCGTACGACGATCGGCCCCGACAAGGCGGCGCGGTCGTAGGCGTGCAGCGGCTGCCCGAGCTCGAGCATGACCGCGTTGGTCACGTCGACGGCGAGCGAGACCGGCCGCATGCCGGACAGGACCAGCCGCCGTTGGAGCCACCGTGGCGAAGGTGCGGTCGGGTCGAAGCCCGTGACGACCCGGGCCACGAATCGGTCGCAGTGCGGGGCGTCCAGCACCACGGGGTAGCCGTCGCCGGTCGGCGCCGGCACGCCGGCCCGAGCCGGGTCCTCGAGCTCGAGGCCGAAGGCGGTCGCGGTCTCCCGCGCGACGCCGCGGATGGACAGCTGGTAGCCGCGGTCCGGGGTGACCGCGATGTCGAGCACCTCGTCGCGCAGGCCCAGCAGCTCGACGACGTCGGCACCGAGCGGCGCGTCGCTCGCCAGCACCAGGATGCCGCCGGACTCCTCGGAGGCGCCCAGCTCGGCGCCGGAGCAGATCATCCCGTCGGAGGTCCGGCCGTAGGTCTGCCTCGTGTCGATCCGGAAGTCCCCGGGCAGCACGGCACCGGGCGTCGCGAAGGCGACGCGGTCGCCAGGGGCGAAGTTCGTCGCTCCGCAGACGACCTCGTGGATGCGGCTCGGCTCCCCCGCGGGGGCGACGGACACGTGGCAGAAGCGGATCGGCTTCTTGTAACCGGTCAGCGCCTCCACGTCGAGGACCTCGCCGACCACGACACCCAGGACGTCGTGGCCGAAGCGCTGGACCTGCTCGACCTCGAGGCCGAGACGGACCAGGGCCGCCGCGATGTCATCGGCAGAGGCGGTCAGCCCCGGGACCAGGGAGCGGAGCCAGGAGACGGGGACGCGCACGTCAGGCCTCCAGACCGAGGGCGAGCGTGAAGCGCTGGTCCCCTTCGTAGAAGTCACGGATGTCGGTGATCCCGTGCCGGAACATCAGCGCCCGGTCGAGGCCCATGCCGAAGGCGAAGCCGCTGTAGCGCTCGGGGTCGATGCCTCCTGCGACGAGGACGGCCGGGTTGACCATGCCGCAACCGCCCCACTCGATCCACCCCTCGCTGGAGCAGACCCGACAGGGCTCGGCACCCTCGACGGCGGAGGCACCTCGGCAGGAGAAGCACTGCAGGTCGATCTCGGCCGACGGTTCGGTGAAGGGGAAGTAGTTCGGTCGGATGCGCGTGGCGAGGCCCTCGCCCGAACCTTCGTCGAACAGCGCACTCGCCAGGTGGTCGAGCGTGCCGCGCAGGTGGGCCATGGTGATGCCCTCGTCGATGCAGAGCCCCTCGACCTGCGCGAAGACCGGAGAGTGGGTGGCGTCGAGGGCGTCGGCCCGGTAGACCCGTCCAGGGCAGACCACGTGGATCGGGGGTCGCCGGTCGAGCATCGACCGGACCTGCACGGGCGAGGTGTGCGTGCGCAGCAGCAACCCGCTGCCCTCCGGCTCGACGAACAGGGTGTCCTGCATCTGGCGGGCCGGGTGGTCAGGCAGGAAGTTCAGGGCGTCGAAGTTGAACCACTCGTGCTCGAGCTCAGGACCTTCCGCGAGCTCCCAGCCCATGGCGACGAACACGTCGACGACCCGTTCGGACAGGGTGGTGAGCGGGTGCCGCGCTCCGACCGGCCGGGTGGGCACGACCGTGACGTCGACGGCCTCCTCGACGAGGACCCGCTCGTCGCGCTCGCGCTCCAGCTCCACCCGTCGTCCGTCGTAGGCCGCCTGGAGCGCCCCGGCGACGCCGTTCACGCGCTTGCCCGCCTCGGCCTTCCCGGCGCCGGGCAACCCACCGATGGCCTTGCGCGCCAGGGCCAGCGGCGACCGGTCGCCGAGGTGCGCCGTACGAGCAGCCGCCAGCGCCTCGAGCGACCCCGCTCCCGCGAAGGCCGCGAGTCCCTGCGCCTGCGCCCGGTCCAGCTCGGCGGGGGCGAGCCCGTTCGCACCGGTCACCGGACCGGCCGAGGCGTCGGGTGAGTTCGGGGCAGCAGGCTGGTTCGGGCCGGACACGGGGCAGGAACTCCAAGGTCGGGGGGGTGTGGCGGGAACTCTCTCAGAGAGCCTGCCTAGAAGAAGTCAGGGGTTCCGGTGGGGAGGGAGCACCGGAACTCCGCGCCGCCGCCCGTGGCCCGGCCCACGGAGACGCTGCCCCCATGGCCCTCGACGAGCCCCTTGACGATGTAGAGCCCGAGCCCGGTCCCGGTGCGCGGATCGCCCCGCCAGAAGCGGGCGAACACGCGCGCCGCTGTCGCCTCGGGGATGCCCTCGCCCTCGTCGGCCACGGTGAGGACCGCACCACCGCCGGCAGCGAGGTCCGGGGCGACGGTGATCGTCACAGCGCCCTTGCCGTGACGCACGGCGTTCTCGAGCAGGTTCCCGACGATCTGCTGGAACTTGTCGGGGTCGATCCACATCTCGGGCAGGGGGCCGAGCTCCTGGAGGACGAACTGACCCGCAGGATCACCCGCGGCAACGCGCCCGGCGATGGCCCGTCGGACGGCGGCGGCGACGTCGACGACCTGCTTGCGCATCTCGAGGCGCCTCGCGTCGATCCGGCTCACGTCGAGGAGATCGGTGATCAGGCGCGTGACGCGATCGGCGTCGGCGTTGATGGTCTGCAGCATGAGCTTCTTCTGGTCGTCGTTGAAGCGGTCCCACTTGGCGAGCAGGGTCGCTGTGAACCCCTTGACGCTGGTCAGGGGCGACCTCAGTTCGTGGGCGACGGTCGAGACCAGGTTGGCCCGCGAGCGCTCGATCCGCTCCCGGGCGTGGGTGTCGCGAAGGGCCACGACGAGCCTGGCCAGGCTGCGGTCGGGGTGGCGCACGTAGGAGGCGGTGACCAGCAGGGCCGAGCCGCTCGGCAGGGTCAGCTGGCACTCGGGCTGGCGCGTGCGCTTTCGCAGGCCGTCGTAGGGCTCGGTGCACTCCCACCAGCTGCGGCCATGGTGGTCCTGCAACGGCAGGACGTCCCGGAAGTCGCGGCCCAGCTCGGCGTCGACCGTGGTGCCCAGCAGGCGAGCCGCGGCTGGGTTGAGGGCAATCACCTGGCCGTCAGGACCGGCCACCACGACGCCGTCGGGAAGCTCGTCGTACGCCGTCTTGTCGAACACGGCGGAGCTCCTCGCGGTCGATGGGACACGGTCACTGTACGTCCGTGATGTCGCGTTCGTCCTCACCTGGGCACTCTGTGTGCCCGCGCCGAAGCGTAGAGGCAGATGGCGGCTGCCGCCGCCACGTTGAGCGACTCGGCCCGTCCGTGCAGCGGAATGCGCACCGCGCGATCGGCCAGGCCCATGGCGGAGTCGCTGAGCCCGGCCGCTTCGTTGCCGAACAACCAGGCCGTCGGCGTAGCGAGCTCTCCACGGTCGATCAGATCGTCGAGGTCCTCGCCGGCACCCCCGGTGGTGGCGAGAACGGACAGGCCAGCCGCGCGCGCGACCCGGACCGTCTCGGCCAGCGGCGGGCCGCTCGCCACCGGCAGGTGCCACAGGCTCCCAGCGCTCGCGCGTACGCACTTGCTGCCGTGCGGGTCGGTCGATCCCTCGGTGAGGACGACGGCGTCGGCGCCGGCGGCGTCGGCGGTGCGCAGCACCGTGCCCGCGTTACCAGGGTCGGACACGGCCTCCAGGACGCACACCAGGCGCGGAGAGCGACCGAGGGCCACCGCGAGCGGGACGTCGAGCAACGGCGCCACCCCGAGGACTCCCTGAGGAGAGGGCGTGTCGGCCATGGCGTCCAGCACTGCTGCGCTGACGGGGGTGACCGGGCAGGTCGTTGTCGCCAGCAGGTCGGCGTGCCGCTCGGCGGCAGAGACGTCGACGTAGAGCTCGAGCAGCCGGTCGAGGGCTTCGCGCACCGCCTGTGGCCCCTCGACGACGAACCGCCCCTCAGCCTCGCGGGCCGAGCGGCGGGTCAGTCGTCGTACGGCCTGGACCCGCGGCGAGCGGACCGAGGTCAGCACCGGGCTGGGCGACACGGGGCTGGGCGGCACCGGGCTAGGCGGCGGAGCCGGCCTTCTGCGCAGCCGGGCCGCCGGTCCCGTCGGTCGGCAGAGCCGCCCGGGCCACCTCGACCAGCGCCGCGAAGGCGGGAGCGTCAGACACCGCGAGCTCGGCCAGCACCTTGCGGTCGACCTCGACCCCAGCCGCCTTCAGACCCTGCATGAGCCGGCTGTAGGTCATGTCGTTGAGCCGGGCCGCTGCGTTGATGCGGGTGATCCACAGCTGGCGGAAGTCACCCTTCTTCTTCTTGCGGTCGCGGTACTCGTAGGTCGCCGAGTGGAGCAACTGCTCCTTGGCCTTGCGGTAGAGACGACTCCGCTGGCCGCGGTAGCCGCTTGCCTTCTCGAGAACCTCGCGACGCTTCTTGTGGGCGTTGACCGCCCTCTTCACGCGTGCCACGTGTGCACCTGTTCCTTGTGTCGTGGGACCCCCGGCGCCTGCGCAGGGGGTGGAGGAGCCGGGGAGCTAGATGCCGAGCAGCTTCTTGATCTTCTGGCGGTCGGCCGGAGCGACCTCGACCTCACCGGTCAGGCGACGCGTCAGCTTGCTCGGCTTGCGCTCGAGCAGGTGGCGCTTGCCGGCCTGCTCGCGCATGATCTTGCCACTGCCGGTGACCTTGAAGCGCTTCTTCGCACCGCTGTGCGTCTTCTGCTTGGGCATGTCTGCCGTCGTCCTCCTGCTCGGTGGTGCCGTCCCGTCGGGTGCGCCGGTCGGTGGTGCGTGCCGCTAGGCCTGTGCCGGCGCTTCGGCCTCGGTCGCCGCGCCCGACTCAGGGGTGTCCTTCGCCGCCTTCTTGAGGTCAGCGGCGTTCTTGTGCGGGGCGAGCACCATGATCATGTTGCGGCCGTCCTGCTTGGGGGCGGCCTCGACGAAGCCCAGCTCCGCGACGTCCTCCCCGAGACGGGTCAGCAGCCGGTAGCCCAGCTCGGGACGCGACTGCTCGCGGCCACGGAACATGATGGTGATCTTGACCTTGTCGCCGGCCTTGAGGAACCGGACGACGTGGCCCTTCTTGGTCTCGTAGTCGTGCGGGTCGATCTTCGGGCGGAGCTTCATCTCCTTGATGACGGTGAGCACCTGGTTCTTGCGGCTCTCACGCGCCTTCTGCGCCGTCTCGTACTTGAACTTCCCGTAGTCCATGAGCTTGCAGACCGGAGGACGGGCCATCGGAGCGACCTCGACGAGGTCGAGGTCACTGTCCTGAGCAAGCCGGATGGCCTCGCCGATGGCGACGATGCCGACCTGCTCGCCGTTGGGCCCGACCAAGCGCACCTCAGGCACGCGGATCCGGTCGTTGATGCGGGGTTCAGCGCTGATGGGGCCTCCTCGTAGGGGAACGGATCTCTCGCGCTCCGGTGCCCTCACGAAGAAGGGCCCCGCGCTCGGCGCAGGGCCCACCACTGCCCGCCGCCTCCAAGGGCGGCGGACCACGACGACCGCACCGCCGAGGCGGGGGCGTCGACCGGACCCGGGCGCCTCGCGGCTCCTCGGGTGGGAGGTGGGAACCTCCGCTTGCACGGCAGTCGCAGGTCCTTGCCCGGTCCGAGGACCGGGGGGCGGACGCGCAAGAGCCGGGTCGCGCTGACAGAGTAGCAGGGTGACCCACGACTCCGTCCCCGTACGAGACCTCGTCTCCGTCCCCGCAGCAGAGGTCATCGCCTCGACCGCAGTGCACCTGATGAGTGCGGCTGCCGTGAAGTGCGGACTCGCCGAGGACGGCGCCGACCACCTCGACCTCGACGAGGCGCGCAAGCTCATCACCGCGCTGGCCGGCCTCGTCACCGCGGCCCGACCCGACCTCGGAGTGCACGCCGGTCCCCTGCGCGACGGGCTGCAGTCGCTCCAGCGGGCGTTCCGCGAGGCCTCCCCGGTCCCCGACGAGCGGGGCGAGGGCCCCGGGGAGAAGCTCACCGGTCCCGTCTGAGCCATCTGCGCCCCAGCCCGCTCCCCCTGGCCCGGCCGGCGTCCCGACCCAGGTCTGCGCGCGGCCCCACAGGGACGACGTGGCCCGGCCCGGACAGCGGGACGACAGTGAGGTCGATGCCGCTGGGGGGCAACGCACCCGTGAGCCGGGGCAGCACCCGGGCGGCGAGGGCAGCCAGGGCAGCCGCGTCGAACGGTCCCTTCGGCACGACTCCCAGCACCGGCCCGTCCGGCCCGTCCAGCAGGCGAGCGGCGCTCAGCGGCTCGTCCTGGAGGGCGGAGCCGAGGGCGCGGACGAGAGCCAGGTCCACCTCCCGAGGCGAGGCCAACGACACGTCGGCGCGGCGGGCCGACAGAGGCGTCCCGACGATCGGCACCCGGCCGGCCGCGAGCTCGGAGAGGGCCTGCCCGGTCAACGGGAACGCCGCACCCGGCGGATCGACCAGGACGGCCACAGCCCCGTCCCTGCGCGCCGCCGCGCAGACGTCGGTCGCCGGGAGCGGAACCGGGCGGGCACCGGGTCGGAAGGCCACAGCCCCGGCGGCGTCGAGGAACACCGGCAGGGCGCGGTCCCCTCCACTGCCGACCAGGGTCAGCAATGCCATCTCGGCTGACGACTCCGCCCGCAGACCCGTCCCGGCGTCCAGGTGCTCGGCCGTGCTGGTCGCGGTGATCGCCACGAACACACGAGCGCCGGCCAGGGCGGCGTGGACCTCGGCCGTGCTCACCGGCGAGGGGGCGCTCGTCCACGCGAGCAGGGCCCCGGTCAGGCGCGCGTCCGCTGTGCCGGGATCGCCCAGCGGGAGGCGCTTCACGACCCGACGTCCGACCCGTCCGCGGGGTCGGGCCTTCGGCTGCGAGCCAGCAGCCCACGCAGGGCCAGCACGGCCTGCACCGCGCTCTCGCCGTCACCGGTCTGCACGGCGAGCAGGGAGATCGTGTCGTCGTCGTGCAGGTCGAGGGTCGCCCACGGCGTCCCGTCGGTGAGCAGCACAGCTCGTACGACCTGCCACGGCACGTGCTTCTCGCCGAACAGGTTGCGCACGCGCACCCCGCTGGCGTCGGCGACCACCCGGGCACGGGTGAAGGACAGCGGCCCGAGCGCGATTAGCACCCCGAGCCCGAAGAAGGCGATCTGGTCGGCGAGCAGGAACTGCGCGGGACCCTCAGGGCCACCGCCAAGAGCCACGGCGAGCACAGCGAACAGCACCACGACCGCCGCGGCGATCGCCCAGCAGACGCGCGCCAGGACGCGTGGACGGACGACCACGGGACCCGGGTCGGGGTCGGTCACGGGGGCGCCTCGATCTCTCGTCGGACGGGGGTCTGGTGGAGGACGCGGAACGCGACCTGGACGGCAGGCCCGATCCCGAAGGCGAACAGCAGCGTGCCGACCCCGACCGGCCCACCCAGCAGGACGCCCACGACGAGGACCCCGCACTCGAGCACCGCGCGCGAGGTGCCGACGCGCCAACCGGTCCGCAGGTGGATGGCGACCATCAGCCCGTCTCGGGGACCCGGACCGAGGTGGGCCCCGAGGTAGAGCGCGGAACCCGCCGCCACGCACGCGATGCCGATCAGCGTGACGAGCAGGCGGACCGGTGCGGGACCGTCACCCAGCGAGTCCAGCAGCGGCGTCGCGAGAAGGACGTCGATCGTGGCGCCGACGACGACGACGTTGAGCAGGGTGCCGACGCCCGGCCGTACGCCGGCCACGAGCCCGACGAGCAGGACCACCACCGAGATCGCGATCGCCGTACGGCCGAAGGGCGTGCCGAGGCGGTCGGACAGGCCGCCGGTCAGGACGTCCCAGGGGCCGACACCCAGCTCGGCCATCAGACCCAGCCACAGACCGGCGCCGAACAGGACGAGGCCGACCATCAGCTTCCCCAGCGCCTTCCCGGCGGGGGCCCTTCTCGCTGCACCGCCCAGCGCGGCGTCGGCCACGACGGGCCGGCGGCTCACGACGACGCCGCCCGGCGTTCGGAGGAACGACCGCTCAGGAGCACGGCGACGAAGGTCAGGGCGACTCCGGCAACGGTGAGCAGGTCGATCCGCCCGTCGCCCACGGGCAGGACGACGTCCAGGAGCAGCGCACCGGCGAGCTGGCCCGAGATGACCGCGAGGCCCAGGCGCAGCACACCCAGTCGGCGGACGATCACCGCTGCGACGGCGACGAACGCGGCCCCCATGGGGCCACCGAGGTAGAGGTACCAGCGGTCGGCCCCGGGCCAGGCGCCGACGTCGAGGCCGCCGAGCGAGGTCGAGACGGCCAGGGCGGTGACGAGCGCGAGGAGCCCGACCACGAAGTTGACCAGCGTTGCGACGCTGGCGTCACCGGTGGCCTTGCGGACGCGACCGTTGAGGGCCTGCTGCACCGCGATGCCGAAGCCGGCCACGACCACGAGGGTCAGCAGGACCGGGCTCGCGGAGCGTGCGCCCTCCCCCGAGACGCTGACGACCACGGCGACCAGGCACACCGCGGCGCCGAACACCCGCTGGCGGGTGAGGGCGTGGCTTCCACCAGGACCGAGCCCGACCCTGTCGACCAGGAGCGCACCGGACGTCTGCCCCGCGACGAGGCCGACCGTCAGGAGTGCGACGCCGATCTCGGGGACGGCCGCCGCCCCGACGGCCACGAGGCCCGCCCCTCCGAGGCCGGCCAGGCGCTGCCACCAGGGGACGTCGCGCACGCGGGCCAGCGCCTTGCGCGCCGGCCGTCGACTGAGGACGACGACAAGGACCGCCACCAACCCGGTGGCGAACGACACGACGGCGGTGAGCAGGGCGTCGTCCAGCGACGTCTTGAGCTCGCCGTTGACCCGTTGCTGCAGCGCTACGAGCGCGCCCGACGCCACGGCCGCCGCCAGCGCGGGCCCGGCGTGCGCGCGATGCACCTCCGGTCCCGCGCCCGCGAGGACCGGCGTCGTCACTACTCGACGATCTTGGAGATCGGCAGCTCGAGGATGTCGCGGGCACCTGCGGCCTTGAGGGCCGGGATCAGCGTGTTGACCCCCTGCTTGGGCACGACCGTCTCGAGGGCCCGCATGTCGGCCGCGGCCAGCGTCATCACGGTCGGCGAGCTCATGGCCGGCAGAGCGGCGACGACGTCGTCCAGCCGGTCGGTCGGCACGTTGAGCTTGAGCAGGACGTGACCGCGAGCGCGCAGGGCGCCCTGGAGCAGCACCACGATGTCTTCCATGGCTGCCCGCTTCGTGGGATCCTCGTAGGCCTCGCGGTTGGCCAGGAGCTCGGTCCGGCTGGTCAGCAGTGTCGCGAGGATGCGCAGACCCGCCTTGCGCAGGGACGAGCCCGTCTCGGTCAGGTCGACGATCGCGTCCACGATGTCCGGGATCTTCGCCTCCGTGGCGCCGTGGGAGGTGAACACCTTGGCCTTCACGCCGTGCTCGGCGAGGTAGCGGCGGGTCGTCTCAGGCATCTCGGTGGAGATGCGCACCCCGTCCGGCAAGTCCGAGACGTCCTGCCAGGGCGACTCCTTGGGCACCGCGAGGACGACGCTGACGACAGCCTCGCCGGCTCGGCCGCCGCCGATCTCGCCGAGGCTGACGACGTCCGCGCCGGTCTCTGTGACCCAGTCCCGGCCGCTGATGCCGAGGTCGAAGATGCCCTGCTCGACGTAGGTCGGGATCTCCTGCGGGCGCAGGAAGCGCACCTTGTCGATCCGCGGGTCGTCGACCCGCGCGTGGTAGTCGCGGTCGCCGCCCCGCAGCACCTGCAGGTCTGCTGCCGAGAACAGCTCGAGGACCTGCTTCTCCAGACTGCCCTTGGGCAAAACGATCGCGAGCACGGAAGTGCCTTCCAGTTCGAGGGTTCGAGGGTTCGAGGGTTCGTGCGAGCGACCGACCGGACCGGTCAGCCGGAGGTGCGTTGCCCGCTCGGGCCGTAGGTGCCGGTGCGCAACGCCCGCAAGGTGACCGCTGTGTCGAGTGCGGCGAGCACGGCGTCCCGGCCCTTGTCCTCAGCTGCCCCGGGTAGACCAGAGCGATGTCGTGCCTGCTCCTCCGTGTCACAGGTCAGCACGCCGTTGCCGACGGGCGTGCGGCTGTCGAGCGAGACCCTCGTCAAACCGTAGGTGACCGCGTCGCAGACGTAGTCGAAGTGCGGCGTGCCGCCGCGCAGCACCAGCCCGAGGGCGGCCACAGCATCGTGGGTCTCGGCGAGCGACTGCGCGACGACCGGGAGCTCGACGGCGCCGGACACCCGCACCACGGTCGGCTCCTGGATCCCGCACTCCTCGGCGGTGCGGGTGGCTGAGGCCAGGAGCGCGCCGACGATCTCGGCGTGCCAGCGCGTCACGACGATGGCGAGCGAGAGTCCCCGGGCGTCGAGCGCACTGCGTACGGGGGCACCTGTTCCGCTCATGCGCCTGCCCCGGCCAGCGGACCGGGCTCGTCGGGGTCGCCCACGGCGCCGGCCAGCGCGTCAGCCGCCGCCTCCGTCGCCTCGTCCTCGAACGCGGCCAGACCCGGCAGGTCGTGGCCCATGCGGTCCCGCTTGGTCCGGAGGTAGCGCAGGTTCTCCGGTGTCGCGAGGGTGGGAAGCGCCTGGCGGCCGACGATCTCGAGGCCGTACCCCTCGAGCCCCGCTCGCTTGGCCGGGTTGTTGGACAGCAGCGTCATGGTGCGCACCCCGAGGTTCGCGAGGATCTGGGCCCCCGTGCCGTAGTCGCGGGCGTCAGCGGGGAGCCCGAGCTCGAGGTTGGCGTCGACGGTGTCCGAGCCGCCGTCCTGGAGCTGGTAGGCCTGCAGCTTGTGCATGAGGCCGATCCCGCGCCCCTCGTGGCCTCTCACGTAGAGGACCACCCCTCTGCCCCTCGCGGCGACGGCAGCGAGCGCGGCGTCGAGCTGCGGACCGCAGTCGCAGCGCCGTGAGCCGAACACGTCACCGGTGAGGCACTCCGAGTGCACCCGCACGAGAACGTCCTGCCCGTCACCGATCTCGCCGCGCACCAGGGCGATGTGCTCGATGCCGTCGAGCACCGAGTCGTAGCCGACTGCTCGGAACTCGCCGTGCGCCGTCGGGATGCGGGCCTCAGCGACTCGGCGGACCTGGCTCTCGGTCCTGCGGCGGTGGGCAACGAGGTCCGCGATCGAGATCAGCGCGAGTCCGTGCTCGGCAGCGAAGACCTTGAGCTCCTCGAGCCGGGCCATGTCGCCCTCGTCCTTCTGCGACACGACCTCGCAGAGGACCCCCGCCGGTCGCAACCCCGCCATGCGGGCGAGGTCCACAGCGGCCTCGGTGTGACCGGTGCGGCGCAGGACGCCACCCTCGCGGGCGCGAAGGGGCACCACGTGCCCGGGACGGGTGAAGTCCACCGGGGTCGAGTGCGGCGACGCCAGCAGGCGGATGGTGCGGGCGCGGTCTGTCGCTGAGATGCCGGTGCTGACCCCCTCGCGCGCGTCGACGGTGACGGTGTAGGCCGTGCCGCGCTTGTCCTGGTTGGTGTGGAACATGGGCGGCAGGTCCAGCCTGTCGCAGTCGGCATCCTCGAGCGGGACGCAGATGTAGCCGGAGGTGTAGCGGACCATGAAGGCGACCAGCTCGGGGGTGGCGAGCTCCGCCGCGAAGATGAGGTCGCCCTCGTTCTCCCGGTCCTCGTCGTCGACCACCACGACGGCCTTGCCCGCCGCGACGTCGGCGATGGCCCGCTCGACGCTGTCCAGCCCCGTCACCTGGGTGCTGTCGCGTGGACTCGCGTCAGGGGCCCTGCTCGTCATGTCTGCGCCGGGGCTGGTCACGTCTGTCCTTCGGGTGGGTGGGCTGATCCCGTCGCGGGGCCAGCGGGGTCGGCCGGGCGAAGGCCCGACAGCAAGAGCTTCTCGACGTGCTTGGCCAGGATGTCGACCTCGAGGTTCACCGGGTCGCCGGTCGTCTTGGTGCCGAGGGTCGTCATTGCGAGCGTCGTGGGGATCAGGCTGATCTCGAACCACTCCGGTCCGACGCCGCTCACCGTGAGGGACACCCCGTCGACGGTGATCGAGCCCTTCTCGACGACGTAGCGACCCAACCCGTCGGGCAAGGACACCCGAACGACGGTCCAGTGCTCCATCGGCGTCACGGCCAGCAGCGCACCTGCGGCGTCCACGTGGCCCTGGACGACGTGGCCCCCTAGGCGGGCGCTGACCCGCACGGCGCGTTCGAGGTTGACCGGGCTCCCGGGCCGCAGGACCCCGAGGGACGAGCGCTTCAGCGTCTCGGCCATGACGTCTGCGGTGAAGGCGCCGTGCTCGTTGGTGACGACGGTCAGGCAGACCCCGTTCACCGCGATCGAGTCGCCGTGCTCGGCGTCGGAGGTGACGACCGGCCCGCGGACGGTCAGGCGCGCGGCGTCGCCGAGGTCGTCGATGAACAGCACCTCGCCGAGCTCCTCGACGATCCCGGTGAACACCTAGATCCTCCTCGGCCGCATGGTCAGACGCACGTCGTCGCCGAGGCGAGTCACCTCATCGAGGCGCAACCGGTGTGCGCCGGCGATCGTTCCCACGCCCGCGTCGGCGAGGGCTGCGGGACCTGATCCCAGCAGGGCCGGCGCGACGTAGCCGATGACCCGGTCGACCAGGCCGGCAGCGACGAAGGCACCGGCCAGGACCGGCCCTCCTTCGAGGAGCACGCTCACGACGTCGTGGTCTGCGGCGACCCGGTCCAGCAGTGCCGGGAGGTCGACGTGGCCGTCGGCGCCGGTCGGCAGCTCGAGCACCCGCGGGTAGCCGGTGTCGCGCAGAGCTGCCGAGGCGGTGAGCGCCACGAGCGCAGGCTCCTTCCCCGCGAGCGCCCGCGCCGTGAGCGGGGTGCGGCCGGAGGAGTCGACGATGACCCGGAGCGGCTGGGCCACCTCTGCGGCGGGGACCCCGGTCGGACGGGCGTCCAGCATCGGGTCGTCGGCGAGCACCGTCCCGACACCAGCGAGCACCGCGTCCACCTCGGCCCTCAGCCGGTGCACGTCGGCCCGCGCCAGCTCGCCCGTGACCCAACGGGACGTCCCGTCGCTCGCCGCGCTGCGCCCGTCGAGGGTCGCGGCGTACTTCCAGGTGACGAAGGGCCGGCCGGTCTGCTTGCTGGTCAGCCAGGCCTCGAGCGGCCCGAGGGCCACCCCGTCGGACAGGACGCCGCCCTCCACGTCGAGCCCTGCCTCGGCCAACAGCTCTGCCCCACCGCCGGCGTCCGGAGTCGGGTCGGAACAGGCGAACACCACCCGGGCGATCCCAGCAGCGAGGACCACGTCGGTGCAGGGCCCGGTGCGACCGGTGTGCCGGCAGGGCTCGAGGGTCACGACGAGGGTGCCTCCCCTCGCCCGCTCCCCCGCCTCGGTCACGGCTACGACCTCGGCGTGCGGCCCTCCAGGTGGGCGGGTGTGGCCGGTGCCGACCACGGCGCCGGCGGAGTCGAGGACGACGGCACCGACCGGCGGGTTGGGGCTGGTCCGGCCGAGGGCGGCTCGTGACTCGGCGACGGCAGCACGCAGCGCACCGAGCTCTGTCGGGCTGGCCATCGGTCCCCTTCCGCGCGAATGCGGCCCCGGGGGACGGGCGAGCGCAGGCACAGGAGCCGGCGACCGCCCGCGCGCTCCTCTCCTCCGGACTCTCACCGTCGGTCCTGGAGTTCCACCAGGTCCACCGGTCGCTGGCTGCGATCGGGTCGCGGACTGTCACCGCCGGTTCGGAATTGCACCGACCCCGGGGCGCGCAGGTCTTGTCGAGAGTCAGTCTGCCACGTAGCCACCCGGAGCGGAGCCGCGTGCCCGAGGTCTCAGGCGCGGGTGACCGCCGCCGCTCGATCCCGCAGCGCCTCGATCGCAGCAGCCGGATCGGCCGCCCCGTAGACCGCTGACCCGGCGACGAAGACGTCAGCACCAGCCTCGGCGCAGCGCTCGATCGTCTCGGCGCTGACCCCGCCGTCGACCTGCAGCCAGACGTCGAGGTCCCGACCCCGAATCGCTTCGGAGCACCGGCGGAGCTTCGGGAGGACGACGTCGAGGAAGCTCTGCCCGCCGAACCCCGGCTCCACGGTCATCACCAGCAGCATGTCGATCTCGGGCAGCAGGTCGAGGTAGGGCTCGACGGGGGTGGCTGGCTTGAGCGCCAGGCCAGCTCGGGCGCCTGCGGCCCGCAGGGTGCGCGCGAGGCGGACCGGGGCAGCAGCTGCCTCGGCGTGGAAGGTCACGCTGCCGGCCCCTGCCTCGGCGTAGGCCGGGGCCCACCGGTCGGGGTCCTCGATCATGAGGTGGCAGTCCACCGGCAGGGACGTCGCCCTCAGGATCGCCTCGACCACCGGGAGCCCGAGGGTGAGGTTCGGGACGAAGTGGTTGTCCATCACGTCGATGTGGGCCCAGTCGGCGGCGGTGTCGATCCGGGCGAGCTCCTCTGACAGCCGGGCGAAGTCGGCGGAAAGGATGCTCGGACTGATCTGGGGCCGCCGGGTCATGGGCGACACACTAGGGATTCCACCCCCCGGGGGGTGACCCGTGCGGTGGGCTCAGGGCCGGCGGCGCAGCAGGGACAGGTGCATCGCGTCGGTGCCGTGCAGGTGCGGCCACAGCTGGACGGCCGGCCCGTCGCCGAGGTCGGGCACGCCGGCGAGCATCGGCCGGGCGTCGATCTGCTCGAGCTCGGGGAAGCGACGCAGGACGTCGAGCACCGGGACCACCGTCTCGGCCAGGTGCGGCGAGCAGGTGACGTAGGCCAGCACGCCGCCGGGACGCAGCAGGCGAGCTGCGCTGTCGAGCAGCTCACCCTGCAGTCGGGTGAGCGCCGGGAGGTCGGACGGCTGTCGGCGCCAGCGCACCTCCGGGCGGCGGCGCAGCGCACCCAAGCCGCTGCACGGCGCGTCGAGCAGGATGCGGTCGGCTGAGCCGGGAGCCATCGGCGGCTGACGCGAGTCGGCAGTGAGCACGTCTGCCACGCCGCTGCGGCGCACCAGCCGCGACCGGTGGTGCTGCGCCTCGAACGCCACCAGCCGCGCGCCGCGCTCGCCGGCGATCACGTCCAGCAGCGCTGCCTTGCCACCTGGCCCGGCGCACAGGTCGACCCACAGCCGGTCCGGGCCCAGGACCGGAGCGGCGGCGAGGGCCAGCGCCATGAGCTGGCTGCCCTCGTCCTGCACGCCGGCGCGGCCGTGCTGCACGGCCGCGAGGGCTCCGGGGTCACCTTCACCGAGTCTCACGGCGTAGGGCGAGAACGGTCCGGAAGTACCGCCGCTCCCACCGAGCAGCTCGTCGCGGGGGATGCGCCGCGCCACGAGGTGGACCTCGGGCCGGGCGTCGTCGGCGGCGAGGGCGGCCGCTGTCTGCCACAGGTCGCCCCCGAGAGCGTCGCGGAAGGCGCTCGCGATCCAGCGTGGGTGGCTGTGCTGGAGAGCCAGCGCCCCGAGTCGGTCGTCGGCGGGGGCGAGCTGGGCCACCCAGGCGTCGAGGTCCTTCACCGCGACCTTGCGAAGGACGGCATTGACGAAGGCGACGGGCCCAGCGCTGAGGACGCGACGGGCGAGGTCGACGGTGGCCGAGACCGCCGCGTGCGCAGGGATCCTCGTGCGCAGCAGCTGATGCGCACCAAGGCGCAGGACGTCGAGCACCGGGGGGTCCACCTGCTTGAGCGGTCGGTCGACGCAGGCCTGGAGCACGGCGTCGTAGAGCCCCTGGCCACGAAGTGCGCCGTAGGTCAGCTCGGTGGCGAGAGCGGCGTCGCGTCCGGTGATGCTCCGCTCGCGCAGGAGCCCCGGGAGCACGAGGTTGGCGTACGCCGCGTCCTTTCGCACCGCGACGAGGACGTCGTACGCCGCCCGACGCGGCTTGTCGTCAGCCGGGGGTCGGTAGGGACGGGCCGCCCGACGGTCGGGCTTGCCGGCCGGAGTGCGCGGCGCGCGTGCGGGCTTGCCTGACGAAGCGCCTGGTGTCACGAGAAGACCTCGCCCGGAACGGGTCTCAGGCCGCGCAGCCAGTCGGAGGCCGCCATCGCACCCTTGCCCTCGGGGCGTACGCCGCCGAGCCGCACCGCGGTGGTCCCGGTGCCGACCAGGTCGTCGCGCAGCTCCCCCGGCGCGAGTCGGTCGTCGGTGTGGCCCACCGGACCGAGCTTGACCCGCCGGTCCCGGAAAGTGGTCCAGGCGCCCGGCGCCGGCGTGCAGGCACGGACCAGGCGCTCGACCCGCAGCGCCGGGGCGGCCCAGTCGACACGGGCATCCCCGACGGCGAGCTTGGGCGCGAGGCTCACCCCGTCGGACGGCTGGGGCACGGCGGAGACGGTCCCGTCCTCGATCGCGTCGATCGTCGCCACGAGCAGCCCCGCCCCCGCGGCGGCGAGACGCTCGAGCAGGTCCCCACTGGTGTCGGTGGGTCGTACGTCCTCCGTCGTCACGCCGAAGACCGGACCGGTGTCCATGCCCGCCTCCAGCCGGAAGGTCGTCGCCCCTGTCACCTCGTCACCGGCGAGCACGGCGTGCTGCACGGGGGCGGCACCGCGCCAGGCGGGCAGCAGGGAGAAGTGCAGGTTGACCCAACCGTGATGCGGGACGTCGAGCACGGGCTGGGGCAGCAGCGCGCCGTACGCCACGACCGAGCAGCAGTCCGGATCGATCTCACGCAGGCGGGACTGGAAGTCCGGGTCCTTCGGCGACCGCGGGGCAAGGACCTCGATGCCGGCCGTGTCGGCCAGCGCGCGGACCGGGCTGGGACGAAGGGCCCGCCCCCGCCCCGCTGGAGCGTCGGGTCGGGTGAGCACCGCGACGACCTCATGGCGACTGGCCAGGAGCGCCTCGAGCGAGGGCAGCGCTGGCGCGGGCGTGCCGGCGAAGACCAGCCTCACGCGGACCTCAGCGCGCGCGTCCGAACAGCGGGTGGGGGCTCGTCTTGACCACGGGGGGCGGCTGGTTGGCCCACTCGGCGAGGCGCACCGCCTCGAGAGCCGCCTTCTTCGTCTCAGCGTCGAGACGGTCGATGAACAACACCCCGTCGAGGTGGTCGGCTTCGTGCTGGACGCAGCGGGCAAGCAGGTCACTGCCCTCGATGGTCACCGGGTCGCCGTAGACGTTCTGCCCGTGCGCGACCACGTGCTGCTTGCGCACGCAGTCGAAGGTCAGGTCGGGCAGCGACAGGCACCCCTCGGGTCCGTCCTGGTCCTCGTCGCCCGGGAAGTGCAGCACCGGGTTGATCAGGTGCCCGAGCACGTCGTCGACGTCGAACACGAACACCCGCAGCCCCACCCCGATCTGAGGTGCAGCGAGGCCCACTCCGGGGGCTTCGATCATCGTGTCGGAGAGGTCCTTGACGAGGGTCCGCAGCTCCTTGTCGAACGTCGTGACCGGCAGGGCAGGGGTGCGCAGCACGGGGTCGCCGAGCAGGCGGATCGTCCGGGTGGCCACCGCCTCATGCTAGGTGACCGCCCCGTGCTGGGAAACGACACTCTGCCGGGTGAGCGTCCTTCAGGCCAGGACCCTCGGGTCGAGCTCTACGCGGACCGGCTCGCCCTTCTTGGCGCTGCGGACCGACGCGGCGGCTCGCAGCGCGGCTGCCAGCTCCGCGCCCCGACCGAGCGGGGCGCGCAGCAGCAGTCGCTCGTCCTCACCCTCAGCAGGCACCGGTCCCAGCAGGTCCGCTCGCGCGGCGGCGGGAAGGGCGCTCACGAACTCGGCCAGCGCCGAGGGAGCCCCGACGAGGCTGGCCATGTGCACCGCCGGGGGGAAGCGCAGCGCAGTGCGCTCCGCCAGCTCGCGAGCCGCCGCGCCGGCCGGGTCCCAGCGGACCAGGGCCTGGACAGGGGCGAGCCCCCGGTCGGCCACCACGACGACCCGGCCGTGCGGGGCCGGCCGGGCGAGCGCGGCCGCGGCGAACCACCGGCGCAGCGCCTCCTCACCGGCCCGCAGGTCCACCCGGCCGAGCGCCGCCCACCCGTCGAGCAGTAGCACCGCGCCGTAGGCACCCTCGGCCACCGGCTCGGCGCCTGGCGTGCTGATGATCAGAGCCGGGACGGCCGGGACAGTGGCGAGGACCCCGTCGCGACCCGAAGTGCGGACCGTCACCCCGGGGAAGGCCCGGCCGAGCTCCTCTGCCGTGCGTCGGGCCCCGACGACGACCGCCCGCAGGCGCCGCCCGTCGCAGGCGGGGCACGTCCACTCTCCTGCCAGTCGCCCGCACCACCGGCATCCCGGGACCGTCGAGCTCGACGTCGAGGCGAGCGGCCCGCTGCACGACGAGCAGCGGGCTGCGGTGCGGTCGCGCTCGCACGCGAGGCTGGGCACGTAGCCCCGACGTGGCACCTGGACCAGGACCGGGGCCCCGGCCGTCAGAGCTGCTCGCGCCGCCTCGAACGCGAGGGCCGGCAGCCGCGCGGCCCGGGCCATCGGGTCCCGGGCGAGCTGGTCGTCCCCGGTGCCGTCGACCGTCGGCGCGACGGCGCGCACCGTCACCCGGGCGGCCTCGACCGATCGTGCCCAGCCGGAATCGACGAGCTGCTGCGCCTCGGCCGTGCGCGCGTGGCCTGCGAGCAGCAACCCCGCCCCGGACAGCTGGGCCCGCAGTCGCAGCACCTCCCGGACGTGGGGGTAGGGCGCGCGCGGCTCGGCGTGGAGGTCGTCCCCGTCGTCCCACACGACGGCGAGGCCGAGCTGCTTCACCGGGGCGAAGGCGGCGCTCCGGGTCCCCAGGGCGACCTGGACGTCGCCGCGCAGGACCGACAGCCAACGGCGGTAGCGCTCCGCCGGACCGAGGTCGGCGGTCAACGCCGCAGCGCGTACGCCGGTGGCAGCGACAGCTGCGGCCACTCGCGCCAGGTCGCGCCCGTCGGGTACGACCACCAAGGCCCCCCGCCCGCTGCTGACGCAGGCCAGCACTGCTCGCGCGACCTCCTGCGGCCAGGTCGGGCCGGGAAGGGCTGACCACACCGCTCGAGGAGAACGGCCTCGGGCCAGTGCCGCGATCAGCGCGGCGCCGCTCTCGTAGCGGGACCAGGACCCCGCCTCGTCCGGCCCGAGTGAGTGCTCGCCGGGATGGCCCACGTCGGGCAGCGGCTCGGGAGCAGGAGCGGCCTCCACCCGGCCGTGCCGGGGCGGGATCGCGAGGCGCAGGACGTCGGCGAGCGTGCCTGCCGTCCGGTCGGCCACGGCTCGCGCCAGCTCGGCCACCTCGGGCGTGAGCACGCGCTCCGCGCTGACCACCCCGGCGAGCGGGGTGAGGCGCCCGACGTGCTCACTGTCGTCCGCGCGCTCCAGGAGCCAGCCGTCGACGAGTCGCCCCGCGAAGCGGACGCGTACGCGAACCCCGGGCTGGGCCTGGTCTCCCAGCGACGCAGGCACGGAGTAGTCGAACGGCCGGTCCAGGTGCGCCAACCCGCTGTCGACGACCACCCGCGCCACGCGATGGTGGGTAGCGAGGGCCAGCGGAACCGAGGCCTTGCGAGATCTCGACCGGACGGCGGGAACCTGTGCCGGCGCAGGAGCGCCGGCGGCGGAGCCAGCACCCTTCAGCACCAGCGGCAGCACCTCGTCGGTCACGGCGCCGAGGGTAGGCGGGTCGACCGACACGGAGGCCGACACTTCCCCCAACCGAGCAACCCGGCGGGCGCCGATGATCGGCTGGGTGAACCCCTGACGCGCGACGCGCGCACGGGCTCGCGGCAAGGACTGAGGAGGACTGAGGAGACGGCCTACTGGCCGGCGGCCTTGCGCAGGAGCTCGGCCCGGTCAGTGTTCTCCCAGGTGAAGTCCTCGCCCTTGCGGCCGAAGTGACCGTAGGCGGAGGTCTGGGCGTAGATCGGTCGCAGGAGGTCGAGGTCACGGATGATCGCTGCGGGGCGGAGGTCGAAGACCTCGAGGACCGCGTCCTGGAGCAGCTGGTCGTCGAGGACCCCGGTGCCGAAGGTGTCCACGAACAACCCGACCGGCTCGGCCTTGCCGATGGCGTAGGCCACTTGGACCTCGCACCGCGTCGCGAGCCCCGCGGCGACGACGTTCTTGGCCACCCAGCGCATGGCGTAGGCGGCCGAGCGGTCGACCTTGGACGGGTCCTTGCCGGAGAAAGCGCCGCCTCCGTGGCGGGCGTACCCGCCGTAGGTGTCCACGATGATCTTGCGACCGGTCAGGCCGGCGTCGCCCATCGGTCCCCCGATGACGAACTTGCCGGTCGGGTTGACCAGGAGCCGGTAACCCTCGGTCTCGATGCCCAGGTCGGCGATCTCGGGCTCGACCACGTGCTCGGCGATGTCGGGGGTGAGCAGGCTGGCGAGGTCGATGTCCTCGGCGTGCTGGGAAGAGACCACGACGGTGTCGAGCCGGGCAGGCTTGCCGTCGACGTACTCGATGGTGACCTGGGTCTTGCCGTCTGGCCGCAGGTAGGGCACGACCCCGTCCTTGCGGACCTGGGCGAGCCGGCGGGCCAGTCGGTGCGCCAGGGCGATGGGCAGCGGCATCAGCTCTGGCGTCTCATCGCACGCGAACCCGAACATCAGGCCCTGGTCGCCGGCACCCTGCTTCTCGAGCTCGTCCGTCTCGCCCTCGACCCGGGACTCGTAGGCCTCGTCGACGCCCTGGGCGATGTCGGAGCTCTGCGAGCCGATCGAGACCGAGACGCCGCAGCTCTCGCCGTCGAAGCCCTTCTTGCTGCTGTCGTAACCGATGCCCAGGATCGTCTTGCGGACGATCGTGGGAATGTCAGCGTAGGCCTCGGTCGTCACCTCACCGGCGACGTGGACCTGGCCGGTCGTGATGAGCGTCTCGACGGCGACCCGGCTCTTCGGGTCCTGCGCCAGGAGCGCGTCGAGGATCGCGTCGCTGATCGCATCCGCGATCTTGTCGGGGTGCCCCTCGGTCACGGACTCCGAGGTGAAAAGGCGACGGGACACGGGGCTCCTCGAGCTGACTGGTCGATCAGGACGTCTGGGAGAGCCTACTCGGCCACATTGCGACGAGATCCCACACTGCGTGGGCCACGCCGTCCTTGGTGGTCAACGGGACCTCGAGCACCTCGCCGGTGCGGGACAGGACAGTCACGGCGTTGTCGTCGCCCTCGAAGCCCGTCGGGTGACCGGCCTCGCCCACCTCGTTGACCACAAGCAGGTCGCAGCCCTTGCGGGCCAGCTTCTCCTTGGCGTAGGCCAGGACGCCCCGCTCCTCATCGCCGGTCTCGGCGGCGAAACCCACCAGGACCTGGCCGGCCGCAGCCGGGTCGGCCCCGCGTGCTGCCACCAGGTCGGCGAGGACGTCGGGATTCTGCACCAGGTCCACGGTCATCGTCTCGGTCTTCTTGCGCTTGACCGCGAGCCGCTCGACGGGGCGGTAGTCCGCCACAGCAGCCGCCATCACCACGACGTCCGCGCCCTTGCTCTCTGCGAGGACCACTTCGCGCAGCTCGAGGGCGCTCGTCACGCGACGGACGCTGGCCCCCGGCGGGTCCGGCAGGGCGGCGCTCGTGACCAGCACGACCTGCGCGCCTCGCCGGAGGGCGGCCCTCGCCATGGCGTAGCCCTGCTTGCCCGAGGAGCGGTTGCCCAGGAACCGCACCGGATCGAGGTGCTCACGGGTGCCGCCGGCCGAGATGACCACGCGGCGCCCCGCGAGGTCCTGCCTGGACCAGGAGTCCGGATCACCGGCGAGGACCGGAGCGCCCCCGAGGAGCTGAGTGCCCCCGAGGAGCTGAGTGCCCCCGAGGAGCTGAGTGCACAGCTCGGCGAGCTCGGCCGGCTCAGGGAGCCGCCCCTTGCCGCTGTCTGCGCCGGTCAACCGACCGACGGACGGTTCGACGACGACGACTCCCCGCTCGCGGAGCAAGGCGACGTTGGCCTGCGTGGCCGAGTGCTCCCACATCTCGGTGTGCATCGCAGGGGCCAGCAGCACGGGGCACCGCGCCGTGAGCAGCACGTTCGTGAGCAGGTCGTCAGCGAGTCCGTGCGCCGCTCTGGCGAGCAGGTCTGCGGTGGCCGGCGCCACGACGACGAGGTCCGCGTCCTGGCCGAGCCGGACGTGCGGGACCTCGTGGACCTGCGACCAGACGTCGTCGGCCACCGGCTTGCCGGACAGTGCCGCCCAGGTCGCCGCGCCCACGAAGTGGAGCGCGGCTCGAGTGGGGACCACGGTGACGTCGTGCCCGGACTCGCTCAGCCGTCGCAGCAGCTCGACCGCCTTGTAGGCGGCGATCCCCCCGGCGACACCCAGGACGACCCGTGGTCGCTCGCTCCGCGCCATCGTCGACTAGACGGCGGGGTCGGCGATCTGCTCGTGCGTGAGCAGACCACCGTTGATCTCCCGCAGGGCGATCGACAAGGGCTTCTCCTGCACGCCGGTCTCGACCAGCGGGCCGACGTACTCCAGCAGGCCCTCGCCCAGCTGGGAGTAGTAGGCGTTGATCTGCCGCGCACGCTTGGCGGCGTAGATGACCAGGCTGTACTTGGAGTCGGTGGCGGCGAGCAGCTCGTCGATCGGGGGGTTGGTGATGCCGATCGGGTTGGCGACAGTGCCGGACACGGGGGTTCTCCAGACGCGTTGCTCGAGCGGTGCTGCTCGAGGAGGCTGCTCGACACGAGCTGCTCGAGAGAGCTGCCGACGGGGGCTGCCGACGGGGGCTGCCGAAGAAAGCTGCCCTCGAGGAGAGCTGCCCAAGAAGGCTGCCCAAGAGGGCGACTACGGGGTGATCCCCATCAACGCTACCAGCCGGTCGGCGGCCGCCTCGAGGTCGTCGTTCACGACGGTGACGTCGAACTCCTGCTCCGCTGCCAGCTCGACCTTGGCCGTGGCGAGGCGCCGTTCGCGCTCCTGCTCGCTCTCGGTGCCCCGCCCCACGAGCCGCCGTACGAGCTCCTCCCACGAGGGCGGTGAGAGGAACACGAAGCGGGCGCCGGGCAGGACCCGCCGAACCTGCCTTGCCCCCTGCAGGTCGATCTCGAGCAGAGCCGGGCGACCCTCGGCCAGGGCGCGTTCGACGGCCGGACGCGGCGTGCCGTAGCGGTGCTGCCCGTGGACGACAGCCCACTCGAGCAGCTCGTCTGCCCCGACCATCCGGTCGAACTCCGGGTCGCTCACGAAGTGGTAGTGCACGCCGTCCTGCTCGCCAGGTCGGGGCGGACGGGTCGTCGCTGACACCGAGATCCACACCTGCGGCCATCGGGACCGGACCTGCGCAGCGACGCTGCCCTTCCCCACGGCCGTCGGCCCGGCGAGCACGGTCAACCGGGAGCTCAAGAGCCGCTGAACTCCCTGACGAGGGCCTCGCGCTGCTTCGACCCGAGCCCGCGCACCCGGCGCGACGGCGAGATCTCCAGGCGCTCCATGATCTTCTGCGCCCGTACCTTCCCGACGCCGGGCATCGACTCGAGGACGGCGACCACCTTCATCTTGCCGATGACGTCGTCGCCGTCACCGTCGGCCAGCACCTGCTCGAGCTTGGTCCCGCTGGACTTCAGGCGCACCTTGAGCTCGGCGCGAGCCTTGCGGGCCGCGGCGGCCTTCTCCAGGGCCGCGGAGCGCTGTTCGGGGGTGAGGGACGGCAGCGCCACGCGGGTCACCTCGGTGTCGGGATGGTGTCGGAAGGGTGTCGGACAGGGGCTCGAAACGGGCTCGGCCCCCCGGAACCTAGTCGGGGGCAGGCCGTCTGGGCAACGCCTGGCGGCGGGCCCCCCCGGCAGGACGGTCTCGACGGCAGTGGGTCGAGGTCGGGCAGACGGGTCAAGCCCGCCGGACCCCCGCTGCGATGGCGGCAACTGCGGCGCCGGGGTCGGCCGCGCCCGTGATGGGACGACCGATGACCAGCAGGTCGGCGCCGTCGGAGAGGGCCTGCTCCGGGGTCGCGACCCGAGCCTGGTCCTGCCGGTCGGCGCCAGCGGGCCGCACCCCCGGTGTGATCAGCACGATGCCGGGTCCCACCTCCGCGCGTACGGCGGCGACCTCCTGTGGTGAGCAGACCAGAGCGCCGGCGCCGGCTCCGACGGCCAAGGCAGCGAGACGGCGGACCGCGTCCCGGGGCGGCCCGGCGAGCCCGACCGCCTCCAAGGCCACCGCATCCATGCTGGTCAGCACGGTGACCCCGGCGATCGTCACGTCCGGGGCCGCCTCGACCGCGGCCCGGACCATGTCTGCTCCACCGGCCGCGTGCACGGTGAGGTACTGCGGGCCCAGCACCGAGACAGACCGGGCCGCCCCGGCCACGGTGTTGGGGATGTCGTGCAGCTTGAGGTCGAGGAACAGCCCGGCGTCGGTGACGGCCCGGACCTGCTCGACCACTGCCGGGCCGGCTCGCAGGAACAGCTCGAGCCCGATCTTGACGACCGCGACGTGGGGTCCGACCTGGGTCGCCCAGCGCACGGCCGTAGCAGCTTCCTGCGCGTCAAGCGCGACGGCGATCGGAGCCCGTGTCGTCAACGTCATCGGCTTCCGTCCATCAGCTTCGGCGTCCATCGATCTGGGGTTCCATCAGCTCCGAACCTCCACGGGCACGGGGGCGGAGTCGGGGCCGACGTCCGGGACCATGACGTCCCCGACGGGGTCAGGTTCCTCCGGCATGAAGGTCCGGGGAGGGCGGTGCGCGAGTCCGACGACGTCGCTGAGCCGGTCGATCCCCCGATCCTCCAGTGCCCGCGTGAGCTCGTCGAGGATGCGCACAGGAGCTGTCGGGTCCCCGAAGACCACCGTGCCGATGCTCACCGCGCTGGCCCCGGCGAGCAGGAACTCAAGCGCGTCGAGCCCGGTGCGGATGCCCCCCATGCCCAGGATCGGCACCTCCGGCATCGCCTGGTGCACCTGCCAGACGCAGCGGACCGCGACTGGTCGGATCGCTGGGCCGGACAGGCCGCCGGTGATCCCTGCGAGCGCAGGTCGCATCGTGGTCGTGTCGATGACCATGCCGAGAAGCGTGTTGATCACTGACAGGCCGTCCGCTCCCGCGTCGACGCAGGACCTGGCGATCGACACGATGTCGGTCACGTCGGGGGACAGCTTCGCGAACACCGGGATGCCCGCGTCGGTGTTCTTGCGGACGGCGTTCACGACACCGGACGACGCCTTCGCGTCGCAGGCGAACACCTGACCGCGGTCCTCGACGTTCGGGCACGAGATGTTGACCTCGACCATGGCCACGCCAGGACGCCCACGCAGCTGCGAGGCCAGACGGGCGTAGTCGTCGATGGAGCCCCCCGCGATGGAGACGACCGCCCGGGCGCCTCGGTCGGCGAGCCAGGGGAGATCGTGGTCCAGGAAGTGCTCGATCCCCGGCCCCTGGAGGCCGATCGAGTTCAGCATGCCGCTCGGGGTCTCGGCCATCCGCGGCGTCGCCCGTCCTGAACGGGTGTTGAGCATGATCGACTTGGTGACGACCCCGCCGAGGCCGGCCACGTCGAAGAACTGGTGGAGCTCCTGGCCCGCCGCCGCGCACCCGGACGCGGTGAAGACGGGGTTCGGGAAGCTGGTCCCGGCCAGCACCGTCGTCAGGTCCACGCTCATCGATGCGCCCCAGGGGCGCCGACCGCGTCGGCCGGGACCGTGCCCACCTCGTCCCACCGGACGCGGTCGCCGAGGAACACCGGTCCTTCGACGCACGAGCGCACCATGCGGGTCAGGCCGTCGCTGCCGATGACGGGCAGGACGCAGGTCATGCAGACGCCGATGCCGCAGGCCATCGACTCCTCGACGGCGACCTGACAGGGGATCCCCCGCTCGGCGCACTGCTCCGCGACGGCCCTCAGCATGGCCATCGGTCCGCACGCGTAGACGACGTCCGTGGCGTTCTTCTCCAGCACGGCTGGCAGCACGTCGCTGACCCGGCCGCGCTGCCCGCTGGAGCCGTCGTCGGTGGTGACCGCGATGGACGACCCGATCCGCTTGGCCTCGAGGCGACCGAAGAGCCGGTCGGCGCTCCCTGCGCCGAGGACGACATCGACCCGGCAGCCGCGCTCGCGCAGGGCAGTAGCCAGCGGCAGCAGCGGGGCGCTGCCGTAGCCCCCACCGACCAGCACGACGTTCACAGCGGTCTTCGGCAGGCGGAAGGGCCTGCCGAGCGGTCCGACGACGTCGAGCTTGTCCTGCGGCCGCCGCGCCGAGAGCCACGCCGTTCCCTTGCCGTGGACGGCGAACACGAACTCGACGGTCCCGCCGTAGACGCCCCGGTCCTTCACGGCGTAGATGGCGAAGGCCCGGCGCAGCAGCATGCTCGACTCGGGGCCGCCGACCTGGACGGCCAGGAAGTGACCGGGCCGGGTGAGCTCAGGGATGCCGGGGGCGATGACGGTCATGGACTGGTAGGCCCCGACCCGCTTGACTGACAGGACCTCACCGGCCACCTGCAGCGGCACTAGAGCTCCCCCTTCCCGGCCGGCCCGGGCGGCGTGACCGGCGGCTGCACCGGCGCCTCGCCGGGGCCGGCCCCGGCTGCTGCGGCGGAACGACGCAGACCGGCGTGGTGCTCCTGCAGGGACCGCACGCCGATGTCTCCTCGTACGAGTGCCTCGATGCCCTGCACGCAGGCGCCTGCCCCCTGGATGGTGGTGATGCACGGGACGCCCTGTGCCACGGCTGCGGTGCGGATCTCGTAGCCGTCCTTGCGGGCACCCACGCCGAACGGGGTGTTGATGATCAGGTCGACCTCGCCGGCGAGGATGCGCGGGACGATGTCGTCGCCCTTGCCGTGCGAGTGCTTGCCGACCACCGTCGCGGTGACGCCGTTGCGGCGGAGCACGTCGGCCGTGCCCTCCGTCGCGAGGACCTCGAAGCCCAGGTCCGCCAGCCGCTTGACCGGGAACAGCATGGCCCGCTTGTCGCGGTTCGCGACGCTCACGAACACCGCCCCCTTGACCGGCAGCTCGCCGTAGGCCGCGGCCTGGCTCTTGGCGTAGGCCGTGCCGAAGACGCTGTCGATGCCCATCACCTCGCCGGTCGACTTCATCTCGGGACCCAACACCGTGTCGACGCCCTCACCGGCCGCGGTGCGGAAGCGCCCGAACGGCAGCACCGCCTCCTTGACCGAGATGGGCGCGTCGAACGGCAGCGTGCCGCCGTCACCGGCTTCCGGCAGCATCCCCTCGGCGCGGAGCTGGGCGACGGTCGCGCCGAGCATGATCCGGGCGGCGGCCTTGGCCACCTGCACCGCGGTCGCCTTGCTGACGAACGGTACCGTCCGGCTCGCCCGGGGGTTCGCCTCGAGGACGTAGAGCACGTCGTCCTTCATGGCGTACTGCACGTTCAGCAGACCGCGTACGCCCACGCCGGCTGCGATCCCGAGCGTCGACGTGCGGATGCGCTCCAGGTCGGCCCGGCCGAGGGTGATCGGCGGGAGGGCGCAGGCGGAGTCGCCCGAGTGGATCCCCGCCTCCTCGATGTGCTCCATGACGCCGGCGAGGTAGAGCTCAGTGCCGTCGTAGAGGGCGTCGACGTCGATCTCGACCGCGTCCTCGAGGAACCGGTCGACGAGCACCGGGTGGTCCGGGCCGATCAGCGTGGAGCGCTGCACGTAGTCGACCAGCATCTCGTCGTCGTAGACGATCTCCATGCCCCGGCCGCCGAGCACGTAGGAGGGCCGGACGAGGACCGGGTAGCCCACGGCCTCGGCGATGGCCTTGGCCTCGTCGTAGGACCGCGCGGTCCCGTGCTTGGGTGCGGGCAGGCCGGCCTCGGCCAGCACCTTGCCGAAGGCCTCACGCTCCTCCGCGAGGTGGATGGCCTCGGGGCTGGTGCCGACGATGGGGACGCCGCAGTCCTTGAGCTCCTGAGCCAACCGGAGCGGGGTCTGGCCGCCGAGCTGCACGATCACGCCGACGAGGGCACCCCCGCCCGCCTCGGCACTTGCCTGCTCTGCGGCGACGACCTCGAGGACGTCCTCGACGGTCAGCGGCTCGAAGTAGAGCCGGTCACTCGTGTCGTAGTCGGTGCTGACGGTCTCCGGGTTGCAGTTGACCATCACGGTCTCGAAGCCGGCGGCCGACAGCGCGAAAGAGGCGTGCACGCAGGCGTAGTCGAACTCGATGCCCTGGCCGATGCGGTTCGGGCCGCTGCCGAGGATCAGCACCTTCGACTTGCTCGAGGGGGCGACCTCGGACTCCTCGTCGTAGCAGGAGTAGTGGTAGGGCGTCTCAGCGGCGAACTCGGCCGCGCAGGTGTCGACGGTCTTGAAGACCGGCCGGACGCCCAGCTCGTGGCGAAGGGCCCGCACCTGCTGCTCGCTCACCCCCCTGATCGCGGCGATCTGGCGGTCGCTGCAGCCCATGCGCTTGGCCTGGCGCAGCAGCGGCTCCTCGAGGGGCCCAGGCGCCGCGTCCCGCAGCTGTGCGTTCAGCTCGACCAGCGAGAGGATCTGGTCGAGGAACCAGGGATCGATGCGCGTCGCCTCGTGGACCTGCTCCACCGTCGCGCCGAGCCGCAGCGCCCGCTCGACCGTCAGCAGCCGGGCGTCATGGGGCACCCGAGCCAGGTCGAGAGCGTCCTGGGCCGTCCCCTCGGGGTCCGGCTCGACCCAGAACCCCGACGGCGCCTGCTCGAGCGAGCGCATCGCCTTCTGCAGCGCCTCCACGAAGGACCGGCCGATCGCCATGGCCTCGCCGACGCTCTTCATCGTCGTGGTCAGCTCGCGGTCAGCGCCGGGAAACTTCTCGAAGGCGAACCGCGGGATCTTCACCACGATGTAGTCGAGCGAGGGCTCGAAGGACGCCGGGGTCTCCTGCGTGATGTCGTTGGGGATCTCATCGAGGGTGTAGCCGATCGCGAGGCGCGCGGCGATCTTGGCGATGGGGAAGCCGGTCGCCTTCGAGGCCAGCGCGCTCGACCGGGACACGCGGGGGTTCATCTCGATGACGACGATCCGCCCGTCGGCGGGGTTCACGGCGAACTGGATGTTGCAGCCGCCGGTGTCGACGCCCACCGCCCGGATGATGGCGATGGAGAGGTCGCGCATCGTCTGGTACTCGCGGTCGGTCAGGGTCAGAGCAGGGGCGACCGTGACGCTGTCGCCCGTGTGGACGCCCATGGGGTCGATGTTCTCGATCGAGCAGATGACGACGACGTTGTCTGCCCGGTCGCGCATCAGCTCCAGCTCGTACTCCTTCCAGCCCAGGATGGACTCCTCGAGCAGGACCTCTGTCGTGGGGCTGGCAAGCAGCCCTCCCCCGGCGATGCGGTGCAGGGCCATCTCGTCGTGGGCGATGCCGGAGCCGCTCCCGCCCATGGTGAAGCTCGGACGGACGACGACCGGGTAGCCGAGCTGGGCCGTCGCAGCGAGCACCTCGTCCATGGTGTGGCACACCGCGCTGCGGGCGCTGGTGCCGCCGACCGACTCCACGACCTGCTTGAACTCCTGGCGGTCCTCACCGCGGCGGATCGCATCGACATCGGCGCCGATCAGCTCGACACCGTAGCGCTGGAGCACCCCGGTCGCGTGCAGCGACATCGCGGCGTTCAGGGCGGTCTGCCCGCCGAGGGTCGCAAGAAGGGCGTCCGGCCGCTCCTTCTCGATGACCTTGGTGACGAACTCGGGGGTGATCGGCTCGAGGTAGGTCGCGTCCGCGAACTCGGGGTCGGTCATGATGGTCGCCGGGTTGGAGTTGATCAGCGTGACCCGAAGACCCTCGGCCCGCAGCACCCGGCACGCCTGGGTCCCGGAGTAGTCGAACTCGGCAGCCTGCCCGATGAGGATCGGTCCTGACCCGATGACGAGAACGTGCCGGATGTCGTCGCGCTTGGGCATCAGGCCTCCATCAGGGACGCGAAGGAGTCGAACAGGCCGGTCGCGTCGTGCGGACCGGGGGCCGCCTCGGGGTGGTACTGCACCGAGAACGCCCGCACGTCGAGGCACCTGAGCCCCTCGACCACGTCGTCGTTGAGGTCGATGTGGCTGACCTCGACCCGGCCGTACGGCGTGTCGACGGCCCCGTCGAGAGGTGCCTGCACGGCGAACCCGTGGTTGTGGCTGGTCATGTGCACCTGACCGGTCCGGCGGTCCTGGACCGGCTGGTTCATGCCCCGGTGGCCGTAGCGCATCTTGTAGGTGCCGAGTCCCAGCGCCCGTCCGAGGATCTGGTTGCCGAAGCAGATGCCGAACAGGGGCACCCCCGCTTCGAGCACCGCCCGGGCCGCCGCGACGGGCCCGTCGGTCGTGGCCGGGTCGCCAGGACCGTTGGACAGGAAGACCCCGTCCGCCCCGATCGAGAGCAGGTCCGCACCGGAGGTGGTCGCCGGGAGCACGTGCACCTCGCAGCCCCGCAGCGCCAGGTTGCGTGGTGTGCTCGTCTTGATGCCGAGGTCGAGAGCTGCGACCGTGAAGCGCTTCTCGCCGACCGCAGGGACGACGTATGCCTCGCGGGTCGTGACCTCATGGGCCAGGTCGGCACCCTCCATGGGCGGGCTCGCTGCGACCTGGGCGTGCAGGTCCTCGAGCTCGCCCAGGGCGTCTCCGCTGAAGATGCCGACCTTCATCGCGCCGCGCTCGCGCAGGTGACGGGTCAGCGCTCTCGTGTCGATGCCGCTGATGCCCACGACGCCCTGGCCGACGAGCTCGTCGTCGAGCGAGCCGGTGCTGCGCCAGTTGCTGGCTGTCCGCGACGGGTCACGGACGACGAACCCGCTCACCCAGATGCGGCCCGACTCGGGGTCCTCGGCGTTGGCGCCGGTGTTGCCGATGTGCGGGGCCGTCATGACGACCACCTGCCGGTGGTAGCTCGGATCGGTGAGGGTCTCCTGGTAGCCGGTCATGCCGGTGTTGAAGACGGCCTCGCCGAAGGTCGACCCGACGGCGCCGTACGACTCGCCGCGGAACGCGCGCCCGTCCTCGAGGACGAGCAGTGCGGGCGTCATCAGGCCTCCAGCCGTGTCGGGAGCCGAGCCGTCACGGCCTCGGCGAGGGGGCGGTGCTGCGCGTGGTCGTCGGCCCGGAACGCGCTCGTCAGCAGGCGACTCCCGAGGCGCCACTCGATGAGCAGCAGGCCCTCCTTGCCGACGACCTTGCCGGCGAGGGCATCTCCGAGCGACGCCCCGTCGATGACGTCGTAGGGCAGGAAGAGGTCCACGAGCCCCTCGCGCTCGACGTGGACGCCGTCGGTCGCGAGGACCAACCACCCGGCAGCACGGTGCGCGAGGTCGTGGACGGCGACCCGGTCGAGCCAGTCGTCGGCGAAGGTCGTGCCGACGAACAGCCCGGGGACAGCGGGTGCGAGCGCTTCTGCCCGGACCAGGGGCGGCGGGGGCGGGGCAGGCAGATCACCCTGACGACGTTGGCGGGAGCGCCAGCCGCGCAGCATCAGCAGGTAGAGCAGGCCGACCATCAGCAGCATGCCGACGGTCAGGGCGAACCGGTCCGCGCTCATGCCGGCTTGCCGTCGAGGACCGTCGGGCGGCCGCGCAGGAAGGTGGCGACGACCCGGGCCGGCAGCTCACGTCCGGCGAACGGCGTGTTGCGGCTGCGGCTCGCCGTGACGCGGGGGTCGACGGTCCAGGCACCGGTCGGGTCGACCAGGCAGAGGTTCGCCGGCTCCCCCACGGCGATCGGTCGCCCCTGGGGCTGCGGTCCCTCGTCGAGCCGGCCGATGCGGGCGGGGGTGCTGGACATGCGCTCGGAGACCTGGCGCCAGGTCAGGCGCCCGGTCTCCACCATCGTGAGTGCGACGATGCCGAGCGCCGTCTCGAGGCCGGTCATGCCGGGGAGGGCAGCACCCCACTCGGCCTCCTTGTCCTCGAGGGCGTGCGGGGCGTGGTCGGTCGCCACGCAGTCGATCGTCCCGTCGGCGAGACCCTCGCGCAGCGCGTCCACGTCGGACTGGCTGCGTAGCGGGGGGTTCACCTTGAAGACCGGGTCGTAGGAGCGAGCCAGGTCGTCGGTGAGCAGCAGGTGGTGAGGGGTGACCTCGGCGGTGACGTTCCACCCCTTGCCCTTGGCCCAGCGCAGCAGATCGACGCTGCCGGCGGTGCTCACGTGGCAGACGTGCAGCCGGCTGTCCACGTGGGCGGTGAGCAGGCAGTCGCGGGCGATGATCGCCTCCTCGGCGACGGCCGGCCACCCGGTGAGGCCGAGCATGCTGGAGGTCACGCCCTCGTTCATCTGCGCCCCGACCGTCAGGCGCGGCTCCTGGGCGTGCTGGGCGATGACACCGTCGAAGGCCTTCACGTACTCGAGAGCACGTCGCATGAGGCTCGCATCGCTGACGCAGCGGCCGTCGTCGGAGAACACGCGTACGCGGGCTGCGCTGTCGGCCATCGTGCCGAGCTCGGCCATCTGCTCCCCGCCGAGCCCGACGGTCACCGCCCCCACGGGGGCGACGTCGCAGTGGCCGGCCTCGCGTCCGAGGCGCCAGACCTGCTCGACGACGCCTGCCGTGTCGGCGACCGGGTCGGTGTTGGCCATGGCGTGGACGGCGGTGAAGCCGCCGAGAGCTGCAGCCAGCGTGCCGGTCTCGACCGTCTCGGCGTCCTCGCGACCAGGCTCGCGCAGGTGGGTGTGGAGGTCCACGAGGCCGGGGAGCAGGACGGCACCGCCTCCGGCGAGGACCCGGCCGTCGCCGTCTGTCAGTCCTGCGCCGATCTCGGCGATCCGCCCGTCGACCAGGCGTACGTCGACCGCGTCCTCTCCGTAGGGGCGGACGTCGCGGAGCAGGTAGGAGGTCATGCGGGCGTCGGCCTTCCCAGGGCAGGAGCTGTCAGTGGAGCGGTTGTCAGGGCGTCGGGCTCGATGTCCGGTGCGCCGATGGCGGGGGCAGCGCCTCCGAGCAGCAGGTAGAGCACGGCCATGCGGACGCTCACGCCGTTCGCCACCTGCTCGACGATCGTCGAGCGGACGCCGTCGGCCACCTCCGGGGCGATCTCCATGCCGCGGACCATCGGCCCCGGGTGCATCACGATCGCGTCGTCGGCCAGCGTCAGGGCCCGACGCACGTCCAGCCCGTAGCGCCGGGAGTACTCGCGCGCGCTCGGGAAGTAGGCGGTGGCCTTCTCCCCCGACGGCCCCATGCGCTCGCGCTGCACCCGGAGCATCATCACGACGTCGCTCTTGGGCAGGACCGCGTCGAGGTCGTAGGACACCTGGGCCGGCCAGGTCTCGACGCCGACCGGCAGCAGGGTCGGCGGGGCGACGAGGGTGACGTCGGCGCCGAGCGTCGAGAGCAGCAGGACGTTCGACCGGGCCACCCGGCTGTGCAGGACGTCACCGACGATCGTCACGGCCAGGCCCTCGATCCGGCCGAGCCGCCTGCGCATCGTGAAGGCGTCGAGCAGGGCCTGGGTCGGGTGCTCGTGCGTTCCATCGCCAGCGTTGACGACCGAGCCGCGGATCCAACGGGCGAGGTTCGCCGGAGCACCGGACCACGAGTGACGGATGACGACGGCGTCGGAGCCCATGGCCTCGAGCGTGAGGGCCGTGTCTTTCAGCGTCTCGCCCTTGGACACGCTCGACCCCTTGGCCGAGAAGTTGATCACGTCGGCCGACAGCCGCTTGGCCGCCAGTTCGAAGGACGTCCGGGTCCGGGTCGAGTCCTCGAAGAACAGGTTGACCACCGTTCGCCCGCGCAGGGTCGGCAGCTTCTTGACCGTGCGCTCGGAGACCTGGGCCAGCTCCTCCGCCGTGTCGAGGACCAGGGTCGCGTCGTCGAGGGAGAGGTCCGCAGCAGACAGCAGGTGTCGCCTCACAAAGCCGTCCCGCCGTCGCGGCCGGGCGCGGCCGGTCCGAGCAAGACGGCGTCTCGGCCGTCGTGCTCGGTCAGCAGGACGTGGATCGCCTCGCGCAGCGACGTCGGGATGTTCTTGCCCACGTAGTCGGCGCGGATCGGCAGCTCGCGGTGGCCGCGGTCGACGAGGACGGCCAGCTGCACGGCCCGGGGGCGGCCGAGGTCGGCGAGCGCGTCGAGCGCTGCCCGCACCGTGCGCCCCGAGAACAGGACGTCGTCGACGAGGACGACCAGCTTGTCGTCCACGCCGTCTGCGGGGACGGCGGTCTCCTCGAGCGCTCGCGGGCTCTTCAGCCGCAGGTCGTCGCGGTAGAGCGTGATGTCGAGCGATCCCGTCGGGACAGCGAGCCCCGCAAAGGCCTCGACCCGGTCGGCCAGGCGCCGGGCGAGAGAGGTCCCTCTCGTGGGGATGCCGAGGAGCACGACGTCGCCGGCCCCCCGCGTCTTCTCGAGGATCTCGTGGGCCATGCGGTCGACGACCCGACCGATGTCGGCTGCGGAGAGCACTGCCCGCGCGGCATCGGGATCACCGGGCACCGGGCGCGCCCCAGGCGCAGCCGGGGAATCAGCCGCCGGGGAATCAGCCGCAGGGGGAACAGCCGCATGGGGGACAGGCGTCAAGGTCAGCCTCCTTCCCCGCCTCACGGGACGGGCTCGGTGGAGGGTCGTCGTACTCGCAGCGACGGTACACGCTGGCGGCGCGCGGCTTGCTGCCGGCTTGACCCGCCCGGGGGCCCGACGTACCGTGACGGTGCGTAGTCAACTTGACGACGCAACGGTTTCTCGCCGATGGCTGACCCGCCGCTGGACCTGCCTAAGGACCTGCCGACGGACGATGCCGTGATCCGACGATGCTGACATTTTCGACGATGGACTGGAGCACCGCGGTGACCGACTACGCCAAGGCACTCGGTGCCCGGCTCCGGGCGATCCGGACCCAGCAGAACCTGTCCCTGCACGGTGTCGAGGAGAAGTCGAAGGGCCGCTGGAAGGCGGTCGTCGTCGGCTCCTACGAGCGAGGAGACCGCGCGGTCACGGTGCAGCGGCTGAGCGAGCTCGCTGAGTTCTACGGCGTCCCGGTGAACGAGCTGCTGCCCGAGGGCCACGGTGGCACCGTCATGGAGCAGGCCTCGCGACTGATCATCGACCTCGAGCAGCTGTCCACCGTGCCGGCCGACCAGGCCGCCCCGCTCGCCCGCTACGCGGCCACGATCCAGAGCCAGCGCGGCGACTACAACGGTCGGGTGCTGTCGATCCGCCAGGAGGACCTGCGCTCACTCGCGGTCATCTACGACGCCTCCCCCGTCGCGCTGACCGAGCAGCTCATCGGCTGGGGAGTGCTGTCCCCCGACGCCCGTCGAGCGGTCGACTAGCTCGAGCCCGACCGCTAGATCGACAGGCTCGGCTTGAGCTGCAGCACCCGCGCCAGGAGTCCGTTGACGAAACCGGCGCTCTCTTCCGTGGACAGGCTCCCCACGAGCGCGACAGCCTCGCTGACCGCCACGCCGTCGGGGATGTCGGAGCACCAGAGCAGTTCGTAGGTGCCGATCCGCAGGGCCGCGAGGTCGACCGGCGGCATCCGCTCCAGCGTCCACTGCTCGGCGTAGGTCGAGAGCAGCTCGTCGATCCGTTCCTGGTGGGTGACGACCCCTTCGACCAGCTCCGCCGCGTACTCAGGCACGGGCGGGTCGCCCTGGGCCAGCCGCTCGCGCAGGATGTGCATGGGGTCGGCGTCTCGCTGACCCGCTTCGTACAGCACGTCGAGAGCTCGCTTCCGGGCCTTGCTGCGCGCACCCACCTAGGCCGTCCCTCTTGCGGATGGCTCCGCCATCACGAGTTCACGCGACCGAGGTAGCGCCCGTCCCTCGTGTCGACCTTGATCTTCTCGCCGGTGGTGAGGAACAGGGGCACCTGGATCTCGGCCCCCGTCTCGAGCGTGGCCGGCTTGGTCCCGCCGGTGGACCGGTCGCCCTGCAGCCCCGGGTCGGTGTGCGCGACCAGGAGCTCGACGCTGGCCGGGAGCTCGACGTAGAGCGCCGCCCCCTCGTGCATCGCCACCATCGCCTCCATGTTGTCGAGCAGGTAGTCCTTGACGGTCCCGAGCGTCTGCTCCGGGACGTACAGCTGGTCGAAGGTGTCCTGGTCCATGAAGACGTAGTCGGTACCCTCCTTGTAGAGGAAGGTCATCGTGCGCTTGTCGACGACGGCGATCTCGACCTTCGTGCCGGCGTTGAAGGTCTTGTCCACGACCTTACCGGTCAGGACGTTCTTCAGGGTGGTCCGCACGAAGGCGCCGCCCTTGCCCGGCTTCACGTGCTGGAACTCGTTCACCGCCCACAGGCCGTTGTCGAGGTTGAGCACCATGCCGTTCTTGAGGTCGTTCGTGGTCGCCATGAGCAGCGAGTCTACTGACCCGGCCGCGTCACCCACGCCGCCAAGCGCAAGGCGATGTCCGGCACCTCGGACCGCCCTTGCGCGACCGCGATCACCAGGTCGTACGCCTCATCGTCCGGAGCCTCGATCCACACGCCGTTGATGTCGCAGAAGACCACCATGGCAGTCCAGCCCAGCCGCTTGTTGCCATCGACCAGAGCATGGTTGCCGACGAGGGAGTGCAGCAGGGCCGCAGCCTTGTCGACCAGCGACGGGTAGGCCTCGAAGTCACCGAACCCCGCTTGCGGCCTCGCCGCCGCCGAGGCCAGGAGTCCGAGGTCCCGGACCTGCGCCTCACCTCCCACTGCCTGATCGGCCAGCATCACCAGTGCCTCGACGTCGAGGTAGATCACTGGGAAAGGCGCTCCAGCAGGTCGGCGTAGCGCGAGACGACCCGGCGCCCGGACGTAGCCACAGCCTCGTGGACGCCGGTGCGCTCAGCGCGTTCGAGGATCGCTCGGCGGGCCGCCTCGTGTTGGGACAGGCCCTCACGCTCGGCCATGGCCTTCAGTACGGCCTGCTCCTCGTCGTTCAACCTCAAGGTCATCGCCACAGGAACGACGGTAGCACTGTGATACCAGTCGAGGGATACCAGTCGAGGGATCCCAGTCGAGGGATACCAGTCGAGGGATACCAGTGGGTCGCGCCCATGGGGGCTGTCAGGTGCTCGACGCCAGGAACCGCAACGCGGCCCGGTAGCCCTCCACCCCGAGTCCGGTGATCGTCCCGGTGGCGACGCCGCTGATCACGCTCTCGTGCCGGAACGCCTCGCGGGCGGCGGTCTGGCTGAGGTGCACCTCGACCAACGGCGCGGTCAGCTGGGAGCAGGCGTCGCGCAGCGCGTACGAGTAGTGGCTCCAGGCAGCAGAGTTCAGCACCACGGGCGTGCCGGCGTCGGCCGCTTCGTGCACCCAGCCGATCAGCTCGGCCTCGCTGTCGGTCTGGCGCACCTCGACCTCGAGACCGAGCTCGGTGCCGGTGGTGGTGCACAGCTCCGCGAGCTCGGCATGGGTCGTCGTCCCGTAGACGAGCGGTTCGCGCGTGCCGAGTCGGCCGAGGTTGACGCCGTTGAGGACGAGCACGGGCTTCACAGGTAGACCTCCGGGCCACGGTCCTTGCGGACCTCTTCGTAGGCAGCGACGAGCAGCCCCGGATCAGGGTCGTCCAGGATGCGGGGGCGGGCGAGGGCGTCGAGCACGACGAACCGGAGGCGGTTGCCGCGACTCTTCTTGTCGATCCGCATGGCGGCTGAGATCTGCTGCCAGTCCCCGGTGTAGCCGGTGGGGAGGCCCACGGCGGTCAGCAGTCCCCGGTGTCGGGAGGCCGTCGCATCGTCCAGCCGACCGGCGAGGCGCCCGAGCTCGGCGGCGAACACGAGCCCGACGGAGACGGCGGCGCCGTGGCGCCAGGAGTAGCTCTCGACCTTCTCGATGGCGTGCGCGAGGGTGTGGCCGTAGTTGAGGAACTCGCGGCCGCCCTGCTCGGTCAGGTCGTCGCTGACAACGCGGGCCTTGACGGCGATGGCCCGCTCGACCAGCTCCCGAGTGTGCGGACCAGACGGCCGTTGGGCAGCCTTCGGGTCCTGCTCGACGAGGTCGAGGATGCGGGGGTCATGGGTGAAGCCGACCTTCAGGACCTCGGCGAGACCCGCGACGTAGTCGTGCCGGGCCAGCGTCTCGAGGGCGGTGAGGTCGCACAGGACGCCGGCCGGCGGGTGGAACGCGCCCACCAGGTTCTTGCCGGCCCCCGTGTTGATCCCGGTCTTGCCGCCCACGGCCGCGTCGACCATGCCGAGCAGTGTCGTCGGTACCTGCACGACCCGGATCCCGCGCAGCCAGGTCGCGGCCACGAAGCCCGCGAGGTCGGTCGTCGCACCGCCCCCGACTCCCACCACGGCGTCGTCGCGGGTCAGGCCGATCTGGCCCAGCACGTCCCAGAGGTAGGCCGCGACCTTGAGGTCCTTCTGAACCTCGCCGTCGGGGACCTCAACCACGTGGGCGTCGCACCCGTTGCCGGCCAGGTCGTCCCGGACAGCTTCGGCGGTGGTGCGCAGGGCCGGCGGGTGCACGACAGCGACCCGCGAGCTGCCAGCGACCATGCCGGCCAGCTCACCCAGCAGCCCATGACCCACGACGACGTCGTACGGCTTCTCGCCCTGGACGGGGATACGGGTCGGCTGCTCGCTCACCCGGGCGACCCTAGGGCCAGCTCGACGTCGTTGACGACCTGCCCCACGCTGCGGCCGCTGGTGGGCACGATGTGCGTGGCGACGTCGATGTAGAGAGGCATCCGCTCATCGAGCAGGGTCTTGAGAGTGGCTCGGGGGTTGAGCGCAAGGACCGGACGGTCCCGGTTGAGACCGATCCGGCCGCTGGCCGCAGACAGGTCGACGTCGAGCAGGACGACCCGGTGGTCCTGCAGTCGGGCGCGGGTGTCTGGTGAGAGCACCGCTCCCCCACCCAGGCTGAGCACCCCGTCGTGCTCGGTCAGCGCAAGCGCGACAGCGTCGACCTCGAGCCGACGGAAGTGCTCCTCCCCGTCGTCGATGAAGACCTCGGCGATGCGCTTGCCAGCCGACAGCTCGATGTCCCGGTCGGTGTCACGGAAGGGCACGCCGAGTCGTTCGGCGAGCAGCCTGCCCACCGTCGACTTGCCCGCTCCCGGAGGCCCGACGAGCACCACGACCGGGGTCACTGGAGGGACAGTGTGGCGAGGTAGCTCTCGAAGTTGCGACGCGTCTCGCCCACGGAGTCGCCTCCGAACTTCTCGAGCGCCGCATCGGCCAGGACCAGCGCGACCATCGACTCAGCCACCACACCTGCTGCTGGCACTGCGCAGACGTCGCTGCGCTGGTGGTGCGCCGCGGCCGCCTCACCGGTCGACGTGTCGATGGTGCGCAGCGCCCGCGGGATGGTGCTGATGGGCTTCATGGCCGCCCGCACCCGCAGCACCTCGCCGCTCGACATGCCGCCCTCGGTGCCGCCGAGCCGACCGCTCGTGCGAGTGAGACCGTCTGCGCCTCGGACGATCTCGTCCATGACCTGGCTGCCGCGGCGTCGCGCAGACTCGAAGCCGTCGCCGACCTCCACGCCCTTGATCGCCTGGATGCCCATCAGGGCGGCGGCGAGCCGGCTGTCGAGGCGTCGGTCCCAGTGGACGTGGCTGCCGAGGCCGGGCGGCAGGCCGTAGGACAGCACCTCCACCACACCCCCGAGGGTGTCGCCCTCCTTCTGCACCGCGTCGACCTCGGCCACCATGGCCTCGGACGTCGCGCCGTCGAAGACCCGCACGGGGCTGCGGTCGATCGCGTCGAGATCCTGCGGCCGGGGCAGCTCGGCCCCCTCGGCGACGGTGACCCCGCCGATGCCCACGACGTGCGAGAGCACAGAGATGCCGTACGCCTGAGCGAGCAGGGCCTTGGCGACCGCCCCGAGGGCGACCCGCGCGGCCGTCTCGCGCGCACTGGCCCGCTCGAGCACGGGCCGGGCGTCGTCGAAGGCGTACTTCTGCATGCCGACGAGGTCGGCGTGTCCGGGGCGGGGGCGGGTGAGGGGGGCGTTGCGGGCCAAGCCCTCGAGCTCCTCCGGCGACACCGGATCCGCGCTCATCACGGTCGACCACTTGGGCCACTCGGTGTTGCCGATCCGGATCGCGACCGGACCGCCCTGCGTCAGCCCGTGGCGGACGCCCCCGAGGAACTCCACCTCGTCGCGCTCGAACGCCATGCGGGCGCCTCGCCCGTGACCGAGCCGCCGCCGCGCCAGTTCGTCCGCGACCTGGGTCGTCGTGATCTCCACACCGGCCGTCACTCCCTCGACGACGCCCATCAGAGCGGGGCCGTGGGACTCTCCTGCAGTCAGCCAGCGCAACATCGCACCAGTCTCCCAGACAGCACGACGCGGCCCCGGCCGGGAGGCCAGGACCGCGTCGGGGAACCGATGTCGTGCTGCCTACTGGACGACGACCTCTTGGCCCAGGTAGACGTCGAACGGGGTCCCGTCGCCCACCTGCAGGGTGGCCACCCAGACGTCGTCGGCGTTCTTCGTGAGCTCCTTGACCAGGATCTTGCCGCCGAGCACGGCCGCCTTGCCCCCCATGAAGGTCTCACCGTTCAGGACGAACGTCCCCACGTTGACGCCGGTGTCCGTGGAGACCTGCTTGAGCTTGACGGTGCTGGTGACCGGGACCGGCTTGGGCGTGGGTGACGCGACCGGGGCCGGGGCCGGGGCCGGGGCCCGGACGACCGGGGCGGGTGACGTGGCGACCTTCGTCGTCGTCGTACCTGCCGAGTTCTGGCTCGTCGTCACGAGGACGACAGGCGGGGCGGTGGTCGCCGGTGCCGGTGCCGGCGCGGCTGCGGGAGCCGCTGGCGCTGGGGCCACCACGGGCAGCACGTAGAGCGCCTTGAACGGGTTGGTCCCCGTCGCGGCGGGGTCGCGGACCGGCGTGACCGCCCCACCCGGCGCGAGCGGCGAGGCCGGAGCCTGGACCTTGGGGGTTCGCTTCACCGGGGTGAAGGCGACCTCCTCGGTCGGCTCGTCCCCGCCCAGGAGGAGGAAGGCCCCCCCGGCCAGGGCGAGCGAGAGCAGCGCACCCACTCCGATGAGGGTCCGGCGCTTGCCGCCCGACTCCTGGTCCACCTGCTCGACCGGGCCGGACGCGTCCTCGTCCTGGAAGGCAAAGGGTGACTCTGTCATCGTCGTCTCCTACTTCGCGGGGGCAGCGACGGGCGCGACCACAGCTGTTGCTGCGGGGCGGTTGACAGCCATGAAGACCGAGCCGGTGAGCGTCACGGCGAGGGACTTGCCGCTCTCCACGGAGGTCGGGGCGCCCTTCGGAGCACTCGGGTTGAGCCCCGGCGCCAAGGACACGTCCACGAAGCGCATGGAGCGCGGCAAGGTCTCCAGGTTGGCCATCAACTGAGCGATGTCGTAGTAGTCGCCGACGGCGTTGAGCGTCAGTGGGATGGTCGTGAGAGTGCCCGCCGCCCCAGAAGCCGCTGGCGCGGCTGCCGTCGGGGTCGTCTGTGCCGCGGCAGGGGACTCGGCCGCCGGCGCCTTGGTCACGGGTGCCGCGACGACCGGCGCCACGGGTGCGCTCGGCGTGATGGACACCAGCTCCACCCCGGCGGCGGTGCTCGCTGCGGTCACCGATCGGATCAGTGCCGGCAGCGAGGGGTTGTCGGGGATCTGCGCAGCGACGCGGGCGAGGTCGGCCTGCTTCTTCGGCAGCTCCTTCGCCTGAGCCCGCAGGAGCGTCAACTGGGTCTCGAGCACCCCGTTCGCGGCCACACGCTCGTCCGCCTGGGTGCGCAGTGCCTCGGCGTCGGCCTTCTTGGGTGAGATGAGCAGGAACCACCCGGCGGCGACGATGGCCAGGCAGCCGACAACCGTGAGCGAGACCCACTGCGTGAGCTTGTCCATGTCAGCCCCCGGCCGATGCGGTGTAGTCGCCCGACAGCGCCGTGGAGTTGAGCGTGACGGTGCTGCTGAAGCTGACGGTCTTGCGCGTCCCGATCAGGGCGGCCGTGGAGTTCGTGAAGTACGGGTTGGAGTAGTAGGGCTGCTTGCCCAGGGCATCCAGCCACGTCGCCACGTCATCGTGCTTGAAGCCGATGCCCGAGAAGGTCACGGAACCGACACCCGGGACGGTCGAACCGACACCCGGAGGGGTCGCCGCCTGCTTGAAGGCGGCGTTGGTCAACCAGACGTTCCCGGGGACGGTCAGGCCGAGGTCGTAGAGCTGCGTGGAGAACTTGATCTCCTCACCCATAGCCTGGGCCACCATCCCCTGCGCGGCAGCCGCCTGGGCGTACACGGCCTCGACATCGCGGTACTTGTCCTTCTCGCCTTGAAGCGTCGTGCCGGTCGCGGTCGCCGTCTCGACCTCCTGGTTCGCCTCGGTCACGGCTCCTGCAGCGAGCAGGAAGAGGGCGGCCACGAGGCCGACAGCCGCAAGGACGCCGCCACCCAGGCCGTACTGGATGCGGCGGAAGCGAACGCGTTCGCCGATCTCCGGCGGCAGCAGGTTGACGCGCGGCAGGGGCGGCAGGCCGGTCCCGGCCATCTGCTTCGTCTGCTCGACGTGCTCTGACAGGACGCTCATGACGCCACTCCCAGGGCGAGGCCGACGGGCACGGTGACCATGGGCTCGACGTAGGCCAGCTGCTCCTCGGTGAGGCCGGTCTTGCCGATCGTCATGACGGACAGGGGTCGTGCGACCTCGACGGGGAGCCGGGTGGCGGCCGTGAGCCTCTCGACCAGACCACCGAGCCGGGATCCGCCTCCGGACAGGACGACCCGGCCGATCCGGGCTGCCCCGGGCTGGGCGAGGTAGTAGTCGAGGGACCCGCGGACCTCTTCGACGAAGGCGCCGCCGGTCGACTCGATCGCCCGGTTGGCCGGGTGCGGCTCGGTGCTGCCGGCGACGATGGCCAGGCCGTTCGTCTGCTTGACCGACTCTGCCTGGTCGGGCGGCACCCCGAGCCGCTCCGAGATGGCGTCGGTGATGTCGCCGCCACCCATCAGCAGGATGCGCACGAAGCGCGGCACCCCGCCCTGGTGGACCACGATGTTCGTGACGCTCGCCCCGATGTCGATCAGGGCCTCGGACTCGACTTCGAAGCCGCCGCTCGAGGTGACCTGGGACCGGAGGATGGCGAAGGAGGTCAGGTCGACCATGGTCGGCTGCAGACCGGCCTTCTCGACCGCCTGGAGGGCGCTGCCCACCATGTCGCGGGCCGCCGCGACCAGCAGCACCCTGAGCATGCGCCCGCCGGCGTCGTTGGTGAACTCCTCGAGCGGGTGGACGTCGAGGATCGCGTCCTCCACCGGCATGGGGATGTAGTCCTGCACCTGGAAGGCGAGCGACTGGCGCAGCTCCTTCATCGGCAGCCACGGGAGGTCGACCTGGCGGACGACGACCTTCTGGTTGGCCACCCCCACGACGACCTTCTTGGCGCTGAACTTGGCCTGCGCCCACAGCTGCTTGATGGCGGCGGCGACGACGTCGACGTCGACCACCTCGCCGTCGCGCACGGCACCGAGCGGGAGCGCCACCTGGCCGAAGCGCTCCAGCGTGGCCTTGCCCTTGCCCATGGTGAGCTCCGCGGCGCGTACGCCGGAGGTCCCGATGTCGAGACCCACTACTGGTCGTCCTGCCACTGCTCGTCCCCTCAGACAGCGACCGTCTGGCCGCGGAGGTCCGGTGGTGTCCCATCCGGTGTTCGAAGGACGCATCGGCCGTCTGGGGACGAGCCTTGAGCACGCAGAGTCACGGAGTTGAGCCGTACGGCTCAACCTGCGGGGTCAGACGCCGCTGGCGGTCAGGTAGGCGTCGAACAGGTCCTGCCCCACGAGCACGGCGATCAGGACGCCGAGCAGCATGAACGGCCCGAACGGGACCGCGGTCTTGCGGCCACCCCGCTTGGCGGCGAGCAGGGCCAGTCCGAAGACCCCGCCGAGGAAGAACCCCAGGAACAGGCCGATTGCCCAGGCACCCCAACCGATCCACCCGGTGTAGAGCCCGAGGACCCCGGCCAGCTTGACGTCGCCGAACCCCATGCCAGCGGGGTAGGCGAAGCAGAGGGCGAAGTAGACGGCGTACATCGCGGCACCGCCCAGCAGGGCGCGCACGAGGCTCCCGCTGTCGCTCCCGGCGAGGGAGGCGACGCCGAGCAGGACGACAGCAACCGGGTAGCTGGGCAGCGTGAGGGCGTCAGGCAGGCGCTTGCAGTCGAGGTCGATCAGCGCCAGCGCCAGCCCGACCGCGGCCAGGTAGAGGTAAGCCGGCAGGACCGGGTCGAACCCGAACCTCAAGGCCATGACGACGAACAGCACCGCGGTGCCCGCCTCGACCAGCGGGTAGCGGGGGCTGATCGGCTCGGAGCAGTCTCGGCAGCGACCCCGGAGCAGCAGCCAGCTGAGCACTGGCACGTTGTCCTTCGGACGGATGTGCGTACCGCACCCTGGGCACGCCGAGGGCGGGCTCACGATGGACTCGCCCCGCGGGACGCGCCAGATGACGACGTTCAGGAAGGAGCCGATGGCCAGCCCGAGGACGGCGGCAGCAGCAGCCACGACGATCTCCACCGGGCGCAGACTAGGCGGTCCTCAGAACCGCTCGCGCCAGTCGCGCACGGACACCGACGCGTTCAGCATCAGTCCGGCGAGGTCCTGGTCGTAGAAGAAGTTCCACCCACCCTGGTTGACGATGCTGTTGGCGATGAGCGAGCCGTAGACGTTGGCCTGCGCTCCGCCGGTGACCGCGGCGTTGGGAGCGAGGATGGTGGCCGCGATGGAGGACCCACCACCGATCTTGACCTCGGGGTTCGACGCGCCCGTCATGATGATGGTGAGGCCGCCCGGCTGGCGCGGCCGGTACAGCGTGGCCCCGCCGTACACGTAGGACTCGAAGTTGACCAGTTGGGCGTTCGAGATGGTCAGCCGTCCGCTGATGCACAGCACCGTCGGGGCAGTCGGGTTCGCCGTGGTGGGCGGGGTGCCTGTGAACACGGTCCGGCCGTCGAGGGTGACGTCAGAGAAGTAGTACGCGCGGGAGCCGAGGGTCCCCGCACCGGAGAAGGCGCCTTCGCTGCCGGCCGCGCCCTTGCAGACCCTGTCGCCGGTGGGCTCGATCGGCTCGCGGTAGAAGTACAGCCGCGGCGGGCCTTCGTCCTTGAGCGAGCAGGTCTGCGCCTCGCACTCCCCGGTCGCGTCCAACAGCGGGTCGCTGATGAACGGCGACTTGGCGTTGTGGACCTCGGCGCGCTGCACGGCGACGCGTGAGTTGCCGTCGAGGCGCAGGGTGCCGTTCGTCGCGACGGTCGTCACCCCCGTCTTGTCGCACGGCTGGACTTCGCCGGTGTTCGAGGCGGCGTTGAGCGGTGTGCCGACATCGACCCGCTGCGTCGTCGATCCCGCCATGCAGAGGTCCTTGGAGATCTTGGAGTCGTAGGACGAGGCGCCGTTGCCGCCGTTGAAGTCCAGGGTCGTCTTGCCGTAGGCCGCCAGGCTGTAGAGGGGCCGCACCCGCAGCTCGGACTCGATCGTCCGCTTCGGGCCGCCGGGGGTCGTTGAGCCCCACGACACGACCTTCCAGACCTTGCTGCCGCGCAGCAGGGCAGAGGTCGTCAGGGGGTCGACCGGCATCAGCTGCGCCGTGGTCTCGTAAACGCCGCCGTCCGTGGTGGCGCCGGCGAGCTTCGGCAGGTCGGTGACGCTGTAGGGCCCGGTCATCCCGACGTACGTCTTGAGCTGGTCGGGTCCGGCGCTCGTGTTCGACTGCAGGACACTGATCATCTGGCTGTGGCCGACCTCGGCGACCTGGAGTGCCTGCTCGAAGCGGCGGTCGAAGCGGGTTTGCGTCTGCCCGTTGAGGACGGTGGCGGCCACCACGAGCAGCAGGCCGCTGACCACCAGCATGGCAAGCATGCTGAGCAGGATGCTGCCGTCGTCGCCCGCGCAGGCTCGGCGACGAGGGGATCGGGGCACGGTCAGTCCTCCAGGTTCCGGACGGAGATCAGCTGGTTGAGGCGGGACGCCTTGCCGGCGCCCTGCTGCTTGATGCGGATCTTGACCTCGATCGTGCGGGTCTCCGACGGCGTCGGCTTGCGCCAGGTCGCCGGCAGGACGTCGTAGGTGCAGGTGTTGGCGTCCGGGTCACCGGCCGCGGGCGTCGGTCCCGGGGTCGGGGTCGGGGTCAGCCGGATCGGAGCGCCGTCACCGGTGCCGTAGCAGAAGAAGGCCTGCGAGCGGCCGGCGTCGAGCCCCCCCAGCACCTTGCGGACGCGTGCGGGCTCGACTACCCCGGTGGTCACAACCCGGTCCACGTCGGTCTGCTGCAGCACGGTGTCACCGGTCACCGGCACGACCGCCAGCGTCGTCGTCCGCACGACCAGACCGCGGGGGTCGGTGAACCGGGTCTCGAAGTTCAGGGACGACGCCAGGTTGCTCTTGATCTCGTTGGCGCCCCGGATCTCGCGCGTGACGCGCTCCATGGCGACCTTGGCCTCGATGAGGGTGCGCGTCCGGTCTTCCTGGCGGGCGGCCTGCTGCATCGAGCTGATCATGACGCTGCTGACGATGCCACCGACGACGGCCAGCAGCATGATCACGACGGTTAGCTCCACCAGGGTGAAGCCGGATTCGTCCTGCAGCTCCTCGAGGTCCGGCAGCCAGCGGATCACAGGCCGACCGTGACCGGGACGACCTTGCTGGCCGGCCCTCCGTCGGAGAAGCGGGTGACCACACAGGTCCACTGCAGGTTCGTCCCCAGCCCGAAGTACCACTGGGACCGCTCGAAGGTGTGCGCAAAGGTGACCCTGCTCCCCACGACCCCGGTCCTGGTCAGCGGCTGCTCGACGAGGGTGCCGTCCTCACCGATGTAGGTGAGCTTCACCGAGTCCTTGCTCCCGGCGGACACGTCGAGCCGGTCGACCGTGCAGCTGGCGGTCACGTCCGCGACATTCTGGTACCGGTTCTTGCCGTTCTTCGAGACCTTGACGGGGTTGGGCGACACAGTGAACGGCTCGATCACCGGCGGGTTGAGGACCGGACCCCAGACCGCCAGGCTGCTCTGGGTGGTCAGCCCCGTCGTGGTGCTGGCGCGGAACGACAGATCCCGCCGCTGGTTCTGCGCCAGGACTGCCTTTATGCCGGCCGTCCCCGCGGGGATCGTCGCCGTCCAGTTGCGGCCCTCGGTGGTCGATGCCGTCACCCTGCGGCCGGTGGCGGACTCGTCGTCCCAGACGATCAGCACGGTGTCGCTCACGTCGTGACCGGTCATGACGAGGGTGATGACGATGGGGGTCGAGGTGTAGCCGTAGTAGTCGACGCTCGCGCTCGGGTCGGGCGAGATCGTCATGCTCTTGATGGCCTTCTCGTAGCCGCTGGGGGCATTGGCCTTCGACGCCTCCTGGGCGATCGCGGTCGTGTAGACCACCGAGCGCTGAACGCCCTGCCGACCGGTCCAGCGGGCCGTGGTGACGAGCTCCTTCACGGCCCGCCCCTGGACGGTCGGGTCTTCGGTGACGAACCGGTCCTGGACGACGGTCTTGACCTTGACCTGAAGCCCTCCTGAGGCGATGACGTCATTCTCGGTGGCGGGCAGGACCGAGATCTCGTCGTAGGGGAGCAGGCGCAGCTTCTCGTGCATGTCGAGGGAGACGCGGGTGGCGCGAGCCCGCTCCTGCTGCGACTGGATCGAGGCCGAGGAGGTGATAAAGCCGGTCAGCAGGGCGAGGAGAGATCCGGTGATAATCCCCAGCGCGACCATCATCTCGACAAGGGTCAGTCCCTCGTCTGCGGCGGCAGCGCTGCGTCCGGAGCTCCGGTGTCTGCGGCGCGCGAGAAACAACATGGTGGTCCCTTCGGTCATCAGGGGGGGCACATTGAGCGGCGACCGCGAGATTCACCCGTCCGCACGGACCGGGGCGTGTCAGACGGACGGCGGGGGGGAGTGGCGGAACGCAAAGCGGGGCGGTCCCGAAGGACCGCCCCGCTTTGAGTGGGAGTACTAGGCGGCCGCGGCGGAGTACGCCGTCGGGCAGGCCGTGGGGGTCGTCGTCTTGCCGGTCACGCTGTTGAAGAGGGCCTTCTTGGTGGCCAGCTTGCTGTGCGAGGAGCAGACCAAGTAGCCGTCGCTGGCGACCGTGGCGACGAAGACGGTGGTGGTGACGTCGGTGCTCTGGTTGAACCCCTCGGCCTTGAGTGTCGTCGCGACATCCGTGGTGTACGAGCCGTTGGCCTCGGTCGCGTAAGACTCCTGGGCCGTGACGGCGTTCTTGGTGTCGCTCTTGGCGGCGGAGAGCCAGCCCTTCTCGCGCTGCTTGAGGAAGGTCGGGATGGCGATCGCGGCGAGGATGCCGATGATGATGATGACGACGAGGAGCTCGATGAGGGTGAAGCCGCCCTCGTTGTTCTCCTGCGACTTGCGGATGCGAGCGAGCATGCTGGTGTCCTCCTGGGACGATGATGGTGAGCCGCGCGAGATGTGCGTGGTGCTTGGCGCGGCCCCTCCGGGGAGGTGCCGACCAGGCAGCTGGGCGAACCGACGGACCGGTTCCCTGGCTTTGCGACCCCGACTTGCGACGGGTGTGCCCTTGCTGGCCGTGCGGCTCGTTGACACCTACTGCTTCGTGCACCGGGAGCGGCGACTTGAGCGCCGCACCCGACCCGAACGGGTGAACCTCGACAGGGGCCGTCCGAAGGCCGACCCCTGTCCGTCCGATGGTGCGTCGGGGTCACTCGATGAGGTCGAACACCTTGAAGATCGGCATGTAGAGGGCGACGATCATGGCCCCGACGACGGTCCCCAGGAAGGCGATCATCAAGGGCTCGATCAGGGCGGTGAGCGACTCGGTCGTCGCCTCCACCTCCTGGTCGTAGAAGTCAGCGATCTTCATGAGCATCGCGTCCAGCTGGCCGGTGTCCTCACCCACCGCCATCATCTGGACAACCATGGGCGGGAAGACGGGGTGCCCGGTCAGCGGCCCGGCGAGGGACTCGCCGTTACGCACGCTCTCCTGCACGTCGCGGATGGCTCTGGCCAGCACCACGCTGCCGGTCGTGTCCGCGACGATGTCCAGGCTCTGCAGGATCGGCACACCGCTCTTCATCATCGTCCCCAGGTTGCGGGCGAAGCGACCGAGCGCGATCTTCGCGAACAGGTTGCCGAACACCGGGATCTTGAGCTTCGCGGGGTCGACGACGTTGCGCACCTGCGGCGTCCGCTTGACCTTGCCCCAGACGACCACGAAGCCGATCCCCAGGAAGACCAGCGGCACCGCCGCGACCTTGAGCAGCCCGCTGAGCAGGACGAGCATGCGCGTCGGGAAGGGCAGGGTGCTGCCCAGGCTCTCGAACATGCCGGCGAACACGGGCACGATGAAGATGAGCATGATGATGCACATCAGGATCGCCATGACGAAGACCACGACCGGGTACGTCATCGCGGACTTGACCTTGCCGCGGAGCTTGACCTCGGCTTCGTAGTTCTCGGCGATCTGGAGCAGGACGAGGTCCAGGAACCCGCCGACCTCGCCCGCCTTGCACATGTTGGTCATCAGCGGCGGGAAGGCCTCCGGCTGCCTTGCCATGGCTGCCGACAAGCTGGCACCGTTCTCGATGTCGTTGCGCACCTCGCTGAGGACCCGGGCGAGCTCCTTGTTCTCCGTCTGCTCGGTGAGGATCGTCAAGGAGCGGAGCAGGCTGAGGCCACTGTTGATCATGGTGGCGAACTGGCGCGAGAAGACCGCCAGGTCCTTGAGCTTGACCTTCTTCTTCCGGCCGAGCGACAGCGGCTTGGCTGTCCGGGTCTCGGTGATGCTCAACGGCGCGTAGCCCATGCCCTTGAGTTTGTTCGCCACCTGGACGGTGGTCTCGGCCTCGAGCTTTCCGGTCTGGAGCTTTCCGGCCTTGTCCCGGACCTTGTACTCGAACGTCGCGGTTGCCATGAGTCAGTCGCCTCTCACGCCCGGCCAGCGAGCCGGTTGAAGTCTTCGACGTGGTGGCACTTCTCGAGCGCCGCGTCATAAGTGATCTTGCCCTGCTTGACCAGCTGGGCCAGGTTGCTGTCCATCGTCGACATGCCGTGCTTGGCACCCGACTGCAGCGCCGAGTAGATCTGGTGGGTCTTGCCCTCGCGGATGAGGTTGCGGATGGCGGGGGTGGCCACCATCACCTCGGCCGCGACGACGCGCCCCTTGCCGTCCGCCGTCTTGACGAGCTGCTGGCAGACCACCCCTTGCAGGGCGCCAGAGAGCATGACCCTCACCTGCTGCTGCTGCGACGGTGGGAAGACGTCGATGACGCGGTCGATCGTCTGGGCGGCGTCCTGGGTGTGTAGCGTCGCCATGACGAGGTGGCCCGTCTCGGCTGCGGTCAAGGCGATCTCGATCGTCTCGAGGTCACGCATCTCACCAACCAGGATGATGTCAGGGTCCTGGCGCAGGACGTGCTTGAGGGCGTTCTTGAACGACCAGGTGTCCTCCCCCACCTCCCGCTGGTTGACCAGGCACCCCTTGTGGCTGTGCAGGAACTCGATCGGGTCCTCGACGGTCATGATGTGGTCTCGCCGGTTGCGGTTCGCGAGGTCGACGACGGAGGCGAGGGTCGTGGACTTCCCAGACCCGGTCGGCCCGGTGACGAGGACGAACCCGCGGGGCAGCATCGCGAAGTTGGCGACGGCCGGCGGCACGCCGAGGTCCTCGAGCTTCTTGATCTCGTAAGGGATGAGGCGGAAAGCCGCGCCGACCGCGTCGCGCTGCTTGTAGAGGTTGACCCGGAAGCGGGCCTTTCCCGGTACGGAGTAGGCGAAGTCGAGCTCGAGCTCCTCCTCGAACTTCTCCCGCTGCTTCTGCGACATGATCGCGTACATCGTCTTCTGGATGACCTGGGGCGTGAGGACCGGGAAGTCCTCGAGCGGCGCGAGGTGGCCGTTCTGGCGGACCGTCGGGTGGGCGCCGACCGTCAGATGGAGGTCGGAGGAGCGGTTCTCCAGGACGTGCATGAGCAGGTTCGACAGGAAGGCCGCATCCTCGGTGTTGTCCTCGGCGCCGATGCGGACAGCCGCCTCGGCGACCTCGGTCAGCGACTCCATGGACTGCTGCGGCGAGGCGGCCTGAACCGGTACGACGGCGACCGGGGCCGGAGGTGCGACGGTCGGGGGGGCGGCCGGGGCTGGGGGTGGAGTGCGCACCGGTGTCGGGGCTGGCGCCGCGCCGAACGACATCGGGGAGGCAGCGCTGAGCTCCATCGGGGACCCGGCCTGCAGGGGCGGGGCGGCAGTGCGCGCCGGCTCGAAAGTCGTCGCGGCATACGCCTGGGGAGTTGACGGCCGCGGGACGTTGGCCACTGCCGGCGGGGCCGGTGCCTGAGGTACCTGCACCTGAGGCGCCTGCTCCACGGAGACCGGAGCGGCGAGGCTCTGGAGCGCGAACGACGGCGCAGGAGCGACCGAGCCGGTCCAGCCGGAGTCCGGCAGACCGTCCCCGGCGGGAGCGGCAGCCCAGCCGGAGTCCAGCGGGTTCGTCGACGGCGGGGCAGCCCAGCTCGAGTCCAGGGGGTTCAGGGCTGACGAGCTGGCGCCGGCCCACTCTGCGTCGAGGGGGTCGGGCGGAGGAGGCGTGCGCACCGACCCGAAGTAGCCTTCCATGCCGGGTGGGGCGGGGGTCTGCGCGGCCACGTGCATCCTTCCTCGGCGCCGGGGCATCCGGTGCACTGCGTCTTCGCAGGCATCGGCCATCTGGACCAGCGCCTTGAGGCCCGGCAGGGATCAGACGACGACGCGCAGGATCTCCTCCATCGAGGTCTGACCTGCCTTGACCTTGCTCAGGCCGTCGTTGCGCAGGGTGATCATGCCCTCGGCCAGGGCGGCCTTCGAGATGGTCAGGGCTGAGGCGTGCTCGACCGCGAGGCGCTCGATGTCCTCACTCACGGCCATGACCTCGTGCAGCGCCAGGCGACCCTTGTAACCCGTCTTCGAGCAGGCGCTGCAGCCGACCGGCCGGTAGAGGGTCGGCGGCGGCTCGTCCGGCGACCAGGGGAAGCGCATGTCGTCCAGCGCCTCATGGGTGGGGACGTAGGCGTCCTTGCACTTCGCGCACAGCTTGCGGGCGAGCCGCTGGGCGAGCACGCAGTCCAGGGCCGAGCCGACGAGGAAGGGCTCGATGCCCATCTCGGTCAAGCGCACGATAGCCGAGGGTGCGTCGTTGGTGTGCAAGGTCGACAGCACCAGGTGACCGGTGAGCGCGGCCTCGATCGCGATGTGGGCCGTCTCCTGGTCGCGGATCTCACCAAGCAGGACGATGTCGGGGTCACAGCGCAGAATGGAGCGCAGAGCTGCGGCAAAGGTGAGGCCGGCCTTGGGGTTCGCCTGCACCTGGTTGATGCCTGGCAGCCGGTACTCGACCGGGTCCTCCACGGTGATGACGTTGACCTCAGGCTTGCTGACGATGTTCAGGGTCGCGTAGAGGGTCGTCGACTTGCCCGAGCCGGTGGGGCCGGTGACGAGGATCATCCCGTACGGCTTGATGAAGCTCTTGGAGTAGACCTCGTAGTTCTCGTCCCCGAAGCCGAGGTCGGACAGCTTCATCATGGCCGTGGAGTTGTCCAGGATGCGCATGACGATCTTCTCGCCCCACACCGTCGGGAGCGTCGCGACTCGGAGGTCAATCTTCTTGCCGTTGGCGGTGACCGACAGCCGTCCGTCCTGCGGGATGCGCCGCTCGGCGATATTGATGTCGGCCATGATCTTCAGTCGGCTCGTGACACCGGACGTGATGCTCTTCGGCGACCGCATGACCTCGTGCAGAACGCCGTCGATCCGGAACCTGACCCGCAGGTCCTTCTCGGCCGGCTCGATGTGGATGTCGGAGGCCCGGTCCTGGATCGCCTGGGTGATCAGCAGGTTGACGAACTTGACGATCGGCGCGTCTTCAGTGATCTCCTTGACGTTCGAGAGCGCGTCGTCGTCGTCGAGCGTGTCGATGGCTGAGGTCAGCTCGTCCATCTCGTCGTCACCGCGGTGGTAGCGGTTGATCGCGGCGAGGACGTCGGCCTTGGTCGCGACGACCGCTCGGACCTCCATGCCGGTCATGGAGCGGATGTCGTCGACGGCGAAGACGTTGGCCGGGTCGGCCATGGCGACGACGAGCTTGCCCTCGTCGTAGCCGATCGCGAGAGCGTTGTGACGTCGCGAGACCGGCGCCGGGATGCGCGAGACCGCAGAGCCGTCGACGGGGTAGTCCGACAGGTCGACGAACTTCAGCCCGATCTGCGTGGCGAGCGCGGCAACCAGCTGACCCTCGCTGAGCACCCCGAGGTCGACCAGCACCCGCCCGAGGCTGCGGCCCAGGCGGCGCTGCTCCTGCACGGCCCCGGCCAGTTGCTGGGGCGTCACGTGGCCGCCCTCGAGCAGGATGTCTCCGAGCTGCTTCATGAAGCGCTCACGGTCGCGTTGAGGTCCATGCCGCCGCCCCAGGCGGCGACCGCTGAGAGGACGAGCAGAGCCGTGGTCACGGCCACGCACACCCGGGACCATTGCGGGGGCAGTTGTCTGCTGGAGGAGAGGGGACCTGTCGCCACAGCCGCCACGATCGCTCCCATCGCCAGCAGCGCCGGGTAGTCCCAGTCGAAGTCCATGCCGCTGTGCAAGAGGAGCACGGTCACCACGACGACCGCGGCGACCTGCGCGTGCTGCGCCGCACGCAGGGCCGCAGGGAGCCGTCGAGCCGCCACGGCGAGCAGCAGCAGGACGGCCACCCACAGCGGGACAGCGAGCAGGAGGCCACCGTCCGCTGCGGCCTGCAGGAAGCCGTTGTGGGCGAGGGCCGTGAAGGCCCCGTCCCGACGCTCGGTGACGAGTCCCGTGGCGCTGTCGAAGGAGTGGAAACCGGCGCCTGACAGAGGCCACTCCTTGAAGATCTCACCGGCGCGCCGCCAGTCCTCCAGCCGCTGCACGCCGTTGGCCTCGAGGGTGCCTGCACGCGCCGCAGTACCGGCCACGGCGCTGACCCGTTCGGCGAAGAACGGTGGCCCCGACAGGAGCACGGTCACCCCTGCCGAAAGACCGGTCAGTGCCAGCAACCGCGGTACAAGGCGCCAGCGGCTCGCTGAGACCAGGGAGAGGCCGACGAGACCGAGCACGCCGAGGGCGAGGGCGAGCTGGGACCCGCGGCTGGTCGAGAACACCACACCAGCCGCCGCCAGCGGAGCGAGGATCCAGCCGAGCGCGGCGGAAGGACGGATGCTGTGGGCGGCGACCGCGAACCCGGCCACGGCCCCCGCGGCCAGGAAGATGCCTACCTGGTTGTGCCAGTAGAACGTTCCCTGGAACAGGGTCGCGCTGCTCTCGCTCCCCCACCAGGGCAACCAACCCTTCGCGAACTGCATCCCACCCGCCGCCGTGACGATGGTGAGGACGATCGCGATCCGCTCCTTGTCCCGGGCCCAGCCGGCGACGAGCAGGTAGAGGAGACCGGCGAAGGCGTACGACGCGGCGACTGGCGCTCCCTCCCACCCGGTCGGCGCCGTTGCTACGACTCCGAAGGCGGCCAGGCCGAGACCGATGGCCAAACCCGTGGCCAGGCGCGGTAGGACGTTCCACGGCCGGACAGCCAAGAGGGCGAGCAGGAGCAGGACCGCTGCGAAGGACAGGACGCGTGGCGCTCTCCCGCCGAAGCCCCAGGTCAGCCCCGTGGCCCAGTAGAGGAGGGTGACGACGGTGAGCACGTCCGGCGCGACCCCGGAGCACCGCGCGAGCAGCGAGGGCTGCCCCGCATCGACAGGAGGGGCCAGTAGCGCGGGCTTCGCGTCCGAGAGCATGTGCACGGTGCTGGCATCGGCTGCCTTTCGCGCCCTCTTGACACGATCGGAGTAGTCAGTGTCGCGCGTTCAGCATCAGAGCGAGCTCCTCGAGGGCGTGCGCCTGCTCGGAGTCGGGGTCCAGCGAGGCCGTCGTACCGTCTCGGAACCCGAGCTGGACCCGCCCAGTCGCCTGCATCGGCACCGCGGGCGTGAACGGCGCATCGACCTGGGCGTCGGGTTCGACGGCCGGACCGGTCGGCGCACCACCGTCCAGGTACAGGGGCACGTCGGCGAGCAGGACGTCAGCCGCACCCTCGAGCAGGTCGCGGGGCAGACCCGACGGCTCGGACGAGTCGCCCCAGGCAGCCGCCGTCTGGAGCAGGCTGGCGACCCGTGCCGCATCGGCCCCGGCAGAGGCGATCACCGCATCGAGGGGATCGAGCAGCGGGTCGGCTGGCAGGGGCAGGAGCCCATCCACGTGGGGAACCAACGCCGACACCTCGGGCGCCGACAGCTCGTTCGCCGACACCTCGGGCGCCGGCAGCCGGAGCTCCGGCCAGGGCTCCTCACCCACGACCTCGTCGGCGGTCTGCTCGCCGGGGGGCGTCGTGGGGTCGAGCAGACCGAGCCACTCGAGCTCGGCATCCGACGGCTCGAGGTAGAGGGGCGGCTCCAGCCGTCCGTCCGCGAGCTCGACGTACGACGGCGGCTCCGGCGCCCCGTCTGCGGGCACAGCTGGGGGCGCGGCTGGCTGCACCATCGCCGCAGCGATCGGAAGGACCGGCGCAGGTGCGACCCGGACCGGAGCCGAGGGGAGCTCGGTCACCGCGGCGCCAAGGGCGTGGCGTCCCTTGGAACGTCGCCCGAAGCCCCAGCGGCTCATGGTCAGGCCCGGGCGGCGGCGGGCGCGTCGATCTGGTCGACGACGGAGTAGAGCAGGGCGAGCAGGACCGACTTGACCGACTCGCGGTCGGTGGCGTCACAGGGCACGACGGGCGTGTCCTCCTCGAGCTCGAGGACCGTGCGGATCCGCTCCTCGTCAGCGGGCTCCATGCCGGCCGCCTTGTTGAGGGCGACGACGAACGGGACCCGGGCCATCTTGCGGAAGGCCGCGAGGATGCCGACAGCCTCCTCCAGGGAGTCCTCTCGCGAGGCGTCGATGAGCAAGATGTAGCCGAGCATCCCCTCGCCGAGGATCTCCCACATGAAGTCGAACCGGTCCTGGCCAGGCGTGCCGAACAGGTAGAGCACCAGGTCCCGGTCGATGGTGATGCGCCCGAAGTCCATCGCGACCGTGGTCGCTGCCTTGCGCGACTTCGTGTGGTCGGTGATGTCCTTCTCGGTCGACAGGACCGTGATCTCACTGATCGTGCGGATGAGGGTGGTCTTGCCGGCGGAGAACGGGCCTGTCACCACGATCTTCACCGCTGTCCCGCCGTGCTTGCGGCGGTTCGGATTGCGCATCGTCGTCACTACAGACCCCTCACGCCGGCGATGAGCCTGAGCAGAAGGCTCTTGTTCACACTCGGGTCACGCTCGATGGCCGGCGTTGCCGCCGGGTCCTGCGCGGCATCCGGCGCCAGAGCGGTAGCCCCGTCGACGGAACCATGGCCGCTTGTCCCCGTGTTGGAAGGACGCGCCGGGGACGGTGACGTCAAGCTCGCGCGGGCGAACGCCGGGGCGCCGTCGGCGTGGTCGGGGCGGCGCTGCGGCGTGAACGGTTCGGGCCGCGCGGGGATGACGGGCTTGGCGGGGTGGAACTCCCCGCCCCCGGGGGGCTTGGTGGCCGGCGGTGGGGGCCGGTCCACCGGCGGGGCGGCGGGGGGCGGAGCCGCTGGTGCGGGCGGCCGCACTGCAGTGGCCGCGGCGGCCGGGGCGGCGACGGGGGCGGGGGCGCCCTCCAAGGCGGCCAGCAGGGTCTGGCGGCGCAGGAGCTGGTCCTCAGCGGCCGACCGGACCACGAGCAGACCCCGCTCCACGAGCGCGGCGACGGACGAGACGACCGCGTACTCCCCCCGTCCGGACAGGGTGACGAGGTCAGCGACGGTGCGGCGTCCGTCGACCAGGGACAGCAGGGCCCACTCGTCGCGGGACGGCGACGGGTCGTCGTCGGGTGCTGCGTTCACCGCGACGACAGCGTCCGGTGCCGGGACGGACTCGACCATCGCGGCCCAGGCGGTGATCCTGCGCTGCCCCTCGGCGACGAGCTGCTCGACGGGCACGAGGGCACCCAGGTCGTCGGGGTCGCCCTCGTCCATGACGAACGCGAACTCCCCGTCGGCCCAGCGTAGGAGGCTGAAGACGGCGTCCGTGGCCTGCTCGGTGGCGATGTCGCGGACGGTGTTAACGTCGAGGCGGCCCTTCTCGGCCAGGAGCTGGGCCAGGCTGAGCTCAGGGTCGCCGGCGAGGTCCTCAGCGGCGGCGGCGAGGACCTCGTCGTCGACGAGACCGGCTCCGAGCAGACGACGACCGAGCTCCTGGCGGGACACGTCGGCACGACCACCGGTGACGGCGCCGGCCCGCACGTGGATCACTCCGTGCCCTGTCTCGCGACGCAGGTGCAGCGTCCCCGTCTTCTTCGTGAAGCTCAACAGCTGGAAGATGTCTGGGAGGCTGAACGCGTCGAGCGTTCCCTCGAGTCTCACAACGATCCCGTCCGTCGGTGTTCAGGTGTCGCAGGTCGCGATCAGGACCAAGCGGACGGCGGGACGCCGTTGCCAGGGACCACGGTGCTGCTGGTCGGGAGGTAGGACGGGGTCCAGGTGCTGTCGGGGGTGCCGTGGATCGGGACGGGCGGAGGGGCAAGGGGGACGGCTGCCAGCGGCGGGGGCTGGAGCGGCGGCATGCTGACCGGCTCGGCCTGGACCGGCAGGGCCGGGACCTGCTGGTCATCTGCCCGCAGGATGTCTGCCACGAGCGCCGCCGATCGGCGCACCTCGTAGAGCATCATCCCGACCTTGGCGCCCTGTGCCGCGACCGCGACGAGGACCGCCTCGTCGTCGGCCGAGATGAGGAAGACCGTGCCGGCGTCGCCCTCGATGTAGACCTGGGAGAGCTCGCCGCGACCAAGGCCCTGCGCGGCCCGCTCGCCGAGCGAGAGCAGGGCCGCGCTCATGGCGGCGACCCGGTCCTCGTCCATCGACGGCGGGAGCGCTGCCGCCATCGGCAGGCCGTCGAACGAGACGACTGCGGCCGCCTCGATCTCCGGTGTCTGCGACAGCAGGGCGTGTATCGCCCGGTCCAGCCGGTCGGAGCGGCTCAGGCCCGCGGCCAGAGGAACGCTGTGCAGGTCGGTCATGGAGGCTCCTTCGCAGGTCGGCTCACCGCCGATGGGACTCCCATCGGCCGCCTTCGCTCAAGCCTTGAGCCCATCCAGCGCGTCGCGCATCGCCTCTATCGGAGCGGGACGACCCGTCATCAGCTCTACCTGCGCCGCAGCCTGGTGCAGCAGCATCTGCGCCCCGCTCACGACCACTCCCCCGCAGCCCTCCGCCAGCGCCGTCGGCCACGGGTCGTAGACGACGTCGAGCAGCAGCGGCACGTCCCCCACGTACTGGCTGAACGGGTCCGCGACCACAGGCGGGAGGGTGCTGATCAGCAGGTCGCAACCCCCGAGGACCTGAGGGGTGAACGCCCTCACGGTCGGACTCACCCCCAGCCGCGCGGCCGCGGCGAGCGTCTCGGCCGGGTGCGACCGGACCACAAGCACGGGCGTACGACACCCGAGCTCGGCCAGGGCTGCGAGGGCCGACCTCGCCGTGGCCCCGCCCCCCAGCACGACCGGGCTGGCGACGCGAGAGGCTCCCGCCTCCCTCAGTGAGACCACCATGCCTGCGACGTCGGTGTTGTGCCCGTGCCGGCCGCGTTCGTCGAGCACCACAGTGTTCGCCGCCGCGACGGCCGTCGCCAGCTCAGAGCAGGTGTCCAGGAGCGGGAGCACGGCGTGCTTCAGGGGCATGGTCAGCGACAGCCCGGCCCAGTCGTCGTCGAGGTGCTCGAGGAAGGCGGGGAGGCCGTCTGCTCCCACCTCGACCGCGTCGTAGGTCCAGTCGAGGCCGAGGGCTGCGTAGGCGGCCCGGTGCAGCACCGGCGACAGCGAGTGGGCGATCGGCCGACCGAGGACGGCGGCGCGCACGGGGTTAGAAGACCCCTTCAGCGCGGGACTTGTCCCGCTGACGGAGGAAGGCGTTGTAGTCGGCGGTGAAGAAGGTTCGGCCCTCCTTGTCGGCGAGCACGTAGTAGACGATGCCGCCCTCAACCGGCTGGAGCGCACCGGCCAGCGTCGCTTCGCCGGGCGAGGCGATCGGCGTGGGAGGCAGCCCCGTCTTGCGGCGGTTCTCGTACGGCGTGTCCTTGGCCAGATCCGACTTGGTCAGCTCGCCGCCCGCGGTCTTGCCCACGCCGAACAGGGTGGCGGCGTCGATGCCGAGCGGGATGCCCTTGTCGAGGCGGTTGTAGACGACCCGGGCCACCTGGCCGTACTCCTCGTCGCGCCGGACCTCACGCTCGATCAGGCTGGCGACGACGATCACCTCATAGGGCGTCCGACCGACGCGCTGCGCTCCCTCGACCAGCCCGACCTTCGAGGCTGCCTGCTCGAACCGGTCGATCATCAACGAGAGCACCTGAGCCGCCGTGGTGCCGGGCTCCACGTCGTAGGTCGCTGGGAACAGGAACCCCTCGAGACGCCCCTGGGCGTAGCTGGGCAGTCCGAGGGCCCCGGGGCTCGCCGCTGCCTGCTGGTACTGGGCGAGCGGGATCTCTGTGCCGTCAGCCAGGGCCTGCAGCGTCTGGGGGACGGTCAATCCCTCGGGCACCGTCACCCGACCCACCACCTTGGACTCTGGTGAGAGCAGCAGCTCGAGGGCCTCCAGCGCGCTCATCTGCGACTTCAGCCGGTAGAACCCCGGTTGCAGGCTGAGGGCGCGCGGATCCCCCGAGGCCACCTCGAAGAAGGCCTGGCGGCTCTTGACGACGTCCTTGGCGACGAGCGTGTCAGCCACGTCACCGGCGGTCTGCCCGGGCTGCACCTGGATGACGGCCTCGCCGGTCCCCGCGCCCGCGTAGTCCCGCGCCGGCTTGTTGCTCAGCAGCTTCTGACCGGCGAGCACGGCCCCCGCAACGAGAGCGGCCAGCAGTGCGAGGACGAACAGGACGGCGAGAACCCTGCCGACCCGGCTCTTCCTGCGTCGCCGGGGAGGACGGGGCTCGGGATCGTCCAGCTCGAGCAGCTCGGTCACGGCGAGATCTTACGATCTCGCGCTCCGGGCGCGTCGAGGTACGCCTGGAGCAGGGCGACAGCCGCCGCCTGGTCGACCACGGCCCGGCTGCTGCGCGAGGTGCGGCCGGCCGCCCGCAACGACGCCAGGGCCGTGACGGTGGTGAGCCGCTCGTCCACCAGGCGGACCTCGACCGGCGCGACCAACCCGGAGAATGCGGCCGTCCACTCCCGGGCCATGACGGCCGAGGCGCTGCTGGAGGTGCCGGACATCGAGGTGGGCAGCCCGACGAGCACCAGGACCGCGGCCCGCTCGGCGACCAGGGCGGCGACGCGCTCGTGGCCCGGCGCCACGACCGTCTCGACAGGGGAGGCCAGGATGCGGTGCGGGTCGCTCGCGGCGACCCCCACCCGGACGGTCCCGACGTCGACCGCAAGGACCACCCCGGGGAGCGTCACAGGTCAGGCACCCGAGACGGTACGAGCGATCAGCCGCTCGGCCCGAGCCAGCGCCTCGGGGATCCCGGCCGCGTCGGAGCCGCCGCCCTGGGCGACGTCGTCCTTGCCGCCACCCTTGCCGCCGACGGCCTCCGCCGCCTCCCGCAGGAGCGACGAGGCCGACAGGCCCGCTGCGCGTCCGGCGTCGTTGACCGCGGCGACCAACGAGACCCGCTCACCTCCGGCAGCAACCAGCACGGCGCCCGGTCGATCAGGAGCGAGCCGCCCCCGGATGTCGAGGGCCAAGGTGCGCACCAGGTCGCCCGTCGTGCCGGTCGGGGCCGCCACCCCCACGTAGGCGACACCGCCCACGTCCTTGGCCGAGCTCGCGAGCGCTCCCGCCTGCTGCAGGACACCGGATGTGCGCAGCCCGGCGAGCTCCCGCTCGACCTCCCGCAGGCGCGCCACCGTGGCGGCGACCCGGTCCGGGACCTGGTCGGTCGGCACCTTGAACGACGATGCGAGCTGGGCGAGCAGGACGTGCTCGCGGGCGAGGTAGGAGTAGGCGTCGAGGCCCACGAGGCCCTCGACCCGGCGTACGCCCGAGCCGATCGACGCCTCGGACAGCAGCTTGACCATGCCGAGCTGCCCGGACCGGGCGGCGTGGGTCCCTCCGCAGAGCTCGCGGGCGTAGTCCCCGACCTCCACGACGCGCACGGCGTCGCCGTACTTCTCTCCGAACAGGGCCATCGCGCCGATGCGCCGGGCCTCGTCCTGCGTCGTCACGAAGGCTCGCACCTCGAGGTCGGCGAGGGCGATCTCGTTGATCTCCTGCTCGACGTCGGCCAGCACCGACACGGGAACCGCTGTGGGTGAGGCGAAGTCGAAGCGGAAGCGGCCTGGTCGGTTCTCGGACCCGGCCTGCGTGGCGTGATCGCCGAGGGCCGCCCGCATGGCTGCGTGCACCAGGTGGGTCGCCGTGTGGGCTCGCGAGATCGCGCGTCGGCGCTCGACGTCGACGGCCGCGAGCACCTTCGCCCCGACCCGCGCCTCGCCCGAGACCACCCGGGCCCGGTGCACCGTGAGGTCCGGCAGCACGCGCTGCACGTCGCCCACCTCGAGCACCGCGCCGTCGGAGAGCACGATCCGCCCGGCATCGGCGAGCTGGCCTCCCGCCTCGGCGTAGAAGGGGCTCCGGTCGAGGACGACCTCGACCTGCTGGCCCTCGACGGCCGTCGCGACGACCGACCCGTCGACCAGGAGGCCGCGCAGCAGCGACTCGGAGACGACTTCGGCGTAACCGGTGAACTCGGTGCCGCCGGCCGCGTCGAGCAGCGCCCGGTAGGACGAGGTGTCGATGCCGGCCGTCTTCTTCCCGCGGGCATCGGCCTTGGCTCGGTCGCGCTGCTCGGCCATGAGGGAGCGGAACCCGGCTTCGTCGACGCTCAAGCCCTGCTCGGCGGCCATCTCCAGCGTGAGGTCGATCGGGAAGCCGTAGGTGTCGTGCAGGGCGAAGGCCTGAGCACCGGCGAGCACCCCTCCGGCCGAACGTGCTGCGGGTACGGCGTTCTCGAACACCGTGGCCCCCTTGCTCAGGGTCTCGAGGAAGCTCGCCTCCTCGGCCACGGCCACCGCGTCGATCCGACTGCGGTCCGTGACGAGCTCGGGGTACTGCGATCCCATGGCACCGATGGAGGCGTCGACGAGCTGGGCCATCGTCGGCTCGGCGGCTCCCAGCAGCCGCATCGCCCGGACGGTCCGCCGCAGGATGCGCCGAAGCACGTAGTCGCGACCCTCGTTGCCGGGGCGGACGCCGTCTCCGAGCAGCATCACGGCGGTGCGAGCGTGGTCCGCGACGACCCGGAGCCGTACGTCGGCCTCGGGATCAGCCCCGTACCGGGCACCGGTGAGCTCAGCGGCCCGGTCGAGGATCGCCCGGGACGTGTCGATCTCGTAGAGGTTGTCGACACCCTGAAGCACCGTCGCCACCCGCTCGAGCCCCATGCCGGTGTCGATGTTCTGCGCCGGCAGCGGACCGGCGATGTCGAAGTCGACCTTCGTGCGGACCTGCGACAGCTGGTACTGCATGAAGACGAGGTTCCAGACCTCGAGGTAGCGGTCCTCGTCGGCGACCGGACCACCCTCACGACCGTGCTGCGGGCCGCGGTCGTAGTAGATCTCGCTGCACGGGCCACCCGGGCCGGGAACCCCCATGTGCCAGTAGTTGTCGGCCTTGTCGCGTCGCTGGATGCGCTCCTCGGGCACGTAGCGCTTCCACAGCTCCAGCGCTTCGTCGTCGTCGAGGTAGACCGTGGCCCACAGCCGCTGCTCGGGCAGGCCGAACCCGCCGTCGGCCACGCTGCCGGTCAGCAGCTCCCAGGCGAAGTCAATCGCGCCGGCCTTGAAGTAGTCGCCGAACGAGAAGTTGCCGGCCATCTGGAAGAACGACCCGTGGCGGGTGGTCTTGCCGACCTCCTCGATGTCGAGGGTGCGCACGCACTTCTGCACGCTGGTGAGGCGGCTAGCCGGAGGGGTCGCCTCTCCGAGGAAGTACGGCTTGAGCGGTGCCATGCCGGCCGGGACGAGCAGCAGCGTCGGGTCGTCGGAGATCAACGAGGCCGACGGGACGACGGTGTGTCCGCGCGCCTCGAAGTGAGCGAGGAAGCGCGTGCGGATCTCGGCGGACGACATGGCTGTCGCTGCCGCCGGTCCCGGGGGGACGGTCACCGGCCGCCCTCCTCCTGGATGCCGCGCGCCGGGATGTCGTCCTCAAGGCCGCCCGTGCGACCCGGGTCGTGGTCGACGAGGTCGTGCGAGCCGTCCAGCCCGAGCATCACGCGCAGCTCGTCCTCGCGCTCGGCCATGGCCACCTTGAGATCGGCGCCGAAGTCGCGGATGGCCTCGGTGAGTCCGCCGAGGCTTCCCGCGATGGAGTTCTGCACGCCCGCAGGGGTGAACCGCTGCGCGGCCTTGCTCGCCTTGCGCACGACCAGTAGGCCGACCGCCGCACCGAAGGCGATGTAGATCAACCGCCTGCTCATCGTCCGACCCGCTTCGAGCCCTTGAGCTCCTCACGTACGCGCTTGTTGATGTCCTTCTCCTGGCGCTTGGTCGCGACCGAGCGCACGCCGTACGAGAACGCCGCGACCTTGATGATCGGGCTGCCGAGGGTCGCTGCGAACAGCGAGGTGAGCGCGGAGACGTTGCCGCTCATCGACTGCACGTTGGCCGTGATGGCGTCGACCCGGGTGAGCTCGGCGTTGACGTGCGTGACGGAGGTGGTCACCTCGTCGAGCAGGGGCATCGTCTTGTCGGTGATACCGGCGACCAGGCGCTGGGTCTCCTGGACGGTCTTGGCCAGCTTGAGCACGAGGAAGCACAGGAACAGCATCAGGAACGCGAACCCGATGGCTGCGACGAGTGCGGCGGCCTGGCCGATGCTGATCACGAGGCGTCGTCCTTCTGGTCGTCTGCGAGGGCACGGAGCTCCTCGGCGGTGGGTGTTACGGGCTTGCACCTGGGGCGGAAGCCATCCGCGGCATCCTCGGGCACGACCCGGCGGTCACCGCGCAGCACCTCGCGCAGCCCCGCGAGCCGCTGCGAGGCGACGCGCTCGACTCCCAGTCCGCCCGGCGAGTAGTACTCCCGCCCGACGACCGGGTCGGGCGCGTACTGCTGCGCCACGACCCTTCCCGGGAAGTCGTGAGGGTATCGGTAGCCGGACACCCCCACCTTCTTGGCACCGGGGTAGTGGCTGTCGCGCAGGTGCGGCGGCACGGTCCCGGTGCGCCCGGCCCGGATGTCTGCGAGCGCGCTCTCGATGCCCGCGAGGACCGCGTTGCTCTTGGGCGCGAGCGCGAGGTGGATCACGGCCTGAGCGAGGTTGAGCCGGGCCTCGGGCATCCCGATCAGCTCGAGTGCCTGGCCGGCGGCGACGGCTACCTGGAGGGAGGACGGGTCGGCCATCCCGACGTCCTCGCTGGCGAGCACCACTAGGCGGCGGGCGATGAAGCGCGGGTCCTCCCCCGCCTCGAACATCCGCGCCAAGTAGTGCAGCGAGGCATCGACGTCCGAGCCGCGGATCGACTTGATGAAGCCGCTGATCACGTCGTAGTGCTGGTCGCCGTCACGGTCGTAGCGCACGGCGGCCTTGTCGACGGCCTGCTCGAGCAGCTGCAGGGTGACGACCCCGGGTGCGCCGTCGGGGGTCGGTCCGACGGCCCCCGCAGCCGCTTCCAGCGCCGTCAGAGCGCGCCGCGCATCGCCTCCCGACAGTCGTACGAGGTGGTCCATGGCCTCGTCGTCCAGGCTCACCTGAGCGTCGAGGCCCCGCTTCGAGGTCAGGGCTCGCTGCACCACGATCCGGATGTCGTCGTCGGTGAGCGGCTCGAGGCTGAGCAGCAGCGACCGGGACAGCAGCGGGGAGATGACGCTGAAGAAGGGGTTCTCCGTCGTGGCGGCGACCAGGGTCACCCAGCGGTTCTCCACGCTGGGCAGCAGCGCGTCCTGCTGGGTCTTGGAGAAGCGGTGCACCTCGTCGACGAACAGCACCGTCTGCGCGCCGGTCTCTCCGAGCGCCCGCTTGGCCTCCTCGACGACCAGACGAACGTCCTTGACGCCAGCGGTCACCGCGGAGAGCTCCCGGAAGCGCCGGCGGGTCGAGCCTGCGATCACCATGGCGAGGGTCGTCTTGCCCGTGCCCGGAGGACCCCAGAGGATCACGCTCAGCGGCGCGTCGCCCTCGATCAGCCGGCGCATCGGAGCGCCCTGCCCCAGCAGGTGGGACTGGCCGACGACCTCGTCCAGGGTCGTCGGTCGCATGCGTACGGCCAAGGGCGCCACCCGGTCGACCGCCTGCTGCTCGGCAGCGTCGAACAGCGAGTCGCCGGTCACCCTCGAACCCTACGACCTGGGCTGTGGAGGGGGGCCACCTCCGGGCTCGTAGAGGACGTCCACCCTCCAGCTGAGTACAGGGGGTGGCGTGAGAGGGCCCTCTCCCGCAGCAACTCGGGCGCCAGGATCTGAGGTGGAGGGTGGCTGTCCGTCGCCGAGCCCTCCCCGGGACTCACCACGACGCAGCTAGCCTGCCGACCGTGGCCGTGACCCCTCTCGGTACGGCGGCCGAGGTGCTGGTGGCCACGGGCCACGACCCCTTCGCGCGCAGCTCGCTGCGCCGCCCCACCATGAGCGGCTGGCTCCTCGAAGGGGCGACCGCCTGGCTCGGCGTCGACCCCGAGGAGGGCACGCCCTACGTCTCGGCCCTGGGCACGCCGGCGTCGGTCGGGCAGCTGATCGACCAGCTGGTCACCGAGCTGCCCCCGCGCCAGCGGGTGACCGTGCCCCGCGGGACGCCGGCCCACCTGCCGGCTTGGGTCGGACTGGACGGCACCGACTGGGACTTCCGGTGGCTCGCTCGAGCGCCCGCGGTGCAACTCGGAGAGGACCGCGTCGAACCCGTCGAGGACGACGCTGCCGTGAAGGACCTGCTCAAGCTGGCGTCCCCGACGGCGTCAGCGCTCCCGGGCGATGCGGCGGTGAAGCGCTGGGTCGGCCTCCGCGACGGGGACGGGCCGCTTCTCGCGTGCGCAGCCGACACCAGCGGCGCAACCGGCGTCGGGCACCTGTCGTCGATCGCCGTGCACCCGGATCATCGCGGCCGCGGCCTCGCCCGGGCGGTAACGGCGGCGCTCACCCGGCGTCTGCTGCAGGAGGGCAACGATCTCGTCACCCTCGCCATGTACGCCGACAACACTGCTGGGCGGGCGCTGTACGACTCGCTCGGCTTCGCCGACGACCACCGCTTCACCAGCGGTCCCCTGCTCGTCCGCGGTCGCTGGTAAGGACACCGGCCCGGCAAGCCCGACCTGGACGGTGAGGGCCCGCTGGGCGCTCAGCCCGGGGCCTGCTGAGCCTCTCTCGGTGCGTCGATGCCGGCCTCCGTGCGCTGCTCGACGGTGATGGGGGTGGGCGCGCCGGTGAGCGGGTCACCCCCGCCGCCGGTCTTCGGGAAGGCGATCACCTCCCGGATCGAGTCGGCCCCGGTCACCATCGCCGCGATCCGGTCGATGCCGAAGGCCACCCCTCCGTGCGGCGGCGGGCCGAAGCCGAACGCCTCGAGCAGGAAGCCGAACTGCTCGGTCGCCTGGTGCTCGGTGAGCCCGATGACGTCGAAGACCCGGCGCTGGACGTCCGAGCTGTGGATGCGGATCGAACCGCCTCCGAGCTCCGCGCCGTTGAGCACCAGGTCGTAGGCCCGGGACGGGACGTCACCCGGCGAGGTGTGGAAGGAGTCGGCGTGGGACGCCGCGGGGGACGTGAACGGGTGGTGGATCGCGGTCCACCCGGTCTGGCCCCCGTCGGACCCGAGGACCGGCTCGAACATGGGGAAGTCGGTGATCCAGAGGAACTCCCACCGGGAGTCGTCGAGAAGACCGAGCCGGCGGCCGATCTCGAGCCGCGTGGCCCCGAGCAGCGCCAGAGCGTCGCTCCGGGAGCCGGCGGCGAAGAAGGCGCAGTCCCCCACCTGGGCGCCGACCGCTTCGCGCAGGCCTTCGCGCTCGGCCCCGGACAGGTTCTTGGCGACGGGGCCGCCCAGCGTGCCGTCCTCGAGGAACGTGACGTACGCCAACCCGCGCGCGCCGCGCTGACGGGCCCACTCCTGCCAGGCGTCGAACCCCTTGCGGGGCGTCGAGGCGCCGCCAGGCATGACCACGGCCCCGACGTGGGGCGCCTGGAAGACCCGGAACGGCGTCTGCGCGAAGGCAGCCGTCATGTCGACCAGCTCGAGGCCGAACCGGACATCCGGGCGGTCAACCCCGAAGCGCCGCATGGACTCGTCGTAGGTCATGCGCGGGAAGGGGGCCTGGAGCTCGACGCCGAGGACGTCGTCCCAGATCCGGGTCATGACCGCCTCGGCCAGCTCGTAGACGTCTTCCTCGTCGCAGAAGCTCATCTCGATGTCGAGCTGGGTGAACTCGGGCTGCCGGTCGGCCCGGAAGTCCTCGTCGCGGTAGCACCGCGCGATCTGGTAGTAGCGCTCCATCCCGGCAACCATGAGCAGCTGCTTGAACAGCTGGGGCGACTGCGGCAGGGCGTACCACGACCCTGGCTGCAGGCGCACCGGCACGAGGAAGTCGCGTGCCCCCTCAGGGGTGGACCGGGTGAGGGTTGGGGTCTCGATGTCGAGGAAGTCGCGCTCGTCCATGACCCGCCGGATCGCTCGCGTGATCAGCGAGCGGGTCCGCAGCTTGCCCGCCGGCCCGGAGCGACGCAGGTCGAGGTAGCGGTACTTCAGGCGCACCTCGTCACCGATCGGCGAGTCGTCGTCGAGCGGGAACGGCAGCGGAGCTGCTGTCGAGAGCACCTCGAGCTCGGAGGCCGCGACCTCGACAGAACCGCTCGCAAGGGCGTCGTTGCGGTTGCCCTCGGGACGCAGACGGACCTGACCCGACACCCGCACGCAGAACTCGGCGCGCAGCTCGTGGGCGATGTCGCTCTCGCGGACGACGACCTGGGCGATGCCGGACCCGTCCCGCAGGTCGAGGAACGCGACACCGCCGTGGTCCCGGCGGCGCGCCACCCAGCCGGTCAGGACGACGTCGTGGCCGGCATGCTCCTCGCGGAGAGCTCCGGCCTCGTGGGTGCGGATCACAGCAGTCCTTCCAGGTCGTGCTCAAGCGAGTCGAGCGGTAGCTCGCGCTGGGTCCCGTCGCGCAGGTCCTTGACCTGCGCGACGCCGGCCTCGAGGTCACGGTCGCCGAGCACGACCGCGTAGGTCGCGCCGCTGCGGTCGGCCGCCTTCATGGCGCCCTTCATGCCGCGGTCCCCGTAGGCGAGGTCCGCCGCGACACCCAAGCGGCGCAGACCCGCGACGGCCACCATCGCGCGCGCCTTCGCCGGACCTCCGAGGGGGACGACGAACACCTGGGGCCCGCTCTCGGCCGGCGGTTCGAGTCCCTCGGCGCGCAGCGCGAGCACGGTCCGCTCGACGCCGAGCGCCCAGCCGATGCCGGGCAACGGCGGCCCGCCGATGGCCTCCGACAGCCCGTCGTAGCGACCGCCCCCGCCGACCGCCGACTGGGCGCCGAGGCCGTCATGGACCAGCTCGAAGGTCGTACGCATGTAGTAGTCGAGGCCCCGCACCAGGCGCGGAGCCGCCTCGTAGGCGACGCCCACTGCGTCGAGGCCGGCCATGACCGCCGCGTGGTGGTCACGGCAGGACCCGCACAGCGCGTCGGCCATGACGGGTGCCCCCGCCAGCTGGGCTTGCACCTCGGCTCGCTTGTCGTCGAGCACCCGCAACGGGTTGAGCTGCGCCCGCTTCCGGGTCTCGGCGTCGAGGTCGAGGGCGGACAGGAAGTCGGTCAGCGCCTGCCGGTAGGCCGGTCGGCACTCGCGGTCCCCCAGCGAGGTCAGGAGCAGTCGCACCTGCCGCAGCCCGAGGTCGCGGAACGCCTGCGCAGCGAGCGTCACCACCTCGACGTCGAGGGCAGGGTCGTCGAGGCCGAGGGCCTCCACCCCGGCCTGCTGGAACTGCCGGTAACGCCCCGCCTGGGGGCGCTCGGCCCGGAACATCGGCCCGGCGTAGCGGAGCTTGACCGGCAGTTGGCCCTTGTGAAGGCTCGCGTCGAGGGCGGCGCGCAGCACCCCGACCGTGCCCTCGGGCCGCAGCGTCAAGGAGCGGTCGGCCCGGTCGTGGAAGGTGAACATCTCCTTGGCCACGACGTCGGTGCTCTCACCGACCCCACGGGTGAACAGGTCGGTGTGCTCGAAGACGGGCGCCTCGGCGTAGGCGTAGCCGGCGAGTCTTGCCGGCGCCAGCAGGGCCTCGCGCACAGGCAGGGACGCGGAGAACTCGGTCCCGGGCAGGACGTCGTAGGTCCCCTTGGGGGCCGCCACTACAGACCCCTGGGTGCAGGTGGCGTCGGGAGGTCCTGGAGGAACGGGTTGCTTGTCCGCTCGCGCCCGATCGTCGTCGCGGGGCCGTGCCCGGGCAGCACGACCGTCTCATCCACCATGGGCAGGATCACCGTGGCGAGGGACAGCTGCATCGCCTCCCAGCTGCCGCCGGGCAGGTCGGTGCGCCCGATAGAGCCGGCGAACAGCACGTCACCGGAGAGCAGCAGGGGGGCGCCGGCCTCGCCGTCGACCTCGTCGCCGGCCAGCCGGAGGACGACCGAGCCGGGGGTGTGACCAGGAGCCAGGTCGACGCCGATCCGCAGGCCGGCCAACTCGAGCGGCACGGCCGGGTCGAGCAGGCGTACGTCGTCGGGCTCGGTCCACTCGAGCCGCCCCCCGAACAGCTGGGAGCTCCCCTCGGACAGGTACTTCACGGGGTCAGCCAGCTGGTCGCGGTCCGCGGGGTGGATGTAGGCAGAGATGCCACGGGCTCCGCACACCGGGGTCACGGAGAAGGTGTGGTCGATGTGCCCGTGCGTCAGCACGACCGCCACCGGCAACAGGTCGTGCTCGCGCAGCAGCTCGTCGAGCTGGGCCTCCACGCCGATGCCCGGGTCGACGACGACGCACTGCTCCCCAGGGCCTGGGGCCACGACGTAGCAGTTGGTGCCGAAGGCCTGCGCCGGGAAGCCGCGGACGAGCACGGGCGTCCTCTCCTAAGGTGGTGCGAACGGGTCTCGCAGGGCGGACGGCAGCTCCGTGGGAGGCCGGACTCGACCCTACCGGCGACTCGCGACGCCACCCGCGGGATTACCTACACTCCGTCCGGCGCCCGGCAAGGGCGACGGGGCGGGTGGCGGACACGACCGCAGACAGCGAGAGGATCGGCGTGGCGAGCAGCAGGCGCGAGAAGGAGCTGGCCCGGCAGCGAGCCGCGCGGCAGGCCGCCCGCCGGGCGGAGGCGCTGGCCAAGCGCAAGCGACGCAACGCCGTCCTGGCGAGCGTCGCGGCGGTCCTGCTCGTCGTCGGCGCAGCCGTCGGGATCGGTCTGGCCTCCCGGTCGGACGAGCCCGAACCGCCGCCTTCCGCCGCACCCGGCAGCTGCGCCTACCCCGCCGCCAGGGCAGCCGCCAAGCCGGCTCCGGTCCCGTCCACCCAGGACGTGGAGCGGCAGCAGCCCCTCACGGCCACCCTCACGACCAGCCAGGGCACGGTCGTCCTCACCCTCGACACCGCTGGCGCGCCGTGCACGGTCAACAGCTTCCGCTCCCTCGCCACGGCGAAGTTCTTCAACGACTCGCCGTGCCACCGACTCACCTCGAGCGCCTCGCTGAAGGTCGTGCAGTGCGGCGACCCGACGGGCACCGGCTCCGGCGGTCCGGGCTACGAGTTCGCCGACGAGAACCTCGCTGGCGCGACCTACCCCCGGGGCACCGTCGCGATGGCCAACAGCGGGCCCGGCACGAACGGCAGCCAATTCTTCCTCGTCTACGCAGACAGCCAATTGCCCCCCAGCTACACGCCTTTCGGGACGATCACCGCGGGATTGGACGTCCTCGAGAAGGTCGCGGCGGCCGGCTCCACCCCCCCTGAGGACGGCAAGCCGGTGCTGCCCCTGCAGATCACCGACGTGCAGGTCGCGCCCGCCTGATTCCGCCGCCACAGCGATCCCGGGCAGTTCTGGGAATCGGGCCGTGCACCACATGCCAGCCGTGTAGCGTCCGGCTCCGCTTCGGGCACGATCGCCCGGGCGCTCCCCCCGCGGCGCGGTCGCGCCGACGACCCGATCGGATCCCTGTGACCACCTCGCGCGTCCGTACTGCCCTGCTCGGCGGCCTCGTCCTCGTCGCGACTGCGGCCTGCGGAGGTACGACGGAAGCAGCAGCACTGCGGCCCCGAGCGCGAACGCGTCGCCGAGCGCCTCGCCGTCCCCGTCCCCCTCGCCTGTGCCGAGCCCGGTGACGTCGGCATCGGGCCAGGCCGCCGCAGCCAAGATCAACCTCACTGCCGCTGACCTGCCGGGCTACACCGCGACGCCCTCTGATCAGACCGAGGCCGACGACAGCGAGCAGGAGAAGGCCTCCGACGCGTGCATCGGGGCCTCCCCCACGGAGCCGGTCGCGAAGTTCGCCTCCGACGACTTCGACAAGGGGACCGACGTGCCCTCGATCCAGTTCGCGAGCAACGTCTCGTTCTCGGCAGACGCCGCGACCACCAAGAGCGACCTCGCGGCCTACAGCAGCGACAAGGCCAGCACCTGCCTGAGCACCTTCGCCGCCGACATCTTCAAGAGCCTCGGCGAAGGGTCGGCCATCACCTTCGCGACTCCGGAGGTCACCAAGCTCACGCCCACGGCCACCGGGGTCGACGGAGCCTTCGGCTACAGCATCACGGCAGCCGCGACCGCCCAGGGGGCGAAGATCCCGTTCACCATCGAGATCCTCGGCGCCGGCAAAGGACGCACCCAGCTGTCGCTGACCGCCTTCGCCATCGGCACGAGCGTCCCGGCAGCCCAGCGCGACGAGCTGTTCGCGACCCTGCTCATGCGGACCAGCGAGAACGCGCTCTAGCTCGTCACGCGGTAGGCGTCGTAGACGCCCTCGACGTTGCGGACCTGGGTCAGGAGGTGGCCCAGGTGCTTGGGGTCGGCCATCTCGAAGGTGAACCGCGAGACGGCCACCCGGTCGCGCGTCGTCGTCACCGTCGCCGACAGGATGCTCACGTGGGCGTCGGACAGCACCCGGGTCACGTCCGACAGCAACCGGGTGCGGTCGAGGGCCTCGCACTGGATCGCGACGAGGAACATCGACTCGGCCGTCGGGGCCCACTCGACCTCGACCACCCGCTCGCTGTCGGCGAGCAGGGAGCCGGCGTTCACGCAGTCGCCGCGATGGACCGACACCCCACGACCCCGGGTGACGAACCCGACGACGTCGTCGCCCGGGACCGGCGTGCAGCAGCGGGCGAGCTTGACCCAGACGTCGGAAACGCCCTTGACGACGATCCCCGGGTCTGAGGCCGGGCGCGGACGGCGTATGGGGGCGGTCGGCACGGCTGTCTCGGCGAGATCCTCGACCGCACCCTCAGTCCCACCCAGACCCGCCATGATCCGTTGCACGACGTGCTGGGCAGAGACCCGACCCTCCCCCACCTCGGCGTAGAGCGCCGTGACGTCGACCAGGTGCAGCTCGGTCGCGAGGTTCGGCAGCGCCTCGCCGGCGAGCAGTCGCTGAAGCGGCAGGCCCTGCTTGCGCACGGCCCTGGTGATCGCCTCCTTGCCGGCCTCGATGGCGTCCTCGCGGCGCTCCTTGGCGAACCACGCCCGGATCTTGTTGCGCGCCCGGGGGCTGGTGACGAACTGGAGCCAGTCCTGCGACGGGTGAGCGGTCTCGGCCTTGCTGGTGAAGATCTCGACGACATCGCCGTTGTCGAGGGGGGATTCGAGTGGCACGAGGCGACCGTTGACCCGAGCCCCGATGCACCGGTGGCCGACCTCGGTGTGGACGGCGTAGGCGAAGTCGACCGGCGTCGCCGCGGCCGGGAGCGAGATGACGTCGCCCTTCGGGGTGAAGACGAAGACCTCGGTGGAGTGCAGGTCGAAGCGCAGGGAGTCCATGAACTCGCCGGGGTCTGCGGCCTCCTTCTGCCAGTCGAGCAGCTGGCGCAGCCACGCCATGTCGTCGCCCTTGACGGGCCCGGTCGGCTGGGCGCCCTCCTTGTACTTCCAGTGGGCGGCGATGCCGTACTCAGCCCGACGGTGCATCTCGCGCGATCGGATCTGCATCTCGACCGGCTTGCCCTCGGGGCCGATCACCGTCGTGTGCAGCGACTGGTACATGTTGAACTTGGGCATCGCGATGTAGTCCTTGAACCGCCCCGGCACCGGCGACCACAGTGCGTGCACGGTGCCGAGGGCGGCGTAGCAGTCACGGACGTCCTCGACCAGGACGCGGATGCCGACCAGGTCGTAGATGTCGGTGAAGTCCCGCCCCCGCACGATCATCTTCTGGTAGATCGAGTAGTAGTGCTTCGGACGTCCGGTGACCCCGGCCTTGATCTTCGCCACCTTGAGCTCGGAGCTGATCCGCTCGACGACCTCAGTCAGCTGGGTGTCTCGCGACGGCGCCCGCTCGGCGACCAGACGGACGATCTCGTCGTAGCGCTTCGGGTAGAGCGTGGCGAAGGCGAGGTCCTCCAGCTCCCACTTCAGCGTGTTCATGCCGAGTCGATGGGCGAGGGGCGCGAAGATCTCGAGGGTCTGCCGTGCGATCTTCTCCTGCTTCTCCTGCTTGAGCCAGCGCAGGGTGCGCATGTTGTGCAGCCGGTCCGCGAGCTTGATGACGAGGACCCGAGGGTCGCGCGCCATCGCGACGACCATCTTGCGGATCGTCTCTGCCTCAGCGGCCTCGCCGAAGGTGACCTTGTCGAGCTTGGTGACCCCGTCGACGAGCTGGGCGACGTCGTCACCGAATTCGCGCGCGACGTCGGCCAGCGTGTAGCGCGTGTCCTCGACCGTGTCGTGGAGGAGGGCAGCGACCAGCGTCGTGGTGTCCATGCCGAGCTCGGCGAGGATCGTCGTGACCGCAAGCGGGTGGGTGATGTACGGATCGCCGCTGCGCCGACGCTGGCCCTCGTGGCACTGCTCGGCCACCTCGTACGCCCGGATCACCGCCCGCAAGTCGGCCTTGGGGTGGCTTGCCCGGATCGTGCGGGACAGCGGCTCAAGGACCGGAGGCGTGCCGCCTGCCTTTGCGGCGGTCAGTCGGGCGAGGCGGGCCCGGACCCGTCGGCCTGTGGGCGGGCCGTCGTCGGAGGTCCGGACGGGTCCGTCGGGCGGCACACCGCTGTCTGCGGCGGTGTCGTGGGGCAGGCCAGCGAGGAGCTCTGGGGCCGGCGCCCCGGCGGGGGCACCGAGTGTGTCTCCGGCAGCAGAGGCCATCGGTCGGCCAGGCACCGGGACGGCATCTGAGGCCACGGGCGGCTCCTGCAGGGACGGGGCGGAGCCCTCAGTGTAGGGAGCCGCACGGCCCCGCGGGCCCAGTGGTCGCACGTCACAGGTCGCACGTCACAGGTCGCACGTCACAGGTCGCACGTGACAGTCGGCGCACGTCACCGTGGGTGCACGTCACACAGCCGAGCCTCGAGCCCGACCGGATCAGACGGTCAGGAGCGCTCGAACGACCAGATCGGGGTGCTCTGCGGCCAGCAGCTCGCGGCCGGGCAGGCTCTCGATCTCGAGCAGGACGGAAACGCCGACGACCTCGGCGCCGGCCTCCTGCATCAGCCGAACGGCGGCTGCGGCGGTCCCCCCGGTCGCGAGGACGTCGTCGAGGAGCAGGACCCGCTCCCCCGGGAGGAAGGCGTCCCGGTGCACCGAGAGGACGTTCGTGCCGTACTCGAGCGCGTAAGAGGTCTCGTACGTCGCCCGCGGGAGCTTGCCGGGCTTGCGGACGGGGACGAGTCCGACGCCGAGCTGGTGGGCCACCGGGGCGGCCAGCAGGAACCCGCGGGCCTCGATGCCCACCACCTTGTCCACGGCGAGGTGTCGGTGCTGCGCCACCAGCGCGTCGACGGCGGCGCGGAACGCCTCGGCGTTCCCGAGCAGGGGTGAGATGTCCTTGAACAGGACGCCCGCGGTGGGGAAGTCGGGGACGTCGACGATGTGCGAGCAGAGCAGGTCCTCGAGCGTCAACGGTCGCTTCCGTCAGGCTCGTCGGCCACGACGTCCTGTTCGACGTGCTCGGCCTCCGGGGTCAGGACCCGGACGACAGCTGCGGAGGTGAAGCGCACCGGGACCCCGGGCGCGATCTCGAGCACGACCTCGTCGCCCTCCACGGCGACCACCGTGGCGTGGATGCCCGCGGTGGTGATGACCCGGCTGCCCTCGGCCAGCCCGGCTCGGACCTGCACCAGGGCCTTGGCCCGGGCACGTTGCGGACGGATGGCGAGCAGGTAGAAGCCGCCGATGAGCAGGGCGAAGAAGAGCAGCTGCTGCAGGGCTTCGTTCACGCGAAGGGCCTCCGGGGTCGTTGGGCGCGGAGGGACAGCCTAGACAGGCCTTGGCTAGACAGGCCTTGGCTATACAGGCCTGGCTAGCCAGGGCTGGTGCCCGGGCCGTCGCGGTGCTCGGGCGATCAGCCGGCGTCGCCCAGCTCGAGCGGCAGGACGTCGACCGGCCCGGGCGCGCGGAGCCCCAGGTGGCGCCAGGCCGCCGGGGTAGCCATGCGTCCCCGGGGGGTACGGACGATGAGCCCCGACCGGACCAGGAACGGCTCGGCCACCTCCTCCACCGTCTCGGGCTCCTCGCTGACCGCGACCGCCAGGGTGGACAACCCCACCGGCCCGCCCCCGAACCGGCGGACCAGCGCGCTCAGGACTTCCCGGTCCAGCCGGTCGAGTCCGAGTTCGTCGACGTCGTAGACGGCCAGTGCGGACCGTGCGACGGTCGCATCGACCACCCCGTCTGCCCGCACCTCTGCGTAGTCACGCACCCGGCGCAGGAGCCGATTGGCCACGCGGGGCGTCCCCCGGGAGCGACCAGCGATCTCCGTCGCACCATCGGGCTGGAGCGCGACGCCCAGCAGATCAGCACTGCGGGCCAGCACCCGCTCGAGCTCAGCCGGTGTGTAGGGCTCCATGTGGGCGGTGAACCCGAACCGGTCGCGCAGCGGTCCGGTCAGCAGGCCGGAGCGGGTCGTGGCACCGACCAGGGTGAAGGGGGCAACCTCGAGCGGGATGGCGGTCGAACCGGGACCCTTGCCGACGACGACATCGACCCGGAAGTCCTCCATCGCGACGTAGAGCAGCTCCTCCGCCGGCCGGGCGATGCGGTGGATCTCGTCGATGAACAGCACCTCTCCCTCGGTGAGGCTGCTGACGAGTGCCGCCAGGTCACCCGCCCGCTCGAGGGCCGGCCCGCTGGTGATGCGGATGCCGGTACCGAGCTCCGCCGCGATGATCATGGCCAACGACGTCTTGCCCAGCCCCGGGGCTCCGGACAGCAGGACGTGGTCCGGCGGACGACCTCGCCGACGCGCGCTCTCGAGCACGAGCGAGATCTGCTCGCGCACCCTCTCCTGACCGATGAACTCCTCGAGCCGCTTGGGGCGCAAGGCGGCTTCGACCACGCGCTCGACGTCGTCAGCGGCCGGCCGGACGAGATCGGCCACTCCGTGGCTGTCCACATCGGCCACTCCGTGGCTGTGGCCGACGAGGCCCGGCTCGGCCTGCCCTGGGGCGCGGCCGCGAGCCTCGAGCTCGGCGAGCTCCCGGGCGACGAGCTCGTCCTCGCCGCTCACCGGTTGCGCCCCATGTGCCCGAGCGCCTCGCGCAACAGCGACGGCACGTCGTCGGCGGTGGCGGCCGGATGAGCGGCCGCAAGGGTGGACACGACCTCGTCGGACTGCGCGCTCGTCCAGCCGAGCCCGACCAGGGCCGAGCTGAGGGTGTCGCGCCAGCCGGCCGTGGGAGTCCCCGCCGACCCGGCGGAGGTCCCGGTGAGCTGCGCCTTGTCCTTGAGCTCGAGCACCATGCGCTGGGCTCCCTTGCGACCGATGCCGGGCACGAGGCAGAGGGCGACGAGGTCCTCGGTGGCGAGCGCTCGGCGTACGGCGTCGGGGGTGTGGACCGTCAGGACCGCCTGCGCCAGGCGAGGACCCACACCGGACGCCGTCTGCAGCAGGTCGAACAGGTCGCGCTCGTCGGCGTCGGCGAAGCCGTAGAGCGTGAGGCTGTCCTCGCGGACCACCAGGCTGGTCGCGAGCAGGGACTGCTCCCCCACCCGCAGTCGCGCCCTGGTCGTCGCCGTCGTCTGCACGGCGAGCCCGACTCCCCCGACGCGGACGACCGCGCCGCTCCCGGTCAGGGCGATCACTGGGCCTTCGACGCTGGCGATCACGGACGAGCCCCCGCCGCCACGGCTGCCGCGAGCCTGGCCTGGGCCGGGGCTCTCCACAGGTGGCAGATCGCGAGGGCGAGGGCGTCGGCCGCGTCGGCCGGGCGGGGCGGGCCCTCGAGCCGCAGGAGCCTGGCCACCATGGCCCCCACCTGGGCCTTGTCGGCCCGGCCGGACCCGGTCACCGAGGCCTTGACCTCGGACGGGGTGTGCAGCGCCACCGGCAGGCCTCGGCGCGCTGCACAGGTGATCGCGACCGCGCCCGCCTGGGCGGTGCCCATGACCGTGCGCACGTTGGCCTGGGAGAACACGCGCTCGACGGCCACGGCATCGGGCTGGTGCAGGTCGAGCCAGGCATCGAAGGCGACCTCGAGCTGGACGAGCCGCTGTCCCAGCGGCTCGCTCGCCGGCGTCGTGACGACCCCGACCGCGACCAGGACCGCCCGCCCCGGCGAGCCCTCGACCACGCCGATGCCGCACCGGGTCAGACCGGGATCGACGCCGAGCACCCGCACCCGTGCCTCCTCGTCCGGACCACCGTGGGCCCGCCGTCGCGGGACGCGCATGCGAACACGCGTTCGGACCGAAGAGTACGGCGGGGCACGGACAGCCGGCGGGAGGCGCGCCCGGCAGGTCAGATCAGCCGACCTGCTCGAGGACCTCGTCGCTCACGTCGAAGTTGGCCCACACGTTCTGCACGTCGTCGAGGTCCTCGAGGGCGTCGACCAGCCGCAGCACCTTCACCGCCACGTCGTCCTCGAGCGGCACCGACATGCTCGGCAGCCAGGCGATGTCGGCCGACTCGATCTCGAAGCCGGCGGCGGTGCAGGCCAGCCGGACCGCATGGGTGTCGGTCGCTCCGCAGACGACCTCGAAGGTCTCGCCGAGGTCGTTGACGTCCTCTGCTCCAGCATCGAGCACGGCCATCAGCACGTCGTCCTCGGTCAGCTCACCAGTCTTCGCGACCAGCACGATGCCCTTGCGCGCGAACAGGTAGGAGACCGAGCCGGGGTCAGCCGGCGTGCCGCCGTTGCGGGTGATCGCAGTGCGCACCTCGGCAGCCGCCCGGTTGCGGTTGTCGGTGAGGCACTCCACCAGGACGGCGACGCCGCCCTGGGCGTAGGCCTCGTACATGATCTCCTCGTAAGCAGCCGCGTCACCGAGCTCGCCGCTGCCCCGCTTGATCGCCCGGTCGATGTTGTCGGCGGGCACCGACTGCCGCTTGGCGCCCGTGATGGCGTCGGCCAGCGTCGGGTTGCCCGACGGGTCACCACCGCCGGTCCGGGCAGCCACCTCGATCGACTTGATCAGCTTGGCGAACAGCTTGCCGCGCTTGGCATCGACGACGGCCTTCTTGTGCTTGGTCGTCGCCCACTTGGAGTGGCCGCTCATCCGCGCGCCTCCTGGATCATGTCGACGAACAGGGCGTGCACCCGGCCGTCGCCGGTCAGCTCCGGGTGGAACGAGGTCGCCAGGACATGGCCCTGGCGGACGGCTACGACCCTACCCGCGGCGGGTGAGGCCCCTGCGCCGGCTGCGGGGACGCGGGCGAGGACCTGCACCGCGTCGCCGGCCCGTTCCACCCAGGGGGCTCGGATGAACACCGCGTGGACCGAGCCCACCCCGTCGAACTGGAGGTCGGTCTCGAAGGAGTCGACCTGGCGTCCGAACGCGTTCCTGCGCACCGTCACGTCGAGCCCGCCGAGACCGCGCTGATCAGCTCGCCCGTCGAGCACCTCACCGGCCAGCAGGATCATCCCCGCGCACGAGCCGTAGACGGGCAGTCCCGAGGCGACAGCCGACCGCAGCGGCTCGAAGAGGTCGAAGACGGTCAGCAGCCGACTGATCGCCGTCGACTCCCCACCGGGCAGGACGAGGCCGTCCAGGCCCTCGAGGTCCTCGGCACGGCGTACGGGGACAGGAGCCGCCCCCACCGCGCGCAGCGCACGGTCGTGCTCGCGCACGTCTCCCTGCAGGGCCAGCACGCCGACGCGGGGGGCAGCCCCCCGACCCGGCCCGCCGCGGCTCACCAGCCGCGCTGCGCCAGCAGCTCGCCTGCGCCAAGGCTGTCGGCGGCGATGCCGACCATGGCCTCGCCGAGCCCGCGGCTGACCTTGGCGATGCGCTCCGCGTCGGTGAAGTAGGCCGTCGCCTCGACGCAGGCACGAGCGCGCTGAGCCGGGTCGCCGCTCTTGAAGATGCCGGAGCCGATGAAGACGCCATCGGCGCCGAGCTGCATCATCATCGCGGCGTCGGCCGGGGTCGCCACACCGCCTGCGGTGAACAGGACCACCGGCAACCGGCCCAGCTCAGCGGTCTCGCGGACGAGGTCGATCGGCGCGGCCATGAGCTTCGCGGCGGCGTACAGCTCGGTCTCGTCCATCACCGTCAGCCGCTTGATCTCGCCCAGGATCGTCCGGATGTGCGTCGTCGCCTGGGACACGTCACCCGTGCCGGCCTCGCCCTTGGACCGGATCATGGCCGCGCCCTCGGAGATGCGGCGCAAGGCCTCGCCCAGGTTGGTGGCGCCGCAGACGAAGGGCACCGTGAAGGCCCGCTTGTCGATGTGGTGGGCGTAGTCGGCCGGGGTGAGGACCTCGGACTCGTCGATGTAGTCGACGCCGATCGCCTGGAGCACCTGGGCTTCGACGAAGTGGCCGATCCGCGCCTTGGCCATCACCGGGACGGAGACGGCCGCCTGGATCCCGTCGATCATGTCCGGGTCGCTCATGCGGGCGACTCCGCCGTCACGACGGATGTCAGCCGGAACCCGTTCGAGCGCCATGACCGCGACAGCGCCGGCGTCTTCGGCGATACGCGCCTGGTCCGCGTCGACGACGTCCATGATGACGCCGCCCTTGAGCATCTCGGCCATGCCGCGCTTGACCCCGGGGGTCCCGACGCGGGGGCTGTCAGAGGGGGTCATGGCGCTCGGCTCGGCGGACATGGCGGTGCTCCTCGCTGTTTCAGGGCGCGCCGTGGGGGCGGGCCGTCTGCGCGGGCCCTGCCTGGCGTCGGGCCGCCCTCTCAGCCTAGGTCAGCGCGCCCTGATCAGCCGATGTCGAGTGCGGTCCCGGCCGGGACGAGCAGGAACAGGGTCGGGCCGACCGCGAGGGGCAGGTCGGTCCGCGAGACGTCGAACAGCTTCGTCCCGGCGTCAGGGGTCGGACGGGCCCAACCACCTGGGAGCACCACCCCTTCGCGCAGGACGCTGACGGCTCCCTCGCCGACCGTCGAGGTGTAGGGCGTCACGTTGCCGAGCACGTCGACGTAGCCGCTCCCGCGGATGCTGACGTGCTGGACGACCACGTTGGCCGGGGCGAACCCCCTCATCGGGTCGCCGTCCTGGAAGACCGTGTAGCGACCCTTGCCGGGGTCGAACTGCACCGTGACCTTCGAGATGTCGGAGAAGCGCACGCTCGCCCGGCCGGCCGGCTCCATGCCCGCCGGCACCGGACCGAACCGCAGCCCGATGTCCTTGCCGGGGCTGCCTCCCGGCCGCGCCTGGTCGATGAGCGCCGGAGAGCTGAAGAAGTTGTACGCGTCCTTGCGGCGCTCCCCCTTGCGGTAAGGGCCGGGCGCTACCTCGTAGTTGGCGTCCAGGAGCTGCCCGGCCTCAGCGGCCGCGTTCATCGTCGCGAGCACTCCCGTGTTCCCGCCGGAGGACCCGATGGCGATCTTGCCGAACTGGCCCAGGAGCTCGACGTCGGCCTCACGCACGCTGCGGATGGGTCCGACCTCGGTGGCGGTCGCGGGCGAGTAGACGGCGAGGAAGCGGGTCGCCCCGCCCTCCATGACCTCCTGGTACATCAGCGACGCCTCCTCGAGACCGCGGAAGTACGGACGGGCCAGGGGCGAGTTGTCGATCTTGACGGCGACGACCGGACCGCCCGGAGCGCTGGCGGCACCCGTGAGCGGATCGGTGGGGGCAGGCGCCGGCGGCGGGGGCGGCGACGGGCTCGGGCTCGGGCTCGGACTGGGGCTGGGGCTGGGACTGGGGCTCGGACTGGGGCTCGGCGACGGGGCCGCTTCGCTGCGGGCGTCAGCGCCGCAGGCGGCGAGCACGGCCGCCAGCACGAGCACGGCCACCCCGCGCAGGAAGGCCAGGCGCCGGGGCGGGATCCGCAGCGATCGGCCCGAACGGAGCGCTCGGACGGCTGAGGCACCTGCGGGAGGGCGGGGCGCGCAGGACGGGTGGGAGCGGGCAGTCACGTGGAGGGACCCTACGTGGCCCGCGGCTGCGAGGTGGGCGGAACACGCACGACAGCAGGGGCACTCGTGTCGTCGATCTCGAAGTACTGGGGAAGGGCACGGTGTCCGGCCAGACGAAGAGCGCGTGGCACGCGGCGCAACCGGATGCTGCGCGTGTCGCGCACCGCCGCGTTGTGGAACGACCGCGCGAGGACGACCCGCGTCGTGGCCGTCTCGAGCTCCCTCACCTCCGAGCCCGCCGGCAGCAGGGGTGAGGCCGCGCGCAACGCCCTGGACAGGTCGTTCTCGCACTCCTCCCTGCCCTGGGCCCCGGCGTCGAGGGCCCTGCGGGCGGCAGCGTCGAGGGCGTTCGCCACAGGACCGGCTGGCAGGGTGGCCGCGGCAGCCCGCGCCGCTGCGGCGCGTCGGACCAGCTGGGCGTCGAGTGCGGCCCAGGCAGCGTCGATCCGAGCATGCAGCCGGTCGAGACGGCCGGCTGTCCAGGTCACGTAGAGCACGGTGAGGAACAGCACCGCCACGGCGACGAACAGCGAGGTCACCCTCGCTCCGACGTCCGGTCACCCTCACGTGGACGTTCGCGCGACGTCGCGCGGTCGGCCAGGCGGGGCCGTTCTGACAGGCGGGGCCGGTCTGCCAGGCGGGGCCGCTCCGGCAGGCGGGGCCGCTCCGGCAGGCGGGGTCGCTCGGACAGGCGGGGTCGCTCGGGCAGGCGGGGTCGCTCGGCCAGCCAGCGCCGCAGCGTCGGCACCAGACGGCCGGCGTCGTCGTCGCCGTCTCCCCCAGTCAGCAGCTCGGCGAGCACCTCCAGCTCGGCATCGACCTCGACGTGCACGGTCGGCACCGCGGCCACCGTCTCGTAGACCTCGACGATGCGTCGAGTCACCGACTCCCAGTCGTAGGCCTGCACGGCGAGCCGCGCCACCTCCGCCAGCGCCGCCTGCCGCGGGCGGTCGAGCAGGAGCGCCCCGAGGGCGTCGGCCAGTGCACCTGCGTCCCGGACCGGCACGAGCACGCCGGCGGCGCCGTCGTCGAGCACCCGCCGGAAGGCCTCGAGGTCGCTCGCGACGACCGGGGTGCCGGTCGCCATCGCCTCGACCAGCACGATCCCGAACGACTCGCCGTGGGTGTTGGGGGCGCAGTAGACGTCGCCGCTCGCGAAGACGCTTGGCTTGTCCTCGTCGCTGACCAGCCCGAGCAGCTCCACCCCGTCCCGCAGAGACCGGGGCACGGCCTCACGGACGTCGTCGACGTCACCGGGGCCGGCTACGAGAAGACGGACGTCAGGGACGAGCCGGACGAGCTCTGGCAGCGCCTCGAGCAGGACGGCGAGCCCCTTGCGTCCCTCGTCGATGCGCCCGAGGAACACCACCGTCGGCGCGACGGGACGCCCCGGCAACGGCTGCGCCCCCGCAAACCGGGCCACGTCGACGCCGTTCGGGATCAGCACCGCGTCACCGCCGAGGTGCTCGACGACCACGCGCCGGGCGGCGGGGCTGACGGCGATGCGGCCCGCGATCTTCTCGAGGGCTGGCTGCAGTGCCGTACCGAACACCTGGAGCGCCCGCGACCTGGCGGTGGCGGTGTGGAACGTCGCGACCATCGGGCCGCTGGCCGCGAACGTCGCCAGCATCGACACGCTCGGCACGGTCGGCTCGTGCACGTGCAGCACGTCGAACTCGCCCTCGCGCAGCCAGCGACGGGTGCGCGCCAGGGACAGCGGCCCGAAGACGAGCCGAGCCACAGAGCCGTTGTAGGGGATGGGGACCGCGCGACCGGCCGGGACGACGTAGGGCGGGAGGTCGGCTCGGTCGGGGTCGTCGACCGGGGTCAGGACCGAGACCTGGTGGCCCAGGGAGATCAGGGAGTCGGCCAGATCGCGCACGTGGGCCTGGACCCCTCCGGGCACGTCCCAGGTGTAGGGGCAGGCGATGCCGATCCTCATCGGGAGCGCCGTGGATCGTCCGGGTCGAGGTCGTCCAGCCACAGCCGCTGCAGCATGTGCCAGTCCTGGGGGTGGGCGGCGATGCCGGCGGCGAAGGCGTCGGCGACCGCCTGCGTCATCGTCTCCACGTCGGTGTGGGCGACCTCCGGGTGGAAGACGACCTGCCACCCGCCCGGCCGAAAGGACAGCGTGGTGGGGATGAGGGTGGCGCCGGTGCGCAGGGCGAGCGACGCCGGACCGGCCGGCATCCGCGCCGTCGCCCCGAAGAACCGGACGTCGACCCCCCGGGCAGACAGGTCTCGGTCTGAGAGCAGGCACAGCGTGCCACCCGCTTCGAGCCGCTCGATGAGGATGTCGAACGGGGGCCTCGGCCCGCCGGTCAGCGGCACCACCTCCATGCCGAGCGACTCCCGGAAGGCGACGAACCGGTCGAACAACGACGCCGGTTCGAGCCGCTCAGCGACGGTCGTGAACCGCACGCCGGTGAGCCCGCACCACGCGCCGGCGTGGTCCCAGTTGCCGCTGTGCGGCAGGGCCAGGATCGTGCCCTTCCCGCCCGCGACGGACGACCGGAGGCGGTCCTCGTCGACGGCGAGCATGCCGCCGACGATCCGCTCCTGCGGGGTCACCTGCAGCCGGAAGACCTCGCACCAGTAGCGCGCGTAGGACCGCAGCGCTTCGCGGGTGAGGGCGTCGAGGTCGGCCTCCGGGGCCACGCGGGCCAGGTTGGCGCGCAGCCGGTCGACGCCCTTGCCGCCGCGGCGCGTAGCGAGGTCGGCGCCCGCCGAGAACAGCGACTGGGCCGCGGGCTCGGGCAGTGCCCGCACGAAGGCCCACCCCCCGGCGTAAGCCCCGCTGGACAGCCGGCCGGTCAGCAGCGCGGCGATCCGGCGGACCTGCAGTGCGGCGCCGGTCCGCCGTGCGCGGCCGCTCAGGGGGGTCGTCACGAGGCGATGGCCGCTTGCCGACGGACTTCGAGCAGTCGCTGGACGACCGTGACGGCCGACGCCGCCGCCAGCAGCCACAGGGCCACCGCCAGCGCGGTCGGGACTCCGAGACCGGCGAGCAGCGTGCCGACCAGCACGAGGATGAGCCGCTCGGCCCGCTCGGCGAGCCCGACGTCGCAGCGCAGACCCAGCCCCTCGGCGCGCGCCTTGGCGTAGGACACGATGTTGCCGGCGACCAGGCAGAACAGCGCGACGCCGGTGAGCAGGCGGTCATCGCCCTCGCCGGAGTACCAGAGGACGAGGCCGCCGAAGATGGCGGCGTCAGCGACGCGGTCGCAGGTGCTGTCGAGCCAGGCGCCGAAGCTCCCGGTGCGGCTGAGCCTGCGGGCCATCGCGCCGTCGAGCAGGTCGGTGAGCACGGACACGAACACGATCGCCGTGCCGACGAAGAAGGCGCCCCGGGAGAACAGGGCCAGCGAGCCGATCACGACCCCCAGCGTCCCGACGACCGTGACGGCGTCGGGGGGCACGCCGACCCGGAGCAGCACGCCCGCGACGGGGTCGACCAGTCGGCCGATCGCCGGGCGCACGCGCAGGTTCAGCATCGAGTCCCGTTCTGCTCAGACGTGCCCCGTGGCGGGACGTCACGACGCCGACGATAGCGGCGCAGACCGGACCGGACCTCGACCCACGCGCCAGGAGCAGGCAGGCTGTGGCCTACGAGGGCCGGTCGGGCCCCTTGCAGTGGAGGTGGAGCGTGCACGGTCCGGACAACCGGGACAGCGGTGCCGCGCCGGCTCCTCGAGCCGGCGAGCTCGTGCGCAACGTAACCCTGGTCGGGCACTCGGCAGCGGGCAAGACCACGTTGGTCGAGGCCCTGCTCGCCCGGGCAGGTGCCATCCCCCGCGCGGGACGGGTCGAGGACGGGACGGCGACCTGCGACCCGGATCCGGTCGAGCAGCGCCTCGGGCACTCTGTCTCCCTCGCGGTCGCCTCGCTGGAGTGGGCGGGCGTCAAGGTCAACCTGCTGGACACGCCTGGCTCGCCCGACTTCGTCGGAGAGCTGCGCGCCGGGCTTCGCGCCGCCGACGGCGTGCTGTTCGTCGTCTCGTCGGTCGGGGGGCTCGACGCCGTGACCGCCCAGCTCTGGCAGGAGTGCGCGCGGGTGGGCATGCCACGAGCCGTCGTGATCACCCAGCTCGACCGTCCTCGGGCGGACTTCGACGAGACGGTGGCGCTGTGCCAGCGCGTCCTCGACGAGGGCGTCCTGCCGTTGCACCTGCCGATGCACGACGACGACGACAGCGTGGCCGGGCTCATCTCATTGCTGGACGAGACGGTTGCGGACTCCTCGAGCGGAACGCGGGTGGAGCGCCCCGCCGATCCTGAGCACGTGAAGCTGATCGCCTCCTTGCGGGCCGAGCTGATCGAGGCGGTGATCGGCGAGAGCGAGGACGAGACGCTTCTGGACCGCTACCTCGACGGCGAGGCACTCGACCAGCGCATGCTCCACGCCGACCTGCACACGGCAGTGGCGCGCGGCCATCTGCACCCCGCCCTGGGCGCCTCTGCGCTGGCCGGGGTCGGCCTGGACGAGCTCCTTGCGTTCCTCACTGACGCGTTCCCCTCGCCGCTCGAGCACCCCGTCCCGCCGGTCACGCGACCGGACGGCTCCCCCGTCGTCCCGGCGACCTGCGACCCCGACGGCCCCCTGCTCGCCGAGGTGGTCAAGACGACGACCGACGCTCACCTCGGCCGCGTCTCCTTCGTCCGGGTCTTCTCCGGCACGTTGCGCCCGGACTCGGCGGTGCACGTCCGCGGGCACGGCGCCGGTGGGCTCTGGCAGCGGGAGGACCACCCCGACCACGACGTGGACGCCAGGGTCGGCCCGCTCGCCTCTCCTCTCGGATCGGTGCTGCGGGCGGTCTCCTCCTGCCCGGCCGGGGACATCTGCGCCGTGACCCGGCTCACCGCCGCCGAGACGGGCGACACCCTGTCGGACCCGGCCGCCCCGCTGCTCGTCGGCCCGTGGCCGCTGCCCGAGCCGCAGCTGCCGATCGCAGTGGAAGCGGCTTCCCGATCGGAGCAGGAGCGGCTCGCCGCAGCCCTTGCCCGAGTGGTCACCGAGGACCCGACCGTACGACTGGAGCGCCGGGCCGACACCGGCCAGCAGCTGCTGTGGACCATCGGGGCAGGTCATGCCGAGGTCCTCCTGGACCGGCTGCGCTCCCGGTCGGGCGTGACGGTGCTGACCCCGGACGTCGAGGTCTCGCACCGCGAGACGCTGGCCGGAGCGGCCGGGGCGACCGGGCGACACGTCAAGCAGTCAGGTGGCCACGGGCAGTACGCCGTCGTCGAGCTCGAGGTCGAGCCGGCGCCGCCCGGGTCAGGCGTCGTCTTCGAACAGCGAGTCGTGGGTGGGGCGGTCCCGGCCGCCTTCCACGGGAGCGTCGAGAAGGGCGTCCGAGCCCAGGCCGAGCAGGGCGTCAGCCCGGTCGGTCCGCTCGTCGACGTCAGGGTGGTGCTCATCGGCGGCAGGGCCCATGCGGTGGACAGCTCGGACGCGGCCTTCCAGACGGCCGGCGGCCTGGCCCTGCGCGAGGCCGCCGCAGCCGCCGGCACCGTGCGGCTCGAGCCTTGGTGCGAGGTGGAGGTGCACGTGCCGTCCGCCTACGTCGGCTCGGCCATGAGCGACCTGTCGGGCCGGCGGGCGCGGGTGACCTCCAGTGAGCCCGACCCTGAGGACGACGAGCTGACGGTCGTACGCGCTGCGCTCCCCGAGGTCGAGCTGCTCGCCTACGCGGCAGCCCTGCGCAAGGTCTCGCACGGGACGGGTAGCTTCACGCGGCGGCAGCTGGGTTACGAGCCGGCCACCGCCTGACCTTCCGGAAGCGCTGCTCGTCCGTCAGACCTCGGACCAGGCGGCGGCGAGCAGCGCCCGGGTGTCCGGCAGCAGCTGGGGCAGCACCCGGGTGTGCCCGACGACCGGCATGAAGTTGGTGTCGCCGCCCCAGCGCGGCACGACGTGCTGGTGCAGGTGCGCGGCGATGCCGGCGCCCCCGACGACGCCGAGGTTCATGCCGACGTTGAAGCCCTGGGCGCCGGTGGCGTGGCGCAGCGCCCGCAGGGCCCGTTGGGTGAGTCCGGCGATCTCGGCGGTCTCTTCGCCGGTGAGCTCGTCGTAGCCGGCGACGTGGCGGAACGGGACCAGCATCAGGTGGCCGGCGTTGTAGGGGTAGAGGTTCAGCACGACGTAGGCGAGCTCGCCCCGAGCGACGATCAGCCCCTGCTCGTCGGACAGCGGCGGGATGTCGCAGAAGGGGCAGCCGCCGGTCTTGCCCTCGCCCTTGATATAGGCCATGCGGTGCGGCGTGTAGAGCCGGGCGAAGGCGTCGGCGATGCCCACCCCCTCCTGGCCGGCCGACTCCCCCTGCTGTCCCGGCGCCGAACCCTCGGCGCTCACGAGCGCGCCTCCACCGCCGCGACCACCTTCGCGACGGCGTCCTCGACCGGCACGCCGTTCTCCTGCGTGCCGTCGCGGTAGCGGAACGAGACGGCGTCGTTCGAGACGTCCTCCTCGCCCGCGATCAGCATGAAGGGGACCTTCTGCTTCTGGGCGTTGCGGATCTTCTTCTGCATGCGGTCGTCGGAGGTGTCGATCTCGACCCGGATGCCCCGTTCACGTAGCCGCGTGCCCACGTCCTTCAGATACCCGTCATAGTCGGAGTGCACCGGGATGCCCACGACCTGGACAGGCGCGAGCCAGGCGGGGAAGGCTCCGGCGTAGTGCTCGAGCAGCACGGCGAAGAAGCGCTCGACCGAGCCGAACAGCGCCCGGTGGATCATCACCGGCCGCTGCCTCGTGCCGTCGGCCGCCTGGAACTCGAGCTCGAAGCGCTGAGGGAGCTGGAAGTCCACCTGGATGGTCGACATCTGCCAGGTGCGCCCGATGGCGTCCCGGGCCTGCACGGAGATCTTGGGGCCGTAGAACGCGGCCCCGCCGGGGTCAGGGACGAGCTCGAGCCCGGACGACGCGGCGGCGGCCCTCAGCGCGTCGGTCGCGTCGTCCCACTCCTGCTGGGCCCCGACGAACTTCTCCGACTCGTCCCGGGTCGACAGCTCGAGGTAGAAGTCGGTCAGGCCGTAGTCGCGCAGCAGCGACAAGACGAAGTCGAGCGTGCTGATGAGCTCGGCCTGCATCTGCTCGCGCGTGCAGTAGATGTGGGCGTCGTCCTGGGTGAAGCCCCGAGCGCGGGTCATGCCGTGCACGACACCGGACTTCTCGTAGCGGTAGACGGTTCCGAACTCGAACAGCCGCAGTGGCAGCTCGCGGTAGGACCGCCCGCGCGAGCGGAAGATCAGGTTGTGCATCGGGCAGTTCATCGGCTTGAGGTAGTAGTCGACCCCCTTGCCCTCGGCGTCCCGGTCGAGCTGCATCGGCGGGTACATGCCGTCGGCGTACCACTGCAGGTGTCCCGACACCTCGAACAGCGCGCCCTTGGTGGCGTGCGGGGTGTTGACGAAGGAGTAGCCCGCCGCGGCATGGCGCCTGCGGGAGTAGTCCTCCATCTCCATCCGCACGATGCCGCCCTTGGGGTGGAACACCGCGAGCCCTGAGCCGATCTCGTCCGGGAAGGAGAACAGGTCGAGCTCGTTGCCGAGCTTGCGGTGATCGCGCTTCTCGGCCTCCTCGAGCATCGTCAGGTGCGCCTTGAGCGCGTCGCGGTTCTCCCACGCGGTGCCGTAGATGCGCTGCAGCATCGGGTTCTTCTCGCTGCCCCGCCAGTAGGCGGCAGCGGTGCGCATCAGCTTGAACGCCGGCACGTTTCGCGTGGTCGGCAGGTGCGGCCCCCGGCACAGGTCCTTCCAGACCAGCTCCTCGCCGGTGAGGTTGTCGTACATCGTGAGCTCGGCGCCGCCGACCTCGACCGAGGAGCCGTCCTCGTCCGAGGCGCTGTCGCCCGCCTCGCCCGGGCCCTTGAGGCCGATCAGCTCCAGCTTGAACGGCTCGTCGGCCAGCTCCTCACGGGCGTCGTGCTCGCTGACCACCCGACGGCTGAAGCGCTGGCGCTGGCGGACGATCTGCTCCATGCGCTTCTCGACCGCGGTGAGGTCGTCCGGGGTGAAGGGCCGCTCGGGCAGGAAGTCGTAGTAGAAGCCGTCCTTGACCGGCGGGCCGATGCCGAGGCGGGTGCCGGGGAACAGGTCCTGGACGGCCTGGGCGAGCACGTGGGCCGCGCTGTGCCGCAGGACCGAGCGGCCGTCGGGGCTGGCGTAGGGCACCTGCTCGACCTCGTCGCCCTCAGCGACGACGTGCGCCAGGTCGCGGAGCTCGCCGGCGATGCGGGCCACGCCGCTGTCCTTGACACCGGCTGCACGCAGGACCTCCCCCGCCGTCGTGCCCGCCTGCTCCGCGGTCACCTTCACGACGGCTGGCGGGGCAGGCGAGGACACGGCGGACTCCAAGCAACGGCGGTACGGGGCAGGAGGGCCGAGCCTAGTGACGGGACGAGGGGTGGACGTAGCAGGACTCGAACCTGCGACCTCACGCGTGTGAAGCGTGCGCTCTAACCAACTGAGCTATACGTCCCGGGGCCGTGCGGGGGTGCGCCGGAGGGCTCGCGCGGCGGCGACACTACCTCAGAGGCCGACGAGTTCCTTGCCGCGAGCGACGAGGTCGTAGCGACCGACGAGGTAGATGCCGACGCCGAGGGCGAGAAGGCCAGCGACGGTCACGAGGGCCGAGATCACCGGCTTCCGCTTGGCCTTTGCCCAGGCCTCACGGGCGCTCGCCTTGGCCCGGTCCAGCAGTCGGTCGGCCCAGACGAACTCAGTGGACCAGATGTAGAGCCCGAGCAGCACGGGCGGGATGGTCAGCGGCCCGGGCAGCGCCGCGAGGGCCAGCCCGAGCAGGATGAACAGCAGGCCGAGGATGAACACGAGCACCTGCAGCAGCTGCCTGCCCCCGGGGGTGCGGCGCATCCGCGACCGCCAACCGGTCTGGCTCAGGAAGGACGTCTGCTCCGACGCGTCGGAAGCGGGCTCGGTCGAGGTCACCCCCTCATCCTCGCGCACGACAGCGCTCAGAGGTCACCGGAGGCGAGGACGGGCTCCTGGGCGAGCGGCGGGGCCGTGTCCCCGCGCTCCTTGGTGACCATGAAGCGGGTGACGTCGGCGACCCCCGCCTGCATCTGCATGTGGTCCTGCACGTCAACACCGGCGCGGTCGACGTCGAAGGCGCCGACGGCCCGCACGTCTCCGTAGCGGCTCTGACCCCACAGGACGTACGTGGTCGAGTCGTCGTTGATCGGCAGGCCGTCGACGACCAGCGAGAGCTCGCTGCCTCGGACCAGCGCCACGGCCACGACGTCTCCGTCTGTGCCCGCGAGGGGGACGGTCGAGGTGTCGGGCTGCTGGAGCTCGCCGACGGCGGCGGACATGCGGTCACCCCAGGCGTCCTGCTCGTTGCGATCCTGGCGCAACGAAGCGTTCCACGCGCCGAGCCCGAGGACGAGGACTGCTGCGGCGGCGACCCCCAGCCAGGTGCCGGCCCGACGCATGCGCTTGTCGTCACGCCGACGGCGCGCGCTGTCGAGCGTCACCACGGCGGGCGACCGGCTGTGCTCGGGCTCCGACGGCTCGGCGGCCGCCGGTGCTGCCTCGGGGAAGCTCGCTTCCCGGCCCGAGGCGAGAACGCCGGCGCGGATCCCAGCGAGCAGGGCGGCGGGGGGCTCCACGTCGTCCGTGGCGTAGGAGAGGTGAGCAAGCGTCTCGTGGTGGACCGCGACAGCCCGATCGCACCGGGCGCACGAGCCGAGGTGTCTGAGGAAGTCGTGCTCCTCCTCCGGCTCCAGCGCGTGCAGGGCGTAGCCCGCAGCGAGCTCCTCGAAGCGGTCGTGGCCGTTCGGGCGGTTCACGTCGCGCTCCTCGGGTCGGGCGGGACACGGCGCTCGCCGACCGGTGGCTCGATGCCGTCCGCGGCGTTGGACAGTCCGTCGAGGCTGTCCTTCATCCGCTTCATCCCGGCCAGCATCCTGGTCTTGACCGTGCCGAGGGGCGTTGAGGTCAGCCCCGAGATCTCCCGCTGGGTGTAGCCACCGAAGTAGGCCAGGGTCAACGCCTCCCGCTGCACGTCGGGCAGGGTAGCCAGCACTTCGCGCACCCGCTCGCGGCGCATCAGCGACCAGACCTGGTCGTCGACGCGGGGCGCGTCTGTCTCGCGGGTCTCGAGCACGTCAAGGGTTGTCCGCCGCTTGCGCAGGTTCTCCTCGCGGCGTACGCCGTCCACGGCCTTGTGGTGCGTCATCGACAGCAGCCAGGTGGAGAAGCCGCCGCGGCTGGGGTCGAACCTCGGCGCGTCACGCCAGACGATCAGGAAGACCTCCTGCACGGCGTCCTGCGCGAACTGGTCGTCAGCCAGGATGCGCCTGGCGAGGCTGTAGCAGGCGCGGCCGTAGCGGACGTAGAGCGCTTCCAGCGCCCCGCCATCACCTTCGGTCACGCGGGCGACGAGCGCCCTGTCGTCCATGCCCTCGTAGCCCGTGGAGGCAGGCATGGCGACAGCCGGACGCTGGGCGTCGGTGCCGCGCCCGGAGGCTGCCATCAGGGAGGTCCTCACAACCGGTCTTCGCACGAGCGGGCCCTGCGGATGGGTGCTGGTGCGGTCGGACCTGACTGACCGTACCCAGGCCCCCTCCCTCCTGCACCCCGGCGGGCGTCCCGGCAGGGCCGAACGGGTGAATGCGCCCGAGGTGGAGCCCGCGAGGTTGGGGTCGACGGTGAAAGGGGAGCACCATGGGGACGGGGCTCGGCCGGGCCCCCATCCCCTTGCCGGAGGTTCGAGCCATGACCCAGCGCGCCCCCTCGGTCATGTCCTCGCTGCAGCTGCGCCTGCTGGTGCCGGGGACTGCCGCCCTGCCCATCCAGGCAGACCTGCGCTACGAGGTCTCAGACCCGTACGCCGTCTCCATCACCTTCCACACCGGCTCGCAGGCGCCGACCGACGTCGTGCAGTGGACCTTCGCCCGCACCCTGCTCAGCGAGGGCGTGATCGCGCCGACCGGTGAGGGCGACGTGCAGGTGTGGCCCTCGACCAGCAGCGGGACCCCGGTCGTCTGCCTGTCCCTGTCGTCCCCCTCGGGTCGCGCGCTGTTCGAGGTCGCGCAGAACGACCTGACGTCCTTCCTGCTCGACACCTTCAGCGCCGTCCCGATCGGCGGCGAGGGCGCCCACGTCGACGTCGACAGCGAGCTGGCGCTGCTTCTCTGGGCCCAGCCCGAGACCTGATCTGGGAGGGTCGCGACCCCGGCTCGACGGACCCCGTTCTGCTAGGGTTCCACCTCGTCGTGAGGCCGGTTGTCGGCCTAGCGCATGCGGACGTGGCTCAGTGGTAGAGCATCACCTTGCCAAGGTGAGGGTCGCGGGTTCGAATCCCGTCGTCCGCTCGGAAGGCGCCTCTTGGGCGTCTGCGTCACCTCCGGTCCCGCTGCTGCGAGTCCCGGTCGTGGCCGGGTGGCCGAGTGGCTTAGGCAAGGGCCTGCAAAGCCCTGTACGCGGGTTCGATTCCCGCCCCGGCCTCCCTCGCACGACGAACAACTCCACAGCACGGGCGATTGGCGCAGTCTGGTAGCGCGCTTCCCTGACACGGAAGAGGTCACAGGTTCAAGTCCTGTATCGCCCACACCAAAAGCGCAGGTCAGACGGGGTGCAGCATCCTCGTCAAGATCACGAAGTCACTACTGGTAGCCAAACTGGTAGCCACGCGCTTCGTAGAGTGACGCGCTTTGCAGCGGCAATGGCAACGACCCGCCAAGGACCACCGCCGAGTACGACCCCTTGCGCGGCGAACGGACGGCGTTGCGAGCATGGACCGCCTCGACGTGATGGCGCTCGAGCCGTCCTGGTGACTCGTCGTCGCTGAGCTCCAGCGGGACGAGGACCTCAACGTCCACTCGCGAGCCATCAACTCTGCAGCGCAAGAATCGCGCTTGCCCCTGAGAGAGACGCAGGGGCACATGCATGGTCAGGCGGCCGGGAACGCCTTCTTGGCTGCCAACGCCACCGCCCTAGTGAACCCGGCGTCGACCGTTCCTCCGACCGCCCCACCGACGAACGGCACGGCCTTGACGAGGGTGATGGCCGAGCGCTTGGTGCCGTACTTGGCCAGCAGCATGAAGCCCACCTTGCGGTTGACCGCCCGGATCGCCTCGATCGGCAGCTTCTTGATCGCGCTCTTCGTCAACTCTTGCCCGACCTTGATCCCGACGGCTCGTGCGGCCGCGGTCGCAGACTCCCCCGCGACCAAAAGGAGGATCAGGTTGGCGGTGGCTGGGTCGCGAACGTCCCAGCCCCGTAGATGCGCGATGGCGGCAACCATGCGAGCGTTCAGCAACGCGGAGCCGGCCAGGTTGGCGGGCACGGTTAGCGGCATCGTCACGAAGCCTCCAAGGCCGGTGACGAACCCGGCTGTGGCGCTGGCCGCACTGGTCTCGTTGATGATCCGCTTGACGGCCTTCTCGACGTCACCCTCGTAGCGCTCGGCACGTTCGTCCGCGTAGACCGCCGCGCCCGTCATGGGGGCGAACCCGTCTCGCGCCGAGTTGAGCAGCACGTCCGTGACCTTGCTGGCGGAGCGTTCGAGTGCTCCCTTGCTTTCTTCTTCGGGCATCAGTTCGATCCTCCTGCAGGCAGCCCGTGTCTGGGGCACCTGCCCTCGACATGGGTGGGTCGGTGGCGCATCCAGATGATCACGTCGAGGACTCGCAGCGGCGTGACGGTCTCCGGCACTCCCGCCTCGTCCCGCGCCTCAAGCAGCCGTCGTTCGAGGGCTCCGTCAGCTGTCTGGAGGAGTTCGTCAAGCCACGTCCAGAACCCCTTCGGTCGCTCGAGCGCGCAGCGGACGACACGGTCATAGACGGGCACCAGGGCGGGGCGCTTCCTGGCCATCAGCTTGCCGGCCGTGACCCACCCGACCCCGGCCACGTCGTCGAGCAGATCCCACGCGCGCGACGCCGGACCATCGTCGGTGACCAACGCCTCGGCAGCAGGAGACCCCAGACTGACGTTCGTCGGGATCTGCGCCAGCGCGGCCGACATCTCTCGACCCAGCGGTCCCTCGATGAGCGCCAGGGCGACCGGGCCGGGGATGATGACGCTGAGGAACTGAACGGCCAGAACGTCATCGGCCGCGATGATGTTGGCGGTCTCTGGTCGGTCCCCACCGCCAGCCAACCCCTCGAAGCGGCCTCCAGTGAATGGCGGTACAGAGCCCTTGTCATGGTCTAGGCCGAAGTAGAGACGAAGATCAGCCGCAGAGGCGGGCTGGTCGATGACGTCCAGAAGGTCTCGCAGGGCTATGGGCATGCCGGCAGCATGGCTCATCCCGCTGACATCTCGCCTGCGCCCTGAGCGGTGGGACGGGACAGGTCAGAGTGCCTGTCCAGACTCGGGGTCTTGGTGACGGTCGCCGGCACGTCGACGGGATGGCCTGTGCCTGACGGTCGGACCCTTGTCCTGGCGCTGTGTAGTCGTCCTGCCGCAGCGGCTCCCGACCTGGAGCGGTGACTATGTCAGGCGCATCGGGGATGATGCGGCGGTGCACCTCTTCACGACCGCCGGCCAGTCCGCCACCGCGCTGACCCGGACGAGCTTTGCTGCGCTCGGGTTCAAAGAGCGACAACACCTGCAGGAGTGGGTGATCGCCCACCCGTCGGTCATGGGCGACGACTTGCTGGTCATCACCGCTGAGTACGACTCCTGGCGCGGAACGGACGGGGTTGCGAGCAAGGACCGGCTTGACGTCCTGGCGCTCGAGCCGTCGGGGCGACTCGTCGTCGCTGAGCTCAAGCGGGACGAGGACCGCGACGTCCACCTGCAAGCGATCAACTACGCAGCTCTTGTTTCGCGCTTCGACCTGGAGACGCTCGCAGAGGCACACGCCAGATTCCTGACCGCCCGGGGCGAGCCGACGGACGTAGACGAAGCGCGTGAGCGGCTGCTCGAACACGTCGAGGAGTTCGACGCCGAGACGCTGCGTACGCCGCGCATCGTGCTGATCGCGGGCGCGTTCCCGCGCATCGTCACCCATACGGCGGTCTGGCTGTCGGAGATGGGGCTCGACGTCAGCCTCGTACAGGTGAGCGTCTGGCGGGCCGGCGACCAGGTGATTGGCAGCTTTGAGCGGCTCTACCCGGTGCCGGCCCTGGAGGAGTTCACGCTGGCGCCTGCGAGGCAGGACGCCGCGGCGGCCAAGGCCCGGGTGGAGGAGCGCACGCGGCGGGGCCGCAGTCTGGATCGACTCGTTAGCGCAGAGGCGCTGCCGGTCGGCACGACGCTGACCATCATCCCGGACACGCGCGTGACCGCGGAGGAGCGCCAGGCGATCCTAGGCTGGGTGGAGGAGGAGCCGTCGCGCGGGCGCGCCACCTACAACGGCGACCCACAGCTCGGACTCACCTGGGGAACCGACGGGAGCCGGTGGAGCCCGACCGGTCTTGCGAAGCACATCGCGGAGCAGGCCACCGGTCGCAGACCTCGAGTGCTCGGCGGGCCTCGGTGGTGGGCGACGCCCGAGGGTGTGACGCTCAGGGCGCTTGCTGATTCCGTCGGGGACGTGCGAGGCCCGTTCGACTGGAGTGCCATGCACTGCATCCTGGAGCGCCTGCCCGCTGGCCGGTGGACCACGTACGGCGACTTGGCCGCGGTCGTCGGGACGTCAGCCCAGCCTCTTGGGCAGCACATCACAAGCTGCGGCGAGTGCGCCCACGCATGGCGCGTGCTGGATCGGGACGGTCGTGTTGCTGCCAGGTTCAGCTGGTCGGACCCGAGCCGGACTGACGACCCGGCTGATCTCCTCGCGGCAGAAGGCGTCGTGCTTCAGGACGGTCGCGCAGCCGGTAACCAGCGCTTGTCTCGCGCGGAACTTGCACTTCTGGGCGGGCATGTGGCCGGATCCGGAGCCTCGCCAGCCTCGGTCCTAGCGCTCGAAGAGTGAGGCGGTTACCTGCAGGGCGCATCTCGGCGAACTGCTACCCCACCGTTGTGCCTCGGGCCTGCAGCGGCAACTCGCACATCGATGTCCCGGGCAGCGCAGATCGGTCGCCCCCCGTTCGTCCTAGAGCACGAGAGAGAGTCCACCGGCCAAGCCCGCCACCACCACAGTGCCGACCACTCCCGCCTGCCAGCCAAGGACGGGGAAGCGGCCCACGTCGTGCTTTCGGAGGGGCAGCGGCAGGAGGACCGCGGCGGCGCACAGCGGCACCCATGCCCACAGCGCGCCCGCGAGGGATAAGAGCCACGCCGCAGTGACAACGCCCAGCGCAGCCGCGCTGACGGTGGAGAGCGTGAGCCACACGAGTCGCTCGACCGATGGGAGCACCGGCTCGAGCTCACGCTCGTCGCGGACACGCACCTGCGCGTCAAGCGCAAGCCAACCAGCCTCGATCTGCTCGTGCGTCAAGACGTCGGATGGGAGGTCTTTGCGCCACTTGCCCGCAGATTGTCCCGGCACCACGACAACTCCGTTGAGCTGCCTGATCTCCTTGGCAGCATCCGAGGAACGCCCACCCCCTCCCCAGAGCATCACCAAGGGCTGGACGTCGATCCCGGCTTTGCGGAACGGAGCCCAGCGGCTGAGGTCACGGGCGTTGCCGGCAGCCTGCGAGGCTGCTCTCGCCACGCGACCCGATTCTGACGCCCAGGACTGCGCACTCCACTTTGTCTCGATGGCGAACGCGCCGCCCGGACCTATGAGGACGTGGTCGATGTCCCAGGCTCTGAGGGAGACGTGGTGGACGACCTTCCAGCCCTGCCGCTGCAGCGGGCGCAGCTCGCTCGCGGTCCATTGCTCACCTTGGCCGCCCATCATGGCTGGGGCAGTCCCGGTGACCTGCAGGACCAAGACCGTGAGCAGCCCGATGATGGAGGCCAGACCCCCTCCAAGCGCCATCCCGCGGCTGAAATCGGTCGGCATTACCGCGACCACCAGCAGAACGCTGACGAGCATCACGCTCGTCGCGAGCAGGAGGCGGGGCCAGTTCGCGTAGATGAAGTGGTGCTGCTCCCGCCGCGCCTTGTTCCGGGACCAGGATCCGGCCCGGGCATCGCTCGACAGGGCCCGAGCTCGAAGAACCTTGATCAACTGCGTTGCCGGCATCCCTCAGTCGTCGGCAACGAGGGGCTCGCACTTCATCGACCGTCGGCGTCGTGCGATGCCGGTAGGTGGCTGAGGTGACCCGCGTGTCACGCATCTCGCGGATTGACCATGCCGGTTGCCGCACTCGCCCGGTGCGGCCCCGAGCCGCAAGTGTCCGCAGCGATCGACGCCCTCAACGCGGACGCACGGAGCCACTTCGCGACCGCTGCGCAGGCTCGATCAACCAATGTCGTCGCGTGTTCCGTCACCGGGCAACGTCTCGAGGGTCCAGGCTCAGAGCCGGCCACTGAGACGCGCAGGTTGCGGATCACCCGGGCACCCGCCGGAGCTGGACACTTCAGGGCGGTCCACCAGAGGTGCCGATCGTTGATGTCACGGTAGCGCCCAAGTATCATTTACTGTGTATCTGATAATCTGGACGTCACTAGTTCTCAGATGCAGCTAGCACGGTGCGCCGTCGAACCGCCCACAGAGCCCGCCGCCGACACGCGAGGAGCAGAGCATGAACAAGATCAGGCGGACCTCGCTGATGGCAGTCTCCTATGAGCAGCTTGCGTGGGAAAGCCGGCTCACGGCCGGCATGGCGAGCCGCTCTCAGGTGCGGCGCCACCGCGGCCCGTACCAGGCGGCGGTCCCGGCAGGTCTCACCTACGTCGACGCGGTGCTGCAGCCGGAAACGACCGCGTTGGCTGCCGAGGCGTCCGGTGAGGTAGCGCGCTTCGACGCGGAGCTCGGGGGCGAGATCGCACCGTTCGCGTCCGTCTTGCTGAGATCCGAGTCCGCCGCCAGCTCACAGATCGAGAACCTGACCGCGTCCGCCCGAGCCATCTCCGAGGCCGAGCTGCACCTGCGCGGAGGCGGGAACGCCGGGCAGGTCGTAGGCAACGTCGCTGCGATGTCGGCGGCGCTTGCCTTGTCAGAGTCTCTCGACGGTGACGCGATCTTACGGATGCACAAGGCTTTGCTCAGCCAGGTCGACCCGGAGATCGCCGGGCGCTGGCGGACAGAGCCGGTATGGATCGGTGGGTCCTCGTTGGGGCCCCACACCGCCGCGTTCGTGCCACCTCACTACGAACGGGTCCCTGCCCTCATTGACGATCTCGTCGCCTACATCGACCGTGACGACGTACCGGTCTTGGTGCAGACCGCCCTCGCGCACGCGCAGTTCGAAACCATCCACCCGTTCCCGGACGGCAATGGCCGCACCGGGCGGGCCCTGATGCACGCGATGCTGCGGGGCAAAGGGCTGACCCGCAACGTCACCGTGCCCATCTCCGCCGGACTGCTGGTGGCTGTCGAGGCCTACTTCTCCGCGCTCACCGCCTTTCGCCAGGGCAACGCCGATCCCATCGTGGCTCGGGTCTCAGACGCGGCGTTCGCTGCCGTCGCTAACGGGCGCCAGCTTGTGGCTGAACTCCGAGACGTTCGACGCTCGTGGGAGGGCCGGATCAAGGTCCGCCGCGGTGCGACGGCGTGGAAGGTCGTCGATCTGCTGCTGCGGCAGCCCGTTGTCAACGCCGCCCTGCTCAGCAGCGAGCTGGGCATCGCCCAGCCGAACGTGTATCGCACGCTTGCGCCGCTTGAAGCGGCGGAGGTGCTCGTTCCGTCCGGCGGCAGCAGTAGACGGACCTGGAGATCGCCTGAGGTGCTGGACACCCTCGACGCGTTCGCTGCACGCGCGGGCAGGCGGCACCAGCCGAAGCCTCGCGGCTTCTCCGCAGGAACGTGAGGTGCCTAGTGGCCGGGGCCGAAGCGAACGCCGGTTCGGACACCTCTTCACCTCATCTGTCGCAAGCCTCGAGGTGGCGGGCGGTCGGGCGAGGTCACGGCGCGAGGTAGCGCACAGGGCCTCTCGCGCCACGTCCGCGATTGCGACGTCCTAACGCTCAGCTTCCGCACTGCGCCCTGCACTCTTCAGCCTGACATCGGTTCGGCGGCCCCGGCTCGCCCGATGCCGGCATGCCTCGGACCAACCTGCGGCCCGCTGCTGAACAGCGCCTCCATCGGCCCCGCAGCGGCGTCGACCGTCGGCGTCGTGCGATGCCGGTAGGTGGCCGAGGTGACCCGCGTGCTGGTGTGCCCGAGGACGTCAGCCACCTCCTCGAGCGGAACTCCGGCCGCGGACAGCAGGCTCGCGGCCGAGTGCCTCAGCTCGTGCGGGTGCCACCGGCCAAGGCCGGCCTGCTCTGTGACGGTCCGTAGGGCCCGCCTCAGGTTGGCCGGGTCGAGCAGCGTGCCGCGGCCTGTCGGGAAAACCAGCCCGAGGTCCTGCCAGTACTCCCCCATCAGGTTCACCTGTGCGACTTGCCTGACCTGGTGCCGCCGCAGGGCCTCCACCGTGCTGGCAGGAAGGCGCAGCTGCCGCCGGGATCCGGCTGTCTTGGTCGGCCCCAGTTGCAAGGCCCCACCGACGCGCCGGACTGCCCGGCTGACCCGCAGCAGGCTTTCCTCCAGATCGACTTCCTGCCAGTGCAACCCGAGCAGCTCACCCGGCCGCAGCCCACACGTCAGCGCAACGACGAAGGCGGCCTCGAGCGGATGGCCGTCCGCAGCCACGAGCAGGGCCCTGGCCTGCTCGACGGTCAGCGAACGGCCCTCGCTGACCGGCCCCGCCGGGGTGGGAACGAGCGCTGCGACGTTGCGGGCGACCAGGCCTTGCCGCTCGGCGTGCCGCAGCACCTGGACAAGGACTCCGCGGACCTTGTCGAGGCTGGCCCTGGCGTAGCTGGCGAGAGCCAGGTCCTGCAAGAACAGCGACACGTCCTCGGCGCTGAGCTGCCGCACCCGCCGGGCACCGAGGGCGGGCACGACGTGCTGGCGCACCGCCCACGTGCGGACCTCCAACGTGCTGGCCGACAGCTCCCCACTTCGATGCCTCAGCCACTCCTCGGCCAGGGCAGCCACGGTGAGCTGCCGACCTCCTGAGGTCAGGCCGTCCTCGGCGTCGCGCTGCAGCTCCCGCATCTTGAGCAGGACCTCGGCGCGCGTACGCCCTGACACCTTCTTGCGCTGCCGACGCCCGGCCGCGTCGGCGCCGACGTCGACGAGCGCTCGCCAGCGACCGTTCTGGGGGTCCTTGAAGATCGACCCCTCCCCTGCCCCACGTCTCGTCAGCTCCACCTCCGTTCTCGTGCCTAGCCCGCACGCCGGAACCGTCGTGTCGGGCGGCCCACATCTGTGGACGGCTCAGCTGGCTGTGCGCAGGTGGTCGAGGAAGGTGGTGAGGGCGTCGGCGGGGATCCGCCGGCAGGTGCCGATGTGCACCGACTGGAGCTGGCCGCTCTGCAGCAGCTCGTAGACCTTCGACCTTCCGATGCCCAGGGCGGCGGCGGCCTCGGTCGGGGTGAACAGCATCTTGTCCATGTCGTCCTCCGAAGTAGCGAAGGCGTCCGGACGTGACTGCCCGGACTCGTCCCTCTGCGTGTGGAAGGTGCGATGAGAGGGGGTCTGTGACAAAGGATCTTGAAGTTTCTGAAACTCGTCCTCGAGGTGCGAGAGGCCTGCCAGAGGCCGATCCCCACCCAGTGACCTGTTCTGTGGCGTGGGCAAGGGTCTGGACTCCACGGGCAAGGGCGAAAAGCTGTGCGGGCAAAACCCTCTCCCCCACTTGCGCATCAGCGGGACGGACCGCGACTCGGCGCAGCCCGGGGCGGCTGCCACGGCTGGAACCCCGGCAGAGACGGCCAAAGACTTGACTCAGCTGCTGGGGCCCGATCGCGACCGGCGCCCGTGAAGATGACGGCGGTACGACGGACCTGCTCGCCGGCGAGCAGCTCTGCGGCTCGCCGCGCCGCCGCGGCTTGGGCCGCCCTGCCCTGTTGCTCCCGCAGCCCAGCGAGGGTGACGCTCAGCCGGCCGAGCTGGTCCAGGAGCTCGAGCAGTTGGCGGGTATCGGACTGGCGGACGAACTGCATGCCCACGAGGCCGCCGGCGGAACGACGGGTACGCCGTGCCTGCGCGGTCGGCACAGGAAGGGAACGGCGCAGACCTCGTGCCGCCCGGTCGTAGGCGTCGGCGGCCTGGCGCAGTGGCCCGGTCCCAGTGCGCTCGGTCAACCGACTCACCGAGGCCAGGACGTCGCTGACCGCCGCGGCGGCCGCCTCCGCCCCGGCCATGGCGCGCGGGTCGCCGGTGCACGCGGCCCGGATCTGCTCATCGGCCTCATGGATCGACCGATGGGCAGCCAGCCAGAGCTGGGCACGCTCCTCGGCGCTGAGGTTGAGCCCCGCTGTCGTCGTCGTCGCTCCCCCATCGGTCCGACGCGGTGATGCCGGCCCGGTCTCCTGGCCCCAACGCGCTTGCAACTGGGGGAAGGTGAGGTCGGGAGCCAGCTTGCCGCCGCCGAACCAGAGTGGCTCGATGTCGGCTGCCGCGTCGGCGCCCTTCGGCCTCAGGGCTACGGCGTAGCCGGTGACCTCGTCCGGATCCTGGACGCTCATCCGCGGCCGCAGGAGCACCCCGTCCAGGCTCAGTCGCTTGGCGAACTCGGTGAAGCTGTCCGCGCCGGCGAGAGCGGCCCGAACCTTGTTGCGCAGCACTTCTCGGTCCGGCGCCGCTGCCGTCGGTACGCCTCTCGCTGCCCGCTGCCGGTTCTGCTCGACATGCCGACGCTGCTCAGCCCGCGAGATCTCCGGATCGGCCGTCCGGTCAGCAGGCGATGTGGTGGTCAGGCCATAGCGGACCTCGACCGCGAGGCTGGCCTCTCGGGCCCGGTAGAAGTCGTTGCGCGGCCAGACCCGCTTGCCGTCCTGCCGTGCGAGTGCGCCACCACGTGGACGTGGTTGTCGGCGTGGCGCACGGCCACCCATCGCACTGCCTCTGTATCGCCACGTGGGGCCAGGCCGATCTGGGCGACGTACTCGGCGACGACATCAGCCCACTCTGCGTCGCTGAGCGACCGGTCATTCTCAGCGGCGGAAATCGCCAGGTGGTACACCGGCCGCGCCTGCTTCCACTCCCCCCGTTCGAGGCCGGCCGCGAGCAGCGGCGCGTTCAGCGCGGCCGCCAGGGTTCCCAGCTCCCGTCCGCCGTCACCGAGGCGGGCCGGTTCGAGATCGCCGACCCCGTCCCACGCGGCGATGAGGTGCGCATCGGCGTGCGGAGCGCTGAGCCCATGTTCACCGGCCAGGCCCTCTCGGAACAGGTAGCCCAGCAGTCGGCGTACGTCACTCCCTCGCTTGCAAACCTTCCCGATCACCGAATCACCCTTGCCGACGCGCAATCTCCTGCGTCGCGGCGTCAGCGCTGCGGACGGCTCGGTCGGCTCCCGCAACGGCCTCAGACAGCCAGACAGGCGCCTGGCCAGTGCTGTGCAGGGCGGCGACGGCCTGGTTGACGTTGACGGCGTAGCGGCGAATCACCTTGCGCAGCCGCAGAAGCTCCGCGAGCAGCTCCCGGTCCGCGGTCTGCGAGGGCGGCGGTCCCTGTCCGGCGATGGACAGCCCCGCCTTCGCGAGGAAGCCGGCGGCGGTCAGCCCGGCCCGGGCGGCAGCTGCAGCCAGCGCCGCGAATTCCTCATCGTCGTAGCGGGCCTTGACCACCCGCGTTCGCGCCGGGAAGTGATGACGCCGATGCCGGATGACTGGACGTGGGTTGTCTGCTGCGTCCTCCCGCTCCCTTGCCTGCGCCTCCTGCTCGTCCTGCATGCCGCTCTCCCCTCGTCGCTGCTCCTACCGGTGGAAGGTGCGGAACAAGGGGGTCCTGTGACAGACGATTTTGGATTTTCTGGCGGCGGGCGTCCGGATGCTCAGCCCACGGGGTGGGTGATGGTGGTGCTCGCCCGCGCCCGGGCGAGCACCTCAGGCGTTGGGAGCCGGGACCAGGCCGGCCGCGCCAGCGGACGGTCTGGTCCCCGAAGCCATAACTTGCTCCGCTCGTCCCGCCCCATGTCAGCAGCCCCGCAAGGCTGTGCGCGACGCTGCACAGGCCCTCCGTGCTGTCCCCACCTCGGCAGTGCGAATGCAACCGCAGGGAGGTAGCGAACACACCCGGACTTGCCATCCCGCCGAACCCCGCGACGTTCCGGACAGCCTTCAGACGGGGCCGGCGCAACGTCCTGGGCGACGCTGCCAGCTCTTGCGCACCGGCTTGGTCACGATCAGCCAGCACGTGACGAGGCGGCAGGGCTGTGCCTCCTAGGCTGAGGCGTGCCCCGACCACTCGTGATGCTGGATCCGGCCCTTCTCTTTCTGCGGCGCGGCAGGGAGTGGCTTGAGCGTCTCGATGATCGCGCCAAAGCTTCAGTGGCCGTCCCTGCCAGCCTTGCTGTGCCAGCCGGGCTGGAAGTCGCGCGCGTGAGGCTGGGCCCTCAGTCCGTGTTTCGAAGCCGGCCCTTCGCCTTCTCCGGTGACCTCTACGACGACCTGCGCAAGGTCGGCGGCGACGGCATGACCGACTCGACCGCGTGGCAGCTGCATTTTGCGGCCCTCACGCCCGTCGCAGACTTGTGGGAGGGCTTGCGGCTTGGGAACATCCTCGTCCTACGACGCTCACAGGTGTTCGACGCACTTGTAGCGGCTGGCGTCGTGCTGACGGTGCGTGGGCAGGCTTCGTACGACGCATCCTGGTCGCAGGTCGAGCTGCAACTGGGGGCCCACGCGGACGCCCTGCGGCGTCGAACGCGGTATGTCGTGGTGTTCGATGAGCTGGCCGCAGCCCCTGCGGTCGCAGTGGCGGACGGTGGGTCTGGCTCCTACCGGTAGCTGCGCGCGAGGCAAGGACCCTGTGAAGCGGCCGGAAGGTCGTCTATGGCCAGTTCGCCGGACCACGCGATAGCGCCCGCAGTCTGTACTGTCCAGCCGTCCTGGGACACGCCTAGACCCCCGGAGTCCTCGGAGGCATAACCGCGTCATGCCGGATCGCAAGAACAGCTGACCGTCACCTTGCATTAGTTGCTCGGTAAGGCTCCCTACGTTCAATAGTCGAGGCAGCACCGTGACGCACCCCTACGTCCCTGCAACAGACGCCCGCCCACGAGTCCCTACCGCGCGCGAGACATCGCGACCACGAGCCGGCAAGCGATTCGCGCCAACCCACGAACTTGCTCTGATCGACGATGCCATAAGCGCATGCGCTTCGCTTCCGGGGGCATTTAGGGGCGTGTCGGTCGTAGGCGAGATGACCGGCCCCATCGGGATTCCCGACCTCACGGCTCTGGTGGGTCCGGAGGATCGACTTCACGCCCGCATCGCCCTCGGCATTCCGCCAATCCTCAACGAAGTTGATGCCGGAGTCGTGGCTGTGGCTCATGCGAGCCGGGGTCTTTCCGTAGAGCAACTTGCAGCGGCCGTGGGATGGCCAGTCGAGACGGTCAGCCGGCGCCTACCGCACGTGCTGCGGTCTATGGCGCTCGTCGAAGAGCGGCCTGGTCGATACCGCCGCCCTCCGGCCCTAGCTCCGTTCGGTCGGATCTACGCCATTGAGGCCAAGGTCAAAGACTGGCGCCGAGGCCTTCGCCAAGTCCGCAGTTACAGCGTCTGGGCCGATAGTTACGTCTTGGTTATGGGGCTGCTTTCGCAGAGTGCGCTAGTGCAACTGCGGCGAGAGGTGGCCGCGGATCGAGGCGGCCTGGTTGTTGACGGCGAATGGCTACTGCGCCCGCGATTGCACACCCTACCTCCCGCCAGACGGCTGTGGGCAGCAGAGCATTTGCTGGCGGCCGTGACTGCTACGAACTACCAGCCCTCCCCCGCGCCGTAGGCCGACAAGCCGGCTGCAAGCCCGTCTATCCACTCCGCAGGGCCGAGAGTACAACCCGTGACTGCCTGAACATTGGTCCATTCGGCCGCCGCCGACGAATACATCGCGGCCAGCTCCCTGTACATCGTCGGAAAGTCGCCGGTTGCACGAACCCGGTTGACTAACCCACTTAACGCTTGAAGGTGATGTTCAAAGGCCTCTTCGGGCCCCGGCGGCGGCACCGGCCCCAGGCGCCGTGCTCGTGGCGCATCCACACGTGCAAGGAGGGCCGCCTCGTTCGGCTTGAGGGATCCGAGCAGGCCCGGAAAAGTGGGACGCTCATACCACCCACCGCCTCCGCCACCGGCGTCTCGTGAAGCGTAACTATTAAAGCCGCATACCCGCTGCCTCTGATCCCAGCCCGTGCCGAGACTAAACGCTCCGGCCGCGACAGCGGGCAGCCCGGCGAGGTCCCCATGCGAGATGTGGACAGGTGCGTGCTCGGACAACGCTCGGACGGTGCGGCACAGGCCGTGTATTTCCTCCCTTTCCGCCCCGACCGGCAGCGAAGCCAGTGGCCTCGCAACCGTTATGAACCAGCCGGCCGGGGCCACCTGCGCCAGCGCCCCGATGTGTGCGTCTAGAGCGCGCTCGCTCGACCAGAATGGAGCCGTGCCAGCCACGGTGAGCCAGCTGTCTGGTTCGAGCACGGCGGCCTCCTGCGCCATTTCGAGAGCCAGCTGACTGGTGTTGCTCTCCCCGTGGTGCAGAAGGACCGTTGGAGCGAGGTGGTTGGCTCCCATATTCTCCTGCAGGCCGAAGACAAGCCGCAGATGCTCGTGCCTAGCAGCGGTCGTGGAGAGGTCGCCGCGCGGGCCGCCCCATAGCGTGTACTCGTCGTAGTACCGGTAATCTCCGACTCCGCCCATCTGAAGGGCATGTGTCGTTGCGTCGAACCAGACTTCCGCCCCTGAGGCCACGAGGTCGTTCGACATGGCTGCAGCGCTGCGACGGTGCGGCTTCGCCACGCGCGGCGTCGCGAACGGCGTCAGGACGGCACCCCGGGCAACGCCATTGTTAACGGCTGTATGAATCCAAGCCAGCAGATTTCGTGGGCTATCTTCAATCAGGATGGTCACGGAAGTGCCCGAAGCGCAGCGGCCATGCTGGCACCGTTGAGGTACCTACGAGCCGGTTGTGGATGCAGGCAGCGAGCTACGAGCGCCAGCTGCTCAGGTGAAAGGTCTGATCGCAGGTCGTCTAGAGGCGTCATGTTGACAGCCAGCAGCCTACGAACGTAGTCGGCGTCATCGCCGGTGTACGGGATAGGCAACGAACCGGCCAGGGCGGCGTACATCAGGATGCCCACTGAGAAGACGTCGGACGCCGCTGTTGGCGCCCCCGAGTAACTGTGCAAATGTTCCGGACTTGCGAAGCCTGGAGTTCCTGGCTGCCCGGCGATTGTGATTCCGGACCGGAGGGTGTGGCGGGCGAAACCGAAATCCATCACCTTGTAAGTGCCGTCGGATAGCCGACGGACGTTGTTCGCGCTCAGGTCTCTATGCACAACCTTCTCGAGGTGTGCCACACCCAGGCCTTCAGCGACCTGGGTACCCATCGCAGCGGCTTCGTCCCACGACCACTGACGGACATTGAGCAGCGGCGTCAGATCGGTGCCATCCAAGGCCTCTTCGAGCCACGCGGCGCCGCGCACGGGCTCACCCAGCTCGACGAGCTCGGACGCGACGCGGACGACGTAGGGCGAGTCCAGTGAGGCCAGCAACTCGACCTCTCGCTCCGCACGCTTCAATGCGTCGGGTGTTGACGAACCCAGCGCGATGACCTTCAGTACGAGCTCTTCACCGTCCAGACTCACCAACTCCACCGCCTTCTGCGCGCCGCCCCGCCACTGCTTCACGAGCGTGACTCCCAGCCTTTGGCGCGCTTCCTCAAGCAGGGGATCGTCAACGTCTGTCACGAGTACTCCCAGAGTTCGGTGTTGGGCCGAGTGGGCAGATCCGACCACACCTGGCGCACGGAGCGGGGTTACCAGCGCCGCGGGCCCTCAAACTGGTAGCCAAACTGGTAGCCACAGCCCCCGCTCAGAGGCGGATCCGGGCGGACACCCGTGGAACCCATAACGCTCTGACGCGAAGATTCCCTGTTACCCCGCTGCCTCCAAGGGTTCGAGGGTGACCGTGTAGCCCATCTGTCGAAGCTGGTCCAGGGCGCGCTGCTTGGTCTTGTCGGGGTTGCGCCGGGTGTAGAAG
>JAABUN010000352.1_pt1 | contig 120089 bp, 113 predicted proteins | sample 5559311 | NCBI WGS metagenome assembly JAABUN01 (sample SAMN10711877, study PRJNA513370) | rock metagenome | isolation source: Antarctica rocks | place: Antarctica: Victoria Land, Siegfried Peak sud | reverse complement strand
GCTTGCGGATGACCTGCTCCGGCGTGTGCCGTCGTCGAGACATCTGTGGTCCTTTCCTGCCCCCGTCACGATGACGGAGGTGATCAGACCGCACAACTACTGGACCACTACAAGGGGCTCATTCCACCAGTGCCAATGACTACGCCTGCGATTTCAGCTAAGACCATCTTCATCGTGGCACTGCCGACGATGCTGCTTCCACCATCCCGCCGCTAACGGCGAGCACGACAAGGCCGACCAAACGCGAGCACCCAATCACCCGCGGTTATCACCACAACGACGCGAGCGGCGAGCGGCACGTTCCCCACGACGACCGCCACCGCGCGGAAGCGAAGGCATCCGGCCGGCCTTTCGATCCGACACCTACTCGTTTCAAGTCCTTTGTCATCTCGCTGTCTTCTTCCTCGTCCTCGTCGTATGGTCCGGCAGCGAAGCCGGTATCGCTACCAGGCAGAAGCGGGAGGCTGGTCGCAGTCCTCAAGCGTCGGGCGACGATGCTTGCCGGGCATGCGACTCGTGATCGTCGACAGCGACATCGTCTGACAGTCTGCTAGATGAACTGCAAGTCGGCCCCTGCTCCGGCGAGGGCCGCTTCCCGCGGGCGACGACTCCGACACCGAGATACACCGGCGTGCGACCATGTGTCATGCGGATCCTCACGGCGGTGGGGTTGATGGCCCTTGCTCTCATCGGCCTGCGAGTCGCCGGGCCGACAACGAGAGCGACAGCTACGTGCTCACGCAGGCGCCCGACCCCGGCGGCGAGCCGGCGGAGCGGCAGCCGGCGACACCGGTCCCCGAGCCCGGAATCGAGGTCTCCCCCACGGAGATCCACCTCGACGACGACATCCGACTGTCGGGGAGCGGCTGCGTCGACCCGACCACGGGGTCTGGGGACGGGCTCCAGGTCGTCTCCACGGTGGACGGCTTCGCGCTCCTCCATCAGGCCGCCGTCGCCGCCGACGGCTCCTTCGACGCGGTGGTGACGGCCCGCCAGCCCCACAGCCACGGCGACCGCGTGCTCATCGTCCGCTGCACCAGCGGCGACGACACCGACCCGCTGCGGTCGGCCGGCTTGTGGGAGCGGAGCGTGCGGCTGCTCTCGTCGGCGAGCCGTTCGTGGTCAACGGCGGTGACGTGAGATCGGACGTCGGTACACGATCGTGAGCCCCTGCGACGTGCCCGCCACGGCCAACTCGGAGCTGCAGGTCGAGCACCTACCGCTGTTCACCACGTCCCGGTACGAGATCCGCCACCTACCGGGACCGATCAGCGCCGGCGCCACCATCACCGTCCCGACGAGCGAGGAACTCGATCCCGGCTCGTACGTCGTGCGGGTGACCTGCATGCAAGAGACCCGGCCGCTCGCCGAGTTCCAGCTCACCGTGCGGTTCGTGCTGGCCCCGGCGGAGCCGACCGGAACACCGTCGAGAGCGCTGCCAAAGACGGGGTAGCCGTCGTGAGCACCGCCCGCACCAGCGACCTCCGGTGAGAGAACGCCGACATGCGCTGCCTCGACATCGAGACCTACCTCGTCAGCGGCTCCACGACCTCGCCGCAGCGCGCCTGGTACATCGGGCTGTCCCTCGTTCCCGGCGAGGGCCGCTGCGCGTGGTGCGAGCCGCTTGCGGGTCCGTCGAAGCAAACGTACGTTCGGGGTGTGCCGGAACGGTCGAAGCTCACCGAGGAGCGTCTTGCATCGCTATACGGCGGCGAGGGCTTTGGCGGCGAGACGACGATGCGCGCACGAGTGATCCGAGAGCTGATCGACGAGATCCGTGCGCTCAGGTGTCGGCTGGATCAGGCGTCGGGCCGGTAGGTGTCGGGGCGCAGGTGCTTGAGGTTCCCCGGCTGGATGACGCTTGCCTCCAGGTACGCCTCAAGGTCCGAGCGGCGGAACCGGTGGACGCGCCCCATCTTGTAGCCACGGATCTCGCCTTGGTCGACCAGCTTGTAGAGGGTGCGCTGGTTGGGCCGAGGTGAGCGGCGGCCGCTGGGGACCCGAGCCAGTCATCGCTCGAGCGTCCGCCCATGAACTCTCATGGTATCCGGTGCTCGATCAGCAGGCTGCGGGGAGCTGTGACCGTGGTCCTTCGACCTGTGCACGCCTGGTTCTTCTTCTGGGAACGGGTCGTGCCATCGCTCTACCGGGTGGCTGCCACCGGGCTTGCCGCTCTTGCGACGGCAGGCCTCCTCGCCGCTGTCGGTGTGCAGCCACTTGTTGCCGCCGGCGCTGCCCTGTCTGTCTGGATCGGGTTTCCATCGCCCAAGAACACGACGAGCGGGTCCTCCTTTCACCAGACGAAGAGTTCAACGCCGCGCTGGCCGGCGCAGTGTTCCCGACGCCGCTGCGTTGACGGTTGAGCAGGCGCGTGGTCCGAGGCGTGCCCGTCGGGAGGCGTGGGACTCGATGATCGTGATGTCTGCGAACGGGGTGCACGGCCATCCACTTGCCGGCATGTTCATCACGGTGGAGCGAATCGCGTCCGAAGGTCGCATGCGTCTCGATGTCATCGACGAAGCCCCGGCATCGTTCGAGTCCGTCGACTCCGTCGAGGAGCGCCTCCATGAACGTGGCGAAGCCGTGATTGCTGAACGCATCGAACGGCTCAGGCACCAGCCGCAGATACCCAGGCGATCGCCACCGCGCTCACCGCTGCCTACTGGTTTCGCCGCGGGAGATGTGCCGGTAGCTGGCGGCCGCTCATGGTCTATCGACGTGGATCGAGGGCGCGCCGATCATCCGTTGGGCTCGCCAGAAACCCGCACGAGCCGGTGTGCCCTCCGCTTTGGCGGCACAGTCCGGCTCCGACCGGCATCTCCACGCTTCCCGAGCGGTCGCGCCTCGGTGTCGTACGAATGGTGCGGCCGGCGGTCTGTACGGGTGATGCTCGCGAGCGAGGTGCGGCCGGTGGCGGAGACGGCAGACGAGTTCGAGGACTGGTACGAGGCCGTGGAGCCTCGGGTCCGCGCCGCTCTCGTCGCGAGGTACGGGCCGGAAGCCGGACGCGAGGCGGCCGCGGCTGCTCTCGCCTGGGCGTGGGAGAACTGGGACCAAGTGCGGTCAATGGAGAACAAGGTCGGCTACCTGTACCGGGTGGGACAGTCCCAGACGCGTCGCAGGCGCGAAGGCTGGCTCCGGGCGCCCGTCAGCGCAGCGGAGACACGGTGTGAGCCGGGTCTTCCTGTTGCACTGGCCGGCCTGCCGACGAAGCAACGGACAGCGGTCGTCCTGGTCCACGGGTACGGCTGGTCCTTCGCCGAGACCGCCGATCTTCTCGGGGTCACGAAGTCCACAGTGCAAAGCCATGTCGAGCGCGGCATGACCACACTGCGTCAACGGTTGGGGGTAACGCTGTGACCGACGATCTCGAAGCGCAGATCCGGTCCTGGGTGGAAGACATCGACGACCCGATCCCGATCCGGGACGTCGCACGCCCCCCGGGGCGTCGCCCTGGGCGACACGTGAACCGGCGGCGCATGCTCGCCGCTGCCGCAGCGGTCTCAGCGGTGACCGTGGCCGGCGGCGCCTGGGCAGCGCTCGGAGGTGACTCCTCCACGAAAGTGGACACAGCCGACGGCACGTCTGTGACCCCGGCGACCACGGCGGAGCCCGACCCAACGGGTGCCGTCGACTGGTCGAAGGGTGACTGGGACGAGATTCCGGCGCCACCCGAAGGTGTCACGGGCCGGTCGTCGGGGGTCTGGACAGGCGAGGAGTTCGTCGTGTGGGGGACTCCCTCCGCCGCGTTCCGGCCAGCGGACAGGACGTGGAGATCGTTGCCCCCGGCGCCGATCAGCGACCGGCAGAGGATGGCAGCCGTTTGGACGGGGACCGAGGTCGTCTACTGGGGTGGCGCCTCACCTGAAGGCGGTAACGAGTTCTTTGCTGACGGTGCTGCCTACAACCCGAACACCGACTCGTGGCGGCTCATCGCGCCCGGGCCACTGCAGGCAAGGAGCGGAGCCGTAGCGGACATGGTGAACGAAGCGATGCTGGTGTGGGGCGGCGTCACGCAGTGCTGTCCCATCGACAGCGTGATCCACGATCCCACAGCGGCGAGCTACGACCCGGTCACGAACTCGTGGTCCGAGCTGGGCGATGTGCCGGCGCCGTGGAGCGGCGATGGCGGCAGCGAAGTGACGCTGACCGTCGGAGACTCGCTCTACGTCTTCCGTGGACAGCGGCTCGGCCAGTACGATGCTGCGAGCGACGAGTGGCGAGAACTGCCCCCTCCGCCCAACTTCCCCGACTCCCGGTGCTCGATGACCGGCGGACCGGCCGGTATCGGAGAGGCCCCGGGATCAACCATCTTCACGTGGTCTGGTGGATGCGAACCCGAGCATGGTGTTGCGTTCGACATCGCGACCACGGAGTGGCGGCGCACAGCTGCGGCGCCGTCCGGCGGATCGGCATGGAGTTCCCCGACCTCGAGCGGGGACGGCGTCGTCTTCCTGATCACGTCGTCGACGGGCGGATCGGACGGCGGGCCTGCCGTTCACGCGTACGTCGTAAGCGACGATCAGTGGGTCGGCTTGCCCACGATGCGCGACGGCGCGATCGGGTCGGGCGTACAACTTGTGTGGACCGGATCCGAGCTCATCGCGTGGGGCGGGTGGCAAGATTCGGGACCAGTGCTTGGCGGCGCGGTGTACAGCAACGGCTGACGGGGCCTGCTGCACGTTCGGTTGACTTGGATCTTGCCTCGGCAAGCCCGCATGCCACGACCCGAAGGGTAGGCACGCTATGGCTCGACGAGGCAGAGCTCGTTGCCGTCGACATCAGCGAGCACGATCGCGCCGTGGCAGGCGCGACCGATGTCGAGGAGCGTCGCTCCGAGCCCGAGAAGGTGATCGAGCGCGGCCTGGATGCTGGATCCGGGCGTCGGGGCGATGTGGAAGTGGAACCGCTCCTCACCGGACATCGGCATGAGCGGAGGACCGCTCCAGGTGATCTTCGGACCCGTGCCATCCGGTGCCTGGATCGCCGTCTCCTCCTCCTGATCCCAGACCAACGGCCATCCGAGTGCTTCGGCGAAGAAGCACCCGAGGGCCCGCGTGCCGTCGCAGTTGATCGCCCCAAGGCGAGGACAGCTCGCGAGGAAGCGGTTCTCAGGCTCAATGATGCAGAACTCGTTGCCCTCGGGATCGGCGAGCACGACATGGGCGTCGTCGGGGTCTTGACCGATGTCGATGTGTCTCGCACCGACCGCCAAGAGCTCTGCCACCGTGTCGCTCTGGTCATCGAGCGACGTGGTCGTGAGATCGAAGTGGATCCGGTTGCGGCCCACCTTCGCGTGTGCAACCGGCCGGAACAGGAGGTCGAAGCTGGTGTCGTCCGTCGGCACGAGCTCGACGCGCAACTCGTCGGCCTCTCGGATCTGCCAGCGCAGGGAGTGCGCCCAGAATCGTGCGAGTTCCACTGGCTCCAAGGCGTCGAACGCGAGCGCGACGAGTCGCACCGTCATCGTGCAACCCACGGGGTCATCATCGAGGCCATCGTGGCACCACGCTCTGCCGGCTGACGACAGCATTGGGAACACGATCCTGAACGCCGACGTGCCCAGCATCGACCGCCGCTACGCACGAGAGGATCCCCGTGCCAACCGACGTGTCGTTCTGGAGTCGCAGACCGCCGCGGCGGATCGCGACCCACCGGGCCGCTACTTGAGCCGCGCCCGGAACTGCCGATCTGCTCGGTACGCACGGGCACGCAGCGGTGACCTGGAACGGGCCGCGCAGTCGAGAATCGAGGAGTCCCACGAACGCCGGGGTATGCGGGAGATCGACGTCGTCGGGTGCGTTCGCCCTGGTCACAGGCTCGCACCGTGGGTAACGATCGCGGGGTAGTCCCTCTCGGTCCCGGACCTCGCCGACGATGGCGACGTCGGGCGCCATGCGCAAGAAGCCGGCGACGAGGTGGCGCAGGTCGATGGCGTGCCGGTCGGAGCGGGCCGGACGGGTCTGCATCGACGCCACGTTCGGGAGAACGAACGTCGGTTAGAGTGCATGCATGACTTCGACCGCCACTGCAACCGCCCGTCGAGCCGCCGTCTACGTCCGCATAAGCCAGGACCGAGGGGGCGCCGGGCTCGGCGTCACCCGTCAGGAGCAGGACGCTCGCGCCTTGTGCAAGCGCCTCGGCTGGGAAGTCGGCGCCGTGTACGCCGACAATGACATGAGCGCGTACCGGGGGAAGCGCCGACCCGGGTACCTCGCCCTCCTCGACGCACTCGGCGACGGGACGGTCGAAGCCGTGGTCGCCTGGCATCCCGACAGACTGCACCGCTCCCCGCGCGAGCTGGAGGACTTCATCGACACCATCGAGCGGGCTCACGCCGAGGTCGCCACGGTCACCGCAGGCGACCTCGACCTCGCCACCCCCGCCGGCCGCATGACGGCCCGCATTCACGGCGCTGTTGCCCGGCACGAGTCCGAGCACAAGGCGGAGCGGATCCGCCGGAAGCACGTGGAGCTGGCCGAGACTGGTCAGGTGCCAGGAGGTGGACGCCGACCGTTCGGCTTCGAGAGCGACCGGGTGACCGTCCGAGAGGACGAGGCTGAGCTCATCCGGGACGCCGCCGCCCGCGTCCTCGCTGGGCAGTCCCTGCGGTCGATCGTGAACGAGTGGGCCGAGCGGGGGGTGCGGACCGTCACCGGCGCACACTGGTCGACCACCACCGTCAAGCGGTTGCTCATGTCCGGGCGCATCTCCGGGCAGCGCGAGCACCACGGGCGGATCGTTAGTACCGCCGTGTGGCCCGCCATCATCACGCCCGAGCAGACCGTCCGCCTGCGAGCGCTCCTCAAAGACCAGCGCCGGAACCGTGCTGCTGGGATCACGGCAAGGAAGTACCTGCTATCCGGGTTCCTCTACTGCGGCCGCTGCGAGGTCCGAATGACCACCCGCCCCAGCCACAACCGGGGTCACCGCTATGAGCGCTACGTGTGCTCCGTCGATCGGGGCGGTTGCGGACGATGCGGAATCAACGCGCCCCAACTCGATGCAGTCGTCACCGAGGCCGTCCTCAGGTTGATCGACATACCTGAGCTCGCCGAGGCGATCGAACGCAAGCGCCGGAACGCCGCAACGGAAACACCAGTCGACGAGATCGCCGCCGTGGAGTCTCGCCGCACCGAGATGGCAGAGATGTTCGCCCACCGGGAGATAGACGCGGCAGAGTGGCGTGCGGCTCGTGGCGTCCTCGACAACGACCTCCAACGCCTACAGGCACAGGTGGTGGAGCAGACCCAGACGACTCACGCGACGCCGGACCTGAGCAACATTCGCGACAGGTGGGACGACCTCGACCTCGAAGGCCGCCGCGCCATCATTGCGACCGTGGTGACCCGAATTCGCATTGCTCCCACCACGCGCGCCGGCAACAAGTTCGACCCCGAACGAATCACCATCGACTGGAGGCAGTGACCGTGGACGACGTAGATGAGTTCGGGTGGGACCAGCCCGCCCGTAGGCACCGCACGGAGATGTTGAGCCGGGACCTGGGCGCCGACGTGGAGATGATGCAGGACCCGCGCTACATCCGGCTCGGCGAGCGCTTCGGCACGTACAACTGCTACGTCGGCCCGGACGGCGGGCCGGCCTACTACAGGTTTGTGGACGCCGGCCCATACCTCCCGGTGGACGACCGGCCACCGATCGTGAAGCCTGACGCCGACTTCTACGACTACCTCCTCGAACGAGAGGAGGACGAACGCCATGCGGCGATGGAGAAGAAGAGGAACCGCTTTGCGAACGAGAACCCGGTGGCGGGACGTGCCCGGCTCGACGGTTGGATGGTGGAACAGATCGGCGATCGGGAACCTGACGTGAAGGTGTTCTGCTCATCGCCGAACACGGCCGGGCTCTGCTGGGAGGAAATCGGCCGTGTCTGGCACACCCCTCGCGGCTACTACCTCTCCGGGCAGATGCTGCCGTTCAAGGAGGCGATCGCCACCCACCTCGACACAGCGATGCGGCTCCGTGAGATGGGAGACGCTATCGCCGAGAACATGGTGCAGATGGAGCTCGCGTGGGTCGAGATGCTCGACAACGGGAGTGTGCGGCTCCTCCCGTCGATCGTGAACCTCAACGATCCGAAGCCCGGTGACGGCTTCCCGCCGTGGCTCGTCCTCGGGTGCCCCCGACACTTCAACGCCGCCATCGACTACCCGACGATGCGCCAGATGGTGAAGGAGGCTCGGAAGAAGAAGACCCCGCTGGGATACAACTGCTCGGCCCGCATGTTGGGTACCATCGATTGGACCGCTTCGGAGTAGCTGCTCCTCGCGGGAGAGTCCACGGCCGAGAGGGGCCGAAACGATCCGGTTGGGCGCCGGCGACCTTTCGAGGTCCGGCCATGCCGAAGTCCACGTCCATCGACGATCACGTCGCCCATCTCGTCGCCGAAGCGCCGCCGCTCACCACTGAGCAGGTCGACCGCCTCGCCGCCCTGCTAAGCCCAGCACGATCGCAACGGGAGGCAGCGTGAACGCCGCCCCCGTGTCTTTCGGCGACCCCGCCGCGCTTGTCCGCGACCTACCGACGATCACCCTCGCCGAGGCCGTGGCCGGCGACCACGTGTTCGCCTTCCTCGACGACGAGGCCGGCGTCCGCTTCCGGTGCCCCCAGTGCCGCCGCCTCGACTGCAACGGGGGGACCGCCGAACTGGTCGACGACCTCCGTTGGCGGTGCCGACGCTGCGACCAGACGTGGACCCGCTACTACCTCGAACGAATCGTGCTCGAAGACGCCGACTACCTCGCGCGCGCCTACCGGATCACGGAGGTGGAGCGTGTCGGCTGAACCCCTCGCGTACCCCGCCCTCGGCTCGCTACGCACCGCGGAGCAGCGAGCCGAGACCCAACGCCGCGCCGCCGACGCGAAGCGCGCCGCCAAGCTTGTGGCAATCGTGCCACAGGCTTCCCCGCCTCGTCCCGCGCTCGTATCGGACCCTGGCGCAGATCTGCACCAGGGGACCGCGGTCCCCTCGGCGTGGTCCGCGGTCGACCTCATGGCCGCCACCTTCGCCGAGCCGCGCTGGGCAGTACCCGGTGTGATCGTCTCCGGGCTCACCCTCCTCGCCGGGGCACCCAAGCTCGGCAAATCCTGGCTCGCGCTCGCCCTCACCGTCGCCGTCAGCTCCGGCGGCCGAGCCCTCGGCAAGGTGAAGGTCGAGCAGGGGGAAGCCCTCTACCTGGCGCTGGAGGACACCCCGCGACGCTTGCAGAGCCGTCTCGGGATCGTCCTCGAAGGGGACCCTCCCCCCGCCGGGCTCACGTTCGCCACCGACTGGCCCGTGTTCCCTGAGGGTGGCGCCGACCAGCTCGACCAGTGGCTCGACGCGCACCCGTCGTGCCGTCTCGTCGCCGTCGACGTCCTCGCCCGCATCCGAGGGACCGTCAGCGAACGGGAGAACGCGTACGCCGCCGACTACCGGGCGATGGTGAAGCTCAAGGACCTGGCCGACGACCACGACTGCGCGATCGTCGTCGTCCACCACACCCGCAAGGCCGCGTCGGAAGACTTCCTCGACACCGTGAGCGGGACGAACGGGCTCGCCGCAGCCGCCGACACCATCGCCGTCCTCTCCCGCAGCCGGGGGAGCGCCGACGCCACGCTCAACATCACCGGCCGGGACGTGGACGAAGCCAAGATCCCCCTGTCCCTCACGGGTGGCGTGTGGACCATGCTCGACGGCCCAGCCGACGACTACGACCTCGGCGACACCCGCCGCGCCATCCTTCACCTGTTGCGCGACGAGGAGGCACTGACCCCGAAGGTGTTGGCCGAGCGCCTCGGGATCAAGGAAGCCACGGCACGCCAGACGTGTCGGCGCATGGTCGACGCCGGCCAGCTCGACACCGACGGGGCCGGGCACTACATGGTCCCCCTGTCACCTGTCACCCCTGTCACTCCTGTCACTCCACCTGACCCGCACGACGAGGTGAGTGACACCGCCTCCCGTCACCTGTCACTCGAAACACCCCCCTTGACCAGGGAGAGTGACACCAGTGACAGGAGTGACAGGGAGGGAGGTGAGGACCAGTGACCAACCGCGGTGCATGGCTCAAGTGCGACGACTGCAACTCGACCATCCACGAGGTGTGGCGCGGCAGGACCCTCAGCATCGAGGTCGATCACTCCGACACCTGCCCCGTCTGGCCCGTGACCGGCGCCCGTGAAGTCGCGCTCGCGTTCCTGCCGAAGCAGGAGGGCGACCAGTGACCCTCCGACCCTGCCTGTCGTGCGGAGAACCGAGCGAGGAGACGCGCTGCTGGACGTGCGCTCGCACCTTCGAAGCACGCCACGACGCGAAGCCGAGCGCACGCATTCGCGGCTACTCGACCTCCTGGGATCGGCTCAGCAAGCGAGCCCGCCGCCTCCAGCCCTGGTGCCTCCACTGCGGCGCCACCGACGACCTCCAGACCGACCACACCCCCGCCGCCTGGGAACGCCACGAAGCCGGGCTGGCCGTGCGCCTCGAAGACGTGCAGGTGTTGTGCGGACCGTGCAACCGAGCCGCCGGCGCCGCACGACCCACGGGGGATGACCCTCACGACCAGCGCCGGGACCCGTGGGGGAAGGCAGAATCCCGGTCACTGTCGGGGGGGACAGGGTGAAGGGCGGCCCGAAGCGGGCGGTTACGGCCCCGCCGTTGGACTTCTCGGCCCTTCCTGGCCCGGGGTGGCGTCGGGTGGACGCGTTCGCCGCGGAGTACCTGAGGGTCCCGAAGGGGACGGGTGCGAGGGAACCGTTCCGGCTCCGCGACTGGCAGCTCGACCTGGTGGCGGCCCTGTACCCGGAGGGTCCCCGCCCCCGCCAAGGGCTGTTGTCGATGCCGCGGGGGAACGGGAAGACGGGACTCGCCGCTGTGCTCGGCGCGTACGGGCTCTTCGCCGATGAGGTGGAGGGCGCTCAGGTGTGCATCGTTGCGTCGGACGAACGGCAGGCGGGGCACGTGTTCCGGGCGGTGCGCCGCATGGTCGAGCTCGAACCGCGTCTCGCGGAGCAGGTGCAGGTGTACCAGGACCGGCTGTACGTCCCCCACACCGACTCTGAGCTGCGGACCCTCCCCGCCGAGCCGGGCGCGTTGCAGGGGTGGGACCCGACGCTGATGGTGGTCGACGAGCTGCACGTGGTCACCGAGGCCGTGTGGGAGGCCGTCACCTCAGCGGCGGGCAAGCGGGACCGTTCGCTCACGCTCGCCATCTCGACACCGGCCGACACCCCTGAGTCGATCATGTGGCGTCTGGTGGAGCACGCTCGCGCCGGCAACGACGACGGGTTCGTCTACCGGGAGTTCGCCGCCCCCGACGGTTGCGCCGTGGACGACGAGGACGCCTGGAAGGTCGCCAACCCAGCGTTGGGCGATTTCCTGCACGTCGACGCGCTCCGGGCGACTGTGAAGACGACGAGGGAGCCGGCGTTCCGACGGTTCCGGCTCGGCCAATGGGTCGGCCAGGCTGACTCGTGGCTCCCGTGGGGGACGTGGGACACCTGCGCCGACCGGGCCCGCATTGCGGGGCCGGGGGAACGGATCGTCGCCGCCTTCGACGGCTCCGCCTCCGGGGACTCGACCGCCCTCGTCGGCTGCACGATCGACGGGTTCGTGTTCGTCGTCGACGTGTGGGCCAACGACGGAGACCCCCGGTGGAGGGTCCCGCGCCACGAGGTCGACGCCACGGTCGACGCCATGTTCGACCAGTACGACGTGATCGAGCTGGCCGCCGACCCGTGGGGGTGGCGGACCGAGATCGAGACGTGGGCGAAACGACACGGGGAACGCCGCGTCCTCGAATGGAACACCGCCGCCGCCCAGCGCATGGCCCCAGCCACCGACCGCATGTTCGCGGCGGTCACCGCCGGGACCCTCACCCACGACGGAGACGAGCGCCTGTCGGCACACGTGGCGCACTGCGTCGCGAAGTCGACCGCCCTCGGCGACCTCGTGTCTAAGGACAAGCGGAACAGCCCCCGCAAGATCGACGCGGCCGTCGCCGCCATCGTCGCCTTCGATCGTGCCGCCTGGCACGCCAACCGCCGCACCACCGGCAGAAAGGTGGTCACCTTCCGATGAGCACCGCACACCTCGCAACCCTCGGCGCCAAGATCGACGAGGCCGTCCCCACCCTGGCCCGGCTCGACGCCTACTTCCGGGGAGAGCAACCCGCCGCCTTCCTCGCACCCACCGCCCGTGCCGCGCTGGCCGACCGGCTCCGCGTCCTCGCCGTCAACTACCCGCGGTTGGCGGTCCTCTCGTTGGCGGAGAGGTTGACCGTGACCGGGTTCCGCACCGAAGGCCCCGACGCCGCCCCTGACGCCGCCCTGTGGCGCTCGTGGCGTGCGAACGGGATGGAGGACGGCGCCGGGCAAGCCCACGTCGACGCCCTCGTCTACGGCCGCTCATTCGTGATCGTGTGGGCCGGGCCCACCGGCCCTCGGGTCACCGTCGAGTCGGCCCGTCAGGTCGCCGTCGCCCACGACCCCGCCTCCCGACAGGTCACCGCGGCCGTGAAGCGCTGGGCGGCCGGCGGGAAGGCGCACGCCGTCGTCTATGAGCCCGACGTGATCCGGCGGTACACCTCCGAATCCAACGTCGTGGAGGCCGGCGCCATCCCCCTCACCGGCTGGCACGTGGTCGAGACGATCCCCAACCCGCTCGGCACGGTCCCGGTGGTCCCGATCGTGAACCGGGGCCGCCTCCTCGACGTCGATGGCGTCTCCGAGATGGCGGACGTGCTCGACCTCGCCGACGCACTCAACAAGGTCATGTCCGACGCCATGGTCACGAGCGAGTTCTACGCCCGGCCCCGCCGGTGGGTCACCGGGCTCGAGATCCTCGAGGACGCCGCCGGCCAACCCGTGAACCCGTTCAGTGACGAGCTGGGCCGTGTCTGGCAATCCGAGTCGCCCGAGACCAAGTTCGGGCAGTTCGACGCCACCCGCCTCGACGGTTACTCGGACCTCGCCGCGGTCATCACTCAGCAGATCGGCGCGGTGACCGGGCTCCCCGCCCACTACCTCGGGCTCAACGGAGACCAGCCGCCGAGTGCGGACGCGATCCGGTCCGCCGAAGCATCCCTCGTCGCTCGTGCCATCGCCAGGCAACGCACCTTCGGCCAGGCGTGGGGAGACGTGGCCCGCCTCATTGTCGCCGTCCGCGACGGGACCGACCCGGCCGGCATCGACATCGACATCGAGACCGTCTGGGACAACCCGGAGACCCGGACCCCCGCACAGACGGCGGACGCCGCCTCGAAGCTCGTGGCCGCCGGCATCCTCCCCGTGAGCGAAGCCCTCGCCCAGCTCGGCTACACCCCCGCGCAGATCGAACGGGTGCGAGCCGCCCGGCGCGGTGAAGCCCTCGACGCGGCCGGCGTGAACCTGGCGGACCTCCTGCCGTGACCTACCGGGACACCCTCACCGCCCTGGCCGGCGCCACCGAGGAAGCAGCCGTCAACCTGTACCTGCGCCACGAGGCCGGGGAGGTGACTGACGACGGGTTCGACGCCTACCTCGCCGCCGTCGTCTCCCGAGCCAACGGTCGAGCCGCGGCGGTGGCCGACCTCGGACTCGCCGCCGCTGTCACCGTGGCCCTCAGACGTCCCGTGGCGCCCCTCGGCATCGTCCCCCCGGCATCCGACCCCGACCGGCTCCGGCGGGCCGCCAGGACGCTACGGGAGGCCCTCGACGACACCCCGGACCCGTCGGCTCGTGTTGCGCGCCTTGGCCGGTCCGAACCGCTCACCGCCGCGGCGAACGCCTACAGCACCGGGATGAGCGCCTCGCCCCACGTCACCGGCTGGACCCGCGGGTTGTCGGCCAAGGCGTGCCAGCTCTGCCAGTGGTGGGCCCGCGGCGGGCGCGTGTTCCGAGCCGACCACCCGATGCCCACGCACAAGGGCTGCACCTGCACCCCGATCCCCACCATCCGATGAAGGAGCACGCCATGGCCGAACACGACGACCCGACGACCGACGACGCCGCCGAGGAGACGACCAGGGAGGAGACAACCGAGGGGGCCGGCGACGAGACGACCGAGCCGGACACCTTCCCCCGCAGCTACGTGCAACAGCTCCGCGACGAGTCCGCCCGCTACCGCCAGCGGGCCGGGCGGGTCGACGAGCTGCACCGCCGCCTCGTGGAGACAACGATCCGCTCCGCTGCCGCCGACCACCTCGCCGACCCCGCCGACCTCCTCATGTTCACCGACGAGGCCGACGTGCTCGACGAGGACGGCTACCCCGATGCCGACAGGATCGTCACCGCCGCCCGCGCCCTCGTCGCCCAACGCCCCCACCTCGCCCGCCGCCGACCCCATGGCGACATCGGCCAAGGTGCCACCCGCACGGACGACCCCGCCAACCTGGCGGCCATCCTCCGGGCGCGCGCCAGCTAAGACCTCGGCACCGGGACGTCGTGCCCGTCGCACCCTGACCGGAGGCTGTGGTCGTTCTCCATGCGCTTCACGCACCATCTCGGTGACCTGCTGGAGATGAGGCTTGATGTCCCGGGCTTCCCGTTCGGTGATTTCCACCTTGGTGGAACCCGCGATGTCACCCATGGGCGACACACCGGCAGCATCGGCGATCTCGCGAATGGTGATGTCGTGTGCAACGTATTGCACACCGGCACGTGTCTCAGATCTGAGACACCGGCGGCCTCACCTATCGCCTTGATGGCACGGGCCTCGCGCTCGGTCACCCGGACTAACCCATGGGTTAGCCCGGCGGCCTCACCTATCGCCTTGATGGCACGGCCTCACCCACCGACTTGCGCCCCGGTGCCGAACCCGCTGTCACCCCCGGGGGGTATGCTGTAGGTAGACGGCCCTGGCGGCCGGCTGACGGACGGGCCGGGCGCCCAACGTGTGAACACTCCCACGATCGAAAGGCGCCCTCATGGCCGTATCCACCGTCACCGCATCCGAGCTGACCGCCGAGCAAGTCTCCGCGGTCCTCGTGCAGCCCCTCGCCGCCGCCTCCGTCTTCCTCGCCGCCGGCCCTCACATCTTCGACACGGCGGGCCCGCTGCGCCTCCCGAAGATGGGCGCCGCCGTCGCCGACCCCGGCTGGACCGGCGAGAACGAACTCATCCCCGAGCGTGACGTCACCTTCGACGAGGTGACCCTCCTCCCCTCGACCATGAAGTCGGTCAAGGTCCTCACCCGCTACTCGAACGAGCTGGCCCGCCAGTCCGTCGTCGCCCTCGACGCCGCCCTCCGCACCCGCCTCGTCTCGGACGTGGCAGCGAAGCTCGACGCCCAGTTCCTCTCCGCGTCGGGCGACGGGATCACCACGCCGCGAGGGCTGTTCGCCTACCCCGGCACCCAGACCCTCGCCGTCGGCGGGGCGCTCACCCTCGACCACCTCCAGGACGCCGAAGGGCTCGTGCTCGCCGCCAACGTCGACCCGACCCGCGTCCGGTGGCTGATGACCTCCCGCGACTTCGTCCGGCTCCGCAAGGCGAAGGACACGACCGGCCGGTACCTCATCCAGCCCGACCCCACGGAGGGCGGCGCGTACCGCCTCCTCGGCCATGGCGTCACGATCACGAACCGCCTGCCGGCCACGACCGGCGCGACGCCGACCGGCCGGGCCGCCCTCGTCGACTTCTCACAGATCGCCGTCGCCCGGGACCTTGCGCCGTCCGTGAAGATCCTCGACCAGACGTTCGGCGACTACGACCAGCAGGCGATCCGTGTCGTGGCCCGCTACGACGCCGCACCCCTCAACCCCGAGGCCGTCGTCACCCTCACCGGCATCACCATCTGACCGTGACCCCTTACGGGACAGACGTGGCCGACTTCCTCGGCCAACGCGACGACCTGACCGTGGCCGACCTGGCCGACACCCACCTTCCCCTCGTGACCGCGTTCGTGCGCGCCTACACCGGCGGTCGGGGGTTCGACGCGACGACGGGGGACCCGGTAGCCGACGTGGCCGCCGTGATCGTCACCGCCACCGCCCGGCTCGTGAAGAACCCCACGCACAACGTCACGGAGTCGATCGGGGACTACGCGATCCGCTACGGCACCCTCGAAGGCTGGACGTTGCCCGAGCTGGCCGTCCTCCACCGCTACCGGCGGCGCGCCGCCTAGCTCCGGTGGCCCGGACGCTCCCCCCGCCTGGCATGGCCGAGGTCGAGCGCCGGGCCACCGTGGCTCATGCACCTACCAAGACGTTCGGGAGCGGGATGTCGACCTCGAAGACCTCCTCGGCCGTGACCACGCGGAGCGACGGGTCGAGCTCGGCCGAGCAGCACGACAGCATCGTGGTCTTGCCCGAGCCGGGGGCACCAGCGAAGACGATCGACTGGCGGGACCGGACGGCCGCTCGGAGGAACGAGCTGGCGGCCGTGCTGAGCATGTCCCGGTCGACGAGGTCCGCCAGGCTCCGGAAGGCCACGCCGGTGAACTTCCTGATGTTCACGAGCACGTGGCCGTCACGTCCGACGTCGCCGTGGACGATGTGCAGGCGCGACCCGTTGTCGAGCTGTGCGTCCTGGAGCCCCTGGGAGGCGTCGAGCTTCCGGTGCGATCCGGTGGCGTCGTCGAGGATCTTGGTGAGGGTGCGCACGACGTGCTCGTCGTCGTGGAAGACCTCGTCGTGGTAGCCGGACGCCGCCGCATGGCGCTTGACGAAGATGGCGTCGAGAGCCTTGTGGTAATCTGACGCTATGCCTCCCCACGTCGTCATCTACAGCCGCATCTCACGCGACACCGAGGGGACCGGCGCCGGGGTCGAGCGCCAGCGGCAGGACTGCGTGGCCCTCTGTAAGCGGCGCGGATGGGAGGTGGCCGACTTTCTCGTCGACAACGACTTGTCCGCCTACAGCGGCAAGCACCGGCCCGGCTACGCCCGGCTGTTGGACCTCATCGAGCACGACAAGATCGACGTGCTCGTCGCGTGGCACCCCGACCGACTCCACCGCTCTCCCATCGAACTCGAACGGTTCGTCGAGGTGGTCGAAGCCCACCGGGTCCAGGTCGCTACCGTGACTGCCGGAGACGTGGACCTGGGGACCCCCGAGGGTCGGCTGATGGCGAGGATCACGGGAGCCGTGGCACGCAAGGAATCCGAAGACAAGTCGCGCCGGCTTCGCCGCAAGCATCGCGAGCTCGCCGAGCAGGGACGCGTGTCCGGTGGAGGAAACCGACCGTTCGGGTTCCGTGCCGACAGGACCACGCACGACCCCGGCGAAGCCCGTCTCATCGGTGACGCCGCCCGCCGCGTACTTGCGGGCGAGTCGCTGTACGCCATCGTGAACGATTGGACCGCCCGCGGGGTGCCCACCGTGACCGGCGCCAAGTGGACCACCACGCACCTGCGGACCCTGCTCTTGTCGCCTCGCGTGGCAGGGCTCCGCACCCATGACGGGGAGACGTTCCCCGCCGTGTGGGCGCCCATCATCGACCGGGAGACGTGGGAGTCCGTGGGCCACGTCATCCGCAGCCGTTCACGAGCCCGCACGCGCCCCGCCCGCTCGTACCTCCTCTCCGGGGGGCTCCTGCGGTGCGGCCGGTGTGGTGCCGCCATGGTCGCCGCCCCCCGCCCCTACGGCCGCGCCTACGCGTGCCTCAGCAGCCATGGGGGCTGCGACGGCACGACGATCAAGGCCGAGCCGGTGGAGGACCTGATCGTCGAGACCGTGTTCGCCGCCCTCGACAACGACGACCTCGCCGCCGCTGTCGTCACCTCGACTGACGAGGACGAGGACCCCCGGGACGACCTCGCCGCCGTGCACCGTCGGCTCGACGAGCTCGCCGAGATGTTCGCCGCCGCAGAAATTGGCCGAGGCGAATGGGCAACCGCCCGCAGGGCCCTCGAAGCTCGCCGCGTCGCCGCCGAGGAACGGGTCGCCGCCCGAGCCACACCGCTCGACGCGTACCGGGTGAAGGGCGCCCTACGTCGACACTGGGCCGACCTCGGTGTCGACCACCGCCGCACCATCATCGCCGCCATCATCGAAGCCGTGAGCGTTGCACCGGCCCGGCGGGCCGGCGGGCGGGTCGACCTCGACCGCATCACCATCGAATGGAAGGCGTGAGGATGCTTCGCAACACGGGCAGCACGCCACAAGAGTGGTACGACCTCCACCACCGCACGGCGGCCGAGGTCGAACGAGCCCTGTACGACTACCCGCCGTTCATCGAGCGATTCATCGGGAAGACGCGAGACGGTGCCCGTCCCTACGTCCACATTCGGCCACCGGCGCGATCCTTCGTCTGCCCGGAGGGTCATCCGCTCGTGAGGGTCACCATCGAGATCGACGGCAATTGGCATCTCTACCTCGCGGCCACCGAGAACGGGACCGGGCACGTCGAGAGAGCACTGGTTGTGGCGGCGCCTGCCACCTGGGGGACGACGAGTTGGCGCACTGTCTGTGCCGAACCCGGATGCCCTGCACTGGTCGCGCACCCCAACCCCCTGTGCCCGGAGCACGACTTCCCAGAAGTGCTGGGTGAGAACACGGTGCACGTGCCCCGGATAGCGCTCGACTGCCGGCTCCCGAAGTGCCGATACCGAGGGGTCAAGTCGCACACGGAGCTGCTCGTCCAATTCGCCATCGCCATCATCACGGGTCGCCACACGGTGCGCTTGACCGACTAATCCCCAGCGTGTAATTTCAGATCGCGCACCAGGCGCGGCAGAACTGGCACCGCCCGGATCGCGGTGGCCCGCACAGCGGGTAATCGATCCGGTAGGCACTCAGTGCGGGGACTCAGCGGTCCTCTCCCCTAGCGAAGCTATGTCCCGGGAGAGATCGCCATGCCGAAGCCCACACCCCTCGACGATCACGTCGACCGACTCCTCGCCAGTCGAACCCGTCAGGGGCTCCCACGCCAGGTCGACGACCCGGCGGTACTCGCCAGTGTCGCCGCCCTGCTGGGTCCTGCCCCGTCATCGACGTCAGCTCGGGAGGCAGCGTGACCGTCCCGAAGTCGTCCCTTGGCGCGTTCCGCACCGCCGAGGAGCGGGCAGCCAGCCTGCTCCGGATCGCCGAGGCGAAGCGTTCCCCGCAGGCGGAAGTTGTGCCAATGGCGCCCGCCCCCAGCCGAGGGCTAGCGCAAGCGCTCGCCGAAGACGAGCTCCACAGGGGGCCGCTCAAGCCTCGGCCAGAGCCTGCCAAGCGCGCCAGCGCCCCCACGCTCGAACAGGTCGTCCTCACGCGGGTCTCGGACGTCGAGCGCGAGAAGGTCCGTTGGCTCTGGCAGGGCCGCATACCTCGCGGGAAGCTCACCGTCCTCGACGGTGATCCGGGGCTCGGCAAGTCCACGTTCACGCTCGACCTGGCCGCCCGCATCACCACCGGCACCGATCTCCCCACCGGCCACATGATCTCCAAGGGCCCGCGATCCGTGGTCCTCCTCTCCGCGGAGGACGCCATCGGCGACACGATCCGCCCCAGGCTGGAAGCGGCCGGCGCCAATCTCGACCTCGTGCACGTGTTCGAACACGTCCTCGACGCCGAAGGTGTCCCCCGCAGCCCGTCGATCCCGATGGACGTCGCCCACATCGAGGAGATGGTGACCCGCGTCGGCGCCGACCTCGTGGTGATCGACCCGCTCATGGCGTACCTCGGAGCCGGCGTCGACTCCCATCGCGACCAGGACGTCCGTCGAGCGATGCACGCCCTCGCCGACATGGCGAACCGCACCGGGGCCGCCGTGCTCATCCTGCGCCACCTCACGAAGACGAGCGGCGGCAGTGCCATCTACCGGGGCGGTGGCTCCATCGGGATCATGGGCGCCGTCCGCGCCGGGATGCTCGTCGCCGTCGACCCCGAGGAACCCGAGCGCCGCATCCTCGCCCCGACAAAGGCGAACCTGGGAAAGCTCGCCGACTCGCTCGCCTACCGCCTGGTGGACGACCCCCGCCTCGGCGTGGCCCGCGTCGTTTGGGAAGGCGTCAGCCACCACCGGGCCGACGACCTCGTCGCGCCCCGCACCGACGAGACAGAGGGCGGTGCTCTCACCGACGCCTGCGCCATCCTCTCGTCGATCCTGGCTGACGGCCCCGTCTGGTCAGCCGACGTGGTGAAGCAAGCCGGCGCCGCCCAGGTCACGAAGGCGACCCTCCGTCGGGCGAAGACGAAGCTCGGCGTCAAGGCGATCAAGGTGGGCCGACCGGGTGATCCCGAGTCCGGCTGGAAGTGGCGTCTCAGCGAAGGTGCTCACGAAGATGCCGAAGGTGCTCACGCTCAGACCTTGAGCACCTTCGCAGATGGTGAGCACCTTCGGGACGGGGAGGACCAGTGACCCGACCCGACCGCGACGTCGTGCTCGCCCTCCTGGCGAACCCCATGAAGACCGTCACCATCACCGAGCACGTCTTCCTCGAAGACGCGGACGGCATCCCCCTCGGCATCGAGAACGAGACCAGCACCGCCGTCCTCACCGTCTCCCCCGAGGTGCTCGGGTGGACCTGGGACGAGCTCGGCATCAACCCCGAGGACTACCCGTGACCCTCCGCCCATGCATCGACTGCGGTGAACCGACCGGCCGCTCGCGCTGCGACGACCACCGCCTCGGCGACTCGAAGCCCCCGGCCCGCACGAGGGGCTACGGGACCACCTGGGACAAGCTCAGCCAACGCGCACGCCGTCTACAGCCGTGGTGCTCCGACTGCGGGACCACGAGCGACCTCACGTGCGACCACCTCCCGAGCGCCTGGGAACGCCACGACGCCGGACTAGTGATCCGCCTGGAGGACGTCGACGTCGTGTGCCGACCCTGCAACGGCAAGCGGGGCGCCGCCAGACCCACGGGGGAAGGGGTCCAACGAACCCGCCAAGGACCCGTGGGGAAGGCAGAGTCCCGGTCACTGTCCGAGGGGACATCGTGAAGGGCGGCCCCAAGAAGGCGGTTACGGCGCCGCCGCTGGACCTCTCGGCCCTACCGGGGCCGGGCTGGGAACGGGTGGACGCGTTCGCTCGTGAGTACCTACGGGTCCCGAAGGGGACGGACGCCAGGGAGCCGTTCCGGTTGCGGGACTGGCAGCTCGACCTCGTGCGAGATCTGTACCCGACGGCCGGGACCCGGCCACGGCAGGGGCTCCTCTCGATGCCGCGAGGGAACGGCAAGACCGGGCTCGCAGCGGTCCTCGGCGCCTACGGCTTGTTCGCCGACGAGGTGGAGGGCGCCCAGGTGCTCATCGTCGCCTCGGACGAGCGGCAGGCCGGGCACGTCTTCCGGGCGGTGCGCCGGATGGTGGAGCTCGAACCGCGCCTCGCCGAGCAGGTGCAGGTGTACCAAGACCGGCTGTACGTGCCGCACACCGACTCCGAGCTGCGGACCCTCCCCGCCGAGCCTGGCGCCCTCCAAGGGTGGGACCCGACCCTCATGGTCGTCGACGAGTTGCACGTTGTCACCGAGGCCGTCTGGGAGGCCGTCACGTCCGCCGCCGGCAAGCGTGACCAGTCCCTCACCCTCGCCATCTCGACACCGGCCGACTCGATCGACTCGATCATGTGGCGCCTCGTCGAGCACGCCCGCACGGGGGGAGACGGCGCCTTCGTGTTCCGAGAGTTCGCTGCGCCCGACGGGTGCGCCGTCGACGACGAGGACGCGTGGAAGGTAGCGAACCCGGCGTTGGACGACTTCCTACACCGGGACGCCCTGCGGGCCACCGTGCGCACGACCCGGGAGCCGGCGTTCCGGAGGTTCCGGCTCGGCCAGTGGGTGGGTCAAGCCGACTCCTGGCTGCCGTGGGGGACGTGGGACGGGTGCGCCGACCGGGATCGCATCGTGGAGCCCGGGGAACGGATCGTCGCCGCCTTCGACGGGTCCGCCTCTGGTGACTCCACCGCCCTCATCGGCTGCACCTTCAACGGGTTCGTGTTCGTCGTCGACGTGTGGGCGAACGACGGGGACCCCCGGTGGCGCGTCCCCCGCAACGAGGTCGACGCCACCGTCGACGCCCTGTTCGATCAGTACGACGTGATCGAGCTCGCCGCTGACCCGTGGGGGTGGCGCACCGAGATCGACACATGGGCGAAGCGCCACGGGGAACGTCGCGTCCTCGAATGGAACACGGCCGCCGCCCAGCGCATGGCGCCAGCGACCGACCGCATGTTCGCGGCGGTCACCTCCGGGACGCTCACGCACGACGGGGACGAGCGCCTGGCTTCCCACGTCGCCCACTGCGTGGCGAAGTCCACCTCGCTCGGCGACCTCGTGTCGAAGGACAAGCGCAACAGCCCTCGCAAGATCGACGCGGCGGTCGCCGCGATCGTCGCCTACGACCGTGCCGCCTGGCACGGAAATCGCCGGACCGCCGGCAGGAAGGTGGTCTCGTTCCGATGAGCACCGCACACCTCGAAACGCTCGGCGCCAGGATCGACGAGGACGCCGCCGTCCTCGCAACCTTCGACGCCTACTTCACCGGGACCCAGCCCGCCGCCTACCTGGCCCCCGCGGCGCGGGCGGCGCTGGCCGACAGGCTCCGCGTCCTGGCGATCAACTACCCCCGCCTCGCCGTGTTGTCGCTGGCGGAACGCCTCACCGTGACCGGCTTCCGGACAGAAGGCCCCGACGCCGCCCCCGACGCCGCCCTGTGGCGCGTCTGGCGGGCCAACGGTATGGAGGACGCCGCCGGCCAGGCCCACGTCGACGCCCTCGTCTACGGGCGGTCCTACGTGATCGTGTGGGCAGGGACCACGGGGCCACGGATCACCGTCGAGTCAGCCCGCCAGGTCGCGGTGCAGCGGGACCCTGCGACCCGGGAGGTGGTCGCCGCCGTGAAGCGGTGGAGCGCCAACGGCAAGGGCCACGCCGTCGTCTACGAGCCGGACGTGATCCGCCGCTACACCTCGCAGGCCAACGTCGTGGAGGCCGGCGCCATCCCGCTCACCGGCTGGCACGTCGCCGAGACGATCGACAATCCGCTCGGCATCGTCCCCGTGGTCCCGATCGTCAACCGTGGCCGCCTCCTCGACGTCGACGGCGTGTCGGAGATGGCCGACGTGCTCGACCTCGCCGACGCGCTGAACAAGGTCATGGCCGACGCCATGGTGACGAGCGAGTTCTACGCCCGGCCCCGCCGCTGGGTGACCGGGCTCGAGATCCTTGAGGACGAGGCCGGCAACCCGGTCAACCCGTTCTCAGACGAGCTGGGCCGCGTCTGGCAGAGCGAAGCCCCCGAGACCAAGTTCGGCCAGTTCGACGCGGCCCGCCTCGACGGCTACGGGGACCTCGCAGCCGTCATCACCCAGCAGATCGGCGCGGTGACCGGACTCCCCGCGCACTACTTGGGGCTCAACGGCGACCAGCCACCATCGGCCGACGCCATCCGTTCCGCCGAAGCGTCCCTCGTCGCCCGGGCCATCGCCCGGCAACGGACGTTCGGGCAGGCGTGGGCCGACGTGGCCCGCCTCATCATCGGCGTGCGCGACGGGACCGACCCGGGCGCCGTCGACGTCGAGACCGTCTGGGAGAACCCCGAGACCCGCACCCCGGCTCAGACGGCGGACGCCGCCGCCAAGCTCGTCGCCGCCGGCATCCTGCCCGTGAGCGAAGCCCTGACCCAGCTCGGCTACACACCCGCCCAGGTCGAACGGGTCCGGGCAGCCCGACGTGGTGAAGCCCTCGACGCGGCCGGCGTGAACCTGACGGAGCTCCTGCCGTGAGCTACAGGGACACCCTCACCCGCCTCGTCGAGATCACCGAGCGGGCCGCCCTGGACATTCACGCACGCTGGACAGCAGGGGAGGTGAACGACGACGAGTTCGACGCCTACCTCGCCGCCCTCGTGGTCCGAGCGAACGGTCGAGCCGCGGCGGTCGCCGACCTCGCACTCGCAGCCGCCATCACGATCGCCCTCAGACGCCCTATAGCACCGCTGGGACTCACCCCGCCCCCGTCCGACCCTGACCGCCTGCGTCGGGCCGCAGGGACCCTCAGAGCCGCCCTTGACGAGACCCCGGACCCGCCTGCTCGGGTAGCCCGGCTCGGCCGCTCCGAACCGCTCACGACCGCCGCGAACACCTACAGCGACGGGATGAAGACCTCCCCGCACGTCACCGGCTGGACCCGCGGCCTGTCCGCCAAGGCGTGCCAGCTCTGCACGTGGTGGGCCAGCGCCGGCCAGGTGTGGCCCGACACCCACCCGATGCCGACCCATAAGGGCTGCACATGCATCCCGATCCCCACGACCCGTTAGGAGACCCCATGCCCGAGCACGAGCACACCGACGAGACCACGACGGACGAGACCCTTGCCGCAGATGTCCGCGAAGGCGAGGACGTGTCCACATCTGTAGACACGTCGCCCACGGGTGACACCGAGCCCGACACGTTCCCGAGGGAGTACGTCCAACGGCTTCGTGACGAGTCCGCCCGCTACCGCCAGCGGGCAGGCCGAGCCGACGAGCTCCACCGGCGCCTCGTCGAGACCACCATCCGCTCGGTCGCGGCCGATCACCTCGCCGACCCCGTCGACCTGCTCATGTTCAGCGACGAGGCCGACCTGCTCGACGAGGACGGCTTCCCCGACGCCGACAAGATCGTCGCGGCCGCCAAGGCCCTCGTGACGCGACGCCCTCACCTCGCTCGCCGGCGCCCGCACGGCGACATCGGGCAAGGCGCCACCCGAACCGAGGACCCCGCGAACCTCGCCGGCATCCTCCGGGCCCGCGCGATCTGAGGAGGGGGCGAGTCGTAGTACGAATAGCACCATCCACTGTGCAGAGGGAGCGATGTCATGGGGTTCATGGACAAGATGCGCGAGGCAAACGCGAAGGCTCAAGAGAAGGGAACCGAGCTAAGGGAGAAGGCGGACAAGCGCGCCGAGCAGCTGAGCAAAACTAGGGAAGAGGCTGCTGAACGCACAGCCAAGGTGGCGAAGGTGGACACGGAGGGATCCCTGATGACGCTCACCTCCAAGGGTGAGGATGGACGCAACTCGACGGTGGTGCTCTATCCCAACAGGATCGAACGCATCAAGGCGAAGAGCATGACCTCGTTGTCGCGAGCGAATCAGGATTCCGAGATGATTCCTATCTCGAGAGTGTCTCACGTCGGAGTCACCAAGAAGGGCATTCGGTCGATCGTCAACGTCACGACGTCGGGTGAAGATATCTCCTTCCGCACCAGCCACGACGAGGCGGCGAGATTCAAGAAGCTCCTCTCAGAGTTGATGCTTCAGTAGAGAGCCAGCAAATCGAGGTAGACTCGGACACGTGGTCCTGGCGATCACGGACGGAAGGGCCGGGCGCCCGACGTGTGACTACTCCCACGATCGAAAGGCGCCCTCATGGCCGTTTCCACCGCAACCGCATCCGAGCTCACCGCCGAGCAGGTCTCAGCGATCCTCGTCCAACCCCTCGCAGCCGCGTCCGTCTTCCTCGCCGCCGGCCCCCGCATCTTCGACACCGCCGGCCCCCTGCGCCTCCCGAAGATGGGCGCCGCGATCGCCGACCCCGGCTGGACCGGCGAGAACGAGCTCATCCCCGAGCGTGACGTCACCTTCGACGAGGTGACCCTCCTCCCCTCGACCATGAAGTCGGTCAAGGTCCTCACCCGCTACTCGAACGAGCTGGCCCGCCAGTCCGTCGTCGCCCTCGACGCCGCCCTCCGCACCCGCCTCGTGTCCGACGTGGCAGCGAAGCTCGACGCCCAGTTCCTCTCCGCGTCGGGCGACGGGATCACCACCCCTCGGGGACTGTTCGCCTACCCCGGCACCCAGACCCTCGCGGTGGGCGGCGCACTCACCCTCGACCACCTGCAGGACGCCGAGGGGCTCGTGCTCGCCGCCAACGTCGACCCGACACGCGTCCGGTGGCTGATGACCTCCCGCGACTTCGTCCGGCTCCGCAAGGCCAAGGACACCACCGGCCGCTACCTGATCCAGCCCGACCCCACGGAAGGCGGCGCCTACCGCCTCCTCGGCCACGGCGTCACCATCACAAACCGCCTGCCGGCGACGACCGGGGCGACCCCGACCGGCCGGGCCGCCCTCGTCGACTTCAGCCAGATCGCCGTCGCCCGCGACCTGGCCCCGTCCGTGAAGATCCTCGACCAGACGTTCGGCGACTGGGACCAGCAGGCGATCCGCGTCGTGGCCCGCTACGACGCCGCCCCCCTCAACCCTGAGGCCGTCGTCACCCTCACCGGCATCACCATCTGACGATGGCTGCTGCACCGTTCGGGTACGACGTCGCCGCGTTCCTCGGCCAAGGGGGCGACCTCGCCGTCGCCGACCTGGCCGAAACGCACCTGCCGCTCGTCACAGCCTTCGTTCGGGCCTACACCGGCGGCAGAGGGTTCGACGCGACGACCGGGGACCCGTTCGACGACGTGGCCGCCGTCATCGTCACCGCCACCGCCCGGCTCGTGAAGAACCCCACCCACACCACCTCCGAATCCATCGGCAGCTACGCCGTCCGACCCGGCACCCTCGAAGGGTGGAGCCTCCCCGAACTGGCCGTCCTCCACCGCTACAGGAGACGCGCCGCATAGTTCCGGTGGCCCGGACGCTCCCCCGCCTGGCATGGCCGGACGCGAGCGCCCGGGTCACCGTCTGATCTGTACGGCCTTTACTCGCTTGACTGCGCAGCAAGCTCGTCTGCTGCAATGAGGAGGAACACGACGTCCCGCAGTTCTTGCCGCTGCTCCTTCTCTAGATCGTTCGGAAAATCCTCGTATGGCAGTCGACGAGCTAGAGATTCGGCGACGGGCTCCACCCATCGGGCGCCACGAGCCTTGTTCGCTATCGCCCGCACGTCGAGGATCATCTGCGCGCGCTCCGAGCTCGCCAGGTACTCCTGATGTGCCTCAAGCAGCCCAGCAGCAAGCTCCCGGCACGCCACCTCCGCTCGCAGGTGCTCCGGATCCGAGTCCAACTCCGGCCGGCCATCGGATACAACCGGCCCAAGGTTCCCGCGCAGCAGCACGGTCAAGGTGCGGCGTTGAGCCGCACGCAGATGATCGAGGGTTTCGGTGGCGTAGGGGTTCCCAGGGATCATCTTGCGAGACTACGCATGGCGGTTGACGAGATCCGGGCCACCCTTCCACGTCTGACTAACAACAAGCAGCGTCGGGAGCGTTGACCATGATCTCCCAGACGTCGTCGTCAGCCAGGAGCGGTGCCAGCGGGCCGTAGCCGGCGAGGTTGCGGAAGGCCCGGTCGGCGACGAGCTCCGGGTCGGACAGGTCGTAGGGGCGGAGGCCCCGCTTGTGCTGCTCGGACCATGCGGAGATCTCGTCGTCGATGAGGTCGCGGAGGAGGCCGATGCCGTCCCCGCCGGCGACGTCGAGGTTGCGGTCCTTGGCCCGCGCCTGCACGGCACGTTCGATCTCGGCGAGAGGTGACGCCATCGCACTCGTCACGCCGACGGCCCCATCCCCCCGGGGTCACCGGAGCGGGGTGGGCGCCGTCCGATGGCTGAGGTTCGGCGGGGACCGCCAGGTCGATGCACCGCGTTCCACGACCCGGGTCTCTGGGCGGCATGTCCAACACGCATCGGCGCCCGCAGCACGGATCGACCCTACGCTACGTAGCCCGAAGGCGGTAGAAGCACTGAGAGCACATGAGCGCCTGACGCTCAGCGGAGGCTTCACCGTCGTCGGGTCTCACGAGCGAGGCGCCCGTCCGGCGCAGTCGTCCCGCAGCGATGGCGAGCACGTGCGGCGCTGGCGCTGGCGGAGGGCGCCGACGTGCTGCTCCACGACGCGCAGTACAGCGCGGCGGAGCTCCCGGCCGGAGCGTCCTTCGGCCACTCCGCCGCCGAGTACGCCGTCGGCCTCGGCGCCGCCGCAGGTGTCGGGCGGGTCGTCTTGTTCCACCACGACCCGAACCGCACCGACGAGCAGGTCGACACCCTCGTCGCCCTCGTCCAGCGGCCGGGCCAGCACGTCGAAGCCGCAGCCGAAGGCGCTGTCTACGAGCTCTGAGCACGTCGGGGGCCACCGAGCCCTCCCGCCAGCCGCGTGGCAGCCAACGGTCGCGGCCGTCGCTCACTCCGCCCGCAGCAGCGTCGCCAGTGCCAGGCGGCGTGTCCGACGGGCCGGCACCGCTGCCGCCGCGTTGGCGAGCGCCACGACCCCAGCGGCGATGGCCACGACGGCGGCGAAGGGGAAGACGGGGTCCTCGATCGTCCCGAGGCTCGCCGCGAAGCTCGTGAAGACCACCCGTCCGAGGACCAGTCCCAGCGGTGCACCGACCACGAGGGCGACCGCGGTGAAGGCGGTGGCCTGCCAGTGGACGGCGTGGGACAGCAGCGGCCGATCCGCCCCGAGGACCCGGAGCACCGCGAGGTCGTGCCTGCGCCCGTGAACGGTCGTCAGCATCACGTGACCGACGCTCACGACGGCGAGCGCAGCGAGCAGCGCTGCGAGCACGTACGGGGATCGATCGGATCCGGGCAACGCTGACGATCGCAGGCGGTTGCTCCGGAGGCCCCGTCGCCATGCCCGTGATGTTCGTGAGCCGATCGGCCGTGCCGCTCGGCGCCCCTCGACGCAGGTCGATGACCGCTGTTCCCCCGTCGGTGGAGGGGTCGAGGCGGGCGAGTGCGCCCGCTGAGAGGACGGCACCCGTGCCGGCACCGTCGACGCCGGCGACCCCGGGCACCACCACCACGCCGCTGACCCGGAACGTCTGGTCGCCGCCCTCTCCATGGAGGACGAGGTCGTCGCCGACGTGAGCACCGAGCGCGCGGGCGGCGAGGCGACCGAGCCCGATCTCGTCCTCACCCGCCGGGAGCCGACCAGAGAGGACCGCCGGGACGTTGCCGCCCCTGACCGGCTCCATCCCGACCAGCGGCAGCGTCTCGTCGCCGACGCGAGCCTGGCCCGTCGTGTACACGGTCAGGGCGGCGACGTCGGGATCGGCCGCGAGGGTGGCGCGGACGTCGTCTGGGAGCGCCTGACCGCCGCTGCCGAACGCAAGGTCGAAGTTGGCCCCCCACCGGGCAGGCTCCGTCACGAGCTGGTCCAAGCTCGTCGCGAACATCACCGCGGCGACGACGCCGGCGACCGTGAGCGCCGCCCCGGCGACGGCTGCTCGAGGCGCACCACGATCTTGCTGCGGGCGGGTGAACGCGGAGCGGACCCCGATCGAGGCGGGCACGCTGGCGCTGCGGGACGCGATCGCCTCCACCACCGGTGAGGCGGTTCGGGACGGAGACGTGGGACGTGCCACCACGAGCGCCGTCAGGGTCCACAGCAGCAGGGCCGCGAGCAGCACGAAGATGCCGGCGACGAGCACCACCGGCTCGAGCCGAAGGCCGGGGCCGGGCTCCAGCCGGCGCACGAAGCCCGTGGGGAAGACGCCGGAGCCGAGCACAGCCAGACCGGCGCCGACGAGGAGGCCGCCCGCGATGGGCACGGCTTCGCGTCCTGCTGACTCGCCGATCACCTGGCGACGGCTGAACCCGATCGACGACAGTTGATCCCGCTCGACGGAGGAGAGCCGAACGTGCCGGGTGACCACCTGGCCGATCACCGCCACGACCGCCAACGCGGACACGGCTGCGAGCACCCACAACCCCCGGCTCGTGCTGCTCCACGACAGCCCGGATCGAACCGCTCACGAGGTCACCAGGCTCGAGGCTGAACCCGTCGCTCCCGGGGAGCGTGTCGAGCTCGGCTCGGAACCTGGCCAGATCCACGCCGGGCCGCAGCTCGGTCGCCATGATGGTGACCGCGATGCCGAGCTCGGGATGGGCGAGGAGCGACGGCGAGAAGACGGCGGACGGGGTGGGGAAGTCGATCTCGTTCGGCCCGTTCACGACACCGACCAGGACGGCCTCCAACGTCGGACCTGCCGGGTCGGGCGCGTCGAAGCCGGAGCGATCGGCTTGCTCCTGGGTCAACGTCACGAGCCGGAACCTGTCCCCGAGCTCGACGTCGTTTGCCTCGACGAAGCTGCGAGTGGCGACGAACTCGCCTTCACGCTCGGGATCGGGCTCCCGCCCGGCCACGACGACCTCGCCGGAGGCCACGATCGACCCGGCCAGCGTGAGCACCTCGAGCGGCTCGGAGTCGGGCGGGCCGGAGCCGGGCGGCTCGGAGTCGGGCGAGCCGAAGTCGGGCGGGCCGGAGCCGCCCACCTCGATGAGCCCACCGAAGACGAACGTCATGGCTCTCACCGACGACGCCGACGGAAGGGCCGCCACCTCGGCGGTGCGGGGCCGGCCCTGCTCCTGGGTGACGACGGCGTCGAGGGGCCCGCCGCGGGCGGCCGTGTAGCGATCGGGCGCACTCGACGTCCGTTGTGCGCCGGAAGCGATGAGGAGCACCGTCCCCCCGGCGATGGCGACGATGACACCCAGCCACACGGTGGCGCGCCACTGCGCCACCAGGGCACCGCGCAGCCTGTACGTGACGGCTCTCACGACCCCACTGAACCCCATGCGGCGGGGGGCGGCCAGCCTGCCACCCCGTCGAACGGGGGTGTGGGTACTACCCGCCTCCAGGCACCGCCGAGAGGTCGCTCACGCCGTCGCCTCCCCGTCGCCCCATGCCCCGAGCGAGCCGGGCACCACCCGCTCGAGCCCCGGAGGCGGGGGCCCCCCGGCCGGGCCGAGCCGGTCGAGCACAGCGGCGAAGGCGCCGGCCAGCGTGGCGGGCAGCGGCGCCGGCAGCGCCACGGCGTCCAGGACCGCCTCCTCGACGCGCCGGCTCGGCAGGAACACCGGCGCCACCGTCCGGCCGCCGCCCATCGCCGGTACGGCAAGGTCGGCCAGCGCGCCGGTGATCTCCGACCGCGCCCGGGGGTGGCGAGGCCCCTCGTTGATGACGGGGACGACGCGTCCCGCCGGCACGCCGGCTGCGGCCACGTCAGCCAGGACCCGGACGAGCGCGTGCAGCCCCTTGACCCCCGGCCGTCCCACGACGAGCACCACGTCTGCCGAGCGCGCCGCGGTGCGGGCCATGAGGTTGCGCTCCTCGACGTCCGCCGAGCCTCCATCGTCCTCGGACTCGAGCTCTGCGGTGATGTCGCACACGACCGCAGCGAAGGTGGCGCGCAGCGACGCCATCGCAGCCTCCAACGAGCGGGGCCGCAACGTCGACCAGTAACGGGCACGGCGGAGCCCGAGCAGGAGGTGGTAGCGGCGCTCGACGACGGCGAACGTGAGAGCTCGCACCTCCTCCGTGCTGGGGTGACGGGAGCGGTGGGCCTCCACGAGCTCCTGGATCCCCGGGACCACGTCCCGGACGTCGTGGAGCATGGCCTGCTCGGCGTGGAGGGCGAGGTCGGCGAGGACCACGTCCCCTGGGGTGCGGGGATCGTGCCCGAGGCCCTGTGCGAGCGCGGCCGCCACCGTCGAGGTGCCGGTGCCGCCCGCTCCGCAGACAGCCGCCACCACCCCACACCGCGCCGGCACGCCGAGGCCGGCATCGCTCTCGCCGACCGGTGAGGTGGCGCCACGACCGACCATCGAAGCGTGGCTGGCGAGGGCATCGAGGAGGGACTCGCGTGTGAGGGCGGACGACAGGACGGCTGCCGCCCCGAGGTCGACCCAGTGATGGTCGGGGCCGTCGTCGACCACCAGGACGACGCACCCGGCGTCCCGGGCGACCTCGAGCACGTCGCGATCGACACCCGCCATGCCACCGTCGAGCAGCACAGCGGAGTAGGTGCGTCCCGACCGAAGCCGGGCCCCCAGCTCCTCGACCGAGACGCACTTGAGGAACTCGGCCGGCAGGGCGGCCGCGGTCGACCACTGGCCTACGGCGCGGAACCACTCGGCCCGAGGTCGGGCGAGGCCGAGGAGGACGTAGCGCTCCCCTGCCACGTCAGCCCCCCGGGGCGGGGGTCGGAGCTGCGTGGTCGGAGGGCACACCGGCGTCGCCGTCGTCCGCTGCGTCTTCGTCCGACCCGCTCTCAGCGCCTCCCGCTCCCCCCACGACCACCTCAGCATCGGCGGCCCGCTCGAGCCCAGAGACCCTGGCCAGGCTGATGATCGCCCCCGCGGCTGCGTCGGCCACCGGCTCCAGCTCCTCGCCGGCGAGCGAGAGGGTGACCACGACGCTGCTGGTGCTCCCGAGGGACTGGTCGCCGGAGAAGACCCGCACGACCACGGCATCGCGGGCGATGGTCGTGGTCAGGGTCGAGCCGGCGGAGGTCGAGGTGGCGATGACGTCGAGCAGCTCCCCGGGGGTGAGCTGGCCGTTGTTGGCCCGGGCCGGCTCCACCGGGATCGACAGCTGACCCCGCCCCACGACGCCGGCCAGCTTCACCACGTCGCTCGTCGCCAGCAGCTGGCCCTCCTGCAGGGGGCTGACGGCGACCGCACCCGTCGCAACGGCGAGGTCGTCGAGCACGGTCTCCCGCTGCTGCGGCGGAAGCTCGGCAGCGACCAGGGCGAGGTCGCCCGCCGAAAGGCGCTCGCCTGGGCTCACGTCTCGTGTCAGCACGACGTACGACCCGCTCGGTCCGCCGTTCGCCGCTGCGTAGGCCCCGAAGGTGCCCACGGCGGCGGCCGCCACGAGGAAGCCCCCGACGACCGCCCGTGAACCGGGGAGGCTGCGCCGCCGCCGGACCTCGCGTGGCTTCGGTGCGCGTGCGCCGTTGCGTCCTGTGGAGGCCGGTCGGCTGGCGATGTCCACCATGCGGGTGGTGCTCCAAGCTCGTCAGGATCGTGGGGGACGGGACATCAAGGGTCGTGTGTTCGCACGACCCGTGCGGAACAGCCTACGCATAGTAGGACGACCGGGGAAAGGCTTGAAAGCACATGAGGGACCGGGCGAGCGGGTTAGTGTGCAGTGATGGCGCAGGAGGAGATCGTGTGGATGAGCACCCAGGAGGCCGCCCGCCGCCTGGGCATCACGCCACGGACCCTGTACCGGTTCGTCGACGAGGGTGCGCTGCCCGCCTACAAGATGGGGCGGGTGTTCCGCCTCAAGCGCTCCGACGTCGATGAGTACATGGAGGCCGCGCGCATCGCGCCGGGGAGCCTCGAGCACCTCTACCCCGAGCGCAAGAGCTGAGGGCCGCCGCCCGTCAGCGCCGTTCGACGACCACCTCGTCGATGGCGGCCGCAGCGACGTAGCACGGCGTCGCCCGGTCGCCGTCGAGGCGGAGGGTCACCACGTCGACCCCGACCGCCCGCAGCTCACCGGCGACCAGCTCCCCACCGTCCGTCACCAGTGCCACCCGTGGCCGGTCGGGGGCGAGGCCGGCGAGCACCTCGATCAACAACAGGTCGAGTGGTGAGGTACGGTCGCCGCTGGCCGTGACGTGGCGCTCCCCTGCCTGTGGCCGCACCGTGGCGATGGCTCGGAGGCGCACGCATGTGTCGCGCCCATCCTCGCCTCGGAGCACGGCGAAGTCGGTACCCACCGCCACCACCGCACCGTGGCTCGTGCGACCGCTCTGCGTGCGCAGGGACACCGCTGCCCGGCGCTCGGCCAGGTCGAGCAGGGTGCCGCCGAGGGTGGCGCCCTCCTCTGCCTGGCGCCGGAGCCACCGCTCCCGCATCCGGGCGGCGCCCGCGTCACCGGCGCGGACCTCGTCGAGGAGCTCCACGAGGGGGTCCGCGAGGGCCATGGACCGACCTTACCGGGCAGCCTTGCCTCGTTGCATCTCATGCCTTGTCACGCCATGATGCCACCGTGTCCCGTCGATCGAGCACCGTGCTCCTGCCAGACGGCGGACCCGTCGTCCGCCACGCCGCCGAGGAGGGCCCGCCGGCGGAGGCGCTCCGGCGGGAGGCATCGCTGCTGGCGCTCGGTCGGGGTCCCGGCGTGGTCGACCTGGTGGCCACGGGTGACGACCCGGAGGGCGGAGCCTGGCTGTCGACCAGGTACCTGGCCGGCGGCACGCTGACCGATCTCGTGCGCGCTGCCGGCGAGCCCGCTGCCACCGCCGCCCTGGCCAGGGTGGCCGGGACCCTCGCCGACCTCCACGACATCGGCATCGTGCACGGACGCTGCACGGCCGAGCACGTGGTGGGCGGTGCCTCGGGGGCGTCGCTCTGCGGGTTCAGCGCTGCCACCGCAGAGGTGATGGACGGGCTCTTCGACCCTCAGGTGGACCTGAGCGCCTTCGCCGCCCTCGTCACCGTCACGCTCACCTCCGACACCGATCCGTCCCGCCGGGCCCGTCGGGCCGTCGCCGGCCTGACCCAGCCACCACACGGAACCAACCTGCGGGCGGTGGCGGCCGAGCTGTGGGCACTGGCCAGGGACGGCGGTTGGGTCGAGCCGGCGTCGGCCGCGCCGGCGGGCCGTGGCACCGATCCGCTCGTGGCAGGTGACGCCGGCGACCCACCACCCGCCCGCCCCGTCGGTCGTCGCAGACGGGGATCGGGCGGGCGCTCGGGCCCTTCGGCGTCGCGGGGCGGCCAACGGGTGGGCCGCTCCACCCGACGTGCCCTCGCCGCAGCCACCGTGGTGGGCTGCCTCGTGCTCCTCGGGGGCCTGCTCCTGCCCACGAGCGACGATCCACTGCCCGGGACGACGGTGGCGGCACCGGCCCTGCGCCCGACCACGACGCTGGAGGCGATGCCTGCGCCCGAGCGGGTGTGGCCCCGACCTGCGGCGCCCGAGGTCGACGAGCCCGCCGGGTCCGCCCCGGTGACGACCGGCCAGGAGGAGCAGGGATCGCCCCAACCCGAAGGGCCCGGCTCGGGGCAGGTCCCGGCTGGCGGGCTCGCTCCACCGAGCTCGAGACCGGAGGGGCCGGTGACGCCCGATGGCCGCCCGGAGCCCCCATCAGGAGAGGCCGCCGGACCTGGCCCCACCCCGGCGCCCGGGGCGGAACCACCGCATCCGGGGGGGCGCCGGCCGGCAGAGGCTCCTCCGCCCGAGCCCGTCGGGACCGGTCCCGCTCCCGGGCCTGACACCAGCACGGGTCCGGGTGCCGCTGGTGCGGCCGTCCTCGAGCACGCGGGCATCCGCTACGCGATCGGTGACCCCGGTGACATCGTCGTGCTCGGCGACTGGGACTGCGACGGCACGCCCACACCATCGGTGGTGCGGCGGGCCGACGGCTCTGTGTGGGCGTTCCGCCAGTGGGCCGCCGGTGCCGAGGTGGTGGCGGCCGAGGCCCTCGGAGCCGCGCCGTCCCCCGTCGCCGCCGCCTCACACCCGGAGCACGACGGTTGCGACGTCCTTGTCATCACCGCCGCCGACGGCCGAGAGGTGGTCGTCCGGCCCGGCTGACGCGTGACCCCCGGGTTCACAGCACAGCGCAACGTCAGCACGCAGCGCCCGCACCGGTCGCTGGCGGGATCGGAGGAGCGCAGCGCTCGCCACGGGCCGTGCTCGGGATCCCGGATGGCTAGCGCAGGCGGACGGCGACCTCGTTGGCCAGCAGGCGCCCGGCCAGGGTGAGCGTCGCCCTCCCGCCTCGCCGCTCGACCAGCCCCTCGAGGTCGTCGTCGTCGGGGACGGCCTCGGTGGGCACACCGTCCCTGGTCCGCAAGGCCAGCTGCAGGCCCTCGATGCGCCGGTCCTCGGCCTCGAGGTGCTCGTCGGCGGCGGCCGTGGGATCGCCGGCGGCGACGAGGGCGAGGTAGCGCTCGGGCGTGCGGACGTTCCACCACCGCCGCCCTGCCTCATGGGAGTGGGCGGCGCAGCCGAAGCCCCGGTAGTCGCCCTGGCCCCAGTAGAGGAGGTTGTGGCGGCACTCGTGACCGGGCCGGGCCCAGTTCGACACCTCGTAGGACGTCAGGCCCGCACCCCCCAGGTCGGCATCGGCCACGAGGTACTTGTCGGCTTCGTCGTCGTCGTCGGGGTGGCGCGCGGGGTCGGCGGCGAGGGGCGTGCCCGCCTCGACGGTGAGGCCGTATGCGCTGACGTGGGGCGGGTCGAGGGCGAGCGCGGCGAACAGGGTCGTCTCCCAGTCGGCGAGCGACTCCCCGACGGCGCCGTAGATCAGGTCCATGTTCCAGCTCGGGTAACCGGCACCCACGATCGCCTCGACGGCACGGGCCACGTTGTCGGGGTCGTGGGTGCGCCCGAGGGCGCCGAGCACGTGGGGCACCATCGACTGCACCCCGAGCGAGATGCGGTTGACGCCCGCTTCCCGGTAGCCGCCCAGCAGCTCGGCGTCGACCGTGTCGGGGTTGCACTCCACGCTGACCTCGGCGCCCGGAGCCAGCGGGAGAGCTCGGACGATGGCGCCGAGCTGGGCGACGTCGAGCAGCGAAGGCGTCCCGCCACCGAAGAACACCGAGGTCGCGCTGGGCAGCCCGGCTGCCATCGCGGCCTGCACCTCGGTCACCACCGCGGCTGCATACGCACCGATCAGGTCGGGCCGGTCGTCCCAGGTGGCAAAGGCGCAGTAGTGGCACCGAGCGAGGCAGAACGGGACGTGGACGTAGATGCCGAACGGGGGCGCCTGCTGCACCCGCTCAGGCTACGAGCCGGAGGCTGCCGGCCTGGCCGGCCGCAGCAGGTCGGCTCAGGCGGAGACCCTGAGGCTGAGCTCGGCCAAGCGGCGGCGGGCGTCGTCCGGCTCACTGCCGAGGAGGCAGGCGATGGCACGCAGGTCGTCCCGCCGCACCGTGAGCACCCGGCCGTTGAAGTCGCCGCGCTGGACCTGGATCATCTCGAGGTAGCGCCGGAGGAGGCTCCGCTCCGGCTCGACGAGCTGCTCGATGCGCCGCAGCTCGATCACCAGGGCCAACGGACCCTCGCCCGGGTCGGCGGCGGGCGCATCGAGATCGATCACGTCCGGTGCCCGCTCGGGAGCCGCCCCGTCGCGGGGGAGGAGCTGGTCGACGGGCACGTTGTAGCTGGCGGCCAGCCGCTGGAGCCGGGGGACGGAGATGGCCCGCTCGCCCCGCTCGTAGGCCCCGAGGACCGAAGCCTTGAACTCCTGGCCCGAGGACGCCTCGACCTCCTGGAGCGACAGGCGCTTCTGCTTGCGGATGGCTCGGAGCCGTGCGCCCACTCGCCGGGCGTAACCCGAATCGGTGGCCTCGACGTCGGGTGCCTCGGTCATGGCCCCATCATGCCCCGCACGGTCCGTCACTCCACCACCCAGCGCGACTTCTCCCCCACGCCAGAGGCTCGCGCAACTGGTCACCCCACCCCGCCGACGGGGCCAGCGATGCCCTCGCGCAGGGCGACGAGCAGGGCACCGGCGGCCATGGCAGCGGTCTCGGCTCGCAGGACGTTGGGGCCGAGGCGCACGCTCCCACGGGCCAGGTCCCGCTCCTCGGCGCTGAAGCCGCCCTCGGGTCCGACCACGATCGTGGGCGTGGCCAGCGACGGCGGTCCACCTGAGGGGTCGGCCACCACCGCTCCCGGCTCCTCCAGCAGCGATGCCAGCGAGACCAGGTCCGACACCTCCGGGAGGCGCGACCTCCTGCTCTGCACCGCTGCCTCCCTCGCCACCCGGCGCAGGCGGGCGAGGTGGCGGTGCGCCCGCTCCCCATCCCAGACCACCACGGAGCGGCTCGCCGGGAACGGGACGATCCGATCGACGCCCAGCTCGGTCAGCTTCTGGACGGCGAGCTCGGGCCGCTCCCCCTTGGTCAGGGCGAAGGCGACGGTGAGCAGCGGATCCGGCGGGAGGTCTCGGACCACCTCACCGTCGGGATCGAGGCGCCCCCCGGCGCCGAGCCGGCAGCGGCGCCATCCGCCCCGCCCGTCGGCGACCGTGACGACGTCGCCGGCCCGGAGCCGCAGCACCCGCTCGAGGTGGTGGCGGTCGACGTCCCCGAGGACGGGGTCGCCGAGGTCAGCGACGAAGGCGTGCGACGCTGCCCCCTCGCCGGCCGGGCCCCGAGCTCCGGTGCCGGCTACTTGAACGCGCTCCTGATGCGGGAGAGCAACCCGTTGTCGACGGGTGCCACCTCCTCACCCCGCAGGGCGGCCAGGCGGCGCAGCAGCTCCTCCTCGTCCCTCCCGAGCTCGACCGGGGTGTCGACGACCACCTCGACCAACAGGTCGCCACGGGCCCGACCGTCGACGCGGGGCACGCCTCGGCCACGGAGCCGGAACACGCGCCCGGTCTGGGTGCCGGAGGGGACGACGAGGTCCTCCTCACCGTCGAGCGTCTCGAACGGCACGTGCACGCCGAGCGAGGCCTGGGTCATGGGCAGGTGGAGCTCGTGGACGAGGTCGAGGCCGTCCCGGGTGAAGCGGTCGTGGGTGGCGACCCGCACGTGCACGTACAGGTCACCGTTGGGGCCACTGCGAGGCCCGGCTGCGCCGCGCCCCGACAGCCGCAGGGTGTTGCCCTGGTCGATGCCGGCGGGGATGTCGACGGTGTAGGACCGCTCCTCGGTGCGACGGCCCTCCCCCCGACAGTCCTGGCAGGGGTCGGCGACGGTCTGACCAGCACCACCGCAGCGGGGGCACGGGCCGGCGGTCACCATCTGGCCGAGGATCGACTGGCGCACCCGGCGCACCTGCCCGATCCCGTCGCACTCGCGGCAGGTGACGGGGGAGGTGCCCGGCTTGGCGCCGGAGCCCTCGCAGGTGCCGCAGCGGACGGGCGCCCGCAGGCTGACCTCCTTCGCCACACCGAACACCGCCTCCTCGAAGGAGATCTGGACCGCCATCTCCATGTCGGCACCTGGCGGGGGTCCGGGCTGGGTCCGGCCCTGGCCGCCGAAGGGCCCCCCTCCCCCACCACCGGCGCCGAAGAAGGCGTCGAAGATGTCACCGAGGCCGCCTCCGGTCGCCCCTCCGAAGCCGGAGAAGGGATCACCGCCCGCCCCCCGGGCTGCACCCTCGGGGCCCACCTGGTCGTAGCGCCGACGGCGGGCCGGGTCGCTCAGCACCTCGTACGCGAGCCCGACCTCCTTGAAGCGCTCCTCGGCGGTCGGGTCGGCGTTGGTGTCGGGGTGCAGCTCGCGGGCGAGGCGGCGGTAGGCCCGCTTCAGCTCGTCGGCGGTGGCGGCGCGGGACACGCCGAGGAGCTCGTAGTAGTCGGTGGCGGCCACGTCAGCCCTCGCTCAGGCGCTGACCGAGGCGCCGGCTCACGAGGCCGACGGCGGCGAGCGCCTCTGGGTAGTGCATCCGGGTCGGGCCGAGGACGCCGATGGCCCCGGCCTGCTCACCCTCGACCTCGAAGGGGGCGACGATGATCGAGCACTCCGAGAGGGGCTCGAAGCCGTGCTCGGCACCGATCGCCACCGACAGCCCACGGTCGAGGACGTCCTGCAGCAGGCTGACCACGACGTACTGCTGCTCGAGGGTGGCGAGCACGCGACGCACGCTCTCGACGGCGTCGAACGCCGCCGCCACCTTGGCTGCGCCACCGACGTAGACCTGACCCACCTCGTCCTCGTGGGCGCCGTGGAGGGCGCTGACGGCCACCCGGCAGATGTCGTCGACGACGCCGTCCCCCGTCTCGGGCACCGAGGACGGGCGACCGAGGGTGGTCCCGATCAGGTGGGCGCTCAGGTGGGCGGTGGCGGCGCCCGTGCGCTCGTCCCCCACGTCGTCGGCGAGGTCGACCGTGGCCTTCTCCACCACGCCGTTGGCCAAGACGGCCACCACCAGGGCGGTGCGGGGCCCGAGGCCCACGAGCTGCACCGAGCGGATGCCGGCCTCCTCGTGGGCCCTGCCCACGACCACCGCAGCGTTGTCGGTGAGGCTCGACAGCAGCCGGCTCGTGTCCTGGAGCATCTCCTCCAGTGCGCCGTGGGCGGAGGCGAAGAACGACCGGACCTGCTGTCGCTGGCCGGCGCCGAGCGTGCCCGGCTCGGCGATCCCGTCCACGAAGAAGCGGTAGCCCTTGTCGGTCGGGACCCTGCCGGCGCTCGTGTGCGGCTGGCGCAGGTAGCCCTCCTGCTCGAGGGCCGTCATCTCGTTGCGCACGGTGGCCGGGGACACGGCGAGGCCGGAGGTGCGGGCGACGTGGCCCGAGCCCACCGGCTGGGCGGTCTCGATGTACTCCTCCACGACACTGCGGAGGATCGCCGCTTTGCGCTCGTCCACGTCCTGGCTCTCCGGCGTCGTCGTTGGCACTTGATGGTACCGAGTGCCAACGCTGCGACCGACCCGGCCCCCCTGCCGACACTCGGCTCGGGTCGTCCGCTCCCGGCCTGTGACCGGGCCGCTCGGGCCACGCTCGCTCAGGTCGCTCAGGTCGTCCGGAGGGCCTCATAGCGGCGAAGCGCCTCCGCCCGCTCCACGGCGTGGTCGACCATGGGCGGGGGGTAGTCGGCGAAGAGGTCTCCCTGCTCGCCGGCGGCGCGCGTCCACGGCTCGTGGATCGCCGCCCCCTCGAGCCCGGCGAGCTCGGGGACCCACCGCCTGATGTAGGCCCCGTCGGGGTCGAAGCGCTTGCCCTGGGTCACCGGGTTGAACACCCGGAAGTAGGGCGCTGCGTCGGTGCCGGTCCCGGCCACCCACTGCCATCCGTGGTTGTTCGAAGCGAGGTCGCCGTCTTGCAGGTGGCGCATGAAGTGCCGCGCCCCCCGCCGCCAGTCGAGGTGGAGGTCCTTCACCAAGAAGCTGGCTACGATCATGCGCACCCGGTTGTGGACGTAGGCCTCACCCAGGAGCTGTCGCATCCCGGCGTCCACGATCGGGTAGCCCGTGCGGCCCTTTGCCCAGGCCTCGTAGCGCTCGTCGGCGTCGGGGCCCTCGTCCACCTCGATGGCGCCCACCTCCTGGCGGAGCGGGTGGCGGGCCGTCTCGGGCTGCTCGAAGAGGATCGAGGCGTAGAAGTCGCGCCATGCCACCTCGAAGCGGAACCGGTCCCCCCCGGCGCCCTTCCCCGCCCGCGCGAGCAGCTGGCGCGGGTGGACCGTGCCGTACTTGAGATCGACGCTCAGGCGGCTCGTGCCCTCGACCGCAGGGGTGTTCCGGTCATCGTCGTAGCGCTCCAGCGCCTCGTCGACGAAGCGATCCAGCCGCCGTGTCGCCGCCTCTTCTCCCGGCTCGGAGATGCGGGTGTCGCCGAGGGCGGGCGACGGCGGGAGGGCCACTCCAACGACACCGCCGGCCCAGCACGGCCGCTCCGGGGCCCCGACCGGCGGGTCGAGCGGCACCCGCTGCCAGGCCTTGAAGTAGGGCGTGAACACCTTGAACGGCGAGCCGCCGCCGGTGGTGAGCGAGCCCGGGTTGGTCACGTAGGGGGTGCCGGTGCGGACGAAGCTGCGCCCGTCGCCCTCCAGCGCACCCGCCACCCGCTCGTCGCGCTGGTGCCCGTACGGGCCGAAGTCGGCGGTGACGTGGACCTCGTCGGCGCCGACCTCGGCTGCGAGCCGCGCCACCTCGACCACCGGATCCCCCGCCCTGAGCACGAGCGCTCCGTCGGTCCGCGCCAGGAGGTGCTCCAGGCACCCGAACAGGAACGCCGTGCGGGGTGCGCCCGCCGGGCCGAGCAGCGCAGGGTCGAGGACGAAGAGCGGCACCACCCGGTCCGCCGCCGCCAGGGCGGCGAGGAGCGCCGGGTGGTCGGCCAAGCGGAGGTCGCGGCGGAACCAGAGCACCGTGGTGGACATGGACCCACCCTGCCCGGCGCAGGTGTCCTCCACGGAACGCACGATGTCCACCAAGATGGAACGGGTCGCGACGTCGACCCGGACGGACTCGCCCGAGGACCCGGAGGAACACGTGAGCGACCAGCCACCGAACGACCGCCCCGACCAGGGAGGCCCCCCGTCCCAGGGACAGGGCAGCGGGAACGGACCCCCGCCCGGGGTCGGATGGCCAGAGCCGAACCAGGGTCAGCCCCCCTCTGGGGACCCCGGCGGCCAACCGCCCTACGGTCAGCCGTACGGTGGACAGCCCTACGGCGCGTCGCCGAAGAACGGCATGGGCACCGCCGCCCTCGTGCTCGGGATCATCGCCATCATCCTCGCCGTCTTCGTGTTCCCGCTCGGGATCCTGCTCGGCGTCATCGCTGCGGTGCTCGGCTACCTCGGCCGCAAGAAGGCGGCGAGGCGGGAGGCGACCAACGGTGGACAGGCGACGGCTGGCCTGGTCCTCGGCCTCGTCGCCGTCCTCGTCGGCGGCCTCATCGCCGCCTTCGTCGGCAACTTCATCGCCGACAACAGCGACGAGATCGGCAACCTCTCCGACTGCCTGGCCGACGCCGGCACCGAATCCGAGCGGGCGGCGTGCCAGGAGGAGTTCGAGGGCGAGCTCGGCGGCTGAGCGCTGGTGAGGACGGGTCCCCCACCTGGTGTGCCCCGCACGACGAGCGGGGGTCGTGAGACCAGCTCCCCGACCTTCGCCCCGCCCGTCCTGGCGAGGTCACACCTCGGGGGTGTCCCGAGGTCGTGGCTCAGTCGTCGAGGCGGAGAGCGGAGACGAACGCCTCCTGGGGGACCTCGACCCGCCCGATGTTCTTCATCTTCTTCTTGCCCTCCTTCTGCTTCTCCAGGAGCTTGCGCTTGCGGGTGATATCACCGCCGTAGCACTTGGCCAGGACGTCCTTGCGCTTCGCCTTGACGGTGGTGCGGGCGATGATCCTCGCGCCGATCGCGGCCTGGATCGGGACGTCGAACATCTGCCGGGGGATGAGCTCACGCAGCTTCTCGGCCATGCGCCGCCCGTAGTCGTAGGCCTTGTCCCGGTGGACGATGGTGGAGAAGGCGTCGACCGGGATCGAGTTCAGCATGATGTCGACCTTCACGAGGTTCGACGCCGCATAGCCGGCGGGTTCGTAGTCGAGGCTGGCGTAGCCCTTCGTCCGGCTCTTCATCTGGTCGAAGAAGTCCACCACGACCTCGCCGAGGGGCATCCGGTACACGAGCTCGAGCCGTTCCGGGCTGAGGTACTCCATCTTCTCCATCTCGCCGCGCCGCTCCTGGCACAGCTCCATGAGCGTGCCCGTGTAGTCGGTCGGGGTGAGGATCGTGAGCCGCAGGAACGGCTCCTCGATCGCCTCGACCTCGGCTGCGGGCGGCATGTCGGCGGGGTTGTCGATCTCGAAGCGCTCGCCGCTGGCGTTCACCACGATGTAGCCGACCGACGGCGCCGTGGCGATGAGGGTGAGCCCGAACTCCCGCTCGAGGCGCTCACGCACGATCTCCATGTGGAGCAGCCCGAGGAAGCCGCAGCGGAAGCCGAACCCCAGCGCCCCGGACGACTCCGGTTCGTAGGTGAACGACGCATCGTTCAGGCGGAGCTTCTCGAGCGCCTCCCGCAGGTCCTCGAACTCGTCGCCGTCCACCGGGAAGATGCCGCAGAAGACCATGGGCTTCGGGTCGAGGTAGCCCTCGAGGGCCTCGGAGGCAGGTTTCGCCGCCGAGGTGACCGTCTCCCCTGAGCGGGCCTCGCCGACGTCCTTGATGCCGGCGATGAGGTAGCCGACCTCTCCGGGGCCGAGCACGTCCACCGGTGTCGGCACCGGTGCCCTGACGCCGATCTCGTCGGCCTCGTGGGTGGCTCCCGCCTGCATGAAGCGCAGCTTGTCGCCGGTGCGGAGGGTGCCGTTGACGACCCGGATCGACGACACCACGCCGCGGTACTGGTCGAAGGAGGAGTCGAAGATCAGCGCCTGCAGCGCAGCTTCCGGGTCACCCACCGGGTGGGGGATGCGCGCCACGACGGCGTCGAGCAGCTCGCCCACGCCCTCACCGGTCTTGGCGCTGATGCGGAGGATGTCCTCGGCCGGGATGCCGAGCACCCGCTCGATCTCGGCTGCGTAGCGCTCGGGTTCGGCGGCGGGGAGGTCGATCTTGTTGAGGGCGGCGACGATCTCGAGGTCGTTCTCGAGTGCGAGGTAGCAGTTGGCCAGCGTCTGCGCCTCGATGCCCTGGGCGGCGTCGACCAGCAGGATCACGCCTTCGCAGGCGGCCAGGGAACGGCTGACCTCATACCCGAAATCGACGTGTCCAGGGGTGTCGACGAGGTGGAGGGTGTTGCCCTTCCACGGCACCCGCACGTTCTGCGCCTTGATGGTGATGCCCCGCTCCCGCTCGATGTCCATCGAATCGAGGTACTGCGCCTTCATGTCCCGCAGCTCGACGGCGCCGGTGATCTCGAGGATCCGGTCGGCGAGCGTGCTCTTCCCGTGGTCGATGTGGGCGATGATGCTGAGGCAGCGGCTGGTGGTGATGTCGAGCACGGGGCCTCGGGGCAGGATTCGGGGGGGGCGGCGGCGTGCGTGCGGTGTCGCACGCCAGGGTCGCGAGCGTAGCGACGGCAGTCGCTCCGACCCCGCCCGCCGACGACTGGTGACCCGCCTGACGCCGCTGGTAGCCTCTCACGGTTCCGTTCCCAGCCTGGAAGTCGTGGTCGTCACCAGTGGCAAACATCAAGAGCCAGATCAAGCGCAACCGCACCAACGAGAAGGCGCGGCTTCGCAACAAGGCCGTGCGCGCCGAGGTGAAGACCCGGGTCAAGAGCGCCGTCATCGCCGTGGAGTCGGGCGCCGATCACGCCGTGGCCGCGCAGCGCGAGGCCATGAAGAAGATCGACAAGGCTGCAGCCAAGGGCGTCATCCACCGCAACGCCGCCTCCCGCCGCAAGAGCCGACTGGCCAAGCGGCTGGCCAGGCTGGGCGCCGCAGCCGAGCGCTGATCCACCCCTTCGAGCCGGGCACGGCCTGCGGCGCACGACCGCCACTGCGACCGTGGTGTCGTCGGATCCTTGCGGCAGTCGCCTGGGACGGCGGGGTCGAGGCATGACGTCGTCGACGGCGGTCTGGTGCAGCTGAGCTCCTCGTCGATGTCGAGCTGCGGCGGCGGCGACTGCGAAGTGGCGCCTCGACGGACCGGCCTCGACGCCGGACACGACGGATCCCGAGCCGCAAGCACAGTGCTGACGGCGGCCATGACGCACGGCAGCAGGGATGAGCGGCGGCTCGGGCCCGCCCTGGCGCGACTCCGGGCCGGGTCAGCGGGCTCGGGGAGCCAGCCGGCACAGGCGGGCCATGAGAACGTCGAGGAGGATCCCCTCGTCGAGTCCCGACGCTCCCTTGAGGTCGAGGTCGGCGTCGGCGAGGAGCTCGATCGCCCTGGCCACCCCGTCGCGACCCAGCCTGCGCCCCTGGTCGAAGGCCTTCTGGGCGGGGAACGCCGACGCGCCCTTCTTGACCCCGAGCACCGCCGCCGCCGACTCGGCGCCCGTCGCCCCTGAGCCGTCCAGGCGCAGCATCCGCCCGAAGTGGCCGTGCAGCGTGGCCACGATGACCAGCGGGTGGCGCTCACCGGCCGACATCATCCGCCGCAGCGCTGCCAGCGCGAGGTCGGTGCGCCCTCGGTCGACGGCGTCGGTCAGCTCCCACGGAGGGACCGACCCCGCCTCGCCGAGGAACGGCCGCACGTCCTCGCTCCTGACCTTGGCTCCCGACCCGTAGGCCGCAGCGAGCGCCGCCAGGAGGTTCTCCAGGCGGCCGAGGTCCTCGCCGAGGTGGCGGTCGACGAGGTCGACCGCAGCTGCCTCCAACCGCACGGGAGCCCCTGCCAGGTGCTGCTTGAGCCAGGGCGCCCGGGCCTTGACGTTGCGGGGGACGCTGGCGTCGATGACGCGGCCGATCTCCTTCACCGCCTTGGCGAGAGGCGCCGGCACGGCGCGATCCCCGGCCACGAGGACCAGGGCGGCGGTGGGAGACGGGTCCTCGAGGTAGGCGAGGAGGGGCTGCAGGCCGGCGGCCGGGTAGCCACCCAGGTCTCGCACCACCACGACCCGGCGCTCGGTGAGGAACGGCGGGGTGCGGGCGGCGTCGACGGGTGCTGCGGTGTCGGGGTCGTCGGGTGGCGGGTCGAACTCCTCGACGACCAGCGACCGTTCGGCGTCGCCCACGAGGTCGTCGAGCAGGGCTCGCACGGCCTCGGCCCGCAGGACGGCGTCATCACCCTTCACGAGGTAGGCGGGCAGCACCACGGTGGCGCTCATCCCGGCTCCTGCGGCCGACGCTCGAGCACGGCGGCGAGGACGTCAGCCGTGCGACGGGCCCCCGCCACGTCGTGCACCCGTAGGATCCGACAACCCCCGATGATGCCGATGGCGTGCGCGGCGTGGCTCGCAGCGCGCCGGTCTGTCACGGGGAGGTCGAGCAGCTCCCCGAGGAACGGCTTGTTCGACGCCGACAGGAGCAGCGGGTGGCCGAGGGCCGCCAGCGTCGAGGAGGACCGCAGCAGGGTCAGGGACTGCCGCCCCGTCTTGCCGAGGTCGAGACCGGCATCGAGGACGATGCGCCTCGGCGGGATGCCGGCCGCCTCGGCCCAGCCCGCCCGCTCGACCAGGAACGCCCCGACCTCCGCCACCACGTCGTCGTAGACGGGCTCCGGGTCAGCGACGCGGGGTCCGAGCCGGATGTGGGTCGCCACGACGGTGGCGCCGGCGGCGGCGGCGGTGGGGAGGTAGGCCGGGTCGGCGAACCCGCTGATGTCGTTACCCATCACCGCACCGGCCTCGTAGGCAGCGGCTGCCACCGACGCCCGCCACGTGTCACACGAGAGGGGCACGTCGAAGCGCACCGCCAGCGAAGCGACGGCGGGGACCACCCGCTCGAGCTCCTCGGCCTCGTCGACCTCGGGCCCCGGACCCGCCTTCACGCCGCCGATGTCGAGCAGGTCTGCGCCCTCGGACACGAGGTGGTCGGCCCGTCGGAGGAGGGCGTCGAGCGGGAAGTGGGCGCCCCTGTCGAAGAACGAGTCGGTCGTGCGGTTGAGGATGCCCATCACGAGTGCCCGATCCCTGAGGTCGTGGGTCCGGTCCCCGAGCTGGAGGTGCACGGTCGGCGACGTTACCGGTGGGGTGCGACCGGCCACCGGGGTCAGGGCGGCTCGGCCGGGTGCCGCCGCACGCCGACCTCGAGCGCGGGGTCGCGGTCGGTCACGGTCACCACGAGCGCGCCGACGGTGAAGGACCCGAGCGGTGGGACCTGCGCCCCCTTGACCCGGTGGCCGACGGGTGCGAGCACGAGTCGGACGTCGACGCGGGTCCGGAGGTCGACCACCGCCCCGGCGACGCCCCGCCCGCCTCGGCGCAGCACCAGCACGTCGATCCGGCTGACCTGCGCCTCGCGCAGCTCACGCAGGACCCCAGGGAGCCACGGCTCGTCGACCACGACCACCACCGCTGCGCCGTCGCGCCAGATCACGACGCCGCTCCCGCCGTCGGTCCCGGCCAGCGGTGCTCGGGGAACGACGGTGGGGACGAGGAGCAGCGCGGCCGCCACCGCCGCGGCGGCGGGCGCAGCGATGGCGGGGTGCCGTCGGTGGAGGAGGCGGCCGAGCACCACCACAGCGACCACACCGAGGACCTGCGGCGCCTCGAGGTCCCCCAGCGGCAGGCCCGCCGAAAACCTCGCCACGGCCGCCACCCAGCCCACGAGCAACCCCGTCGGCAGGTGCAGCCAGGCGTCGAAGGGTGGTCCGAGCGAACCCGCAGCCATGCCGCCGGTGAGGCCCCACACCATCAGGGGGCCCGCCGCAGGAACGGCCAGGACGTTGGCCGGCAGCGAAGCGAGCGGCACACCACCGAACACGGGCAGGAGGACTGGAGCCACCCCCACCTGGGCGGCGAGCGTCACGCCGAGGAGCTCGGCGAGCCAGCGAGGGCCGGGCACGCGGTCGGCCACGGGTCGGGCCAGGAGGATGATGCCGGTCGAGGCACCGACGGAGAGCAGGAAACCGACCGAGCGGACCAGGAACGGGTCGAGGAGCAACACGGCGGTGACGGCGAGGCAGAGGATGCGGCCCCGCTCGGCCGGCCGCCCCAGTCCGAAGGCGGTGCAGGCCACCACCGCCATGGCCGACGCTCTGAGGACCGACGGCTCGAAGCGGGTGAGGAGGGCGAAGAAGGAGATGAGGGCGACGGTGGCCGCCCACCGACTCCGCAGCCCGAGCCGGCGCAGCAGCGGCCCGGCCAGGACCAGGACGAAGGCCACGTTCTGACCGGAGACGGCCAGGAGGTGGGTGAGACCGGCAGCCCGGAAGTCATGGGCGACCACCGCTGGCTGCTCCCGGTCGTCGCCCACCACCATCCCGAGGAACAGCGGCCGGTCATCACCCAGGGGCCGGGCCCCGGCCGCGAGGGAGCGCCTGAGGCTGTTGGCGAGCCGGTGCACGGCCGGGGCCTGACCCCCGGCGACCGCCTCTGCCACCTCGAGGCGTGCGCTCACGTGCCGACGGCCGAGGTCGCTGCGGGCGGTCCTGGGCAGCGGCCCGACCCGCCCCGTGACGAGGAGGCGCTCCCCCGCCAGGTGCTCGCCGATGACGTCGGCGGCTGCGCCGCCGGCCCGCAGCTCGACCCGTCGCGCGCCGAGGTGGGCTTCGACCCGGACGCCCCCCAGGCCCGAGACGGGGTCGCCGGCCAGCGTCACCTCGCCTGCGAAGGGCCCGGCGGGGGGAGGTGCGAGTCCGGCTGCGGCCCGGGCACTGAGCGCAGAGGCGAGGAGGGCGGCGCCGAAGATCAGGATGCGCGGGCGACGCAGGGCGCACGCCAGCGCCACCGCGGCGAGCGCCGCACCGACCGGCAGCGCCTCCCCCCACCAGGCGCCGGCTGCGGTGGCGAGCGCCAGGGCAGCGGCGCCGGCGTCGGACAGCGACCTGGTGCGACGAGGTGGGGCGGAGCCCCGTACCGGTGCGACCTGCATGCGCTGCTCCGGAGGTCGGAAGGACCGTGCCGGGGAAGGGCATGTCGGGCAGCCCGAGCAGGGCGCACCACCTGGTGGCGTGGGGAGCCGGCGGGCGCCGGCATGGGAGTTAGCGGCTGCGGAGCTTGGAGAGCAGGCGCAGGAGCTCGAGGTAGAGCCACACGAGGGTGACGAGCAACCCGAAGGCGCCGTACCACTCCATGTACTTGGGTGCGCCGGCTTCGGCGCCTCGGGCGATGAGGTCGAAGTCGAGCAGGAGGTTCATCGACGCAATGACGACGACGGCGAGGCTGAAGCCGATGCCGAGCAGCCCGGACTCGTGGATGAAGGGGACGTTGGCCCCGAACAGGCCGAGCACGAACGAGGCGATGTAGACGAGCATGACGGCACCGGTGGCGGCCATGATCCCCGAGCGGAGCCTGTCGGTCACCTTGATGATGCGCAGCGCGAACAGCGCCAGCATCACGGCGAAGACGCCGACCGTGAGGCCGACCGCCTGGAGCACGATCCCCTCGAAGCTGGCGTTGTAGACGGCCGAGATGGCACCCACCACCAGCCCCTCCACGAGTGCGTAGACGGGAGAGGTGTACGGCGAGAGCTTGGGCTTGACGATGGTGAGGATGGCGATGCCAAGGCCTGCGAAGACCGCCAGGAGGAGCCACCCCGGCACCGGCGGTGCCCCCACCGCCACCTGCTCGACCTGGGACCACCCGAAGGCCCCTGCCCCGACCAGGAGCAGGAGCAGGAACGCCGACTTCTCGACCACGCCGCCGACGGTCATGGCCGACCCGTCCCGACCGGTCCTGGTGGGAGCCTGATCTGCTCCGAAGGCGCCGCCGGCGAGGCCTGCGGGGCCGATCACGGCGGTGCGCTCTGGCCGGAACACCTTGTCGTTGAGCGCCGGGTTCGAGGTCCGCATCATGGTCCCGATCGTATCGGCATCCCTGTGACATCCCCGGTCAGCGAGCGTGTCGTTGTCGTCCGTCGCGCCCGGCAGGACGCCGGATTGCCTGCCCTGCCCGTCGGGCGGATCGGCGAGCACGTGTCGGAGCACCGGGCAGTCCCGCCCTGTCACACCCGCACCAGGTCCCGCAGCGCGGCCAGCTTGGCGTCACCGATGCCCCTGACCTCGAGCAGCTCGTCGACGGTGGTGAAGCTGCCCCGCCGGTCGCGCTCGTCGAGGATGGCCTGCGCCGTGGACGGACCGACGCCTGGCAGCTCGTCGAGCTCGTCCATCGTGGCCGCGTTGAGGTCGACGGGCTCGTCAGCGTCGGTCGTGGGAGCAGCGCCTGTCCCGCTGTGGGAGGGGCCGACCGGGGGGACCTGCTGGTCGGGCAGCGGCACGAACACCCGCTCTCCGTCCACCAGCGGCGCCGCCAGGTTCAACCTGTCGAGGTCGGCGACGGATGCCGGCCCGCCGGCGGCGTCGAGGAGGTCGCTGACGCGCGCACCACCGGCGAGGCGGTAGACACCGGGCCTGGCCACCGCTCCGGCAGCGTGGACGACCACCTCGGCGGCGGGGGGCGCGATGGTGGTCGAGGAGGTCGTGGACGCAGCAGGGTCACCCTGGGAACCTGCAACCGGGAGGGCCAGCTCGGGCGGGGCGGGCGCCGGACCTCGCAGCAGCACGCCGGCCACGACCACCAGGCCCGCCACCGCCGCCGCCGCACCCCCGGCCAGCTGTCCCGGCGACACCGAACCGAGGGCGCCCTCGAGCCGGTCACGCCACGAGGGCCGCCAGCCGAGGTGCTGGAAGCCGGGGGGGACGGAATCGACCACACCCGGTGCGGGTCCGGCAGGCATGCTCGGGTCGTCGCGCTGGTCATCGCGCTGGTCGTCCACCGGGGTCGGCCTCCAAGACGAGGGTCACGCCGGGGAAGCGGGCCGAGCAGCGGAGAAGCTAGCGGCTGAGGACCGGTCGCACCACCCCTGATGAGCGGTCGTCGACCCCGGCGACCCTCACCTGAGGGGGTCGTCGCGCCCGGTTCGCGCCTGCCACTCGGCCTCCACCTCGAATGGGATCCGGCGGTAGGCGCCGAGGTGGCCGTGGGCGTGGGCCCGCCACCACGCGTAGGCCCACAGGTACCGGCTCAGGAACCCGAGGGCGCCCAGGCGCCGCCATTGCGCGACGTGCACCAGCTCGTGGCGGAGGAGCCGGGCGTCGTGCGCCGAACGAGTGCGGATCGACACGAGCGGGCCGATCGTGATGGCGGCCGCCCCCGGGGGGACCGGTCCTCCGACCCAGCGCCAGTGGTCGGGGTGGCGCTCGATGGTGCGCACGACCCCCGTCGCTCAGAACAACCGGGCCGTCAGCTGCTTGCGGTACGAGGCGGTCCTCGGGTCCTCGGGTCCGAGCAGCTCGAGCAGGTCGACGAACTGCTGGCGGGCGTCGTCGTCGCCCTTGACCTGATCGAGCAGACCGTCGAGGCGGGCGGCGATGTCGGCCTCGTCGAGCCCGGCGTCGACCCCGACCCTGGCCAGCGCGGCCACGCGCCTCGTGTCGGAGCTCTCGGGGATCCTCTCGAGCAGGGCGAGGGCCTCCTCGGTCCGGCCCTCGGCCACCCACAGCTCGGCCAGGCCGACGACGGCGTCGTGGTCGTCTGGCGCCAGGGCCAGGGCCGCCTCGAGAGACGCCTCGTCCCCCCGGGCGACGAGTCGCTCGACCTCGGTCTGTTCGACCGTGGGCAGGAGCTGGTCGACCATCTGCTGCACGGTGGCCTCGGGGACCGCACCGAGGAAGGAATCGACGACCTGACCGTCCTTCAGGGCGAACACCGCGGGGATCGACTGCACCTGGAAGGCCCGGGCGACGTTCGGGTTCTCGTCGATGTTCACCTTGGCCAGGACGACCTGGCCACCGGATGCGGTGACGACCTTCTCGAGGATGGGGGTCAGCTGCTTGCATGGTCCGCACCACGGCGCCCACAGGTCGACGACGACGGGCACCTCTCGCGACCGGAGCAGGACGTCGGTCTCGAACGTGGCATCGGTGACATCGGCCATCAGGCCACGATAACGGTCGCCACTACTGTGGCTCTGCGGCCGGGACGCCCCGACCGGGATCGCACGTGGGGGAGCCATGGCCGAGGCCATCAAGGGGATCGACGAGGCGAAGGTCACGCCGTGGCTCGAGGCCAACGTGGCCGGGCTGGTCGGCCCGGTCACCTACGACCTCATCGCCGGTGGCCACTCGAACTTGACGTACAAGGTGACCGACGCCGCCGGGGCTGCCTTCGTGCTGCGCCGTCCGCCGCTCGGCCAGGTGCTGGCCACGGCCCACGACATGGGGCGCGAGCACCGCATCATCTCGGCCCTCGGCCCCACCGCCGTGCCTGTGGCGCCTGCGCTCGGGTTCTGCGACGACGTGAGCGTGAACGGGGCGCCGTTCTACGTGATGCGCTTCGTGCCGGGCCACATCCTCCGTGACGGGCCGACCGCCGAGGCCGCTCTCACCTCCGCCCAGCGACGGACGGCCGGCGAGTCGCTCGTCGACGTCATGGCCGAGATCCACGCCGTCGACCCCGACGCCGTCGGCCTCGGCGACCTCGGGCGCAAGGAGGGCTACATCGAGCGCCAGCTCAAGCGCTGGTACCGGCAGTTCGAGCAGTCGAAGCTCCGGGAGGTGCCCGACGTCGACGAGGTGCACGAGCTCCTCCTGCGCAGCGTCCCCGAGCAGGGCCCGGCCACCATCGTCCACGGCGACTACCGCCTCGACAACTGCATGGTGGACGACACCGGCCATGTCAACGCAGTGCTCGACTGGGAGATCTGCACGCTCGGCGACCCCATGGCCGACCTCGGCCTCCTGAGCGTGTACTGGACCGACCCCGACGACGAGGGGGCGGCGCTCGGCGCCTCGGCCACGACCCTCGACGGCTTCCCCCGGCGGGCCGAGCTGGTGGCCCGCTACGCCGAGCGCAGCGGTCGCGACGTCAGCCAGGTCGGCTACTACACCGCCTTCGGGTACTGGAAGCTGGCGTGCATCGTCGACGGCGTCTACACCCGCTACGCCGGTGGCTCGATGGGTGCGAGCGAGGGCTTCGAGCACTTCGACGCCCAGGTCCTGCGCCTGGCGGCGACGGCCAAGCAGACCCTCCAGGCCTCGGCATGAGCGGAGCGGGGCCCGAGCGGCCCGGCCGCAGGCCACGAGCGGGCGGCATGAGCGCAGCGGGGCCCGAGCGGCCCGGCCGCAGGCCACGAGCGGACGGCATGAGCGCAGCGGGGCCCGAGCGGCCCGGCCGCAGGCCACGAGCGGGCGGCATGAGCGCAGCGGGCGCGATCAGCACCGCCGCGCTCCAGGGGCGGGGAACGTGAGCGAGCAGCTCCACGAGATCGTGGCCCGGCCCGAGGTGGACGAGCCGGTGCTCGTGATCGGACTCGACGGCTGGATCGACGCCGGCTTCGCCGCCAACACCGCCATCGGTCACCTCCGGGAGATCATGGACACCGCGCTCGTCGCCACCTGGGACGCCGACGTCCTCGTCGACCACAGGTCGCGCCGGCCGGCGATGCACCTCGTCGACGGCGTGAACACAGGCATGACGTGGCCGGCGATCGAGCTGCGCCACGGCCGGGACCCCGACGGCCGGGACGTGCTGCTGCTCGTCGGCGCCGAGCCCGACGTGCGCTGGCGCCGGTTCTCCGCCGACGTCGTGAGCCTGGCCACCGAGCTCGGCGTGCGCCTCGCCGTCGGCTTCGGCGCCTACCCGGCACCCGTCCCCCACACCCGCCAGAGCCGCCTCGCCACCACCGCCACGACCGCCGAGCTGGCGGCCCAGGCGGGCCAGATCCGCTCCACCCTCGACGTGCCCTCGGGAGCCATGGCTGCCATCGAGCGGGCGTGCGCCGACGCCGACCTGCCCGCCACGGGGCTCTGGGCCCAGGTGCCGCACTACGTCTCCGCCATGCCGTACCCCGACGCCGCCGCATCGCTGGTGGACGGCCTCGCAACGCTCGCCGGCCTGCGCCTCGATGCCAGCCCGCTCCGAGAGGCGGCCAGGGTGCTCCGTGTGCGCCTCGACGGGCTGGTGGCCGACAACCCGGAGCACCAGGCGATGGTCTCCCAGCTGGAGGCGTCGGTCGACGCCGAGCTGGCCAGCGAGTCGAACACCGGGTTCGGCGGGACCGACGTCCCCTCAGGTGACGAGCTCGCCGCCGAGGTCGAGCGCTTCTTGCGCGACGTCAGGCGGGGCGAGACCTGACCGTCCCTGCCCGCCGCCTCTGGGCTGCGCCGGTGGAGCGGTCGCGGCGCGCCGAGGACCCCGGTGGCTAGGTTGCTGCGCCATGAAGGTCGACGGGGGCATCAACGCAGAGCTCAGCCAGACGGCGAAGACGGCGCGCGAGGCGGAGGAGGCGGGTTACGACGGCGCGTGGGTGGCCGAGACGTCCCACGACCCGTTCCTGCCGATGGCGGTGGCTGCCGAGCACACCGAGCGGATCGAGCTCGGGACCGGGATCGCCGTCGCCTTCGCCCGCAACCCGATGAACCTGGCCAACCTGGCCGACGACCTGCACCGCTTCAGCGAGGGGCGGTTCATCCTCGGGCTCGGGAGCCAGATCAAGCCCCACATCACGAAGCGGTTCTCCATGGAGTGGTCGCACCCGGCCGCCCGCATGCGCGAGCTCGTGCAGGCGATGCACGCCATCTGGGACACGTGGCAGGACGGGACGAAGCTCGACTTCAAGGGCGACTTCTACACCCACACCCTCATGACGCCGTTCTTCGACCCCGGGCCGAACCCGCACGGGCGGCCCAAGGTGTTCCTGGCCGCCGTCGGGGAGCTCATGACGGAGGTGGTGGGTGAGGTGTGCGACGGCATGCTGTGCCACGCCTTCACGACCGAGGCGTACCTCCGAGAGGTGACGCTGCCCGCCCTCGAGAGGGGCGCAGCCAAGGCCGGCCGGGACCTCTCCGCCATCGAGCTCTCGGGTCCGGCGTTCGTGGTGACCGGCACCACCGAGGAGGAGACGGCAGCTTCCGCCGTCGGGGTCCGCAAGCAGATCGCGTTCTACGGGTCGACGCCGGCCTACCGGGGCGTCCTCGAGCGCCACGGCTGGGGGGAGCTGCAGACCGAGCTCAACGGGCTCTCGAAGCAGGGCCGCTGGGACGAGATGGGCACGCTCATCGACGACGACATGCTCGACACCTTCGCCATCGTCGCCGAGCCGGAGCAGATCGCCCCGAGGATGAAGCAGCGCTACGGCGACGTGGTCGACCGGATCAGCTTCTACGTGCCCTACCGCTCCGACCCCGAGCGCTGGTCACAGGTCATGGCCGACCTCAAGGCGGCGTGAGGGTCACGAGCGGGGGCTCGAGGAGGTCGGGGGAGCTCCGGGACGTCCTCGTCGTTGCGACCGGCTGCGCCGAACGCCCTGGCGCGAGCCCCGGCGCCCGGTCTCGCCGGATGCCAGACCCCTTCACGCTCTTGGTCGAGGGTCGCGGGCCCGTGCGAGCTCCTCGATCTGGCCGCCGAGCGTCGAGACCCCCACCATCCCGCCGCCACCCCAGTAGAAGCTCACCACCGCAGAGGCGAACGCCACGGCGGCAGTACGACGCCCACGCTCCGGGCCGTCACACCGGGAGCAGCTCGCTGTCGAGGTAGCGGGCGCGGCAGAGCGAGCGCTGGAGCTTGCCCGAGGAGGTCTTGGGCAGCGACCCGGGCTGCACGAGCACCACGTCGCCGGCGGGGAGGCCGATGGCGTCCACCACCCGCTCGCCGATCGCGCTGCGGACGCCGTCGTGGTCGTCGTGGCGGGCCTCGGCCACCACCACGATGCGCTCCTTGCCCCGTCCGCCCTGCACGCCGAACGCGATCACGTTGCCGGGACGGACGCCCTCGACGAGGCCGACCGCCCGCTCCACGTCCTCCGGGAAGACGTTGCGGCCGCCGACGATGATCACGTCCTTGATCCGCCCGCACACCACGAGCTCGCCCCCGACGGTGTACGCGAGGTCCCCCGTGCGCAGCCACGCCAGCCCGCTGGCGAGGTCGCCGTCGCTCGTGTCGAAGGCGTCGGCGGTCGCGTCGGGCCGCTTGTAGTAGCCGGTGGTGATCGACGAGCCCCGCACCTGGAGCTCGCCGACCTCCCGCTCCCCCCGCACGTCACCGGTGGGGCCGACGATGCGGATCTCGAGGCCGGGGACCGGGGCGCCGAGCTTGGCAAGTCGGCGAGCGCCCTCGGCGCCAGGCTCGGCGGGGGCCGCGTACCGCTCCGTCTCGAGGACCCGGGTGTCGACGGTGTCGACGCTCATCCCCGAGGAGGGGACGGGGAAGGTGACGGCGAGCGTCGCCTCGGCCATGCCGAAGGCGCAGAACACCATGTCGGGGCTCAGGCCGTGGCGGGCGCCGGCCTCGCAGAACGCCTCGACGGCGTCGGGGTCGACCGGTTCGGCCCCGTTCAGGCCGAGGCGCCAGCTCGAGAGGTCGAGACCGGGGTGGCGGCGCATGGCACGCGCGGCGAGCGCATAGGAGAAGTTCGGTCCGGCGGTGACGGTGCCGCCGTAGGCGCTGATCCACTCGACCCACCGGGCCGGTGAGGCCAGGAAGTCCTGTGGTGCGGCGAGGACGAGCTCGGTGCCGGTCGTCATCGTCAGCGTCAGGAGGCCGATCAGGCCCATGTCGTGGTACAGCGGGAGCCAGGACACGGCCACGTCGGTGTCAGGCTCGAGCGCGCCGGCGGCGGCGATGGCGTCGAGGTTGGCGCACACCACCCGGTGCGAGAGCATCACGCCCTTCGGGTCGGCGGTGGAACCGCTCGTGAACTGGAGGATGGCCAGCGCCTCGGGGTCGTCGGGCGGCCGCACGAAGTCCTCCGGCGCCGAGGGCCCGGTGAGCTCGCTGAGGAGCACCATCGGCGGGTCACCGGGTCCCGGCTCGACGAAGGGTGCGAAGTCGGGGTCGACGAGCAGGACGGCGGCGTCAGCATCGGCCACCCGCACCCTCGTCTGGGCCACGAACTCCTCGATCGAGCCCAGTCGCATCGGCAGGGGCAGCAGGACGATGGCGGCGCCGCACAGCCACGTGGCCTGGATCGAGGTGACGAGCGGACGGGTGGTCGGGCCGAGGATGGCGACGTGGTCACCGGGGCCGACACCCCTCGCCTGGAGGCCGGCCGCCATGCTGCGGGCGTCGGCGAGGAGCTGGGACCACGGCACCCGGTCCTCCTCGCCGGTCCCCACGAACGTGATGGCCGTGGGGCGTGAGGCTGCCCGCTCGATCCGGCTCGAGAGCGTCGTCATGGAGAGGTGGACCCGCACGCAGCCCGCCGGGTTACATCCGAGCCAGCGAGCGAGACCGGCGGAACCGGCTCCAGGGGCATCCGGGCCGCTCGGTAGCCTCGTCGCGATGTCCGAGCAGGTGGCCGACGCCCACGGCAGCGGGGAGACGCCGAGGTTCCGCTACGGCGCGTCGCTGGCCAACCAGATCGAGGCCCGGTGGCAGGACCGGTGGGAAGCGGAGGGGACCTACCGGGTGCCCAACCCCAGCGGCGCCCTGTCGGATGGCTTCGACCCCAGCCGTCCGAAGCTGTTCGTGATGGACATGTTCCCGTACCCGAGTGGCGACGGGCTCCACGTCGGGCACCCCCTCGGGTACCTGGGGACCGACGTCTACGCCCGCTACAAGCGCATGGCCGGGTTCAACGTGCTGCACACGCTCGGCTACGACGCGTTCGGCCTGCCGGCCGAGCAGTACGCCGTGCAGACGGGACAGCACCCGAGGGTCACGACCGAGCGGAACATCGCCAGCATCCGGGCCCAGCTGCGCGCCCTCGGCATGGGCCACGACGACCGCCGGAGCGTCGCCACCATCGACCCTGCGTACTACCGGTGGACGCAGTGGATCTTCCTGCAGATCTTCGGCTCGTGGTACGACGTGGACGTCGATCGGGCCCGCCCCGTCTCGGAGCTGGTGGCGGAGCTCGAGGCGGGGACCCGCACGATCCCCACGCCCGAGCAGCCCGGCGGTGCCGAGTGGACGTCGCTCGACGCCCTGGCTCGGCGGCGGGCGGTCGACTCGCAGCGCCTCGTGTACCTGGACGAGGCGCCGGTCAACTGGTGCCCAGGGCTCGGCACGGTGCTCGCCAACGAGGAGGTGACGGCGGAGGGCCGCAGCGAGCGTGGCAACTTCCCCGTCTACAAGCGGCCGCTGCGCCAGTGGAAGATGCGCATCACCGCCTACAACCAGCGCCTGCTGGCCGACCTCGACCTCATTGACTGGCCGGAGCGGGTCAAGACGCTGCAGCGCAACTGGATCGGCCGCAGCGAGGGCGCCCGCATCAGCTTCCCGATCGAGGGGCGCCCGGACCTCGCCGTCGACGTGTTCACCACCCGACCCGACACCTTGTTCGGCGCGACGTACCTGGTGCTCTCGCCCGAGCACCCTCTCGTCGACGAGCTCGGGCCTGCCTCGTGGCCCGTCGAGGTGCCGATCCCCTGGCGAGTCGGCACCGGGACGATCGACGGGGTCGAGCAGTGGGTCGGGCCCAGTGCGGCGGACGAGGAGTACGAGCAGCACCGGGCCGCGTCGGCGATCAGCGACCCCGAGGGCTTCGCCATCCTGGACCGACTCGACGGCCGCCCCTCACCCCGAGAGGCGGTGGAGAGCTACCGGCGTTACGCCGGCGCACGCTCCGACGTGGAGCGCCAGGTCGAGACGCGGGCGAAGACCGGCGTGTGCGTCGGCGCCTACGCCGTGAACCCCGCGACCGGCGAGGAGGTCCCCGTGTTCATCGCCGACTACGTGCTGATGGGCTACGGGACGGGCGCCATCATGGCGGTCCCTGCCCACGACAGCCGTGACCTCGAGTTCGCCCGTGCGTTCACCGACCTCGACATCGCCGCCGTCGTCGCCCCGCCGGCGGCGTGGCTGGCGAGCCACGGCCTCGACGAGGCGGCGGCGGGCGACGCCCGCACGTGGCCCGAGGCGTACACCGGGCCCGGACGTGCCATCGCCTCGTCCACGCCCGCATCGGCCGTGCCCGGCGTCTCCCTCGACGGCCTGACCACCGACGAAGCGAAGGCGGTCATCACGCAGTGGCTCGCCGAGGTCGGCGCCGGGGAGGGCACCACGAGCTGGAAGCTGCGGGACTGGCTCTTCAGCCGGCAGCGCTACTGGGGCGAGCCGTTCCCGATCGTGTTCGACGAGGACGACCTGCCCCTGGCGGTGCCCGAGCACGAGCTGCCCGTCGTGCTGCCGGAGATCGACGACTACGCACCGGTGGTGAAGGGCGACGACGACCGGAGCGTGCCGGAGCCGCCGCTCGGCCGGGCCACGGCGTGGCGCGAGGTCGAGCTCGACCTGGGTGAGGGGCCCCGGACCTACCGGCGCGAGCTGAACACGATGCCCAACTGGGCCGGTTCGTGCTGGTACTACCTGCGCTACCTCGACCCGACGAACGAGAACGCCCTCGTCGACCCGGCGGTCGAGCGGTACTGGATGGCCGGCGTCGGCGAGTCCGATGCGCACTCGGGCGGCGTCGACCTGTACGTGGGCGGGGTCGAGCACGCCGTGCTCCACCTCCTGTACGCCCGCTTCTGGCACAAGGTGCTGTTCGACCTCGGCCACGTGAGCACGCCCGAGCCGTTCCAGCGGCTCTACAACCAGGGCTACATCCTCGCCGCCGCCTACACCGACGAGCGTGGCGTCCACGTCCCCGCCGACGAGGTCGAGGCCGACGGGGCGGGTGGGTTCACCCACGGGGGTCGCCCGGTGACGGTCGAGGCCGGGAAGATGGGCAAGAGCCTCAAGAACTCCGTGAGTCCCCAGGACGTCTACCGGGAGTACGGCGCCGACACGCTGCGCCTCTACGAGATGGCGATGGGACCGCTCGACGCCGACCGGCCGTGGAACGCCCGCGACATCGTCGGCGTGCACCGGTTGCTCCAGCGGCTGTGGCGGAACCTCGTCGACGAAGAGACCGGGGAGCTCCGCATCGACGACGGACCTGCCCCCGTCGACCTCCGCCGCGCCCTCCACCGCACGATCGCCGGGGTCGCAGCCGACTACGACGCCCTCCGCTTCAACACCGCGGTGGCGAAGCTGACGGAGCTGAACAACGCCCTGACCAAGGCGGTGGGCGCCCGGGGCCAGACGCCGCGCGAGGTGGCAGAGGCGATGGTGCTGCTGCTGGCACCCCTCGCCCCCCACGTGGGTGAGGAGCTGTGGCAGCGACTCGGCCACGACGAGACGGTCGTCTGGCAGCCCTTCCCCCAGCCGGACCCGGCCCTCCTGGTGGTGGACACCGTCGAGGTCCCGGTGCAGGTGAACGGCAAGGTCCGCAGTCGCATCGTCGTGCCCGCCGATGCCGACGCGGCGACCACCGAGGCAGCCGCCCTCGCCGACGTGAAGGTCGTCGCCGCCATCGGCACCGCCACCGTCCGCCGCGTGATCGTCGTCCCCGGCCGCCTCGTGAACATCGTCATCTGAATCGACTCGTCGACGCAGGGGTCGCCCGACGATGGGAATATGTGTTCGACGTGCCATCGTGACGACGCACGGTTCGCCGGTGGTATGTTGCGTGGTCCTTCCGGGGCTATAGCTCAGTTGGTAGAGCGCTTCCATGGCATGGAAGAGGTCGGGGGTTCGATTCCCCCTAGCTCCACTCTCCTGCCGCTCGTCCAGACGATCCGCTGCGTCGGCTCGACACTCGCCGGGCTCGTCGCCGGAGAAGTCTGCTCTGCGATCACCCGGCGTCTCCCGGCCGACGCAGACGGTTCGATGCGCCCGCGGTTCGTCTCCGAGTGCCGCGTCGCTGCACGGGATCGTCCGATCGTGGCGCTCCAGCTGTTCTGCAGCGAGGCGCCATCGACGACGAGCGGGGCCGTGGGACCTTGCAGCCGTTGACGAAGGCCCTTGCCAGCTCCTCCCCGAGCTGATTGGCATCGGCACGATCACGCGATCTCCGCGACGCAGGGCGCGGCGACGACGACGTGAGCTGGCAGGTGGAGTCGCTTCCTGACCTCGTCGAGGTGGTCGTGCCCTTCATGGACGACCACCTCCCGCCGTCACACGAGCGAGACCCGTACGAGGTCTGGCGGGCAGCCCTCCTCGAGTGCTGGGTGACCGGTTGCAGAGCTGGAGGCTGTGCGCACGAGAGGGTTGTGATCAGCCACGTCGCTTCAGGGGGCTCTCTGCCGGCACCACGACGACGTCGAGCTCAGCGGCTGTGGTCTGTCGGCCGCCGGTGGCGGAAGGCCCCGACCGTCTACTCCGATGCCACCGCCCGGGCTCGTGCGACGTGGTCGGCGAGCGCCCAGTCGAGCCGGGGCACGTCCCCCCACAGCCGCTCGAGCTCGTAGAAGGCTCGCACCTCCTCGAGGAACACGTGCACGACGACGTCGCCGAAGTCGAGAAGCACCCAGCGAGCGTCGTCCATCCCCTCGACCCGCAGGGGACCGTCGCCGCTCTGGCGCTTGACCTGCTCCTCGACCTCCTCGGCGATGGTCCTGACCTGGCGGGCGTTGCCGGCGCTCGTGATCACGAACCAGTCGACGATGGCCAGGATGCCGCCGACGTCGAGCGCAACGGTGTTGCTGCCCTGCTTGTCGTCGGCGGCCCGAGCCGCCATGAGTGCCCGGTTGCGGCTGTCGGAGCCGAAGCGGTCGGAGGTCGTGATGTCGGTCAGGAGGTGGCTCCGTTCATGTGAGGGGGCTCATGCCCCCGGGTCAGCGGTCGTCGTCGTCTGGCCGGGACTGCCCGCGCCGTCAGCTGCGAAGTCGGCGCCGACGACCACGGTGACGTCGACGACCCCGAGCGTCCCCAGGCTACGGACCACCTCGCCCACTCCGAGCGCTCGCTGCACCGCCCGCGCCTCGTCGTGGTCCTCGTCCCGGTAGAAGTACGCGTGACCGCATGGGCGAAGCGGTCGGCGTTGCCGGTGAGGGACACGACGGCGCCGGCCGGTGCCAGCAACGGCTGCACCTGCCGGGCCAGGCCAGGGACGCCTGTGCCGTTCAGCACATGCCGCCGGGTGCGGTCGGTCGAACGGGCCCAGACCCGGACGCCGGCTCCTGGACGAGCCCCTCGAGCTCGTCGCCCCGTTCGATGGACAGGGCTCCCGCCGGGTCCACGATCGCCGTGAGGTCGTCGGCGTCGACGAGCTCGACCTGGTCGAACACGATCCGAGCAGGTTCTGGGCCGACTGCTGCAGCAGCGGGAGCCCGCCGAGCGCGAACGCTTCCCGCAACGGGTCCAGGGTCGCCCCCCGGCCCCCGCCGGCCGGTCGCCCTGGCGGGGCGTCGCTCATCTGCCGGCACCGTACAAGCGGCGCTCCCTGATGATCTCGATCGCCCCGGCCGGCACCAGCCAGTCGAGCGGGCGCCCATCCGCCACCCGTTCTCGGAGGTCCGTGCTCGACATCTCGACGCTCGGCACCTCGACGACCACGTGCGACCAGCCAGGCGGCGGGCGGGCCGCCTCGGCACCCGGGCGTGCCACGACAACGAGGCGCACCCGATCCCTGACCTCCTCCTCCCGCTCCCAGGTGTCGAGCCCTCCGGCTGCGTCGCTGCCGAGGATGAGGTGCAGCTCGGCACGGGGATGCCGGACGGCGAGCTCGGCGATGGTGTCGGCGGTGTAGGAGGGTCCGCCCCTCCGCAGCTCGAGGTCGCACGGCTCGAGCCCGGGGACCCCTGCCACCGCAGCGGTCACCATGGCAAGGCGGTCCGACGCCGGGGTCGAGACCGTGCCGGCCTTCTGCCAGGGGTCGTTGGCCACGACGAGCAGCACCAGGTCGAGCGCCAGCTCGTGGCGGACGTTCACGGCGGTCACGAGGTGGCCCACGTGGACGGGGTCGAAGGTGCCGCCGAGCACACCGATCCGGGTGCCTCCCCCGGCGCCGGGGCGACCGGCGGACTCATCCGCCCGCAGCGGCGGGACCGTACTCACGTCGACCTTTCGAGGGCGCTGGTGTGGTCAGACCAGCGCTGGGTAACGGGTCCCGAAGACCACGAGGCGAGACGGCCCGACCCCCGACGCCCTCGCTGCCAGGTGTGACCGCCGTCTCCTTGCGGCCCGGAATGACAACGGCGTGACCCGCTGTTGGAGAGAGATGAGATGAGAGACGCAGTCGGACAGTACCTCCATGAGATCGGCCTCGTGCCACTCCTCAACGCCGCGCAGGAGCGAGAGCTCAGCCAGGCGATCGAGGCAGGTCACGCCGCCCAGACCCGCCTCGACGCCGGAGAGCGCAGCGTCGAGCTGAAGCGAGCCGTCCGTGAGGCGGCCCGAGCCCGGGACCGCTTCATCCGGGCGAACCTCCGCCTGGTGGTCAGCATCGCCCGGCGCTACCCCCTGCCCCCCGGCATGGATCTCCTCGACCTCGTGCAGGAGGGCAACCTCGGCCTCGAGCACGCCGTCGAGAAGTTCGACTGGCGCAAGGGCTTCAAGTTCTCGACCTACGCCACGTTCTGGATCCGCCAGGCCATCGGCCGAGCGCTCGACCAGAAGGCCAACCTCGTCCGCCTCCCGAGCGAGCGCTCGGCCCAGCTGCGTGCTGCGCTCCGGGCGGTCTCAGGGGAGGGCGACGACCTCGACCCCGACCTCGCCAACCTGCACCGGCTTGCCACCCCGACCAGCCTCGACCGGACGGTGGGCGATGACGGCGAGCAGGAGCTCGTCGACCTCCTCCCTGACCAGGTGCCGGGACCGGAGCAGGTGGTGGTCGACCAGATGCAGGAGGAGCTCGTCACCGGGCTGCTCGATCGCCTCGAGCCGAGGGCCAAGCTGGCGGTCCAGCACCGCTTCGGGCTCTCCGACGGGCAGAAGCACAGCTTCCGTGAGGTCGGCGACGTCCTCGGTGTCACCGCCGAGGCGGCCCGCCGCATCGTCAAGCGAGCGGTCGACGAGCTGAAGCTCGACGTCGACGCCATCGCCGCCGCCTGACGGCTTCTCGACTGGGCGCCACCGCACCGGTGGTGGCGCCGACGACGGTCCGCTCCGGAGATGACCACCCTCGGATCGGGCGGCACCAAGCTGTCCCCGCACCCGCTCGGTGAGGCGGCCCCGGCGACAATGTCTTTGCGAGGACAACCCGATCTGGAGGACGCTAGAGCCATGGCGCAGCAGTGGACCCCCTCGAGCTGGCAGGAGCGGCCCTCGGTCCAGCAGCCCTCCTGGCCCGACACCGCCGCCCTCGACCAGGTGCTCAAGGAGCTGTCCACCTACCCGCCGCTCGTGTTCGCCGGTGAGGCACGCCACCTGACGTCGGCCCTCGGTGGTGTGGCCGCCGGCAAGGCCTTCCTCGTCCAGGCGGGCGATTGCGCCGAGTCGTTCGAGTCCTTCTCGGCCGACGCCATCCGCGACAAGCTGCGCGTCATCCTCCAGATGGCGGTCGTCCTCACGTACAGCTCGGGGGTGCCGGTCCTCAAGGTCGGTCGGATCGCCGGGCAGTTCGCCAAGCCCCGCTCCTCCGACACCGAGGTGGTCGACGGGCTGACGCTGCCGTCGTTCCGTGGGCACATGGTCAACGACGTCGGTCCGACCGACGAGGCCCGCCAGCCCGACCCCACCCGGCTCCTGACCGCGTACCACCAGTCGGCCTCGACCCTGAACCTGCTCCGCGCCTTCACCAAGGGCGGCTTCGCCGACCTGTCGAGGGTCCACGCCTGGAACCAGGAGTTCGTCGCCTCCTCCAAGGAGGGAAGGCGCTACGACGCCATCGCAGACGGCATCGAGCGGGCCATGCGCTTCATGGAGGCGTGCGGGATCGACCTCGCCGCCGAGGCCCGCCTGCACCAGGTCGATTTCTGGACGAGCCACGAGGCCCTCATCCTCGGCTACGAGCAGGCCCTCACCCGTGAGGACTCCCTCACCGGTGACTGGTACGACTGCTCCGCCCACATGCTGTGGATCGGTGAGCGCACCCGCCGCCTCGACGGAGCCCACGTCGAGTTCCTGTCGGGCGTCGGCAACCCCCTCGGCTGCAAGGTCGGCCCCACCGCCACGTCCGATGAGGTGGTCGCCCTGTGCGAGAGGCTGAACCCTGACCGGGTGCCCGGGCGGCTCACGATCATCACCAGGATGGGCGCCGACGCGATCGAGGACGGTCTGCGCCCGCTGCTGCGGGCGGTGACCGACGCCGGCCACCCGATCGTGTGGGCCTGCGACCCGATGCACGGCAACACCTTCACCGCACCGAGCGGTCGCAAGACCCGACACCTCGACGCCGTCCTGGCCGAGATCAAGGGCTTCTTCGACGCCCACCGGGCCGAGGGCACATGGCCGGGGGGCGTTCACGTCGAGCTCACCGGGGACGACGTCACCGAGTGCCTGGGAGGCGCCGAGGAGATACTCGACGCCGATCTGTCGTCTCGCTACGAGACGATGTGCGACCCCCGGCTGAACGCCCGCCAGAGCCTCGACCTCGCCTTCCGCGTCGCCGAGCTGCTGGCCGCCTCGAGGTAGGGGTCCTGCCCGTCCAGGGACCGGTCCGATAGTCGAGATAGTTGATCGGAATAGTCGGCTTTCGGCTAGGGTTCTGTCCGACGCATGCACACGTGCGCTGCGAAGGGGACCCGTCCATGATCCAGGTTGAAATCGACTCGGCGATGCTCGCCGACATCGAGAAGTTCGAGGTGCAGCTCGCCCGCTACCTGAGCGGCGATCTCGAGGAGGACGCCTTCCGCGTCTTCCGCCTCAACAACGGCGTCTACGGGCAACGCCAGGGCGGCCACAACCAGATGCTCCGGGTCAAGGCGCCCTACGGCTCGGTCACGCCCGAGCAGCTCGACATGTGCGCCCACATCGCAGACGAGTACTCGCGGGGCTGGGGTCACCTGACCACCCGCCAGAACATCCAGTTCCACTACGTGCAGCTCGAGCAGGTGCCCGCTGCGCTTCGCGACCTCGCCGCCGTCGGCCTCACCTCCCGTGAGGCGTGCGGCGACACGGTCCGCAACGTCATGGGCTGCCACCTCGCCGGTGCCTGCCCCTTCGAGGTGCTCGACATCTCGCCGTGGGCCGAGGCCACCTTCCGCCACTTCCTGCGCAACCCCATCGCCCAGCGCCTGCCCCGCAAGTTCAAGATCAACTTCTCCGGCTGCGTGACCGACTGCGGCCAGGCCATGTTCAACGACGTGGGCGTCGTCGCCGTCTCCCGACCGCTGCCCGACGGGACCGTCGAACCGGGCTTCCGGGTCTTCGTCGCCGGCGGCCTCGGTGCCAACCCGCACCCGGCACAGGCGCTCGAGCCGTTCACCACGCGCGAGGACCTGCTGGCGACCATCGAGTCGATCCTGCGCGTGCAGGACCACCACGGCAACCGGGACAACAAGCTCCGTGCCCGCATGAAGTGGCTCGTGGACACGATGGGCATCGAGGAGCTGCGGGAACGCATCTTCAAGGAGCGCAAGCTGCTCGTGGCCTCGGCCACCTGGCCCGGCGGCATCCCCGCCGTCGTGCAGCAGCTCGGTGACGAGCCGGCGGGCGTCGGCACCGAGCCCACGCCGATGGGACAGGGCACCAACGTCACCCTCCGCACCAGCCGGAAGTCGAGCGAGCTGGAGCGCTGGGACGCTGCCAACGTCGTGCGTGGCCGGGCCAAGGGGACGGTCTCGGCCATGGCCTACGCCAAGCTCGGAGACATCACCTCGGCCCAGTTCCGTGCCCTGGCTTCTGTCCAGCGGGAGCTCGGAGCGTCGATCCGCATCACGAACCGCCAGAACCTCGCCTTCCGCGACCTCACCGAGGGTCAGCTGCCGGTCCTGCACCAACGCCTCGCCGCCATCGGCATGGCCGAACCGGGAGCCGAGCTCGCTCGCGACGTCGTCGCCTGCCCCGGCGCCGACACCTGCAACCTGGCCGTCACGCAGAGCCGGGGCCTGGCCGACGACATCGGTCGTGCGCTCGACGAGGCGGGGCTGGCAGAGGTCGGTGGGCTGCGGATCAACATCTCCGGCTGCACCAACAGCTGCGGACAGCACCACATCGCCGACATCGGCTTCTTCGGCGCCGAGCGCCGGGCCCACGGCAAGGCGGCACCTGGCTACCAGATGCTGCTCGGGGGCCGGGTCGGACAGACCGAGATCGAGTTCGGGGCCAAGGCGCTTCGACTGCCGGCCAGGAACGCAGCCGAGGCGACCGTGCGGGTCGTCGGCCGCTACGCCGCCGAGCGGGAGGCAGGCGAGGCCTTCTCCGGGTGGCTGCAACGGTCGGGCGGCGCCACGGCGGTGGCCGCCGACCTGCGGGACCTCGACCATTTCCCGACGCCCGACGAGGCGCCCGAGTACTACGTCGACTTCGACGAGACCGGCCCCTACGTCGCCGAGACGGGCGCCAGCGAGTGCGCCACGTGAGCGAGGCGGAGCACGCGCGGCCCGAGCGGCCCGGCCGCAGGCCAGGAGCGGAAGACATGAGCGAGCGGAGCACGCGTGGCCCGAGCGGCCCGGCCGCAGGCCAGGAGCGGAAGACATGAGCGAGGCGGAGCACGCGTGGCCCGAGCGGCCCGGCCGCAGGCCAGGAGCGGAGGACATGAGCGAGGCGGAGCACGCGTGGCCCGAGTGGCCCGGCCGCAGGCCAGGAGCGGAGGACATGAGCGAGCGGAGCACGCGTGGCCCGAGCGGCCCGGCCGCAGGCCAGGAGCGGAAGACATGAGCACCGAGCTCCACCTCACCGGGGCCACCGCCCACCGCACGCACCCCGAGCCGGTGCGCCCGGCCTCCGCCCCCCGTCCGGGCGCGCTGTCCAGCACGGGTGTGCACATCGCGAGTCGCCCCGCACCCCGCTTCACCGACGGTGAGCTGTCCGCGCTCGACGCCCGCTACACCAACAGCCCGGCGAGCACGATCATCCGCTGGGCGGTCGACACCTTCGGTGAGCGCCTGTGCCTGATGTCGTCCATGCAGGACACCGTGCTCATCGACCTCGCCGTCAAGGCCGATCCGGGGATCGAGGTCGTGTTCCTGGACACGGGCTACCACTTCCCCGAGACGCTCGAGACCGCGGCACGGGTGGAGGCGCGCTACGACCTCAACCTCGTTGTGCCGCCGGCGCCGCTGCCACTCGACGACCAGTGGATGGACGACCCGGACGGGTGCTGTGCGGCCCGCAAGGTGGCGCCGCTGGAGCGGGCCCTGGCCGACAGGTCGGCGTGGCTCTCGGGGTTGCGGCGGGCTGAGACCGCAGCGCGCGCCGCAGCGCCCGTCATCTCCCGTGACAAGCGCGGCATGGTGAAGGTGAACCCCATCGCCAGCTGGTCCGATGCCGACGTCGCCGGTTACGTGGCCGACAACGACCTGATCGCCAACCCGCTCCTCAGCCAGGGCTACCCCTCGATCGGATGCTGGCCCTGCACGCGCCAGGTGGCCGAAGGAGAAGATGCGCGGGCCGGCCGCTGGACCGGCTTCGCCAAGACGGAGTGTGGCCTGCACGAGTAGGCCCGCAGGTGCGGACGCCGGTTGACCCCGACCCTCGGTCGGGTCACGATGTGGTCGTGCCTCGAACGACCGTGGAGGGCACGACCACCGCTCCTGCGTCCGCCGGCGCCTCGGTACCGACCCGTGTGCTGGTGCTCGGCATGGCCCACGACGACGGGACCATCCACGTCGACGAGGTGCTGCCCGTCGCCGACGCGTGCGGGCAGTCCCCCGAGCAGGTGAGGTCGTGCCTGCGTCGCCTCGTGGCCGAGGGGCTCTTCACCCGGGCCGGCAGCGGTCGGGAAGCCGTCTTCGAAGCGACGGAGCACGGCGCAGCCGAGCTCGCCGGGGGGTGGCAGCGGACCCGCCGTGCCTACGCTCAGGACGCCGCCGGGCGTGGCTGGGACGGCCGCTGGCGCCTCGCCGCCTTCGCCGTCCCCGAGACGCAGCGAGCAGCCAGGGACGCCTTCCGGGACCGTCTCCTCGACCTCGGCGGGGCCGCCATCCAGGGCGGCCTCTACGTCTCTCCCCACCCCTGGGACGACGACGTCCGCCGGGAGGCGGTGAGGCTCGGCGTGGCAGCCCACCTCACCCTCTCGAGCACCGACGACCTCGAGGTGCGCGGCGTGCGCAACGGGCGGGAGCTGGCGGCGAGCCTGTGGGGCCTCGACGAGGTGGCGGCGCGGTACGAAGCGTTCACCGCTGCGCACCGACACGTCCCCGCATCGCTGGAGGTGCGCAAGGCGTCCCGCGGCCGGCTCACCGACGCCGACTTCCTCCCGCTCGCCCTGGCCATGGGCGTCGCCTACGGACGAGCATCGTCCATCGATCCCCACCTGCCGCCCGAGCTCCTCCCCCGCCCGTGGCCCGGGCGCACCGCCCGCGACGTCGTGGTCCGCAGTCGCCGGCTCGCGCTCCTGCTGCGCGTCGATGCCAGTCGACCTGCGCTGTTCTCCCTCTTCGACGACGCCGTCGACGCCGTCCGCTGACCGAGGCGACGGGCCGGGGCCGGTGCTGGCTGGCAGCCGCGGGGTGTGGGCTACAAAGGACAGATGGCCACCACCAACGCCCGCGGTGTCGTCGCACGGGAGAGAGGAGCACCCGTCACCGTCGAGGACATCGTCGTTCCCGACCCAGGGCCAGGTGAGGCGGTGGTGCGCATCAAGGCGTGCGGCGTGTGCCACACCGACCTCCACTACCGGGAGGGTGCCATCAACGACGAGTTCCCGTTCCTCCTCGGGCACGAGGCGGCAGGCGTGGTCGAGGCCCTCGGCGACCGCCCAGGAGACGTCCAGAACGGGGACGTGCAGGTGGGTGATGACGTCGTCCTGGCCTGGCGGGCGCCGTGCGGCATGTGCCGGTCGTGCCTGCGGGGCCGACCGTGGTACTGCTTCGACAGCCGCAACGCCACGCAGCAGATGACGCTGGCCGACGGCACCACCCTCTCGCCCGCCCTCGGCATCGGCGCCTTCGCCGACCGGACCCTCGTCGCCACCGGGCAGTGCGTGAAGGTCGACCCGAGGGCGAGGCCCGAGGTCGCCGGCCTTGTGGGGTGCGGGATCATGGCCGGCATCGGCGCCGCCATCAACACCGGCGGGGTCACGAGGGGCGACACCGTCGCCGTGTTCGGCTGTGGTGGTGTGGGTGATGCCGCCATCGCCGGAGCCAGCCTGGCCGGGGCGCGAACGATCATCGCCGTCGACCTCGACGAGCGGAAGCTCGAGTGGGCGCGGGGCTTCGGCGCCACGCACACCGTCAACGCCGGCACCGAGGACACCGTCGAGCGCATCCGGGAGCTGACCGGCGGCTTCGGGGTCGACGTCGCCATCGAGGCCGTCGGACGGCCAGACACGTTCACGCAGGCCTTCCTTGCCCGGGACCACGCCGGCACCGTCGTCGTGGTGGGGGTGCCCGACCCGACGATGAAGGTCGAGCTGTCGATGATCGAGCTCTTCGGCCGGGGCGGCGCCATCAAGCCGTCGTGGTACGGCGACTGCCTGCCGTCGCGGGACTTCCCGATGGTCATCGACGCCCACCTCGCAGGTCGCCTCGACCTCGACCGCTTCGTCACCGAGACGATCGCACTCGATGCGGTGGAGGAGGCGTTCGGTGCCATGGGCCGCGGCGACGTCCTGCGCTCGGTGGTGGTGCTGTGACCGCCGCTCGGATCGAGCACCTCACCACCGAGGGCATCTTCTCGTTGGACGGGGGCGACTTCGAGGTGGAGAACAACATCTGGCTCTTCGGTGACGACGACGAGGTCGTGGTGGTCGACGCCGCCCACCACCACGAGCCGATCGTGGAGGCGGTCGCCGGGCGGACGGTCGTCGCCATCGTCTGCACCCACGGGCACAACGACCACGTCAACGCCGCCCCTGCGCTGGCCGACGCCGTCGGCGCGCCGATCGCCCTCCACCCCGACGATCGGATGCTGTGGGACGTCGTCCACCCCGACCGACCACCGGACCGGTCGCTGGCCGATGGGGACGTCATCCGAGTGGCAGGCGCAGACCTCCGGGTCCTGCACACCCCCGGTCATTCGCCTGGTGGCATCTGCCTCCACGACGGGGGGACCACCCTCTTCTCCGGTGACACGCTCTTCGAGGGCGGTCCCGGCGCCACCGGGCGCTCGTTCTCGGACTTCCCCACGATCATCGACTCGATCCGGGACCGGCTCCTGGTGCTCCCTCCTGGCACCGTCGTGCACACCGGCCACGGCCCCACCACGACCCTCGCAGCCGAGGCGCCCGACCTCGACGCCTGGATCGCCCGAGGCCACTGAGGCCACTGAGGCCACTGAGGCCACTGAGGCCACTGAGGCCACTGAGGCCAGGACGTTCAGACCGGGTTCACCTGCTGGCTACCATCGGTATGCGCCGGTCCACCGGTGAGCGGCGTCGGATGCCCGACGGTCCGCGCGGGTGGTCCGGCTGACACCATCCCGCCCCGGGAGCCGGGCCACGATGCGATCGTCCAGGACGACCCTCCTCCCAACCTCGAGACAGGACGCCAGATGAACCGCCAGCGCCACCCGAAGCCGGGGACACGTCCCCTCGTCGTCATCGTCGCCAGCGTGTTGGGACTCGTCCTCGCCCTCCAGGGCACCGCCGGGGCGGAGGGCTCGAAGGGCAGGGCCAAGGTCGGCATCTGCCATCGCACCGGCCCCGACGGAGGGTTCCGACTGGTCTCGGAGCGGGCGACGAGGGCGCACGCACGTCACGGCGACCTCGTGGGCGTGCAATCGAGCGCCGAGTGCCAGGTCCCCACGGGTCCGACGGCGCCCACGCCCCCGGGGCGGTACCTGGAGGAGGTGTTCCCCGAGGTCACCGTGGAACGGGACCTCCAGTACGGGGCAGCACCCGACGAGAACGGCGTGACCGAGAACCTGCTGCTCGACCTCTACCAGCCCGTAGGTGACACCCAGGCCCTGCGGCCCGCCATCGTCTGGGTCCACGGCGGGGGGTTCAGCGGCGGGAACAGGGGCCTCGAAGCCGGCAACGCCGACACCTTCGCCAAGCGCGGCTACGTGACCACGTCCATCAGCTACCGGCTCCGCTCGGGCAACATCGGCCAAGCCATCGCCGACGCCCAGCACGATGCCCAGGCGGCGGTCCGCTGGCTCCGCGCCAACGCCGACCGGTACGGGATCGACCCGGACAGGATCGCCATCGGCGGCACCTCGGCCGGCGCCATCACCGCCCTGTTCGTCGGCAACCACGCCGAGGATCCCGGCACCAGCGGCAACCCCGGCTTCCGCTCCGACGTCCAGGCCGCGGTGTCGATCTCCGGGTTCGGCGGGCACTACAGCGCGGGCGACGCCCCGGCGATCATGTTCCACGGCACCGCCGACCCGATCCTCCCCTACCCCCTCGCCGTCGGCACCTGCGACGAGATCCGCCGCGCCGGCAACGTGTGCGAGTTCCACACCTACGAGGGGGCGGGCCACATCCTGTTCGTGGCGCACCGAGAGGACGTCCAGGCGAAGACGGCCGAGTTCCTCCTCCGACAGCTCTTCTGAGCCCCGGGTCGGCCGCTGCCGTCGTCCCGCCTGGCGGGCGGCGGCAGGGGACACCCCTCGCCCCACGCAGGACCCCAGCCCGTCGACCGCTCGACACCCGGCCACCTCGCTGACTTCGGGGTGACGTTCATCCGGGTGCGCTTCTGAGAGGGCGTCCGTCGGACAGGCTGGGGCGGTGCCGAGCCCGATCGAGAGCTACGCCCTGCTGGGCGACACCCACACCGCCGCCCTCGTCGATCGCCACGGGTCGCTCGACTGGCTCTGCTTCCCCCGCTTCGACTCCCCCGCCTGCTTCGCCGCCCTCCTCGGCACGCCGGAGAACGGTCGCTGGCTCCTCGGCCCGGCCGACGGCGCCGAGTGCACGAGCCGCTCCTACCGGGACGGCTCCCTCATCCTCGAGACGCGCTTCGAGACGGCCGGCGGGGCCGTCACCGTGATCGACCTCATGCCCCCGCGCGACAAGGCACCGGATGTGGTCCGCATCGTCCGGGGTGAGAGCGGGCGCGTCGCCATGCGCAGCGAGCTGCGCATCCGCTTCGACTACGGGTCGATCGTCCCGTGGGTCCGTCGGGCCGGTGACGGCAGGGTCACCGCGGTCGGCGGGCCCGACGCCCTGCGCCTCGACACGCCGGTCGAGGTGCACGGCGAGGGCATGACGTCGGTCTCGGAGTTCGAGGTCGCGGCGGGTGAGGAGATCCCGTTCGTGCTGACCTGGCACCCGTCCCACGAGCCCGCGCCGGCGCCCGTGGATCCCTTCGTGGCGCTGGAGCAGACCGACGCCTGGTGGGCGGAGTGGTCGGCGCGGCTCACCTACGAGGGTCCGTGGCAGGAGGCGGTGGAACGCTCCCTCATCGTGCTCAAGGCGCTGACGTACCACCCGACCGGCGGGATCGTGGCGGCACCCACCACCTCGCTGCCCGAAGACCTCGGTGGGGTGCGCAACTGGGACTACCGCTACTGCTGGTTGCGGGACGCGACGTTCACCCTCGACGCCCTGGTGGCCACCGGCCACAACGACGAGGCCATCGCCTGGCGCGACTGGTTGCTGCGTGCGGTGGCCGGCGACCCCTCGAAGCTGCAGATCATGTACGGACCCCGAGGCGAGCGCCGCCTCCAAGAGGAGGAGCTCCCGTGGCTGACCGGCTACGAGGGCTCCACACCGGTGCGGCTCGGCAACGCCGCCTCCGACCAGTTCCAGCTCGACGTGTACGGCGAGGTGATCGACTCGTTGCACCAGGCCCGCAAGGCCGGCATCCAGACCGACCCGAACGCCTGGGCGCTCGAGCGGATGCTGCTCGAGGACCTGGGTGGGCGCTGGCGCCTCCCGGACGAGGGGATCTGGGAGGTGCGGGCCGAGCGTCGCCACTTCACCCACTCGAAGGTGCTGGCGTGGGTGGCGTTCGATCGGGGCGTGAAGGCCGTCGAGCGCTTCGGCCAGGAGGGCCCGGTGGAGGCGTGGCGGGCGCACCGTGACGCCATCAGGGCCGAGGTCCTGGCGGAGGGCTGGGACGCCGAGCGGGGTTCCTTCGTCCAGTCCTACGGGAGCAAGGCGCTCGACGCGTCACTGCTGATCCTCCCCCTCGTGGGCTTCCTCCCCGCCACCGACGAGCGCATGACGTCGACGGTGCGCGCCATCGAGCGCGAGCTGGTCGTCGACGGGCTCGTCCGCCGGTACGACCCGGCAGAGGCGGACGACGGGCTCCCGGGGGACGAGGGCGCCTTCCTCATGTGCACGTTCTGGCTGGTGGACTGCCTCGGGCAGATGGGTCGGGTCGACGAGGCCCGCGACCTGTTCGAGCAGCTGCTCGACCTCCGCAACGACGTCGGCCTCCTCGCCGAGCAGTACGACACCAAGGCGGGTCGACTCGTCGGCAACTTCCCGCAGGCGTTCAGCCACGTGTCGCTCGTCCACTCGGCCAGGAACCTGGAGGAGGACGGAGAGGCGGTCAAGCGCCGCTGAGCGGCGGGCTGGCCGGGGCCCCGCCCGGTCGACGGCAGGTGTTAGGTGCGCCTACCATCCGGTGCTGTGGAGCTGCTCGAGGCCAGGAGAGCTGACGCAGGGGGCGTCTCCCTGGCCCGCCGGCTCGCCGACCACGGCAGCCGCATGGCGCTGTCGACCGAGGTCGGGTCCCTCACGTACCGGGAGCTCGACTCGCTCGTCCGCGCGGCCGGTGACCGACTCGGGTCGGTGCGTCGGCTGGTGCTGGTGGCTGCGAAGAACGAGGTCGAGCCGATCGTCTGGTACCTCGCAGGGCTGGCCGGCGGTCACCCCGTGCTCCTCGCCGACGGCGACGATCCGCGCCACGTCGCCACCCTCGTCGAGCACTACGACCCCGACGTGGTCGTGACGCCCGCCGACGGCTCCTGGGAGGTGGAGGAGCGGCGGGCCGGGAGCGCGCACGACCTGCACCCGGACCTCGCGCTGCTCCTGTCCACATCCGGCTCCACGGGCTCGGCGAAGCTCGTGCGGCTGTCGGCCGACAACGTGCAGGCGAACGCCGAGTCGATCGTGGCTGCACTGGGAGTCCGCCCGACCGACCTGGCGGCCACCACGCTGCCGCCCCACTACTCCTACGGCCTGTCCGTGGTGAACAGCCACCTGCTGGTCGGAGCCGGCCTGCTCCTCACCGACGGCTCCGTCGTCGACCGCTGCTTCTGGGAGCGGTTCCGGGCGGAGGCCGTCACCACCTTCGCCGGGGTCCCCCACACCTTCGAGCTCCTCGATCGCTCCGGCTTCGCCACCACGCCGGTGCCCTCGCTCCGCTACGTCACGCTGGCGGGCGGACGACTGGCGCCCGAGGACGTGGCCAGGTGGGCGTCACACGGCCGGCGCAACGGCTGGGACCTCGTCGCCATGTACGGCCAGACCGAGGCCACGGCCCGAATGGCGGTCCTCCCGCCTGAGCTGGTGCTCGAGCACCCGGGGGCGATCGGCGTGCCGGTGCCCGGGGGGTCCTTCGAGCTGGCGCCGGTCGCAGGTGCGGAGGACGGCACAGGCGAGCTCGTCTACCGAGGGCGCAACGTCATGCTCGGCTATGCCGAGGCCCCCTCCGACCTCGCACGGGGTGCGACCACAGGGGCGCTCCGCACCGGCGATCTCGCCCGCCGCACCCCGGCTGGGCTCTACGAGGTGGTCGGGCGGCGCAGCCGCTTCGTCAAGATCTTCGGCCTCCGCATCGACCTCGACGAGGTGGAGTCGGTGCTGCGCGCCGCCCGGGTGCCGTCGATCTGCACGGGAGACGACGAATCGCTGGTGATCGCCGTCCCGAGCGGGAGTGAGCCCGGCACGGCACGGGAGGTCGTCGCCCGCCACCTCGCCCTGCCCGAGCGCCGGATCCTCACCTTCGCGCTCCCCGAGCTGCCGCGCCTGTCGAACGGCAAGCCGGACCGGGTCGCCGTCGAGGCGCACGGCGCCGCGCTCGGGGGGGCGGCCGGCATCCCCGGCGCACCACGGGCCGACGTCCGTGCCGCCTTCGCCGACACCGACGTCCGTGCCGTCTTCGCCGACACCCTCGGCCGAGCCGACATCGACGACACCGACACCTTCGTGAGCCTCGGCGGCGACTCGCTCTCCTACGTCGAGGCCTCGATCCGACTCGAGGGGGTGCTCGGGTGCCTGCCGGCGGGATGGCACACGACGCCGCTCGGCGAGCTCGAACGAGGGCGCGCCCCCCGTCCCCGCGGCAGGACGACGCAGGTCGAGGCGAACGTGGTCTTGCGGGCCGTGGCCATCGTCACGGTGGTCGGCACCCACGCAGGCCTCTTCGACCGACGGGGAGGGGCCCACGTCCTCCTCGCCGTCGCCGGCTTCAACGTCGCCAGGTTCCTGCTCGTGCCCAGGACCGCGACGTCGCCGGTGCGCCCGATGCTGCGCAGCGTCGGGCGCATCGCCGTCCCGGCCATGTGCTGGATCGGCGCGCTCGTCGCGCTGACCGACGACTACAGCCTCCCGACGGTCCTCCTGGTGAACGACCACCTCGGGTCGCCCGTGTTCGACGAGCGCTGGAGGTACTGGTTCGTGGAGGCGATCGTGCAGGTGATGCTGCTCCTGACGCTGGCTTTCGCCGTACCCGGCGTCCGCAGGGCCGACCGACGGTGGCCGTTCGGCCTGCCGTTCGCGCTGGCGCTCCTGGCGCTGCCCCTGCGCTTCGAGGTGCTGCCCCTGCTCGAGGTCCGCCACCACACGGTCCAGCCCCAGACGACGCTCTGGCTGTTCCTCCTCGGCTGGGCTGCCGCTCGGGCCTCCTCGACGAAGCAGCGGCTCCTGGTCTCGGCGGTGACCGTGCTCGCCACGCCTGGCTTCTTCTTCGACGACCCCCGCCGGGAGGCCCTCGTGGCGGCAGGCGTGCTGTTGCTCACCTGGGTCCCCACCGTGGCGGTCCCCCGCCCCCTCCATCGCGTGGTCGGCCCGCTCGCCGCCGCCTCGCTGCCGATCTACCTCACCCACTGGCACGTGTTCCCTGGGGTGGCGTCGCGCACCTCCCCGGCCGTGGCCGTGGCTGCCAGCCTGGTCGTCGGCATCGCGATCCAGTCGGTCGTCGGTCAGCTGTCGAACCGCAGGCTGTCGAACGGCAGGACCCTGCGTTCCCTGTCCTCGAGGTTCCGGCCGACGGATGAGCGAGTGCCGGAGGCGCGCCCGGTGAGCGACGGAGGGCCGGGTCGCCCGAGGGTCAGGGTGCAGTCGGCCCAGCCGCATCCGTCCCCGACCGTCCGGGACACCGCGGCCCGCACGCCATCTTCGTCATGAGCTCGCCCCGACCGGTCAGGCGATGCGTCGGGCCCGTGCCGGGTCAGGAGGACCCACGTGGCCGGGGTGGAGGATGGCGGCGAGGAGCTCGGCGCCGTCGACGAGCCGGGGCCCGGGCCTGACCACGTAGGCGTCGGCGTCCACCGCCCACACCTCGGCGCCGTCTGGGAGGCGGCCCGCTGCGACGAGGTCACCCGCCATGGCGGCAGCGGCGGCGAGGTGGAACCCGCACGGTGCCACCACGACGACCTCGGCGCCCGCACTGGCGACCTCCTCCCACGAACGTCGCCGTGAGTCGGCACCGGCGTCGGCGAGGACGGGGGCGCCCCCGGCCGCGGTCACGAGGTCGGGCACCCAGTGGCCCGCGGAGAAGGGGGGGTCGGTCCACTCGAGGACGAGGACACGTGGCGCCGGCGCGCCGGCCAGCTGCTGGCCGAGGTCGGACAGCCGTCGGGAGAGGGCAGCGACCACCGATGCCGCCTCCGCCGTCGCCCCCAGCGCTGCCCCCACGACCTCGATCGACGCGAGCACGTCGTCGAGGCTCGACGGGTCGAGGGTGACGACCTCGGCCCGACAGCCCAGGTGGACCAGCGCGGCGCCGACATCGTCTGCGGCCACGGCGCACACGGCGCACAGGTCCTGGGTGAGGACGACATCGGGATCGAGCTCGGACAGGGCGCCCTCATCGAGGTGGTACAGGTCCTCACCCGCCGCCACCCGAGCCGCCACGACGGCGTCGATCTCCCCGGGCGTCAGGCCCTCGGGCAGGGCGGACGTGGACACGATCCGCCTCCCGCGGGCCGCCGGCGGGTGGTCGCACTCGAAGGTGACTCCCACCACGTCGTCACCCCGACCGAGGGAGAAGACGATCTCGGTGGCCGACGGGAGCAGCGAGACGATGCGCACCGGGTCAGCCCCCGGCGGCGAGGTCGGCGAGGTGGGCGGCGTCGTTGTAGCGGACGAGCTTCCACGGCGGCTCGCCCCGCGCTCCGCCGACCGACGGGTCGAGGGACCACTCCGTGATGCTCGTGTTGGGCTGGTGCGTGGCCCCCGACCCCACCGAGGGGGCAAGGCCGAGGAAGGCGATCATCGAGGCCTCGATGATCCCGCCGTGGCAGACGACCACGACCGTCCGCCCGGCCAGGCTCCGTGCCACCTGGTGGAGCGCCGTCGCAGCCCGCACCTGGAACTGGGCGAAGCTCTCGCCACCAGGCGAGAGCGGCTCGTAGATGCTGAACGTCCAGCCTGCCGGTCGGTATGCCTCCCGGTACGCCTCCCAGGTCATCCCGTCGCAATCGCCGGGTCGCCGCTCCTCCAGATCCTCCACCTGCTCGATCTCGAGGCCGTCGAGCGCAGGTGCGATGATCTCCGCCGTCTCCCGCGCCCGGGGCATCGTGCTCGAGAGCAGGACGTCGGCCGGCACCTCGGCCGTGCGAGCCAGCCGGTCCCGCAGCGCCTCCGCCTGGCGCCTGCCCTCCGGGCTCAGCCCCGAGCACGTCTTCGGCCCGCCGACCACGCCGTCCACCGTCACCTGCGACTCCCCGTGGCGGATGAGGACGAGGCGCGTCAGCGCAGGTGCGGGAGCGGCGGCCATGGCCTCGACCCTAGAGGGCGACCCGCTGGCCGCTCGGGCCCCGCTCGCTCGGACAGCCCGCTCCTGGCCTTCGGCCGGGCCACTCGGGCCAGGCTCTCAAGCAGCCCGCTCCTGGCCTTCGGCCGGGCCACTCGGGCCACGCTCGCTGCGCTCGCTCAAGCAGCCCGCTCCTGGCCTTCGGCCGGGCGCCTCGGGCCCCGCTCGCTCAGGCGAGGACCTCGACGAAGCGCTCGAGCTGGCGGAGGTTCCGGCACTCGTAGACGCCGTCGCAGTGGGTGGCGTACTCGCCAACGATGGAGTCACCGGTGTCCCAGTACGACCTCGGCTCGGGGTTCAGCCAGTAGACGTGGCGGGCCTTGTGACGCAGCTCCTTCACGACCCACGACTGCGAGGCGTGGTAGTTGTTCCGGGCGTCGCCCAGGAGCAGCACGGTGGTGCGGGGGCCGACCTCGTGTCCGTACTTCTCGTGGAACACCTCGAGGGCGTGGCCGTAGTCGGAGTGGCCGTCGACCCACACCACGTCGGCCTCGGTGTTCACCCGGTGCACCGCCTGGTTGATGTCCTCCTCGCCCTCGAAGAACTGCGTCACCTCGTCGAGTCCGTCGATGAAGACGAACGCCCGGACCTTGGAGAACTGGCCGCTGATGGCGTAGACGAGCTGGAGTGTGAAGCGGGCGAAGGCGGCGACTGAGCCGGAGATGTCGGCCACCACGAAGATCTCCGGCTTGGCCGGGCGGGGGTACTTGAACTTCGGCTCGGCAGGCACCCCGCCGTAGCTGAGCGAGTGGCGAACGGTGCTGCGGAAGTCGAGGCTGCCCTTTCGCCCGTGGCGGCGCTTGCGGGCCAGGCGCACAGCCAGCTTGCGGGTGAGGGGCATGAGCGCCTTCTTGAGGTTCGACATCTCCTCGCGGCTGGCGTGCATGAAGTCGACGTCCTCGGGCAGCGGCTTGCGCAACGTGCGGGCCATGGCGTCGACGCCGCGGTCGGCCACCAGCCGGCGTCGGATCTCGGCCTCGACCTCCTGCTTGATGTGGGTCGAGCGGATCTCGGCCTCGTCGCGCTCGAGGCGCTCCTCGAGCGGCGTGAGCTCACCGCCCGCCTGCTCGCGGGCCGCCTCCATCATGCGCTCGACGACCCCGTCGAGGTCGAGGTTCCGCAGCGTCCGGTACAAATAGTAGGTGCCGCCGACGGGGCGACCCGGCTCCATGCCGGCGAACCGCTTGACGGCCTGGCGGGCGACGGCGCGCATCGTCGCCTCGTCGGCGTTCAGCATCGCCTTGTAGAGCATCTCGGCCAGCTCCTCGGGGGTGAGGGCCTCCATGCCCCCGCCGCCCTCGCCCGACATGCCGTCCTGGTCGCCCTCACCCGACTGGAGCTCGTCCATGAGCTTCTGCAGCTCGGCGTCGGCGTTGCTGTCGCCGATCGTGTACTCCCGGCCCCGCATCGAGAAGTAGACCTCGAAGACGGTCTCGAACGCCTTCCAGTGGGCGGCGCTCTTCACGAGGGTGGCGGCGAGCGCGTACTTGAACGCGTCCCGGTCCTCGAGCGGGATGTGCTTGATCGCCTCCATGGCGTCGAGGTCCTCGGTGAGGCTGACCGGCAGGCCGGCTCGACGAAGCTCCTGGATGAACCCGGCGAGGAGGTCGATCACCGTCGGCCCCCGCTCACTTCGTGCCGGCCGAGGCCAGCTCCTTGGTCGCCTTGGCGATGTCGCTCTTGTACTTGAGCAAGATGTGGAGCGTCTCGGTCGCCTGCGTGGCGTCGATCGTCTCGATCCCGAGGAGCACGAGCGTGCGTGCCCAGTCGAGGGTCTCCGACACCGAGGGGCTCTTCTTCAGCTCGAGGCTCCGGATCGAGCGCACGATGCGGGCGATCTGGTCTGCAAGGTGCTCGCTCACGCCCTCGACCTTGGTGAGGACGATCGTCTTCTCGCGCTCGAGGTCGGGGTAGTCGATGTGGAGGAACAGGCAGCGGCGCTTGAGGGCCTCGGACAGCTCCCGGGTGTTGTTCGACGTGAGGAACACCATCGGGATCTGGCTGGCGGTGATCGTGCCCAGCTCGGGGATCGACACCTGGTAGTCGGAGAGGATCTCGAGCAGGAGCGCCTCGGTCTCCACCTCGACCCTGTCGACCTCGTCGATGAGGAGCACGACCGGGTCGGGCGCCCGGATCGCCTCGAGAAGCGGACGGGTCAGCAGGAACTCGTCGGAGAAGATGTCGTCCGACAGCTCCTTCCAGGTGCCGTCGGCCTGCTGCTCGCCGCTGTTGCCGGTGTTGCGCTCGGTCTGGATGCGCAGCAGCTGCTTCTTGTAGTTCCACTCGTAGAGGGCCTTGCTCTCGTCGAGGCCCTCGTAGCACTGCAACCTGATGAGCCGGCTCCCGGTGATCTCGGCCACCGACTTCGCCAGCTGGGTCTTGCCGGTCCCGGCCGGGCCCTCCACCAGGATCGGCTTCTGCAGCCGGTCGGCCAGGTACACGACGCCGGCGATTCCCTCGTCGCTCAGGTAGTTGACGTCAGCCAGGGAGCTGCGCACCTCGGGCACGGAGTCGAAGCGGTAGGCCATCCGCTGACGTTACCCGAGCACTTGACCGTGCGGTCAAGGCCAGGGGGCGGCCCAGCCGCTCCTACACTCCCCTGCCCGCACCCCTCCTCCGGACCGGCCTGCCGGCCGCGGGGACGAGCCGAGGAGCCCCACGTGCAACGGATGTCGACGCTGTTCCTGCGCACCCTGCGGGACGACCCGGCCGACGCAGAGGTGCCCAGCCACCGGCTCCTCGTCCGGGCCGGCTACATCCGCCGCATCGCACCTGGCGTGTACTCCTGGCTCCCGCTCGGCGTGCGCATGCTCGAGCGGGTCAGCCGCATCGTGCGCCAGGAGATGGACCGCATGGGTGGCCAGGAGGTCCTCTTCCCCGCACTCATCCCGCGCGACCTCTACGAGGTGAGCGGGCGCTGGAGCGAGTACGGCGACCTGCTGTTCCGCCTGCAGGACCGGCGGGGGGCCGACTACCTCCTCGGGCCGACTCACGAGGAGCTCTTCACGACGATGGTGAAGGGGGAGCTCTCGTCGTACAAGGACCTGCCCGTCACCCTCTACCAGGTGCAGACGAAGTACCGCGACGAGGCCCGACCACGCGCCGGCATCCTCCGCGGGCGCGAGTTCGTGATGAAGGACAGCTACTCCTTCGACCTCGACGACGCCGGGCTCGCTCGCAGCTATGAGGCCCACCGCGCCGCCTACATCGAGATCTTCGCCCGCCTCGGCCTCGACTACCGGATCGTCGCCGCCGTGAGCGGTGCCATGGGCGGGAGCGCCTCGGAGGAGTTCCTCGCGCCTGCCGTCCACGGCGAGGACACCTTCGTGCAGTGCACCTCGTGCGACTACGCCGCCAACACCGAGGCGGCCGAAGTGCGGGCCGCGCCCGAGCAGGACCCTGCGGCCCAGCCGCCCCTGCAGGTGCTCGACACCCCCGCCACGCCCACCATCGACACGCTGGTGGCGGTGCTGCGGGAGCAGAACCACGACCTCGATGCCGCCCAGACGCTCAAGAACGTCGTCGTCACGCTCCGCCACCCGGACGGCTCGGAAGAGCTGCTCGTCGTGGGCGTGCCAGGCGACAGGGAGGTGGACCTCAAGCGGCTGGGCGCCAACCTCGAGCCCGCCGAGATCGTCCCCTTCGACGACTTCGACGGGAACCCTGGCCTCGTCAAGGGCTACATCGGCCCGCAGGTGCTCGCCGAGCTCGGCATCCGCTACCTCGTCGACCCGCTCGTGGTGCGCGGGAGCGCGTGGGCGACGGGCGCCAACGAGGAGGGTCGCCACGCCGTCGACGTGGTGTCAGGTCGGGACTTCGAGCCTGCGGGCACCATCCCCGCCGCCGAGGTGCGCTCCGGGGACCCCTGCCCCCGCTGCGGGTCGCCCCTGTCCATCGACCGCGGCATCGAGATCGGCCACATCTTCCAGCTCGGTCGCAAGTACGCCGACGCCTTCTCGCTCGACGTCCTCGGTCCCGACGGCAAGCCCGTGCGGGTGACGATGGGCTCGTACGGCATCGGCGTGAGCCGCGCCATCGCCGCCATCGCCGAGCAGTCGCACGACGACAAGGGCCTCATCTGGCCCCGGGGAGTGGCCCCCTTCGACGTCCACGTCGTCGCCGTCGGGAAGGGCGACGAGCAGCGGGTGGCGGCCGAGCGGCTCGCCGGCGAGCTCGAGGAGGCTGGCCTCGACGTGCTCCTCGACGACCGTGGCGGCTCCCCCGGCGTCTCCTTCAAGGACGCCGAGCTCCTCGGCATCCCGAGCATCCTCGTGGTCGGCCGCTCCCTGGCCGACGGCACCGTCGAGCTGCGAGACCGGCGAGCCGGCACCAGCACCGACGTCGCGCTCGCCGACGCCGTCACCGCCGTCCTCGCCGACGTCCGCGGGGGGGCTGAGCGCCGGTGATCGACCGTGCGCCAGAGACGGTCAGACCCTGGCGCCGGCCCCGCCGCCGACCAGGCGGACGCCCGTGACCCGGGCGCCGGCCAGGGCTGCAAGCGGGAGTTCGCCGACACCGGGGACCGCTTCGTAGTCGACGAGGTCGACGCCCACCCTGACGTGGTCCTTCGGTGCGACGTTGATCCCGCCGAACAGGAGGGCGTCGGGGATCGCCGTGACGCGCACCGACGTCACGTGCGTCTTCCCGTCGCAGGTGGCGGGCACGAACGGGTAGCCGAACCGGGCGCCGCGGTTCGTCTGGGTGACGCGCGGCGGTGCTCCCTCGGCGTCCAGCTTCACCCCGATCTGCACGTCGGTGGCGGGAAGGCACGAGTAGCGCACGCCCACCTCGGAGACGCCGGGTGCGAGGGACTTCGGGCGGCCGATGATGTCGATTGAGTAGCCGGGCGTCCCGTAGGACTCTCGGGTCGGCGCAGCTGGAGCGGCATGTGCTGTCGGCGCCATCCCCAGGAGGAAAGCACCTGCGACGAGGGCGGACGCGACGGTCCTGCGCATCCTAGAGCTCCTTCGACCGAGGTGGGTACTCACTTCGGCGGTTGAACCTAACCAGCAGCCGGGCGGCCCGCAATCCACGACGGAGCCCGACACCCGCCTGCCCGAACCCGTGGAGGGGACAGGCAGCGGGCGTCAGGTGACGAGGTGGCCGTCGCCCCGCACGACGTACTTCTCCGTCGTGAGCTCCCGGAGGCCCATCGGGCCCCGGGCGTGGAGCTTCTGGGTGCTGATGCCGATCTCGGCGCCGAAGCCGAAGCGCTCGCCGTCGACGAAGCGGGTCGAGGCGTTGACCACCACTGCGGCGGCGTCGACCTCCCGGGTGAAGCGGTCGGCGGCGGCGAGGTCGCCGGTCACGATGGCCTCGGTGTGGCCGGAGCCGTGGGCGTTCACCCAGTCGATGGCCCCATCGAGATCGCCCACCACCGCCACGCTCATCTTGAGGTCGAGGAACTCGGTGTCGAAGTCGACGTCGCTGGCCTCGGTGATCGACGGCTCCAACGCTTGGCTGGCGGCGTCGCCGACGAGCGCCACGCCGGTGAGCACCCGTGCGACGTCGGGCAGGAAGGCGGCGGCCACCGACTCGTGCACGACGAGCGACTCGGCTGCGTTGCACACACCCGGCCGCTGGGTCTTGGCGTTGACCACGATGTCCCGGGCCATGTCGAGGTCGGCGTGCTCGTCGACGTAGACGTGGCAGTTGCCGTCGCCGTCGATCACGTAGGGCACGGTGGCGCTCTCGAGGATGGCATCGATGAGCGAGCGTCCGCCCCGGGGGATGAGCACGTCGATGAGGCCGCGCAGCCGCATGAACTCGACCGCCGACTCGCGGCTCGTGTCCTCCACCAGCACGAGGCCGTCCTCGGGCAGCCCCGCCTTTGCCAGCCCGTGGCGCAGGACACCGGCGATGGCCTTGTTGGAGGTGATGGCCCCGCTGCTCCCCCGGAGGAAGGCGGCGTTGCCCGACTTGAGGCACAGGCCGAAGGCGTCGCTCGTGACGTTGGGCCTGTTCTCGTAGATGATCCCGACGACCCCGAGGGGCACCCGCACCTTGGTGATGCGCAACCCGTTGGGTCGGTTCCAGCCGGCGACGACCTCCCCCACCGGATCTGCCAGCCCGGCCACCTGGCGGAGCCCTGCCGCCATGGCGTCGATCCGGCCGGCGTCCAGGCGGAGCCGGTCGACGACCGTGGGGGCGGCGTCGGCGCGGGTGGCGCGGGCCACGTCGAGGGCGTTGGCGTCGAGGATCTCCGGCGTCGCCGCCACCAGCAGGTCGGCGGCAGCGAGGAGGGCGGCGTCCCTCGCCGCAGTCGTGGTGGTGGCGAGCACCCGGGCCGCCGCCTGCGCGCGACGTCCCAGATCGGCGAGGGGCACGTTCGGCATCGGCGCAGTCTACGGATCGCACCTCCCCACCCCCTGCCCGCTCCCTCCCCACCGCTCCCGCCCTGCGGGCAGACTGCGGGCGTGCCCAGCACCCCCTCCGCCACCGACCCGGTGAGCGGGCGGGCCAGATGACCGAGGCCTTCGCCGGGGCGGTCGGCCGCTTCCTCGACGAGCTCACGCCGGTGGTCGAGGGGCTCGGGTCGGGGGTGCCGGCCGTCCGTGCCGACCGCCTCGCTGGCGACGTCGTCCTCGAGGCGTTCGACCTCGCCTGCGCACTCGTCGACGCCGACGGCCTCCACACCGACCACGAGCTCGACGCCCTCATCACCACCTTCGGCCCGCTGCTCGAGACCGCGCTCGGCCACGCCACCCCGGCGGAGCTGCGTGGAGCGGGCTTCGTGTCGGGCCGGCGGCGCTGGGTCGAGCGCCCGTCGGCGCTGTTCGACCTGCTCCTGGCGGCCGACCAGCGCAACGGGACCTCGACCGCGTGGACCTACTACGGGCGCGCCATGGCCGTCGCCCACGAGGTGGCGGCGATGGACGCCCACGTCTCCCGCCTCGAGCTCGTCGGCCTCGAGCGGCTGCGGACCACGTTGCTCCAGGCCATCGCCCACCACCGGATCGCCCGCCCGGGCGGGAAGACGACGGGACCGACGACCGCTCCCGGTGCGCCCGGCGGTGTGGCCACCGACGTGGACGGGTCGCCCACCGACGCCGCCTCCGAGGGCGCTGGCAGCCTCCCTCCGGCGCGACCCCTCGAGGAGCTGTACGCCGAGCTCGAGGCGCTCATCGGCCTCGAGCTCGTGAAGGCCGAGGTCAAGCTGGTCGCCGACCTGCTCGTCGTGCAGAGGTTGCGGGTCGAGCGCGGCCTCCCCGTCGCCGCCGGCAGCCGCCACCTCGTCTTCACCGGCAACCCCGGCACGGGCAAGACCACCGTCGCCCGCCTCCTGGCCGAGATCTACCGCACCCTCGGGGTCGTCACCCGGGGGCACCTGGTGGAGACGGACCGGGGCGGGCTGGTGGCCGGTTACGTCGGGCAGACCGCCGCCAAGGTGAAGGAGGTCTTCACCTCGGCCCTCGGCGGCGTCCTCCTCATCGACGAGGCCTACGCCCTGGCCCGGGGCGGCGAGCGGGACTTCGGGACCGAGGCCATCGACACCCTGGTCAAGCTCGTGGAGGACCACCGCGACGAGATCGTGGTGATCCTCGCCGGGTACCCGGCGGAGATGGCGGTCCTCGTGGGCTCGAACCCGGGGATCGAGAGCCGGTTCCCCCGCACGATCCACTTCCCGGACTACACCGACGACGAGCTCGTCGCCATCTTCGAGGGGTTGTGCAGTGAGGGGCGCTACGAACCGGACGCCGATGCCCTCGCCGCCGTGGGTGAGCGGTTCGCCGCCGAGCCCCGTGGGCCCGGCTTCGGCAACGGCCGGTTGGCCAGGAACCTCTTCGAGGCGTGCGTCGCCGCACAGGCCTCGCGGGTCGTGGGGATCACCGAGCCGACCGACGACCAGCTCCTCGGCCTCACCGCCGACGACGTCGCTGCTGCCGCCACCCGGATCTGACGGGGGCTCCTGCGACCGGTCCTAGGCTGCTCGGACCTTGGCCCTCGAACGTCACGCCGGAGCGGTCGCCCTCAGGGCGCTGCGCTCACCCACAGCCATCGGCCTCGCCGTCGCCGGCGCCGGCATCGGGGCCCTCGTCGGTCTGCCGCTCCTCGCCGCTGCCGGGATCGGAGCCGCCGGGTACGGGGTGGGAGCGGTGCTCGCAACCGTGCTCGGCGGGCCGAGGCGGCCGGGACGGCCGGGCGGGGAGCGCATCGACCCCTTCACCCTGGGGGAGCCGTGGCGGCTCCGGGTCCGGGAGGCGCTGAGCGCCCGCACCCGCTACGGGACAGCGGTCGAGCGGACCCCCGAGGGCCCCCTCCGGGAGCACCTGATCGACATCGGCACCCGCATCGACGCCGGTGTGGAGGAGTGCTGGCGCATCGCCAACCAAGGCAACGCCCTCGGGAAGGGCCTCCGCTCGCTCGGTGCCGGCCAGGCCCGCACCGCACTGGCGACCGCGGAGGCACAGGCGGGCGACGGGGCCGACGCCGACCCCCGGGTGGCTGCGATGCGGGCCCAGGTGGCCTCGGCCGAGAGGATGACGGCCACGGCAGCCGACGCCGACGACCGGCTGCAGCTGCTGTCGGCCCGGCTGGAGGAGTCGGCGGCCCGCGCCATCGAGCTCTCCCTGGGCGCCGGCACCGACGCCGACCTCGCCGGGCTCGGCTCGGAAGTGGACGAGGTGGTCGACCAGCTGGAGTCGCTGCGACTTGCCCTCGGCGAGGTCGCAGGTTGAGCAAGGCACGGAGGTCAGAGCCGCAGCCCGCGCCGCAAGGGCCGCACGAGCCGCCCGAGCCTTCCGAGCCGCACGTCGGCCTCGGCGACGTTGCGCCGACGGACCCCGCCGTCGACGCAGCCGAGGAGGCGGCGCTCCCCTCGGTCGCTGCGCCCGGGCTCGTCCGGGCCAGCCTCCTGGTGGCCGTCGGCACTGCGCTGTCCAGGCTCACCGGCTTCGCCCGCCTGGCGGCCACGGCCTACGCCATCGGCTTCGAGCGGCTCACCGACACCTACACGCTCGCCAACACCACCCCGAACATCGTCTACGAGCTCCTGCTCGGAGGGGTGCTCTCGGCCACCCTGGTCCCGATCTTCGTGCAGCAGCACGAGGAGGAGGACGACGAGGGAACCTCGGCCGTCGTGACCGTCGCCGTCGCCCTGCTCGTGGCGGTGTGCGTGGTGGCGTTCCTCGCCGCACCACTCATCGTCCGGCTCTACACCGTGGGGGTCGAGGGCGACGTCGCCTCCGACCAACAGGTGGTGGCGACCGACCTCCTCCGACTCTTCGTCCCCCAGATCCTGTTCTTCGGGCTGACCGCCATCGGCACTGCGCTCCTCAACGCCCGGCGCCGCTTCGCCACCCCCGCCTTCGCCCCGACGTTGAACAACGTGGCGGTCACGGCGATGCTGCTCGCCCTCCCCCGCCTGGCGGGGGGGACGCCCACCCTGGAGCAGGTCCGCGACGACCCCGTGCTCCTGCTCACGCTCGGCCTCGGCACGACGGCCGGCATCATCCTCATGACGGTGGCCCTGCTCCCTGCGCTCAAGCGCCACCACGTGCACCTGCGCTGGAACCTGGACCTCCGCCACCCGGCGGTGCGCAGCGTGGGACGTCTCACTGGCTGGACGCTCGGCTACGTCCTCACCAACCAGCTCTCCCTGCTCGTGGTGCTGATCCTCGCGAACCGGGAGCGGGGCGGCGTGTCCTCTTACACCGGCGCCTTCATCTTCTTCCAGCTGCCGCACGCACTTGTCGCGGTGTCGCTGATGACCACACTCGTCCCCGAGCTCTCCTCGGCGGCCCAACGAGGGGATCACCCCACCTACCGGGACCGCTTCTCGACCGGCGTGCGGCTGATGGCCCTCGTCATCCTCCCCGCAGCCACCGGCTACGTGGTGCTGGCTCGGCCGATCGTGTCGGCCCTCCTGGAGCGGGGCGCGCTCAGCGTCGACTCCGCCGTGCTCACGGCCGACACCCTCGCCGCCTTCGCCGCCGGCCTCTTCGGCTTCTCGATCTACCTCTTCGCACTGCGGGGCTTCTACGCGCTGCGTGACACGAGGACGCCGTTCCTCCTCAACGTCGGGGAGAACGCTCTGAACGGGGTGCTCGCCCTCGCCCTCGTCGGGCCCTTCGGCATCCCGGGCCTCGCCGGCGCCTACGCCGTCGCCTACACCGTGGCCGCCGTCGTCGCCCTGTTCGTGCTGCAGCGACGGGTCGGATCGCTCGACGGCCGGCGGGCCGCCCGCTCCATCGCCAAGGTGGCCGCCGCCTGCGTCGCCATGGGAATCGCCGTGGCCCTGGTCGCCCGTTCCGTCGGCGACTCCGACGGCGCGGGGGCAGTCCTGCGCACCGGCGCCGGTGTGGCCGTGGGGGCACTGGTCTTCGCCCTGGCGGTGGTGCTCCTCAGGGTCGAGGAGGTGGCCCCGCTCGTGGCCCGGCTGCGCCGGGCGACCGGTAGTGCCGGCCCGGCGTAGCCTGGCGGCATGTTGAAGCTGCTCCGACGCACCTGGCGCTACGTCACCGCCGCCCTCGGCGGGAAGCTGGCCGAGGCCGCCGATCCCAAGGTGCAGCTCGAGCAGGCGATCATGGAGGCGCAGGACCAGCACCGCCGGCTCAAGGAGCAGGCGGCCAACGTCATCGCCGGCCAGAAGCAGACCGAGCTCCGCCTCAACCGAGCCATGACCGAGCTCGAGAAGGTCAGCTCGTCCGCCCAGCAGGCGGTGCTGATGATCGCCGAGGCCGAGACGGCCGGTGACACGAAGAAGGCGGCGGAGTACACCACCGCAGCCGAGAGCTTCGCCAACCGCCTCATCGCCGTCGAGCGCGAGGTCGAGGACCTCAAGACGAACCACTTGGCCAGCGCCCAGGCTGCCGACCAGGCCAAGGCTGCGGTGTCACAGAACGCCACCGTCCTCCAGAAGCGCCTGTCCGAGCGCCAGAAGCTCCTGAGCCAGCTCGACCAGGCGAAGATGCAGGAGCAGATGAACCGGGCCATGGCCTCGCTGAACGAGACGGTGGGCCAGGACGTGCCCACGTTCAACGAGGTGCAGGACAAGATCGAGGCCCGCTACGCCAAGGCGAAGGGGATGGCCGAGCTCAACGCCGATTCCGTCGAGGGACGCATGCTCGAGGTCGAGCAGGCTGCCATGAACACCGACGCCCAGGCCCGGCTGGCTGAGATCCGCTCGAAGCTCGGCATCGCGAGCGGGGCTGCCGCTCCCGAGGTCGGCCCCGCCGAGGGGTAGCTACAGCGCCACTCGCAGGCGCTGCAGCCCCCGGAGGGTGATGGTCGGGTTCCACTCGAGCTCGTCGCCGGCGAGCTCGAGAGCAGGGAAGCGGGTGACGAGGGACGAGAGGGCGATCTGGCCCTCGAGCCTCGCCAGCGCCGCACCCAGGCAGAAGTGTGGCCCGCTGCTGAAGGCCAGGTGCTTGTTGTCGCTCCTGGCGAGGTCGAGCCGCTCCGGGTCGACAAAGGATGCGGGGTCGCGGTTGGCGGCGGCGAGCAGGATCGTGACCCGGTCCCCGGCCTTGACGGGAACGCCCCCGACCTCGGTGTCCTCGAGCGCAGCCCGGCCGGTGAGGTGGACCGGGCTGTCGTAGCGGAGGAGCTCCTCCACGGCCGTCTTCGCCAGCACCGGGTCGGCCCGCCAGCTCGCCAGCTCGGCGGGGTTGCGGAGGAGGGCGAGCGTCCCGTTGCCGATCAGGTTGGTCGTCGTCTCGTGACCGGCGATGAGGAGCAGGATGCAGTTGGCCACGAGCTCGTCGGCCGAGAGGCGGTCCCCTGCGTCCTCGTCGGCCACCAGGGCGGAGACGAGGTCGGCCTGGGGCCGCTGACGGCGCTCCTCGGACAGCTCGGCGAAGTACTGCATGAACTCGAGTCCGGCGATGGCCGCGCGCTCCGCCACGTCGGGCGCCATCTCGGGGTCGACGGTGTGGGCCAGTGCCTCCGACCACGTCCGGAAGCGGTCCTGGTCCTCGGTCGGCACCCCGAGCATCTCGGCGATGACGGCCACGGGCAGGGGGCGGCCGAGGCCGGCGATGACATCGAGCTCCCCGGTGTCGGCCGCGTCGTCGAGCAGGTCGTCGACGAGGTCGACGATGCGGGGCCTGAGCTGCTCGACCACCCGCGGCGTGAACGACCTGCTCACCAGTCCGCGGAGGCGGGTGTGGTCCGGGGCGTCGTTGAAGAGCATGAGCTTCGAGAGGTAGGCCTGGAGGAGCGACGGCTCCTCGCCTGGCGCTTCGTCGCGCAGCGCCGAGCTCATGACAGGGTTGCGCAGGACCGCCGCGCAGTCGTCGTAGCGGGTCAGGAGCCACCGCCCCCCGTCCATCCTGTGCACGGGGTCCTCCTGGCGGAGCCGGTCGTAGACCGGGTAGGGGTCCGCCGGGACCCCGTTCAGCAGGTCGAACCCGGTCAGGTCCTCGGTCAGCTGGTCGCTGGTGATCATGTGATCGTCCTCTGTGGTCGGTCGTGCTCGATCGTGTGCTTCGTGTCGTGCGCGGTCGTGGGGTCGCGGTCGTGGGGTTGCGGTCGTGATCGGCCATGTGGGCCTGCCGGTCATGCCGTCGTGATCGGTCAGGTGTGCTCGTCCCGCTGTCCTGTGCCATCGGGCTGTGCATGTCCGCCCGCTCGTGCGCGACGGGCGGTGGTCTCCGTCACCTGGCCGTCCTCGCGGACGGCGGGATGTCGGCCTCCCTCCGGTCCTTCCACCAGGCGAAGGGTCTGTGACGGGTTGACCTCGGTTCGCTCCAGCGCCGACATCCCCGACCACAGGAGGGTGGTGACGTACTCGACGAGGCGGGCGCGTGGCATGGGGCGGCGGTCGATCCACCAGTCACCTGCCGAGTGGACCATGCCGACGATCCCGTAGGCCCAGGGCTCGGCCGCGCCGGAGTCGAGACCGGCCGCCCGCAGCCGCTCTCCGAGGACGACAGCAACGTCCTGGCTCACCTGCTGGAGGAAGCTGCCGACGTCACCCGACCCGCGGGCCGCCGGTCCCCGGAGCAGGAAGCGGTAGACCTCCGGCTCGCGCTCGAGGAACGCGACGAAGGTGTCCACTGCGGCGACCAGGACGTCCCGAGGGGGCAACGGGCTCGCCAACGCCTCCAGCAGCTCGGCCCGCAGCGCGATGGCGAAGCCGTCCGCCACCGCTGCCGCCAGGCCCTCGCGGTCGCCGAAGTGGCGGTAGATGATCGGCCTGCTGACACCGGCACGGGCGGCCACGTGCTCCATGGAGGTGTGGGGGCCCCGCTCGCGGATCACCTCGAAGGCGGTCTCGAGGAGCTCCTTGCGACGATCCTCGCGCCGTCGGCCCTGCTGCGCCTTCCGATCACCCGTCATAGTTACAGACCGTAACAGTTACGGTATGTAACAGCAAGGAGAGCGCACCAGGAGGGCATGCGCAGCCAGGGGGAGTGCACGCTCGACCGGGTGCGTGTGCGCCCCGCCGGCTCAGGGGAGGACGACGAGGTCGTCTCGGTGCACGACCTCGTGGGGGATCCCCTCCCCCAGCTCCGAGGTCCGGCGACCGGCCACGGCCCCGAGCTGCGCGGCGCTGAGCTGCACGAGGCCCTTGGCGAAGGCGCGGCCGTCCGGGCCCGCCACCTCCACGGCGTCACCCGCGGCGAACGAGCCGTGCGCTTCGAGCACCCCCGCAGGGAGCAGCGAGACGTTGCGGTCGAGCAGTGCCGCCCGGGCACCGGCGTCGACGACGATCGTCCCCGACGAGCCGACAGCGAAGGCGATCCACAGCTTCCTGGCGCCCAACCGCTTGGCTCGGGGGCGCACGATCGTGCCCACCCCGGCGTCACCGGCCACCGCCCCGGCCAGCACGCCGCCGCGATCAGCGGCTGCGATCACCGTCTGCACACCCGACCACGCCGCGATCTTGGCCGCTGCCAGCTTCGACGCCATGCCCCCGCTCCCGCGCGCCGTTCCCGCTCCCCCCGCGGCCGCCTCAAGGGACGCGTCCACCTCGAGGATCTCCTCGATGAGGCTGGCACCGGCGTCGAGGCGGGGGTCGGCGGTCAGCACCCCGGCGGTGTCGGTGAGCAGGACGAGCACGTCAGCCGCCAGGAGGTGGGCGACGAGCGCTGCGATGCGATCGTTGTCGCCGAAGCGGATCTCGTCGTCTGCCAGGGCGTCGTTCTCGTTCACCACGGGCACGACCCCCAGCCCGAGCAGGCGCTGGAGGGTGGAGCGGGCGTGCAGGTACTGCTGGCGCACCATGAAGTCGAGCGGGGCGATCAGGACCTGTCCGCACACGACGCCGTGGCTCCCGAACACCTCGTCGTACACCCGCATCAGGCGGCTCTGGCCGACGGCGGAGATCGCCTGGAGGGTGGCGGTGTCCCTCGCCTGGGCCCGTGTCATCCCGAGGGCGGGGAGGCCGGCTGCGATCGCCCCGCTCGTCACGACCACCACCTGGTGTCCGCCGGCCCGCAGCTCCACCACCTCGGCGCAGAGCTTCGCCACGCTGGACACGTCGATGGCACCGTCACCCCCGGTGACCGACGAGGTCCCGATCTTGACGACCACGACCGACACCGTCAGTCCTCGTACTCGAAGGTGAGGCCGCCGATGCGGACCGTGTCACCCTCCTGGGCCCCGGCGCGGGCGAGGGCGCGGTCGACGCCGATGCGGCGCAGGCGCTCCTGGACGAACTGCATGGCCTCGACGTTGGTGAGGTCGCTGATGGCCACGGCCCGCTCCGCCTGTCGGCCGACGACCACGAACCCACCACCCTCGCGCTCCACCTTGAAGCCCTCGGCACCAGGCCGCAGCACCACGAAGCCCTCCGGCACCGGCTGCTCGTCCCGGGAGGTCCTCACGAGCTCGGCCATCCGCCCCACCAGCTCGCGCACGCCCTCGCCGGTGATGGCCGACACGGTGGGTCCCTCCCAGCCCTCGACCGCCAGCTCCCCGCCCTGCTGGAGCAGGTCGGCCTTCGAACCCACGACGATCCGAGGCCGCTCCCCCAGGTCGGGCTGGTGCTGCACGAGCTCGTGGAGCAGCACCCGCTCCTGCTCCTCGGGGGCGATGCGCTCCACCGAGCCGAGGTCGATGAGGACGACCAGTGCTCGTGCCCGCTCGATGTGGCGGAGGAACCGCAGTCCGAGGCCCCTCCCCTCGCTCGCCCCCTCGATGAGACCGGGGATGTCGGCCACGACGAGCTCGGTGTCGCCGTAGCGGACGACCCCGAGGTTGGGGACGAGGGTGGTGAAGGGGTAGTCGGCGATCTTCGGCCGAGCCGCCGAGATGGCGGCGATGAGCGTGCTCTTGCCGGCGTTGGGAAGCCCGACGAGGGCCACGTCGGCCATGAGCTTGAGCTCGAGTCGGAGCCAGCGCTCCTCGCCCTCCTCACCCTGCTCCGCCCAGCTCGGCGCCCGCCTCGCGTTGGAGAGGAAGCGGGCGTTGCCCTTGCCGCCCCGCCCGCCGGCGGCCACGAGGAACCGGTCGCCGTCACTGACCAGGTCGGCGAGCATCGTGCCGTCACGGTCCTGGACGATGGTCCCCTCGGGGACCGAGACGACCGTGTCGGCGCCGGAGCGGCCGTGCGCCTTCTTCGACGTGCCGTGGGTGCCGTCCTCGGCGCGCCGGTGGGGGTGGTCGCGGAAGGCGAGGAGCGACGCCACGTTGTGGTCGGCGACGAGCCAGACGTCGCCGCCGTCGCCGCCGTCCCCCCCGTCCGGGCCGCCCTTGGCCACGTGGGCCTCACGGCGGAACGAGACCGAGCCGGCGCCACCGTCACCGCCCTTGACGTGGAGGCCGCTCTCGTCGACGAAGGCTGGCATGGGTCGGACAGCCTAGGTGTCGGTCGGGCCACCCTCCGGGCGAGGCGCCTGGAGCAGCAGCACGGCGACGTCGTCCTCGATCGGCCCCCCGTTGGAGTCCGTCACGGACTCGAGCAGACGGTCGAGCGTGTCGCCGTCGGGTTCGCGCCCCACCGACAACGCAGCGAACCGGCACGCCACCTCCTCGAGACCCACCCGCCGCACCGACCCGGGAGCACGACGTCCCTCGAACAGCCCGTCGGTGCACAGCAGCAGGGACCACCCGACAGCGAGGGCGACGGTGGTCGGCGGGCGGAGCGAGACGCCGTCACCGAGGCCGACCGGGGGCCCACTGTCGACGTCGAGGACCTCGACCCGCCCGTCGGCGTGGCGGAGGAGGGGCGGTGGATGCCCGGCACTGCGGAACGTGACCGAGTCGAGGTGGGGGTCGATCGTCCCCGTCAAGAGGGTGACGAACAGCTCGGGGTCGAGGTGCTCGCTCTCCACGACCCGCTCGAGCCCGTCGATCCAGCGGGCAGAGCCGTCCTGGGTGAGGGCGAGCGCCCGCCACGCCGCCCGCAGCGACGCGCCGACGGCCGCCGGCATCGGGCCGTGGCCGGCCACGTCCCCGATGAGGAAGGCGAGCGAGCCGTCAGGCGTGCGGGTCAGGTCGAACAGGTCGCCGCCCAGGAGCAGTCGGTCCTCCCCCGGCTGGTAGCGGCTCTCGACGCTGATGCCGAGGAGGTCGGGGTCGAGCGCAGGGAGGAGCCCGACCTGCAAGCTCTCGCTGAGGACCGCGGCCTGGGCGGCCAGCACGCCGACGCGGGCCTCGGTCACCGAGCTCGCAGCTGCCGACCGTCGCTCGGCGGCGAGCGCGGTGCGGAGCGAGATCTCCCGGCTCGCCGCTGCGGCAAGGGTGTCCAGCACCCGCAGGTCCTGTGGCGACCACAGGCGAGGCTCGGTGTCCACGACGCAGAGCGAGCCGAGGATCTCGTCGTCGGCCGCCCGCACGGGGAAGCCGGCCCACGCCCGGACGCCCATCTCCGTCACCGACCCGTAGGTCCGGACGCGCTCGTCGGCGGTGGCGTCCTCCACCACCAAGTGCCGCCCCGACCCGATCATGTAGTGGCAGAGAGAGTCCTGGGCGGCGTTGCTGCGCATGTCGCCCACCCCCTCACCGGCGACGCTCTTCCACCAGCACCGTTCGTCGTCGACGATCGTGATGAAGGCGAGGGGCGCGTCGAGCAGCTGTGCCGCCAACGTGGCGAGGTCGTCGAACACGTCTTCAGGACCGGTGCCCACGAGACCGGTCTCGGCGACCGCCGCCAGTCGACTCGGTGCGCGCACGTCGTCCTCCGCTGACCGGGCCACGGCCCCAGTGTGGCCCGGGCAGGACCGCTGCGCCGTTCCGGGGACGCCGCCCTGCCCCGGCAGCGAGGATCGCCCTGGTTACGCTCGGGCGGTGGACGGGTCGACCTCGAGCGAGGGGGCGGGACCCTCCCTGCGAGCTCGGGCGTGGGCGGCGACGATGGACGGCCATGCGGGCACCGCCGTGCGGCGGGCCCACGCCGACAGCGACGGTGCCGTCGGATCCCTCGTGCCTCGGGAGAGGGAGGAGCGCGAGGCGGACGAGGCAGCCGCCCTCGCCCCCGGCGCCACCCTCGCCACGGGGGCTGGTGCCCGGGCCGTCCCCGAGGAGCCCGACCTCCGTCGGACCTGCTTCGAGCGGGATCGCGACCGGATCCTCCACGGCGCCGCCTTCCGGAGGCTCGCAGGCAAGACCCAGGTCTTCATCCTCCCCGACGACCACCAGCGCACCCGGCTGACCCACGCCCTCGAGGTGGCCCAGGTGGCCGTGGGCATCGCCCGCGCCTGTCGGCTCAACGTGGCGCTCACCGAGGCCATCGCCCTCGGCCACGACTGCGGGCACGGGCCCGGCGGCCACGCCAGCGAGGATGCCCTGAGCCCCTACGTCGCCGGCGGGTACGACCACGCCACCTGGGGCGCCGACGTGGTGCTCCAGCCCCTGAACCTCTGCGCCGAGACCCTCGACGGGGTCCGGAACCACTCGTGGTCGCGGCCGGCGCCGGGGACCCCCGAGGGGGAGGTCGTCAGCTGGGCGGACCGCATCGCCTACGTCTGCCATGACTTCGAGGACGCCGTGTCAGCCGGCATCGTGACCGTGGCCATGCTCCCCGACGTCGTGCGGGAGCGCTGCGGGACCTCGCGGAGCGCGCAGCTGGGCGCGTTCATCGGCGGCGTCGTCGACGCGGTGGTGGCCACGGGGAGCGTCGGCATGGCCGAGCCGCTGGCCGAGGCGCTCGCCGCCTTCCGGACCTGCAACTACGAGCGGATCTACCTCCGCCCCGCCTCGGTCGCCCAGGGCGCGGCAGTCGGCGACGTCCTGCAGGCCCTCGTCGAGCACGTTGCCGACCGGCCCAACCTCATCCCCGGCGTGGCCGCCACCGGCGGGCTGGCCGCCGGCAGCTCCGAGGCGCTCCGGGCGGCCGTCACCTACGTCGGCGGGATGACCGACCGCTACGCCTTCCAGTCGGCCGTCGCCCACCTGGGCTGGGACCCGGCCGAGCTTCCCGGCGGGGTCGGCTAGCCGTTGTGCCCTCACGTCTCGGCTGTCGATGGTGGTCGCTGCGTACTCGGGCACCTGCGTACTCGGTCACCAGGTCTCCCTGGATCGAGCCGGGCGCCGTTCGCCCGACAGCTCGAGGGACGAACGGGATCTCCCCGGATGGACATGCCCACAGCCCGAGGCTCACGCCTGAGCCGCTCGCCACCTCGCCACGGCCTCCTCGACGTCGACGGGCATCACCGTCGAGGGCGGGCCGGCGGCCCCGAGGCGGTTGATCCGCCTGACCTTCTCGTTGACGGCGCCGAGCACCGCTCGGATCTCGATCTCGTCAGCGGCGCAGGCGGCCCGCTCGAGGGCCTGCTCCACCTCGACCCTGATCGCGATCGTGGGCGGGGTGACCGTCACGCCCTCCCGCTGGAGCATGCGCTTGAGCCACCAGTCGTCGTCCCGCCGATCGAGGTCGGGCAGTGGCTTGCCGGCGCCGGGGAGGCCGTCGAAGTCGCCCCGCTCCTGCGCCTCACGCACCTGCCGGTCGATCCAGGTCTCCCAGCTGACCCCGGGCGGCTTGCGCTCGGTCACGCGATGCGGGCTGGCTCAGCCGGACGTGCTGGCCGAGCGCTGCGACTCGTCGTGGAGCAGCACGTCGACGAGCTTGCGGCCCTTGCGGGAGCCGAACTTGATGGTGCCGGGGGCGAGGGCGAACAGCGTGTCGTCGCCGCCACGACCCACGTTCTCACCGGGGTGGACCTTCGTCCCTCGCTGGCGGACGATGATGCCGCCGGTGTCGACGACCTGGCCGTCGTAGAGCTTGACGCCGAGGCGCTGCGCCGCCGAGTCGCGCCCGTTGCGGGTGGAGCCGCCGCCCTTGGTCTTGGACATGTCAGTCCTCCGTCCGGTCGGAGCGGCCGGAGATGCCGGTGATCTCGATGGTCGCGTACTTCTGCCGGTGGCCCCAGCGCTTGTGCTGGTTGCTCTTGTTCTTGTAGGTGAAGCCCCGGATCTTGGGGCCCTTGGTCTGGCCGACGATGCGAGCCGAGACCGTGGCGCCGGCGAGCTGGTCGGGGGCGGCGAGCACACGGTCGCCGTCGACGAGGAGGATGGGCGTGAAGGACACCTCGGTGTCCACCTCCTGGCCAAGGAGCTCGACGTCGAGGCGCTGCCCCTGCGTCACCTTCTCCTGCTTGCCACCGGTCTTGATCACTGCGTACATAGGGCGGCGAGCCTACCCGCCGGTGCCCCGATCGGGAAAGCCGGCGCGACGGCGTCCCGTCAGCGACCGAGCAGCTCGCCGTCGAAGACGATGCCGCGGCCCTCGCACGTCGGGCACGTGCCGGAGAGGGACTCGACGAGGCCCTCCCCGATCCGCTTGCGGGTCATCTCGACCAGACCGAGCTCGGAGATGTCGAACACCTGAGTCCTGGTCTTGTCTCGTCCGAGCGCTTCCCGGAACACCCGGATGACCTCGTCGCGGTTCTTCTTGATCTCCATGTCGATGAAGTCGATGACGATGATCCCGCCGATGTCGCGCAGGCGCAGCTGGCGGGCCACCTCGTCGGCGGCCTCCAGGTTGTTCCGGTAGACCGTCTCCTCCAGGTTCGTCTTGCCGACGTTGCGCCCCGTGTTGACGTCGATGACGGTCAGCGCCTCGGTGCGCTCGATGATCAGCGACCCTCCCGAGGGCAGCCACACCTTGCGGTCGAGGGCCTTGTGCAACTGCTCGTGCACGTGGTGACGCTCGAACACCGGAAGCCCGTCCGCCTCGGCGTCGAAGCGCTCGACCCGGTCGGCGAGCTCGGGGGTGATCGACGCCACGTAGTCCCTCACCTCCTCGTAGAGCACCGCGTCGTCGATCAGCACGCCCCGGTAGCTGGCGTTGAACTCCTCCCGGATGACCCGCACCGTGGTGTCGGGCTCCTTGTACAACAGGGCCGGCGCGGTCGACCGGGCCGCCTTGGCCTCGATGGCCTCCCACTGCTGGAGGAGCCGGGTGACGTCGCGCTGGAGCTCCTCGGTGGTCGCGCCCTCGGCCGCCGTACGGACGATGATCCCGTGGCGGGCGGGCTTCACCACGTCGAGGACGCCCCGCAGCCGCTTGCGCTCCTGGTCGGAGAGGCGCTTGGAGATGCCGTAGGTGGAGCTGTTGGGGATGAGCACGACGAAGCGGCCCGGCAGGCTGACCTCCTGCGTCAGCCTGGCCCCCTTGGCGCCGATGGGGTTCTTCGTGACCTGGCAGACGATGGCCTGCCGGGCCTTGAGGATCTGCTCGATGCGGGCCTCCCCGCCCTCCTCGACGTCCTCGGCGTCGAACTGCACGTCTCCCCGGTAGAGCACGGCGTTCTTCGGTGTGCCGACGTCGACGAAGGCCGCCTCCATGCCCGGCAGCACGTTCTGCACCCGGCCCAGGTAGATGTTGCCGTGGATCTGGCTGGCGTCGTCCTGCGGGCGCGACACGTAGTGCTCGATGAGCGAGCGTCCCTCCATGACGGCGATCTGCGTGACGCCGGGCTGCACGTGCACCGCCATGAGGTACCGGCCCACGGGCCGGCCGTTGCGCTCCTGACCCCGGCGCCGCGCCGCCAGGGCATCGTCGGAGACCTCGGACGGGCCTGCCGGCTGGTCGCCAGGCACCGCATCGACCTTGCCCCGTCCCCGGCCACCACCTCGACGGCGCTTGGGCGTGGCGTCACCTCCGCCATCTTCGAACGACCCGTCGAGCGGTCCCGACGGTGCAGGGGCGGCGGCCGGGGCGGCGGCAGCCGGGGCGGCGGCGGCCGGTGCGGCGGCCGGGACCGGGATGGTGTCACCGATCCGGGGGCGCCGGGGCACCGCGGCCCGGGATGCGGCCCCCACCGACGGCTGGTCATCGCTCAGCCGATCCGGCAGCTCCTCGGGGGCGCGCTCCCGGCCGGGCAGGACGGTGGCCTCTCCTGCCGCCTGTCGGCTCCGCCCCCGGTTGCGGCCCCCTCGGGAGCCGCGACGCCGGCGCCGGCCCGCATCACCCTCGTCTGACGGGTCATCGACGCCGTCTCCTGCCGACTCGCCGTCGCCCATCCCCTCGACCCCGAGCCGAGCGGGCTCGGACGGATCAGCCGGATCGCGTCGCGACCGCCCGGGCTCGTCGCCGTTCGCCTGGGGGGCCGCTTCGTCGGGCGTGGGGACCCGCGGCGCGAGATCGGACATGGAGGTGGTCCCTTCTGCAGGCGCACGCCAGCGGGCGCGGCGGCGCTGCGTCGCGCCGAGGCGGGCGGGGAAGGTGCCCCGACCGCGTCGGGCGCCGGAGCGCGGGAACGTCGTGGCCGCCACCGTGGCCGGCACCGGCCGAGATGGTGGCGGAGGGAATGGTGAAGGCGGGGGCGAGGACGGCGCTCACGGTCTCACAGACCGCCAGGACGGCGGCGCGCAGCAGGTCGGCCTTGCTCACCCCCAGCCGTGCGGACACGATCGTCCCCTCTCTGCGGGGTCCGGGTGCCGACACGAGCTCATGATCAGCCTCGACCTTATCGGTGATCACGGTCCTCCCCGGCGCCGCCACGGAGAGCGAGGTCAGGTGAAGCGTCGCATGTGCACGTTGGCCACGAGGCCGAGCGCCGCGAAGACGGTGACGGTGGCCGACCCGCCGGAGGACATCAACGGCAAGGGGATGCCGGTGATCGGCATGATGCCCATCGCCATCCCCATGTTCTGGAAGACGTGGAACATGAGCATGACGAGGACGCCGGCGCACACGAGGGTCCCGAGGTCGTCCTTGGCCAGCAGCCCCGTGCGCCAGATGCGCCAGGTGATGATGCCGTAGAGCAGCAGCAACGTGGCCGAGCCGAGGAAGCCGAGCTCCTCGCCCACCACCGTGAAGATGAAGTCCGTCTGCTGTTCGGGGACGAACCCCAGCTTGGTCTGGGTTCCTGCGAAGAGCCCCGCTCCCGTGAAGCCGCCGGCAGCCACGGTCGTCCTCGCCTGGTGGAGCTGGAACGCTGCGCCCTGACGGTCGTCGCCCCCCTCACTCGCGAACGCCGTGAGGCGCTCCTTCTGGTACCCCTCCAGCACGTCGAGCTGGAGGATCCCGACCACCCCGATCAAGCCCACCAGCGTGAGCCCAGCGAGGTGACGAGGTCGAGCACCGGCGACGAGCAGCACCCCCATGATCATGGCGACGAAGACGAGGGTGCTGCCGAGGTCGGGTTGCAACAGCACGAGCGCCATCGGCGCCGCCCCCAGTCCGAGCGCACCGAGGAGCCGCCGCCAGTGCAGCGCGACGCCCTGGTCGGCGCACCAGGCGGCGAGGGCGACGATGGCCCCCAGCTTGGCGGGCTCGGCCGGCTGGAGCTGGAACGAACCGAGGGCGAACCACGACCTGGCCCCGTTGACCTCGGTCCCGAGCGGCGAGAGGACGAAGACGAGGAGCCCCAGCGCAGCCAGGTAGAGCACGGGCGCGAGGTTCCGCAGGCGCCGGTAGTCGACGGCGGCGACCAGGCTCATGACCGCCACCCCGACGACGACGAACAGCGCCTGGCGCCTGAGGGAGGTGAGCGGGTCGAGGCCCTGCCGCTCGAGCCCGAACCGGCTGGCGCTGTAGACCATCAGGCAGCCGAGGACGGCCACCGCCAGGGCCGCCGCCACCAGGATGGCGTCGACGTGGCGCCACGGGGCAGCGAGGTCGCGACGGCTCGTGCTGCTGCTGATCGACGTCACCCCTGACCGCCCGCGGCGATCTGCACCTGCGAGACCTGCTCGAGGCCGGAGAGCCGGCCGAAGATCGCACGTGCCACCGGGGCCGCCGACGTCGAGCCGAAGCCCGCCTGCTCCATGACCACCGACACGGCAAAGCGGGGATCACCCAGCGGGGCCACCGCGGCGAACAGCGCCGTGTCCTGCCTGGGAGGGGCCTGGGCCGTGCCGGTCTTGCCGGCGATCGGGAACTGGTCGAGGGGGAACCCGCTGAAGGCGCTCACCCCGGTGCCCCCGCCCACCACCAGGGCGTCCCTGAGGCCGTCGAGGACGACCTGTCGCACCTCGGGCGCCAGCGGGATCGTGCTCGCGATCCTCGGGGCCACCGCCCGCACCACCGAGCCGTCGGGACGCTGCACCCGCAGCGCCAGGTTGGGCTCGAAGCGGGTCCCGCCGTTGGCGAAGGTGGCGTAGGCGTTGGCGATCTGGACCGGGGTCACGGCGATCTCACCCTGGCCGACGGCGAGGTTCACGTTGTCACCGACGAACCAACCCCCCTCCGGGAAGGCGACCGGGTCCTCCTCGTGCCGGGCGGCCCGCGAGGCGGGGGTGGGGACGCCGCCCCTCCGCTCCCCGGGGATCTCGAGGCCCGTCCGCTCACCCAGGCCGAGCTCGGCGGCGACGTCTTGGATCGGCGCGGCCCCCAGCGTGTCCCGGCGGGTCCACAGGTCGTTCCCGAGGCCGTAGAAGAACACGTCGCTCGACACCGCCAGCGCTTCCCGCACGTCCACCCGACCGTAGGAGGTGTCACCGGCGTTGCGCCTCGTGCAGGCGCCACGACAGCCCGGGATCGTGTAGCTGCCACGATCGTCGACCGTGGTCTGCGGGGTGATGAGCCCCGTGCGCAGCCCGGCGGCAGCGGTGACGAGCTTCCACGTCGAGCCTGGCGCGTACAGGCCCTGGATGGCCCGGTTGAGCTGGGGCACGCCGGCGCCCGGGTCGTTCAGTGCGGTGAACTCCAGCTGCGAGAGTCCGTCGGTGAAGATCCCCGGGTCGAAGGTCGGGTACGAGGCGAGGGCGATCACCGAACCCTCCTTCGCGTCGAGGACCACAGCTGCGCCGGCATCGGCCACCAGCGCAGCGTCGTCGTCGCTGAAGCGGCGACCTCGGGCGGCCTCGAGCCCCTGGGCGAGCGCCTCTTCGGCGACGCGCTGCACCTCGACGTCGATCGCCAGCACCACGTCGGCGCCGGGCTCGGGCGGCTCGGTGTCGACGACGCGCACCGGCCTCCCGGAGGAGTCGACCTCGACCGACACCACGCCGTCCTCGCCGCGCAGGTCCCGGTCGTAGGCGAGCTCCACCCCGGCCTTGCCCACGACGTCCCCCGGCTCGTAGCCGAGTCCCTCGAGCTCCACGAGCTGCTCGGGGCTGACCTCGCCCACGTAGCCGAGGAGGTGGGCGGCGAGGTCTCCCTGGGGGAAAGCTCGCAGCGCCACTCGACGGGCCACGACCCCCGGGAGCTCGTCCTGTCGCTCGCGCAGGCGGATCATCACGTCGTCGGCGACGTCCTCGGCGACGGGCACAGGCGTGATGGGGCTGGCGGCGGGGTCGGCCAGGCGCTCCCCCAGGACCTCCACCGGCGCGTCGAGGATCGGCGCGAGGCGCTCGAGGACCGCTGCCCGCTCGTCGACGTCGAGCACAGCCGTGTCGATGGCGACGACGTTCGACGGCCGGTTGTCGACGAGGACGACCCCGTTGCGGTCGAGGATCCGGCCCCGCCTCGCCGGCTCCACGACGGTCCGGACCGCGTTCTCCTGTGCGGCGATGCGGAACTCGTCGGCCGTCAGCACCTGGAGGAACCACATGCGGGCGAAGAGGGCGGCGAACAGGGAGCACACGACGATGGCGAGCACGCCCATGCGCACCCGGGGGGCGTCGGACGTCACCGCAGCACCGCCCCGTGCGAGACCTCGGCAACGGTCGCCCACCGGACGGGTCGGGCCACCAGGAGGACCAGGAGGCCGTTGGCGGAGGCGACCACGAGCACGATCACCGGGAGGCGCCCGCCCACGAGGTCGTCGTTCCCGAGCACGGCGCCGAGCACGGCGAAGAGCGTGACGCCGGCGGCGCTGGCCACGACGGCCGTCAGCGCCGGGATCCACAGGGCGGCGTGGAGGATGGTCGTCTGGAAGATGCCGACGCCGTAGCCCACGAGGCCGTAGCAGAGGGCGGAGAGCCCGAAGGGCGTCTGCAGGAAGCAGTCGGCAAGCAGCCCGGCCACGAACCCGACCATCGCAGCCCGGTCCGGTCCGGCGGCGATGCCGGTGGCGATGCCGAGGACGAGCAGCAGGTCGGGGGCGACGCCGAAGACGCGCAGCTGTGGCAGCACGGCGGTGTGGAGCATCACAGCCACCACCAGCAACGGGGGGAGTCGAGTGGCGAGCGTCACGACGGATCCGTCCGCAGCACCTCGACGAAGCGGAGCCGGGCGAGGTCGACGACCGGCTCGATCGCCACCTCCTGCTCGAGCTCGCCCTCCGCCGAGGACACCCGTTCGACACGGCCGACGGGGATGCCGCCCGGGAAGAAGCTGTCGTCGACGCCGCTCGTGACCACCAGCTCGCGCTGCGCCACCGCGGTGGTGAGGTCGACGAGGCCGAGGTCCAGCGGCCGGCCGGGACCGGCCCCCTCGGCCACGCCCAGGTCACCCGAGCGCAACAGGCGCACCCCGACGGACGAGGTCGGGTCGCTGACGAGGCGGACGACCGAACGGGTGCGCGACACGTCGACGACGCGGCCGGTGAGGCCGGCCCCGGTGACGACCGGCATGTCCTCCGCCACGCCGTCCTCGCCGCCAGCGTCGAGCTGGATGGTCTGCTCGAAGTTCGACACCGAGGTGCCGATGACGCGGGCCGAGACCGTCGGCAGATCGGTGAAGCGGCTCATCCCCTTCAGCTCGAGGAGCCGCTCGAGCTCCGCCTCGGCGTCGACACCCCGCAGCTCGTCACCCTCGAGCTCCTCGATCCGTGCCCGGAGGCTGTCGTTCTCCTCCTCGAGCGTCCCGTAGCGGGTGAGTCCGGAGAAGGCGTCCCCGACGGGTTCGAGGACGGCGTCGGCCGCCTCGCGCACCGGCGTGAGCGCATCGGCGGCACCGCTTCGCACCGTCCCGATCAGGCCACCGCCGCGGAAGTCGAGGGTGATGACCGTGATGGAGATGAGCACGAGCAGCACCAGCGTCGAGCGGGAGCGGCCTGGCCGCCGGGACATCGCCACGGGCAGACCGGGTCAGTGCGAGCTGGACGAGAAGAGGACGCCCTTCAGCGCTGCGAACTCCTCGAGCGACTGGCCCGAGCCGATGGCCACCGCCTGCAGCGGGTTCGGGGCGAGGCGGATCGGCATGCCGGTCTCGGCCTCGAGGCGCTCGGGGAGGCCGAGCAGCAGGGCACCGCCGCCGGCCAGCACGATGCCCCTCTCCATGATGTCGGCGGCGAGCTCGGGCGGGGTCCTGTCGAGGGTCACCTTGACGGCGTCCACGATGGCCGAGACCGGCTCCTCGATCGCCTCGCGGATCTCCTCGGTGGAGGTGACGATCGTCTTCGGCAGGCCGGTGACGAGGTCGCGCCCTCGGAGCTCAGCCGTGAGCTCCTCCTGGAGGGGCCATGCCGACCCGAGGTTCACCTTGACCTCCTCGGCCGTGCGCTCACCGAGGGCGAGGCTGTGCTCCTTCTTGATGAACTGCATGATCGCCTCGTCGAGCTCGTCACCGGCGACCCGCACCGACTGGCTGGCGACGATGCCGCCGAGGGAGATGACCGCGACCTCGGTGGTCCCGCCGCCGATGTCGACGATCATGTTGCCCGTCGGCTCCTGCACCGGCAGCCCGGCGCCGATGGCGGCGGCCATCGGCTCCTGGATGATGTAGGCGGGCTTCCTGGCGCCGGCGGACTCGGCCGCCTCCTGCACGGCGCGCTGCTCCACGCCGGTGATGCCCGACGGCACGCAGATCACCATCCGGGGCCTGGCCCACCGGCGCTGGTGCACCTTGCGGATGAAGTAGCGCAGCATCTTCTCGCAGATCTCGAAGTCGGCGATCACGCCGTCCTTCAGGGGCCTGATGGCCCGGATGTGGGCCGGCGTGCGGCCGATCATCCGCTTCGCCTCGGCGCCGACGGCGAGGAGGCGACCGTCGCGGACGTCGATGGCGACTACCGAGGGCTCGTTCAGGACGATGCCGCGGCCCCGGACGTAGATGAGGGTGTTGGCCGTGCCGAGGTCCACGGCCATGTCGCGTCCGAGGAGGTCCCTGAACAGGCTATCTGTCATGCGGGCGGGCCTCAGAGCAGGGGTGTGCGGTCGTTTCGGGCAGTTGTTGCAAGATAGGTGTGGCCCGGTCCCGCGACAAGGGCTCCCGTCGGTCCCCCGGCCACCACCGCCCGTCGAGGAGCGGCGCGTCCCCGGCGCTCAGCCGGCGGCAGCCATCCCGTCGAGGTCGGGGAAGAACAGCGCGATCTCCCGGCCGGCCGACGCCGCCGAGTCCGACCCGTGCACGAGGTTCTCGGTGAGCAGTGTCCCGAGATCGCCGCGGATCGTGCCCGGTGCCGCCTCACGGGGGTTCGTCGCCCCCATCATCGTCCGGACGACCTGCCAGGTGTCCTCCGGCCCCTCGACCACGAGCAGCATGGCCGGCGAGCGGGTGATGAACGAGACGAGGTCGCCGAAGAAGGCCTTGCCCTCGTGCTCCCCGTAATGGGTGGTGGCGGTGGACTCGTCGATCTGGCGGAGCTCGGCGGCGACGAGGCGCAGCCCCTTGCGCTCGAAGCGGACGATGATCTCACCGGAGAGGCCTCGCTCCACGGCGTCGGGCTTGCAGATGACGAAGGTGCGGTCCATGAGGCCGCCCAGGCTAGGGCCACCCTCGGAAGGGGACGAATCTCCCGGTCAGCGGGGCCCGTCAACGGGCGGACGGTGGGAGACCCCGAGGCTCCGGCGGGCCTCACCCACCACGTAGAGCGAACCGGTCACGAGGATGAGGTCGTCGGTGCCGGCCGCCTCGCCCGCCTGCTGGACGGCGTCGCCGACGTCACGGGCGACCACCACCTCGACACCGACCTCCTCGGCGGCGGCGGCCACCTCTGCTGCGGGCATCGCACGGGGGGAGTCGGCAGCGCAGGCCACCACCAGCTCGACCTCGCCCTCGGCCAGGATCTCGAGCATCTCGACGGCGTCGCGCCCCTGGTTCATGCCGACGACGAGGATGCGCGAGCCCGGCACGTCGAAGTCGTCGAGGGTCGCAGCCGCGACCTGAGCCGCAGCCGGGTTGTGGGCCCCGTCGAGGATCACGAGCGGCTGGCGTCCGACGACCTCGAACCGACCGGGGTTGGTGACGGCGTCGAGGCCCTGCTGCAGCAGCTCGGGGTCGGTGGGGCGCCCGAAGAACGTCTCGACCGCCACCAGGGCGGCGGCCGCGTTGTCCCCCTGGTGGGCGCCGTGGAGGGGGACGAAGACCTCGTCGTACACCGCCATCGGCGTGCGGATGGCGAGGAGCCGACCACCCACCGCGACGTCGTTCTCGAGCACCTCGTAGTCCCGCCCCCGCTGGAGGAGCTCCGTCGGACCGGCGGCCTCGAAGATGCCGTAGAGGTCCGGATCGGTCTCGCCCAGCACGAGGGCGGAGCCGGGCTTGACGATGCCGACCTTCTCCCTGGCGATGTGGGCCCGGGTCGGCCCGAGCACCTGGGTGTGGTCGAGGTCGATGTTGGTCACCACCGCCACGGTGGCGTCGGCGATGTTCGTCGAGTCCCAGCGCCCGGCCAGCCCAACCTCGAGCACGGACACGTCCACCGCGATGTCGGCGAACCACCGGAAGGCGGCGAGGGTGAGGATGTCGAACCGGCTGGGGCGGACACCGCTCAGCTCCTCCACCGCTGCGACGGCGGCCAACGCCTCCGCCAGTGCGGCGTCGTCGATCGGCCGGTCGTGGCGGGCGATCCGCTCGTTGATGCGCTCGAGGTCCGGGCTCGTGTAGAGGCCCACACCGAGGTCGTGGGCGGTGAGCAGGGCAGAGACGATCCTGGCCGTCGAACCCTTGCCGTTGGTGCCGGTGATGTGGATCACCGGCGCCGCCTCCTGGGGGTCGCCGAGCAGCGCGCTCAGCTGGCGCATGGGCTCGAGCGTCGGTGCGGACACCCGGTTCGGCGCCTGCGCCTCCATGTTCACGTGGCCTTCGAGCCACGTGAGCGCCCGATCGAGGTCCCACGCCCCTGGCATCGGCGGGACGACGATGGGGGTGTCGTCGGACCCCTCGTCCGGGTCGGTGGGCGGAAGCGTCAACGTCAGGCGCTCGCCCGCTCGTGTCCGGCCGCTGCGAGGTCGGCGAGCGAGGCGAGGGCGAGGTCGACGTGGGGCCGGGCGTTCTCCACAGCCAGCACGGCTCGGGCAGCGGCCACCTCGGCCGCCGCCTGGAGGTGGGGTCGGGCCGCCTGGCGAGCGGACAGCACGTGCGGGCGGGCTGCCTCACCTGCGGCCAGAGCCCGCACCTTGGCCGCATCCGACGCCGCCGCCACATGCGGGCGCGCAGCCTCCGCAGCGGCCAGGGCCCGCACCTTGGCCGCATCCGACGCCGCCGCCACATGCGGGCGCGCAGCCTCCGCAGCAGCCAGAGCCCGCACCTTGGCCGCATCCGACGCCGCCGCCACATGCGGGCGCGCAGCCTCCGCAGCAGCCAGAGCCCGCACCTTGGCCGCATCCGACGCCGCCGCCACATGCGGGCGCGCAGCCTCGGCAGCGGTGTCGAGGTGCTCCCTGACAGAACCCGCCGCCGCGACCACGACCGGCACGGCCACGTCGGCGGCTTGGTGCAGGCGCTCGACGGCGACCCCGGCTGCGTCGTGCAGCACCGGGGTGGCGTGCCCTGCCGCGACCTGGGCCTTGCGCACGGCGACCTCGGCGGCACGGCCCACGGCGTCGGCCCGTTCTGCGGCCTCGGCCAGCAGGGAGCTCAGCGAGGGACCGGCGGCCAGGGCGACCATGCGCTTGCGGTCGCGTCGATCGAGGAACCAACCGATCACGCCGCCGACGAGGGCAGCCTCGGCCGCAGCCTTGCCGACCTGGAGACCGAGCTCGTCGTGGGCATCGTCACTTCGCACGTCCTGCACGAGTCGGACCCCTGCGCCCACGGCGCCGCCGAGCAGCACGCCCTTCCACAGCTTGCGCATCGCTGTTCTCCCACTGGACTGGCCCGGTGCACGACGGAGGGCGCAGTGGGCGACGAGCCGGGCCTACCCGCTGGCGCGGGCGGCTACCGGTGGCTACGAGGCGGCGCGCCGAGGGCGTTGCGCCCGGGTGACCTCACCGCGGGGCACGAGCGTCGGGTTGACCTTCTCCTGGACGACCTTGCGATCGATCACGCACTTGCCGATGTCGCTCCGACTCGGCAGGTCGTACATCACGTTGAGGAGGACCTCCTCGAGGATGGCCCGCAACCCACGAGCGCCGGTGCCACGCAACATCGCCTGTTCAGCGACAGCCTCGAGGGCATCGGCGGTGAACTCGAGCTCCACGTCCTCGAACTCGAAGAACTTCTGGTACTGCTTGATGAGGGCGTTCTTCGGCGCTACGAGGATGTCGATCAGCGCCTCCCGATCGAGGCTGGACACTGCGCCGATGACGGGCAGGCGACCGATGAACTCGGGGATGAGGCCGAACTTGAGCAGGTCCTCGGGCAGCACCTTGGTGAGGATGGCGCCCAGCTCCTTGTCGTCTGCCGGGCGGATGTCGGCGGCAAAGCCCACGCCCTTCTTGCCTGTCCGACCCTCGATGATCTTCTCGATGCCGGCGAAGGCACCGCCGCAGACGAACAAGATGTTCGTGGTGTCGATCTGGATGAACTCTTGGTGAGGGTGCTTGCGGCCGCCCTGGGGCGGGACGGATGCCGTGGTGCCCTCGAGGATCTTGAGCAGGGCCTGCTGCACGCCCTCCCCCGACACGTCGCGGGTGATCGACGGGTTCTCGCTCTTGCGGGCGATCTTGTCGATCTCGTCGATGTAGATGATCCCGGTCTCGGCCTTCTTGACGTCGTAGTCCGCGGCCTGGATCAGCTTGAGGAGGATGTTCTCGACGTCCTCACCGACGTAACCCGCCTCGGTGAGTGCAGTGGCGTCGGCGATGGCGAAGGGCACGTTGAGCATGCGGGCAAGCGTCTGGGCCAACAGGGTCTTGCCGCACCCTGTCGGACCGAGCAGCAGGATGTTGCTCTTGGCCAGCTCGACGTCGCCGTCATGGGTGGCACCGAACTGCACCCGCTTGTAGTGGTTGTAGACCGCCACCGAGAGGATTTGCTTGGCGTGACCCTGCCCGACGATGTAGTCGTCGAGGAACTCGTGGATCTCGCGCGGCTTGGGGAGCTCGTCGAAGTGCAGCTCGGAGGTCTCGGAGAGCTCCTCCTCGATGATCTCGTTGCAGAGGTCGATGCACTCGTCGCAGATGTAGACGCCGGGCCCCGCGATCAGCTTCTTGACCTGCTTCTGGCTCTTGCCACAGAAGCTGCACTTCAGCAGGTCTCCCCCGCCGTCTCCGATCCGCGCCATGTCGTCCCCCCGGCTCCCGGTCCGCTACGGCTTCGTGGCCGCGGCGTCCGCCGGCGCGCTCTCGCGGGCGGCGATGACCTCGTCGATGATGCCGTACTCCTTGGCCTCCGGCGCGGACAGGATGAAGTCACGGTCGGTGTCCTTGTGGATCCGCTCGATCGTCTGGCCGGTGTGGCCGGCCAGCATCTCCTCGAGCATGGTGCGCATGCGGTCGATCTCCTTGGCCGCCAGCTCGATGTCGACGGCCTGGCCCATGGCCTGGCCATAGGGCTGGTGGAGGAGGATCCGGGCACGGGGCAGGGCCAGGCGCTTGCCCTTGGCCCCCGCCGCAAGCAGCACAGCCGCGGCCGACGCAGCCTGCCCGAAGCAGATGGTGCCGATGTCGGGGCGCACGAACTGCATCGTGTCGTAGATGGCGAACAACGCCGTGATGTCACCCCCCGGACTGTTGATGTAGATGCTGATGTCCTTGTCGGGGTTCTCTGACTCGAGGTGCAGCAGCTGGGCCGAGATCAGGTTGGCGATCGTGTCGTCGATCGGGGTGCCCAGGAAGATGATGTTGTCCTTGAGCAGCCTGGAGTAGAGGTCGAAGGCGCGCTCCCCCCGGTTGGTCTGCTCGACGACGGTGGGCACGAGGTACCCGAAGGCCTCGAGGCGACGGTGACCTCCGGCGAGCAGCTCCATGGTGCGGATGGGGTCGGTCATGCTGACTGCTCCTCGGCGTCGCTGGCGGTCTGCTCGAGCGGGTGCTCGTCGTGCGTGTCCTCGTCGTCGGAGTCGCTGGCTGCGTCGAGCTCGTCCGGGGCCTCGAGCACCGCCCGGTCGACCGGCTTGCCCTCCTCGTCGACGACCTCGGCGTGCTCCACGAGCCACTCGAGCGCCTTGCCCCGCCTCAGATCGGAGCGTACCGCCGGGAGCTGCTCGGCACGCTCGAGCTGGCCCCTGACGGTGACGACCGGCTCGCCCACCCGCTCGGCGATCCGGGCGATCTCGGCGTCGACCTCGTCGTCGGTGGCGTCGAGCTGCTCGGCCTCGGCCACCGCCCGCAGCCCGAGGTCGGCCTTGACCGCCTCGACCGCCTGCTCACGGAGCTGGCCAATGAGCGCCTCGCCGCTGGTGCCCGTGGCCTCGAGGTACTGCTGGATCGAAGCCCCCTGGTGCGTGAGCCGGTGCTGCAGGTCGTTGGCGCGGCGTTCGACCTCAGCCTCGACGAGCGGCTCCGGCGCCTCGTCTTCGATGAGGGCCACGAGTGATGCGATGACGCCGTCGCGCAGGGCCATCCGGGTCTGGACCCGCTTGACGGCGACGAGGCGCTCGGCCAGGTCGGCCCGCAGCGCGTCGACGCTGTCGAACTCCGACGCCTCGTTGGCCCAGTCGTCGTCGACCTCGGGGAGCACCTGCTCCTTCACGTCCTTGACGAGCACCCGGAAGTCGATGGTCGCCTCCTCGTCGGGGTCCGGGTGCTCGGCGTCGAACACCAAGACGTCACCCGGCCTGGCGCCCACGAGGTGCTCGTCGAGCTCGGGCACCACGCCGTCGGAGCCGAGCTCGTAGAGGTAATCGTCTGCGGTGAGGCCCTCGAGCGGCTCGCCGTCGACGGAGCCGGCGACGTCGATCGTGACGTGGTCGCCGTCCTGGGCGGGGCGCTCCACTGCCACGAGCTCGCCGGACTGGGCCCGCAGGCGATCGATCTGGGCGTCGATGGCCGCCTCGTCGGCATCCGGGCTCGGCACCTCGACCCGCAGGCCCCCGTAACCCGGCACGGTGATCCGAGGACGGACCTCGACGACGGCGTCGAAGACGAGCGGGCCGTCCGCCTCCCCTGCGGTGATGTCGATCTCCGGGGGGGCGATGACGTCGACCTCATGCTCACCGACGGCCTGCGCGTAGTACTGCGGGAGCGACTCACGCAGCGCCTCCTGACGAGCCGCCTCGGGCCCGACTCGGGCCTCGAGGATCTTGCGGGGGGCCTTGCCCGGGCGGAAGCCGGGCACCCGGACCTCCTTGGCGATGCGCCGGAACGCAGCGTCGAGGGCCTCGTCGAACTCGACCTCGTCGACCTCGACGCTGAGCTTGACCTTGTTGCCCTCGAGGGGCTCGACGCTCGTCTTCACAGGCCGGGGAGTGTACCGGGACCCGACGACGCCCTTCCCTGAAGCGCAGTCGGGTGAAGCCCCAGCCAGCCACGGCGGCCCCCACCGGGCGGGGCTCGCTCATGGGGGAACTGGGCTAGTCTCTGCCGTCCGGGGAGTGGCGCAGTGGTAGCGCTCCACGTTTGGGACGTGGTGGTCGCGGGTTCGAGTCCCGTCTCCCCGACGCGCAACGTCGGTCCCGCACGGTCGTCCCGGCACAGCCTCTCCTGGTGCCTCCGCTACCGTCATCGGCGCTCCGCGGGCGTAGCTCAATGGCAGAGTCCCAGGCTTCCATCCTGGTGATGCGGGTTCGATCCCCGTCGCCCGCTCCCACCAGCTGGCTTCGAGGCGGCTCGCTTCGAGGCGGTTGCCGCCGACACCCGCCGCTCAGCCCGACGGCAGGTCGAGCACCGAGGCTCGGAGCAGCTCCTCACCCGAGGCGGTGCGAGCCACCACCGGCACGCCTGATCGGGTGTCGACCTCCGGGTCGACCTGCAGCTCGACCGAGGCGAAGACGAACCCGATTCGAGCAGGGTAGTCCGGGCCAAGATCGAGCCTGACCACCGTGCCCTCGATCTCCGTGCCGCCGGGAGGGGTCAGGCTCACCGAGGCGAGCCGCTCGTCGCCGACGACGATCACGCCCTCGTACCAGCCGACGGCCGAAGCGGGGACGCCGCGCCACCGGCTCTGACCGATGCACCCGAGTCCGAAGCCCTCATCGCCGAAGTACTGCGCGCAGAGGTGCGGTTCGACCGTGCCGGGACCCCCGTCGGGTCCCCGCTCTGCGAACGAGCCGGCAGCGAGGACCAGCTCGCGATCCCGCACCTTCACACGCTCGACCACCCGCACACCCGGATACGTCTGCTCGAGCGAGCGGACAGCCTCGTCGGCGGACTCCTCCAGCGCCTCGCGACGGTTTCGGTCGGAGATGGCGTCCACCTCCTCGGCGGTGGAGGGTCGGAGGTTCTCAGCCACGGCCACCAGCTGCTCGTCCGAGAGGAGCGGCCCGAGGCGGTTACCCCCCGAGAACACGACGACACCCGGGTCGCCGCCGACGACAAGAGCCCGGAACAGGGTGGTGAGCGCACCGACGTGGGCGGCCCGCCCACCCACCTGGAGGGGGCGGGGCGGGTGCAAGAGGTTGGGATCACAGCACGACGCCGCCGTGCGGTACTCCCGAGCCGGGTCCGCCGGCATCAGGGCCCGGTATGCCACCTGCTCCTCCGGCGTCGCGGGCAGGACCGACAGGTTCTGCACCCCGTCAGGCGTGACGGTGACGAACGAGGTGAGGCTGGACCGCTCCCCGATGTCGGGGGCGAGGCCGCCGATCCGCCGCAGGCCTGCATCGTCGACCACGACCGGACGCTCGTCGGGTGCCAGCGAGACGTGTTGCGCCACCGCGACGAGCTCGTCGGCCGTCGCCGTGGTGCTCGCCACCACCAACAACGCCTCCGGGCCGACCGGCCAGGCAACCGAGAGTCGTCCCTCGAACGGGCCGACCATGGTGCTGACGATCCCCTCGACACCTCCGACCTCGACCACCCGGAGCTCTCCCACGTCGGCCCGTGCGACCTCATCGAGATCGTCGACGTACTGCCGTACCCCCTGGAGGTACCTGCCGGAGTCCTGTCCGGGCCCCCGGTCGTTGGTCGTGACCACGTACACGTCATCGTCGAAAGGGTCGCCGTCGGGCTCGCCGTACACCTCCACTGGCTTGAAGACGGGCTTGAAGAAGCCGGCGTGCTCACCTCGAACGCCGACCGCGACCTCCATGCCTGGAGGCGCAGGGTCGATCAGCAGGGGCACCCCGACGTCTCCGGACGCGACTCGGCTGTCCCCCTCACCGCATGCGCTGGCCAGGAGACCGGCGAGGATCAGCGGGAGCAACCGCCGGCAGTAGGTCGAACGTCGCACGCCACAGATTCCCACGACGAACGGGTGGAGGCTCGGCGCGCTCGCCACCTGGCTGCCCGCGCCCCCGGCAGGACTCGAACCTGCGACCCGCTGCTTAGAAGGCAGCCGCTCTGACCACTGAGCTACAGGGGCGGTCCGCTGCATCGTAGGGCCGGCCCTCATCCGGTTGGGGCCCCCGCAGAGGCCTGTGCCACACTTGCCCCCGCTCGTGGTGGCCGTAGCTCAGCTGGTTAGAGCGCCGCGTTGTGGTCGCGGAGGTCGGGGGTTCGAGACCCCTCGGTCACCCCAGGCGCCTCTAGCTCAATGGCAGAGCAACGGACTCTTAATCCGCAGGTTCTGGGTTCGAATCCCAGGGGGCGCACCACAAAAGTCCAGGTCAGAAGTACTTTTTTCCGAAGCCGTCGACATCACGAGCGTGAGCATCCAACCAAAATCCCACGCAGGTCGCTACCATCCCACGGATGCGAGGCAGCGTGCGCGAGCTGCAGCCCGGTCGATGGGAGCTCCGGGTTCCGCTCGCGCCCGACCCCGTAACGGGGGCGCGCCGGCAGCGCAGCGTCACGTTCCGCGGCAGCAAGCGCGACGCAGCGCGTGAGCTCACCCGGCTGCTCGCCGACGCCGACCGTGGACATGGAGCCGGATCGAGAGCCACCCTGGCTGAGCTGCTCGAGCGCTGGTGGGAGCACAAGGAAGCGAGCCTCTCCCCCACCACCGCCAGGGAGTACCGGCGCCTGATCGACAAGCGTCTCCGGCCCGACCTCGGCAGGCGTCGGCTCGACTCGATCACGGCCGCCGACCTCGACGGTTACTACTTGCGGCTCCAGCAGCGCGACCACCTGGCCCCGAGCTCGGTACGCCAGGTCCACGCCGTGCTGCGCGGAGCGCTCGGCCAGGCCGTGAAGTGGCGCTGGCTCCCGACCAACCCGGCTCGTGACGCCACCCTTCCGAAGGCGCGCAAGGCCGAGATCGAGCCGCCGACGATCGAGGCGGTGCGCTCGTTGTTGCGCCTCGCCGAGGAGCACTCGATGGAGTTCGGGATGCTCGTCCGCCTCGCTGCGCTGCTCGGCACCCGGCGGGGCGAGCTGTGCGGCTTGCGCTGGCGTGATATCAACCTCGACGCCGGCACCCTCAGGATCCGCACGGGCATCGTCGACGTCGCCGGGACCATCGTCGAGAAGGACACCAAGACCCACGCCACACGCCCGATCTCGATCGATGCCGGCACCGTGACGTTGCTGCGCAACTACCACCAGAAGGTCCTCGACCGAGCGATGCTGTGCGGGATGGAGCTCTCGCCGGGCGCCTTCGTGCTCTCGGAGTGGCCGGACGGCTCGAAACCCTACCGACCGGAGAAGGCCACCGTCACGTTCCGGGCGCTGCGAGGCAAGGTCGGCCTCGACGAGGCACGCCTCCACGACCTTCGACACTTTGTGGCGACCCAGATGATCGGCGCCGGCCACGACATCCGCACCGTCGCCGGCCGGCTGGGCCACGCCCAGCCGTCGACGACCCTGAACATCTACTCCGCCTTCCTTCGGGAACGGGATCGCGACGCCGCCGATGACCTCGGACGGCTACTCGACGGTTGAGACGCCGTGTTCACCAGCATTCAGCGGTGACCGGGAGCCATGTAGAACCAGAAGCCCAACGGCGCCTCCTGCGCCTGGAGCGCGGCGCGCGCCGCCATGATCGTGCGGCCGGCCTCGGTCGACTCGAAGAACCACGCCTCGGCAGCGCGGCCACCGGGCGGGGGCCCGGTCACGAGCTCCAATGCGGCTTCCTCGTAATAGGTGCGGATGTCGTGGGACACGGCGACGGTGTTCTTGCCGGGCAGGGCGACGTCCTTGAACGACGCACCTTCGGCCCACTGGTGCAGCACGTCGAGTGCGGCCGGCACCGTGTCGGCGTCGATGACGCGGCCGACCGAGGTCACGCCCCGCCGGGCGAGCGCACGGTCGTACGCGGCGCGCAGCCCGCGTGCCTCGTCGACCGCAGGCGGCAGCGTCGGATCGAACCGCGACGGGATGGCGCACGCCATCGGCGTCTCGTCGGACTCGATGACCTCGGGGTAGATGGCGAGCACCGGCTCTGACGCCTCGAGCAGCGCCAGTCCGTAGCGAAGCACGTCGAGCTGGAAGGCGGCATCGGACGGGCGACCGAGCGGCCGGCCGAGAGGGAACTCGCAGTAAAGGGCGCGGGGAGGGCGCATGCGCTCGACGACGTCGAGAACCGACGCGAACACCACCGTCGACAGTCCGGCGGCTTCGAAGACGTGGGCGAGCCCACTCACGGTGCGCGTGCAGAGCGGTCAAACGGGGGTGAGCAGCACCACGTCGACGGCGTCGGCGAGCAGCTCGGCCGCGCACGCGGGGCCGGTGTCGAGCCGAAGCTCACTGACCGTGTCGGGCTGGTTGCCGGCGAAGGCGAAGTGGCGCGGCGCGACCTCGCCGATCTCACCCTCGGCGGCGAGCTCCTCAAGCCGGTCGATCGGGTAGACGACGTCGAGGTCGATCTGAAAGCTGGAGCGATCGATGTTCGGGCTCCAGTGCCCGAGCACCAGGTCGCGGTCGACCCGATCGAGGGCCCGGAAGCTGGTGTCGCCCTGGGTGAACCGCTCATCGTCGGCGCGGTGCAGCGCCGCAGAGGTGACGATGGCCACGCGCGCCCTTGACAGCGGCGTTCGCAACGGCGTGAACGCGGTCGTGTCGAACTCGGGTACCGGCAGCGTCGCCGCGTGCGCTCGCATCATCGCGTCGCCCGACGTCACCGGCCTGCTCCGTAGTGATCCATGGAGTAAGGCTGCCACGTGCCGGACGCCGATGGAGAGGAGCCTTTGTCACCCCGACGCTGTCGAACGAACGAGCAGGCGTCGGAGCGGACCGCCCGGTCGAGCAACCGGATCGAGTCCTTGTAGAGCGCGCGACGCCGACAGGAGGGCCCTCTGTTCTCTCGGAAGTCGCCTTATCGGGCGCCCGTTCGGTGCGCAGCCACTGTGCGAGGAGACCAGAACCGTCGTTCTGGTCGCCTTGCCTCGTGCTCGCGGCATGCAGCACCGGCGGCGTCACTCACAGCAATGGCGCCTTCGACCCGGCGGTAGGGGCGGGGCAGGCGCGGCTTCAGCCATCATGGCTTCCATGGAGAGCGGCCACCTGAGGATGGAACGTCCGTTCCGGTTCAGCCTCCAAGTCGCGCAGGCGGAGTCACGGCGCGAGTGGGTCGACTTGGTGAAACGCGCCGACGACGCAGGCTTCGACATGGTCGTGACCGGAGATCACCTCGAGCAGTGCCTGGCCCCGCTTCTGCCGTTGGCCACCGCAGCTGAGGTCAGCGATCGTCTTTGTCTCGGCATGGTTGTGTTGAACAACGACTTCCATCATCCCCTCGTTGCTCGCACGCGACTTGGCGACGCTCGATCTGTTGAGCGACGGGCGCGTGGAGATCGGTATTGGCGCAGGGCACTCCAAACCGAAGTACGCCCGCGCTGGCCTACCGTTCGATCCCGCAGCCAGGCGAGTTGATCGCCTTGCGGAGGCGGTACAGGTGTTGCGCAAGTTGCTCGCCGGAGACACGGTCAACTTCACCGGGGAGCACTATACGCTCACGGACGAGCGATGCCAGCCTCACCCTGTGCAACACCACATCCCGATGCTGGTCGGCGGTGGGGGCCGACGGGCCCATCGAATCGGGGCCACACTCGCCGACGCAGTGGGCTTCACGGGTTTGGGGCGAGTACTCGATGATGGTCAGAAGGCGGAGCCGGAACGGTTCGCCGTCGGGCACGTAGACGACGATGTCCATGCTGGCGACGCGCCGCCGGAACACGACTTCCGCAACTGGAGCTTCAGGTGCTCGTCCAGGGTGTCCGTCACCGACGATGCCGAGGGCCGCAGCAGAGCAGATCTCCCGAACCCATCTTCGGCCGCTTGGGTCCGAGATCATCCTCGACACTCCATACATGATGGTCGGCAGCGTCGATGAGCTCGTCGAGAAGCTCCTCGCCCACCGAAAGCGGTGGGGCTTCAGCCACTACACCGTCCGGCGCGAGGCACTCGGGCAACTTGAGCCTGTCATCGCTGAGTTGAGTGGCCGGTAGCCCCCGAAGAGCCGATCCACACGCAGCCGCTAACATCGCGAACGCGACGCGTCAGCATGCGCCGTCCGGCCGCGCCAGAGTCGGTGATCTGCTCGCGGCGCCGGGCGAACAGAACCACGGCGCAGAGGGCGCGCCATAAGGGCTCTGCGCGATTGAGCGTGGTTGGCCTCTCAGCCGTGCCGTGGCTTGATCTTGCCACGTGATTCCGCAGTGGAGGAGCAGGCGGAGCCTGTAGTTGGCGAAGTTGCGGAAGCCGTGACCGACCCTCTTGATCTTCTTGACGAGCAGGTTCATGGCCTCGGTGGGGCCGTTGGAGAGGCGCTCGTGGTGGTAGGCGAGCACCTCTTCCTGCCAGGCGGCGATGGTCTTCGCGAGGCGGGTCACCTCCGCCACTTGGGCGTCGGCACACCACTGGTAGAAGACGGTCAGGAGCCGGCGGGCATGAGCGGAGTCGACGGTCGCGTACACGTCTCGAAGGAGCTCCTTGGCGAGCCAGGCGGCGCCGACCTCGTCGAACCGGTCACCGACGAGACCGGCGTCGAGCCGGTCCCAGGCCCGTGCGCCGAGGGTGTCGCCGCGTCGGAGGAGGACTCGCCGGATCCTATAAAGCGGGTCGCCCTTGCGGCCCCGATGCCCCAACACCTCTTGCTGCACGCGGCGGCGGACGTCGTCGATGGCAGCGTTGGCGAGCTGGATGGCGTGGAAGTGGTCGACCACGACCGTGGTGTGACCGAGGTGGGCGAGGAGCCCGTTGGCGTAGCCGCGGTGCGGGTCAAGCGCGACCGACCCGACCGCCCGCAGCCAGGCCGTGGGTCTCGCGTCGAGCCACCCGGTGACGCTGGCGGCGCTGCGACCAGGGACAACGTCGAGCAGGCGTCGGGCGGTCAGGTCAACGAACCCGGTGACGTAGAGCGTGTGGTGGTCCTGGTTGGCGGCCAGGAACGCTGTCTCGTCCATGCCCAACGCCGTCACCCCAGCGGTGCGGTCCGGATCGTCGACGAGTGGGGCGCCGTGGTCGCGCACGGCGGTCATGACGGTGGACCAGCCGACGCCGAGGTCCCGTGCGACCTGGGCGATGGAGTGCCCGTCGCGCCCGACCCGCCGGCAGGCATCCCGGCGGGCGCGTTCGGTGAGTGACGCTCGAGCACCGATCGCTGCGGTCTGCTCGGTCCAGGTGCCTTGCGGGCAGTCGCCGTCTGCGCAGCGCCACACCCGCTTGGCCCACAGCAACGCGACTGGGCGCCCGCCCGCTGGGAGGTCCCGCACCCACGCCCGCCGGCGACCGTGCCCGACGGCGACGACACCGCAGGCCGGGCAGCCAACCCGGGCGGCGGTCGTCTCCACGAGCTGGTGCAGCTCCCCGTCGACCTCGGCCGCGGCGAGCACCGCGAAGCCGTCCAGTCCGAGGCGCGCGTCGTCGCCCGCACTACCGTCATCCTTCACCCGTGGCCTCCATGGCTTGCGTCCGTGAGAAGCCGCAAGACCTGTGAGGCAACGGGCCTCAACGGTGGATGATTGAGGGTCCCCCTCCTGACCGGTCCGTCGGCCGGACCGGGGTGTGCTGGGACAACAGCGTTGCTGAGGCGCTGTGGTCTTTGTTGAAGCGTGAGCTGGTTCACCGCTACGGGTTCCCCGACCGGGCCAGCGCACGCCGGGCAATCTTCGCCTGGATCAACCGCTACAACCAGCTGCGGCTGCACTCGAGCCTCGGCTACGTCCCTCCCATCGAGTGGGAGCAGCACTACCGTTAGACCCAGGCAGACCAGGCCGCGCAATCAACGTGACCGGTCAATGGGGGCACCCTCAGATCACCTCATCCCAACGAGGCCCGCGACCACGCTCAATCGCGAAGACTCGGCAAACGACGCCGGTCACGAGAAGGGTCAGACCCCGCCCCGCCGAGAACCCCCACATCATGAGTGTCACGAGATTCGTGGAGGCCCCCAACTCATCGAGGGATGCTCACACCCCGGTCGATCCCAGGTTCAACGCGGAGGGCCGATTAACCCCGATCGTTCAGGAGATCGTCGGAGAGCCTTGTGCTGCTCTTGTCGGTGGTCTTGAACGGGGCCGCAGTTGATTCAGGCTCCGGCGGTGGTGCCGTGGAGCGCTTTGAGGGCGAACCTGCTGTCTCGGAGCGCGCTGTCACTGCTGTTGGGCGCGACGGTGGAGCCCTGTGGCCGAGCTCGAGGTCGTCGGGGTGTTCGCTGCTGTCAGGTGGTGAGGAGAGCGAGCCGCTTGT